>Ga0335394_10001261_pt1 | contig 28380 bp, 14 predicted proteins | sample MAT03_FD_205741 | JGI IMG/M metagenome (GOLD analysis project Ga0335394, IMG submission 205741) | Freshwater microbial communities from Lake Fryxell liftoff mats and glacier meltwater in Antarctica - MAT-03 (spades assembly) (version 2) ...
ATACTCCGGACAGTTTTTGAGATAGAGGCTGAAACCCGCATTCTACCATTAGCATTTGACCTCAGCGAGGAGGCTGAAACCCGCACTCTGTCGTTGGCGATTTAAAACTGTCCGGACTGTTGATATATTAGAGTTCTTCAAAAATGAACGCAGCAGTCGCTACAGGGGGAACTGGACTGTTAACCGAGGATGGCAACCTGAAAGCTAAGCCAGACGTGCATTTCAGACCTCTCGACCTAAATCGGCTGAAATACTTGTGTGGCAAGCTTTTCAACCGTTCATCACCTTTTTAGAGACCAGTACCGGCAACGCATTCTCAAGGCTTTTGGGACTTGTGTCAGGCAACCAGACTGCGCTCAGGTTCATGGTTCACAGGTTCACGGTTCACGGTTGTGGTAGTCGGAGAGGGGGTGGGGTGTGGGAACTATGTCGCTTAATGCTCTTCAATGGTTCTCGGACTTAACGCGCTGAAACCATGAGGATTGGTTGGCTGCTGAGTATGACAATTAACGTGTTTGCGTTGTTTCACCTATTCTCTGCCTAGAGTCTTGGAAGAGCGTTATACCAAAGCAACGTGAAGATGAACATGGCTTAGACCATGAAAGCCTTGCTAAACAAGGACTTCAGCACCAGCTATTCTACAAAGCTCCGTAATCTTTTAGTATTACTTTGACCCCAATCTTGGGCTTCGTAATAGTGAAGCCTTATTGCAGCGACTAATTACCAAGTTTAAATTTATTCCCTGAGGTAAATTTACGTAAATAATTATTAACCTTACTGAAATATTTCGAACAAATTTTGTCCTTAAAGGTAATCTTTTCAATAGAGAACTGCTGAGGCAGGCAAGTCTTATTATGGGCACATCACGATTTCGACGATTTCGATTCCTCTCATCTTCTTAGGAAGATGAGAGGAGTCTTAAGGTAAGAATTGAACTTGAAAAGATGAAATGCACCCATCTTAATGCCTGATAACTGGACTTCCCAATAAACAGTTCAATAGAAATTGCGGTTATGCATTCTACACTGCAATAGGAGATTTTCTCGAAGAACCCTAATGGTACAAATGCCGTTTAACGAGAATTGCTGATAGACATTGGTTTTATCAGCAGTCTAATCTTTTATTTTCAGAATCTTTGTTTTAAAGATTTTGAGTTATTTACTTGGGTCTGATCATGCTTTTTGATGCCCTAAAAATAATACAAGAAGCTTTTCAGGCTTATGTGTCTGAAGTCGAAGAACCTGCGCCTGCACCAAACCTAATGGTTCTCGACAATATTGCTTTGGCTGAAGATTTGGGCGGGACTCGTGAAAATCTAGACGGAAAGATTGTCATGAGTCTTGTCAATATCCAAGAGGAGACAACGCTCAAAAACATTCCTCACTACCGACAAGAGAATGGACGGACAATCTATAAGAATCCGCCTGTCCATCTTAATTTATTCGTCCTGTTTTCAGTTTTGCATCGTGAACATTATGAAACCTCTCTGAAACGCCTAACCAGAGTGATCGAATTTTTTCAATGGCGAAAAGAATTTTCATTTACAACCACTCCGCAAGTCGGGCTAATCGCTCAAGATGTGAAAGTCTATGCCGAACTTTACACACTCACCTTTGAGCAGCTTAATCATCTCTGGGGGGCTTTGGGAGGGAAACAAGTTCCATTCGTTTTATATAAGTTTCGACTGGTCGCTGTCGAGGCTCAGAAACAGCAAGCCGAAGGGTCAGCCATCACAGAAATTCTCATCAATGAATAGGATAATTAAATGCAAATTCTTTACAAGCCTATTCTGAATATTCAACTTTGGCATGACTATGCTTTAGGGCAGCCTGAGATGCCTTATGCATTAACTGCTAGCTATGGCGTTTCAGATATTTTAACTTTGAGGCCGACAAAGGCGTGTGAGAAGGTGCTAAAGAATTTGCGGTGGGTCGCGCGATCGCACCCCCAAGGCCTCACCCTATTTGCGGAAGTCGAAGCCGTTGACCCCAGTGATCCCAACACCGACTATCGCACTAAAATTCCGGCCGATCGTCCCACTCGACTCACCTTTTGGCTCGAAGTCAATGATCCTTACTTTGCCAACTTCACCAGTTTGCCGTTGATATCTGCCAACAATCAGCAAATCTATTACTTCTCGAATGTTTCTGGCAGCACCCAAAGCTATGACCGGGAAACAGAGTCGGGCGGTAGTGAGACGGTCGAATATCTCTTTTTGAGCCAACCATTGCAGGCCTTTAACGCGACCAACGAGTATTTTCTCGGCAACCTCGTCATCGATGATGACAGTGTGTTTGAGTCGCTCACGTATCAAGCCCCGGCCGCGAATTTGGGGAATACCGACGCTTGGAAGCCATTACCCCGCAGCAAGTATGTGTCAGCCCAAGATCAGCTACCTCGCCAGAATCTCAGCCGCCTCCAAACTGTGGCAAGCGCTAGCCCCGGCAGCACCCTAAAATTCTCTCTGACCGATATCAATGATCACCGTTCCTTTGAGCAAGTGGTTGAAGTACCGGACACGCATCCCCCCGGTGATCCCCTCACGTTTAGCTTGAATTTTGCGGGACAGGTACCAGGGCGCTATCAACTGGTGATCAACGGCACTTTGATCGCAGGAGAGTTTGTCTTCTTTGATCCACTCGCGGCTCCGAGGGCATTTGCGTTGGTGGAACTGGCGATCGCCTCTAGCACCGTCCCCGCAGCATTTGCGCTACTGAAAGCAGACGGTGATGACACCCTCATCCAACCGCTCAACTACATCCTTCGCTTCAAGAATCGGGCTACCCGGTGGCGCTACCGCACGCTGGCGCCTCATGGCTTTGACAGTCTTTCCCCCCCCGATGGCTTTGTTGTAATTGACGAGCAAACCTACGTCACTGCGGCTCCGAGAGGATTGCTGCGGCAATTCAGTTCGCCCATTCTCAACAACGGTCAGCGCAATCTACCGTTTCCCAGTCCCGCCCAGATCAAAACCGACGGTAACCGACCCGTTACCCAAGTGTTTTCTGACATCTATCTCTAATCTTTGCCCCTTACCCAAGAACCACTATGCCCAGTACTTACAAAACCCCCGGTGTCTACATTGAGGAAATTTCTAAATTTCCACCGTCTGTGGCGCAAGTTGAAACTGCGATCCCTGCGTTCATTGGCTATACCCAAATGGCGATGTTGCGGGGACGAGACCTGCATGCGGAGGATCTGATCGAGCCCATTCGCATTACCTCATTGCTGGAATATGAACAGTACTTCGGGACGACGTTACCGGAAGGGGCCAGCATTAACGTGACGGTGACTGCTACTGAGGTGAATGCCGCGATCTCTGACCCCTCACCACACAATATGTACTACGCACTGCAGGCTTACTTTGCCAATGGCGGTGGGCCTTGCTACATCGTGTCTGTGGGAGTTATGGCCGCTTCCGCTGACATCGAACAAAGCAGTTTGTTAGCCGGACTCAACGCCATTGAGAAAGAAGACGAAATCACCCTGATCGTCTTTCCCGAGAGCTTGAATTTAGTTGATGCGACGCAACTGGCCAATCCCCCTACGGCCTACGGTGACTTTGGGGCACTCTATGATGCGGCGCTGGCGCAGTGTGGCAAATTGCAAGACCGCTTCGTCGTCATGGATGCCTTGCTCGACCCCGCCGATGACACCCTGACCAACGCGGCAGCAGCGTTTCGCGCCAACGGGGTCGGCACTGGCGACCTGCGATATGGGGCCGCCTATGGACCGCGCATTGAGACCATTTTTGATTACCTCTACGACGAAGCGGCCGTAACCGTGACCTTACCCGATGCGTCAACCGCCACGATGAATACGCTCAATCCGGTCACGACCCCAAACACTGCCAACGGCCAGTATTATCCCTTAGTAAAAAGTGCGATCGGGCGGATTCCGGTCATCTTGCCTGCTGCTCCGTTAGTGGTGGGGGCCTATGCCGCTGTCGATAGCACGCGCGGGGTGTGGAAAGCACCAGCGAATGTCAGTCTGCGATCGGTACTCCGCCCCACGTTCAAGATCACCAGCGAACAACAAGAAGACCTTAACGTCCACACTTCAGGCAAATCGATCAACGCCATTCGCTCGTTTGTGGGCAAAGGCACCTTGATTTGGGGATCGCGTACCCTAGATGGCAATAGCAATGAATGGCGCTATGTGCCCGTACGGCGATTCTTCAATATGGCGGAAGAGTCGATCAAAAAAGCGACAGAACAGTTTGTTTTTGAGCCCAACGATGCCAACACCTGGACGAAAGTCAAAGCCATGATCGAGAACTTTTTGATCTTGCAATGGCGGGCTGGAGCCCTGGCTGGGGCCAAGCCAGACCAGGCCTTTTATGTCAAAGTTGGACTCAACGAAACGATGACGGCCCTCGATATTTTGGAAGGGCGCATGATTGTGGAAATCGGTATGGCAGTCGTTCGTCCTGCCGAATTTATCATTTTGAAGTTCTCTCACAAGATGCAAGAGAGCTAGTCAGAATTCCAGGATATAGAATTCATCTGATTCTTTTTTTGATGTTCTAAATGCCCTTTCTTACGGTGATTAATCATGACCGGATATCCTTTACCAAAGTTCCATTTTGGGGTTGAGTGGGGTGGTGCTCGCATCGGTTTTACAGAGGTTTCAGGGTTAGACATTGAAACCGAGGTAATTGAGTATCGCGAAGGCAATATGCCGGAATATCACAGCTTAAAAATGCCGGGCCGACAAAAGTACGGCAATGTGACAATGAAGCGCGGCACGTTTAAGGGGGATGCTGATTTTGTGATCTGGTGGAATACCGTTGCTCTTAACACTATTGAACGTCGAGATCTGACCATTAGTTTACTAAACGAAGCCCACGAACCTGTAGTGGTGTGGAAGATCAAAGCGGCCTGGCCAACGAAGGTGCAGTCGACCGACCTTAAGAGTGATGGCAACGAAACGGCGATTGAAACCATTGAAATTGCCCACGAAGGTCTGCAAGTGGAATATAAATAGGCGGCTGCTAGCCTGAGCAATACAGTCCCGTTCGCAGAGGTTCGCTGAATCATCATGACCTTTAGTTATCCACCTGTTAGCTTCTTTTTTGAAGTCATCTTTCAAGGCCAGTTTCCAGACGGTGTGGCCCTGGATAAAGAGGTGGTGGAAACGCGTTTTCAGAGCGTGTCTGGACTGAGCGTGGATATGCAAACGGAAACTTTGAAGGAGGGTGGAGAAAATCGGTTTGAACATGTTTTGCCTGTGCGGACTAAATATAATCCGTTAGTCTTAAAACGGGGAACCGTGAAGGATTCAAAATTGATTAATTGGTGTAACAATGCCCTACTGAATTTTGATATTCAACCGATGGATATGCTGGTGCATTTACTCCATGTCAATCGTCCCGATCCGAATCAACCCCCTGGTGATAAGGGACCGTTGATGACCTGGAAGGTGATTAACGCCTGGCCGAAAAAGTGGTCAATTTCAGATTTCAACGCGGAGCAAAGCGCGATCGCGATTGAAACCTTAGAACTCAACTACAGCTATTTCGAACTGATGAAAGCCTAATAAAACGATGCCCTTAGAAATTCGAGAATTGGTAATTAGAGCCACCATCGGCGATGGCGACAATAGCGCGGGTGGGAAAGGTGGCAGCGGCAAAGATAATGCCGCGATCGTGGCGGCCTGTGTAGAGCAAGTACTCGCCATTTTGAAGGAAAAGGCGGAACGATAAAACATGACGGGCGAACTGACTAAAGTTGAAATTCGGGCCTTTAAGGACAACTCCTATCGTGAGGAGATTGGCAAATTTATGCTGCCGATCAATCCCGAACAGTTTTCCCAAACCTTCAAAATTGAGCATAACGACGAGCAAACCCAGGGATCCCAGGGCAATGACCCAGAGTATACGTTCACGCCCCCCGAAGACCTGAAATTGGACTTCACCCTGGATGGCACCGGGGTGGTGCCCATCAAAGGGGAAGCCGGGAAGTTTCACCGGGAAGATGTAGCTCAACGGGTGCAGGATTTGCTCCAGTTGGCCTACGTAATGAATCCCGAAACCCACAAGCCCAACTTTCTGCGGCTGTTGTGGGGCGATTTTTCCTTTGGCAATAGCAGCGGCTTTAACTGTGTTCTGCAAGACCTGCAAATTAACTACACCCTGTTTTCTCCAGCAGGCAGGCCCCTGCGAGCCAAAGTCAGCGCCACCTTTAAGCAATACATCGAACCCGAATTGCGGGTTCGGGAAGAGGGCAAAAACTCCCCCGATGTGACCCACGTGCGGATGGTGAAAGCAGGCGATACGCTGCCGCTGATGACCTACAACATCTACCAGGATGCGTCGTATTACCTGCAGGTGGCGAAGGTGAACGGCCTGATTAACTTCCGGCGACCGCCCGTGAATGCGGAGTTACGGTTCCCCGCCATTCGGGAGGTGGAATCATGAGCGATCGCCTCATTCCCCAAGATACGGTCTATGGCATTGCGACTTTTAAGCTCAGATCCGACGGCAAAGATATCACGAACGAGTATGCCGTTCTCTCATTCATCGTTGATTGGGTAGTGAATCGGATTCCTACCGCCCGCATCATTTTGAAGGATGGCTCAGCGGCAGAGGAAACCTTTGCTGCTAGCGATGGCAACGATTTCATCCCCGGCAATGAATTGGAAATTTCGGTGGGCTTTGACGGTAATAACCGCCCCATCTTCAAAGGCATCATCATCAAACAGGCGATCAAGGTCAGCGCTGACGGCAATTCGCGGTTGATCATCGACTGTCGGGACGCTGCCACCAAGCTTACCGTCGGTCGCCACAGCCAGTATTTCACCGAAAGCAAGGATAGTGACGCGATCGAGGCGGTGATCGGCAACTACCGTGGGGTCTCGGCCCAGGTAGAAGCGACCCGCGTCACCCATCCCGAAATCGTGCAGTACTACAGCACCGATTGGGACTTCATTTTGTCGAGAGCCGAGATGAATGGCCAGATTGTGTTGGTTGAAAATGGCCAGATTAAGGTCAAGGCTCCGACCACCAGCGGCAGTCCGCTGATCACCCTGACCTATGGGGCCAATCTGATTGAGCTGGAAGCAGAAATGGATGCCCGCTACCAGTATCAAACGGTGAAGGCGTCCGCCTGGAGCTATGCCGACCAAGCCCTGGTAGAAGCCACTGCCAGTGAACCAAGCATTAACAACCAGGGCAATCTGTCGGGCAAAAAATTAGCGGATGTTATCGGTCTGGGCGAGTGGGAATTGCACCACGGTGGGGAAGTGACTCAACCCGAATTAAAGGCTTGGGCCGATGCCCAACTCCTGAAAAGTCGCTTAGCCAAGATTCAAGGCCGCGTCAAAACCCCAGGCTATCCCGATGCCAAACCCGACGCCTTGATTGAGTTAGGGGGGACAGGGGCGCGTTTCAATGGACTGGCCTACGTCTCAGGGGTGCGACAAGACTTTAGCGGCGGCGTATGGCAAACTCACCTGCAGTTAGGTATGGCCCCAGATTGGTTCTATCAGCAGGCTAAGGACGTGGTGGAGAGGCCAGCCTCGGGCCTGCTGCCGGGGGTAAATGGGCTGCAAATTGGTGTGGTGGTGCAGCTCCAAGAAGATCCCAAAGGGGAAGACCGGATTCTGGTCAAAGCCCCCGTGGTGGATACTCAATCTGAAGGTATTTGGGCCCGCGTAGCCACCCTGGATGCCGGACAAAACCGGGGTTCCTTCTTCCGACCCGAAATTGGGGATGAGGTGGTGTTGGGATTTCTCAACGATGACCCCCGGGATGCGATCGTGCTGGGTATGCTCAACAGTAGTGCCAAACCGGCCCCCCTCACCGCCGCTGACGACAACCACCAAAAAGGCTTCGTGACGCGTTCAGCCATCAAGCTGATGTTTGATGACGAGAAGAAAATCATCACCCTGGAAACGCCGGGGGGCAACAAGCTGATCATTTCGGACGAAGCCAAGGGCATCAGCCTGGAAGACCAGAACGGCAATACCCTGACCCTGAACGACAGCGGTATTGCCCTCAGCAGCCCCAAAGACATCACCATCGAAGCGACCGGCAAGTTGACGTTGAAAGCCTCCCAAGATCTGAGCATGGAGGGGCTTAACGTGAAGGCGAAGGCCAATGCCCAATTCAAAGCGGAAGGTTCGGCGGGGGCAGAGGTTTCGACCAGTGCGATCGCCGTGCTCAAAGGCTCACTCGTGCAGATTAATTGAGGACACTCACCATGGGAAAACCCGCCGCTCGAATTTCCGATATGCATGTTTGCCCCATGGTGACGGGGGTGGTGCCCCATGTCGGCGGGCCAGTCATCGGTCCAGGAGCCGCCACCGTTTTAATTGGGGGTCTACCCGCCGCTGTGATGGGCGATTCCTGCACCTGCACAGGCCCCCCAGACATCATTATTCTGGGGTCGGCAACGGTGCTGATTGGGGGCAAACCTGCTGCTCGATTGGGTGATTCCACCGCCCACGGGGGCTCGATCATCCTCGGCGAATTCACCGTGCTGATTGGAGGTTGATATGGTCGAACTCAACAACGACAAAGCTTACCTGGGGACGGGGTGGAGCTTTCCGCCCACCTTTGTGCCTTACAGCGGAGTCACCCTGGTGAGTGCGGAAGAAGATATCTGCCAGAGTTTGCAAATTTTGCTGTCTACCAGTCTCGGCGAGCGGGTATTGCAGCCCACCTATGGCTGCAACCTGACCGAGCTGATGTTCGAGCCGCTAAGTCCCACCGTCACCAGCAACATCAAAGAACTGGTGCGCGTGGCCATCCTCTACCACGAACCCCGCATTCGCCTGAATAAACTCGACCTGACCATGCCCCCCGAAGAGTTGGGCCTCGTGCTCATCACCGTCGATTACACCATCCGAAGTACAAATTCTCGTTTTAGCTTCGTCTACCCCTTCTATCTGGAAGAGGGCGCTAATCTCGCTTCCTAGCTGACCCCCATTTAGGTGTTATGACTAACTGCTGCGACATATCCAATCCGCTGATCCGCGATGGGGTGAGCCAGCGCCAACGCCAAGCTCCGGCACTGCCGCCGGAGTATGTCCAGGTGGACGATCGCACCCTGGCCGATTTCCTCGTATTTGTCTTTCGGCTCGCGCAGCAGGTGCACTACTACGAAGCCAGAGAAGTACCACCCGGCAGCGACCGTCCTTGCCCCAATGAGCGCAATGGCGACTGGCGGACTCTCTTCGTCAAGAGCACTCCCGTCTGGATTGCCCTGATCAGCAAAACCCCCGGGCAAGCCCTCAACCAAACCTACAAGCAACAGTTAGCGACCCTGTCAGCCACGCTGCGCCGCCTGACCACTGACGAGCCGTCGAGTCCGCGAGCCCAGCAAAATCTGCAATCCATCCTGCAAACCTGGGCTGAACTGCTGAGTCATCTGCGGCTGTGGTACGAAACCCTGGAGAGTTACACCCCCCTTAAATCCATCCTTCGCGGGTTGGTGAAAACGAACCTGACCGCACCTTTGGATCGCATGCAAGGGTTCGATCGCGCCTATGAACTCGCCGCTGCTGCCCCTGCCGTTCTCCCTACTTTTTACCCCACCTTTGCGGCTCGCTTTGGCCTCCATCGCTCGCCAGACGAGAACTTTTATCGCAGCTTTGCCACAGCTTTTGGTTTGCCATTGGGGACGCCCGTCCCCGATGCCACGCCTCTCACGGGGTCGGCATTGCAAGCCCAAACTGAATTGAACGAGGTGTTCCAGGTTCTTTTCCAAAATTTCCATCAGATTATTCAGATGGCACCCCAGTATCAAATTCACAGCCTCGAAGCGCGGCGCGATCATCAGCCCCACATTGCCATGTTCATCGGCTTTTGGGAGGTCTTTAAGCCCGCGCAGCAAGATTTGAACCGCATGACCCAGCGCCACCTGGATTTTTTCTATCGGCAGGTGCTACAACTGCCCGAACGACCGGCTGAACCTGATCACGTGCATCTATTGTTCGAGTTGGCGAAATTTCAGGCCGAGTTTGCCCTCAAAGCCGATATTCAGTTCAAAGCGGGCAAAGATGCCACGGGCATGGAGCTGTTTTACCAGATCGATCAAGACATCGTCCTCGACAAAGCGCAGATCACCAGCCTCAAAAGCATTTTTCTAGATTCAACAGAACGAAGCGAACCGGGCGACGGTCTACCCAAAACTCTCACAGGATTATACGCCTCGCCCGTAGTCAATTCCTTTGACGGCAGTGGCGGTGAGTTTCCCAAAGATCAGGTGGTGACAGCCTGGAGGCCTTTTGCGAGTTTTGATCGCGCGGGTAATCGCTTCCTCAACCCCGCTGACATTGGGATTGCGATCGCAGATTCGATCTTTTTCCTGCAAGCAGGCGATCGCACCATTACTTTCCGCTTCACTCTCAGCAGTTTCAGTGCCGAGGCCCAGGCGTCTGCGGATAAACTGGCTGATCTTTTTCAGGTGCATTTCAGTGGCGAAAAAGCCTGGTTGCCCGCCACCGTCAAAAGTTCTGGCTTTGCCGGGGGGCAGTTAACGTTGCAGGTAGAATTGCCCGCAGGCATCGATCCAGTAGTGCCCTTCCACGGTGATCTAGCAGAACCCACGCTACCGCTCGACACCCAACTGCCCGTTGCCTTGTTGCGCTTGAAAACGGATGCCCAACTCAATAACAAAGCCCCTTACTACTTCTTCCAATCGGCCAAACTGACCCAGGTCATGCTGAAGGTTGCCGTCAATAACGTGCGTAACCTGGTGCTGCAAAATGACTTGTCCGTCCTCGATCCCACCAAACCCTTTCAACCCTTTGGCCCCCTCCCCAAAATCGGCGGCAGTTTCTATATCGGGAGTCAGGAAATTTTTCAGAAAGGACTGACCAGCCTGAATCTGAACCTTGATTTTGAAACCGAGCCTCCTCCCGACTGGAGCAAATACTACGCAGGCTACGGCTCTACCCCCGCCCCCGGCCAGGTGCAGGTACAGGCTCTCCGCAGCGGCACTTGGCAACCCACCTTGACGCCTCCTGCCAAAAACTTATTCACTGCCAGCACTTACACCTTTACGACTACCGAGTTGAACAGTCTGAAGCTGAATCAACCCGAGGTCACGAAGCCCGTCGAGGTCTGGACTCATCAAACCAAAAATGGGTTCTTACGCTTGCAACTCACTGGGGATGATTTCCGCCACGATCAGTTCTCCCAGGTGCTGAGTCGTCAGGTGTTGGCGCAGGCCATGCTCGCCTCTGAGAATCCAAAAGCGGTCGTGGGTGCCTACTATGACGTGCCTTCCAACGATCCCGGTGTGTCTACCCTTGAAATTGCACAGTCCTCAACTCTCAGCAGTTTGTTTCCGGCTGGGGTCACCACGGGCAACCGCGATCAAACCAAGATCAAGGCTGTTGTTCCCAATCCGCCTTTTACGCCAGTCATCCAATCCCTATCCTTGAATTACGAGGCGATCGCCACCCTCAATCCCGGCAACGCCGCCGCTATCAGTGATTCACGGATCTATCACCTGCATCCCTTCGAGCGCTACGCCTCCCTCGATCAGGCTTCGACCCCCTACTTCCTGCCCCATTTCGACCAAGAGGGCGAACTGCTAATCGGGGTGACTAGCCTCCAGCCGCTGACGCTCTTGAATCTGCTATTTCAAGTTGCTGAGGAGACGGCCGATACCAGCCTGGAAACCGTCGATGTTCAGTGGTCTTACCTAGTGGACAACACCTGGAAAACCTTTGAGGATTACCAGATTGTCAGCGACGGGACGGAGCAACTGATCAGCTCTGGTATCATTCAACTGGCCATTCCCGCCGATATTAGCAAGCAGTACACGACTATCCTCGACCCCACGCTGCACTGGTTGAAGATGAGTGTGCCGGAGCGCAGCGGGGCCATTCCCCGCATGATTGGGGTGCATGCTCAAGCTGCCCGTGCCAGCTTTGTGGATACCGGAAACGACCCGAATCATCTGGCGACACCCTTGCTCGCAGGGGCGATCGCCAAACTGGTCGACCCTCTGCCTGAAATTAAAAAGATCCAGCAGCCCTATCAATCCTTTGGCGGACGTCCACGGGAACAGTCGCAAAACTATTACATCCGCATCAGCGAGCATCTCCGCCACAAGGGGCGGGCGGTCACCATTTTTGACTACGAGCGACTGGTGCTGGAGCACTTCCCCGAAATCTACAAAGTGCGCTGCATTAACCACGGTGAGGTGGTGAACGATCGCCTCCGCGAACTCGTCCCCAGTGCGGTGACGCTAGCGGTCATTCCCGACCTGTCCCAACGGCACACCACCAACGACCTGCAGCCCAAAGTCAACATCAACCTGCTGAAACGAATTGAGGCAGATCTGCGGCAGTACTGCTCACTGTGGGTAGACATCCAGGTTGTCAATCCCAGCTACGAAGAAATTCAGGTGGACTTTGAAGTCAAGTTCAAATCCCCCTACGACGGCAACTTCGACTATTACAAACGCGAACTGGAAACCGCGATCGTCGGCTTTTTATCCCCCTGGACAGTGAGCGAGGGGGCGGATATTCACTTCGGCGGCAAGGTGTATCGCTCCGCCATTCTCAACTTTGTGGAAGAGCAGCCCACCGTCGATTATGTGCTCAACTTCCAGATGAATCAGGGTGACCAGAAAGACATTCGCGAATTTGTGGCTCCCACAGCGCGATCGATCCTTGTGTCTGTGGTGCCCTCGACTTTTACACCCCCCGGACCGGGGCATCTCATACGTCCAGCGACCAACTGCCCCCTCAGTCCGTCCCTCACCACCGATACTTTGGGTTATCCGCCCCTCAATCAAATTCCAATCACTGCTACTGAGTCCTAAATTGCTTAGCCGTCATGTCTCCTGCCCTTACCAACTCCAGCGAAACCATGCGTTCCATCAGCCGTAACGAACTCAAGAGCTATTTCCAAAACAACAGTCGGTTGTCGGCAGACGATTTTGTCCGACTCATCGACTCCATGCTGAACAAGCGAGACGACAAATTTCACGGCCTGTGGCGATCGGGGCGCACCTACTGTCCAGGGGATGTGGTGCTGTATGACGAGTCGCTGTGGATTTTGGACGGTCAGGGAGAGATTTGCTCCAGCCGCGACAACCCGCCCGGTCGCGAAAGTGATACCTGGAAATCACTGATCATTCCTGTGGATGACGACGACTGGGAAGTCCTCAAAGACGAAGCGGTCATGTGGGCCAAAGTCTATGACAAAATCGGCATTGGCATCGGCAACCTGGAAAATGGAGAACGCCCGGAGGCCCGACTGGATGTCCGTCGGGCAGGCGTCGGTCGCTGGCTGCTATTCCCGACAACCGCCGAGCACACACTGTTTACCCTGCTGCATTACGCCTCCACCGTAGAGCGCAGCTACCTGACCACCGGACTGCTGCTAGACGAAGTGGCCTGGCTCAGCGATGCCGCCAAGGGCTACGCTTTTCGCAAAGGGTTGGCCCTGACCGAAGAAGCAGAGGCTCTGGAACTGGAGCCCACCGAAGGCCAAATTCTGATGGTGATCAAGCCCAAACGGATTGCGGGCGGCGGCGAGTTAGCCACCTTGGGCCTCAATGTGGAAGATCCTACCGCCATGCTGGACATCACCGACGGCATACGGGGACAACTGCTATTCACCCCTGAAGAGAAGCAAGATCCCGCCCTCACCATTGTGAACTTGGCTCCGGAGTGCGGCCATAATTACCTGGCTCTAGGCGTCGGCAGGTACGAGTCGGCCTTCGTCAGCGATGCCCCCAATGGCTTTCACTTTCTGCGCGGAGGAGAATATGGCGAGTACTGTCATGAGAAAAATGTGAACCAGGGAGATTTTCTAGCACTGATTCGCCAGCATCCAAACTATCCGAAAGCTCAAATGGGGATCGGTGCGGAAAATCCTCAAGCCCGTTTAGACGTGAAAGACAGAGCCGCCGCTCAGGTGCTTATTCTGCCAGAACCCCCTGTTGTGGAAGACTCGAAAGAAGGCGAAACAGCCGCTACAGAATCGGCAGAAGATGCTGTTCCCGCGATCGCCCTCCTTAGCCTAACCCCAGACAACCTGGCCGACTCAACCTATCTGACCACGGGCATCGGTGAGACTCTGACCACGGGCATCGGTGAGACTGTCGCAGGCTGGGTTACCAACGCTGACCACGGTTTTGTCTTCCGACAGGGGGGAACAGCCTTCATTGATGCCAATCACCAGAACTTGGATCAGGGGGACACTTTTCTGGCAATTCGAGAGGATGGTCGTATCGGTATTGGTACGGAAGATCCCTATACCTGTCTGGAAATTGTGAATGCTAATGCCAGTGGTAAATTCCTCTTTAACCTTTACGACCAAAAAAAACAAAAGGTCAATCCTGCTTTAGGCATTTTGAACCTCAGACCGGGCAGTCGCGAAAACTACTTCACTATCGGAGCTGATAACAACCATGCCATCTTAGTCACCGACTCCCAATACGGCTTTCTATTCAAATCTGGCAATGAATTTGGCACCAAAGATAGCCAGATTGACGTTAACCAGGGCAAAACCCTGGTCAGCATCCGTCCTGAGGGCAGTGGTCGCATGGGCATCGGCAAACAACCCATCGACTATGAACTCGATGTGAACGGCATGACCCGCACCTTCACCCTGTATCAGGATACCGATGCTAGCCGCATGACCAAAGTGGGTGACCTGGAAGACGCCTTGAAACTCTTGCAGCAGCTCCATCCCATCACCTTTGAATGGAACAACGGCAGCGGCTTCCGCGACCACGGCGAACAAATCGGCTTCCTGGCCCACGAAGTCGATGACGTGTTTCCCCAAGTCGTGAAAACCGCCAGCGATGGCACCAAAGCCGTTGCTTACCAAAACCTTGTCCCGGTCGTTGTCCAGGCTCTCAAAGACCTGATCGCCGCTCGCAACGACACCCAAACCCAACTCGTAGCCCTGCGCGATGAATTCCGCGTCTATCGCCAGCAAACCGAAGAACGATTAACTGAGTTGAGCGATCGCCTCAACCACTGCGAAGAACACCTCTAGCCCCCCTGCCCCTCCTGCCCCCTGACTCCCCTCTCACAACTCCCTCCCCCCCATGGCCGACTTGACCATCTCCAAACAGTCACCCCCCTTCCCCGCCTATTTGGACTTCCAGTCATTGCGGGCGATCGGGCTGGATCACCTGCAGCAGCTCGCCAGCGATCTGTGGACGGATTACAACCTGCACGACCCTGGGGTGACGATTTTAGAGGTGCTTTGCTATGCCGTCACTGATCTGGGCTATCGCAACAACCTGGACATCCAGGATTTACTCGCCCTCAACCCCAAAGACCCCAACAGCCAGGAGAACAACTTTTTTACCCCCAACGAGATCCTGACCTGCAACCCGGTCACAATCCTGGACTGGCGGCAGCGATTGATGGATATCCCCGGTGTCCGCAATGCCTGGATTGAGCCAGTCACCGAGGTGGGCGATCCTATCAGTGCTGCTGAGGTGAAGACCTTGCTGACTCGAACAGGGGATGCGGCTCATCCCCACCTGGTACGTCCTGCCCTTTACGCCAACTGCACAGCCGAGGAACTCCAGTTTGGCTACCCGGATTTGCCTGAGCACCGCTACCATCGCCTCAATCCCCGCGGACTATATGACGTTTGCCTTGACCTGGAGCCTGAGCCTCATAAAGATGCCTGCGGAGTAGTGCACCGTTCTCGAGGCAAAATTTTAGAGGCGGTGCGATCAGTACTGTGCCACTACCGCAACCTGTGCGAAGACTTCCGCGACGTAATTGTCCTGGGAGAAGAGGAAATCGCGGTCTGTGCCGACATTGAACTGACAGCAGCCGCCGATCCGGAAGATGTGTTGGTGGCAATTTACGTCGCCGTACAAGCCTTTCTTGCGCCTCGGGTGACGTTCTATACCTTGCAGGAAATGTTGGCTCGCGGCAAAACCACTGCCGAGATCTTTGCCGGACGACCCGCTGCGGATTTGGTTGATTCGGCTACGGCCCCGCTGTATTCAGATTGTCCCACCGATCCCGACGACGTGGCCCAGCAGCAGGATTATCTCAGCCACGGCTTCATTGATGTAGACGAGTTGCAGGCTCTGACCTTGCCGACAGAAATCCATGCCTCCGACCTGTACCAGGTGATCATGGATGTGCCGGGGGTCGCCGCCATTAAGAAGCTGAACCTGATCAACTACATCAATGGCTTGCGGCAGTCAGAAGGCCATCCTTGGTGTCTGAAGCTAACGGAGAAGCACCGTCCTGTGCTGGGCGTGGAGCCATCAACCATCACCTTCTTCAAGGGAGACTTGCCCTTTAAAGCCGATTCCGCTGAAGTGAAGCAGCGCTATCAGGAGCAGCAGGCAGCCTACATCAAGGCGCAGAAAGAACCGTCAGAGCTGGATTTACCCGTACCGCGCGGCACCTACTTTGACCTGGCGGATCACTATTCCATTCACCATGATTTTCCGCTCACCTATGGCATAGGGGAAGACGGCCTGCCCTCCACGGTGTCTGCCCAACGCAAGGCCCAGGCCAAACAGCTCAAGGGCTACCTGATTTTCTTTGATCAGCTCCTGGCCAACTACCTCGCCCAGCTCAGCCATGTGCGCGACCTGTTCGCTTGGGACAGCGAAAGCGATCGCGCCCCCACCGCCACCCAGCCCGATCGCCGCCGCACCTACTTCACTCAAGGGCTCACCAATGTGCCTTGCGCCGAGGACATTCTCAAGAACTTCCACCGCTGTCCTGGTTCTGACCTGCCGGGGGCACCGCCGATTGACTACGCCGCCTACCTGGATTTCATTACCGAAAGTCCCGAAACTTACTACACCCGTCGCCATCAGTTCCTCGATCATTTGCTCGGCAGATTTGCCGAAACCTTCACGGATTACGTGTTGCTCAACTATCGCTTGAGTGACGGCCGCCGTCGCCCCGAAAGCGACATCATCGATGACAAGGCGCAATTCCTAAAGGATTATCCGGTGCTGGGGCGCGATCGCTTCCGGGCCTTTAACTACTGTCGCTGTGGCGATGTGTGGAACAGCGATAATGTCTCAGGGTTCAAAAAACGGGTATCGCGGCTGCTGGGTATTGATGATTTCAGTCGGCGCAATCTCAGCCATTATCGGGTAGTGGCTGACCCCAGTGGCTACCAACTCGTTCTCCAGAAAGCCGCTTCTGGTGATGCCGAGACCGTTGAGACTGATTATATTGATGTCACTGCCGAATCCGTAGACCGTGAACCCGCCGCCATTCGCTTTACCAGCCGTGACCTCTATCGCACTGCCGCCGAGGCGCAGGCGGCCCTGGCGAAGCTGAAACAGGCAGCCCTAAAGCCCGATCGCTACCGTCGCTTGGCCTATCGCTCATTCCATCGCTACGGTTGGGAGCTTTGGGCCGAGGGGCGGGCGATCGCCACCTTTGAGCACTTCGACCGCAATCTCGCCCAAACCGACCCGATTTTGGATGATTTGCTTGGGGCATTGCGATTGCGGCAGGTGCCGTTACCGCTCGTCATAGTAGAGCGGCTCACTGCCGCTGTCGCTGGCGTGACGACTGCAGATATTACCCTTGAGGCAGGGGCGATCGCCCTCGCGCTAACAACGCCCGTCACCGCATCGGACAGCGAGGTAGAGGCCAGTGCTGAGGCGATCGCCGCCCTTCTGACGGCTCTGCAAGCCGTTTTCCTGGCCGCCGAGGTGAATGGGGCGCTGATCACCACAGCTTTTGCAGATCCCATCTTGCTAGCTATCGGGCAAACGGGTGCCCCCGCAGCTCAGTTGCAAGCCGCAGCTCAGTTGCAAGCCGTAGTGCAGGTGCAAGTCGCAGTGCAGGCTACCCAATCGGGCGAGGGATACGGCTCCGCAATGCCATCCGCACTGCGTCTCCCGGTTTTAGTGACCACCTTGGACTTCGGCGCAGCTTCTCAGACTACCCAAATCGAAGTGCAAACCGCAGCCTCCTCGGAAGAGCAGCCCTTTGCCGATTTCACCACCCAGGTCATCGCGCCCGATACCGCCATTTTGATCTGGCTGGGACAAGACGACAGCGATCGCTGGGGACTGCAGGTTCACCTGCCGACGACCCCAGAATCCCCAGAAATGGGGGCTGCCTCTACCGATGATCCCCTCATGGTGCTGCGAGAGCGATTGGCGATCGTCCTGCCCGACGAAGCCGCCGTGGAGGCTGCCCTGGCGTTCCCTCGCCTCACCCTCACCGAAGATGCCGACAACTTTTTAACCTTTGAGCTGGTGTTGCCGCCCGCGATCTCCACTGCCACACCGTTGACCTTTACGAGCAATCAGCGCCATCCTTCGACCGCTATGGCGCAAGCCGTAGCGTTTCAAACGCTGGGTGCCCTGGGCGATCGCGATCGCTATCAGACCATGACCGTCCGCCGCGAGGATGGCACCCCCGAAGCCTTCACCTACCACGGCTACGGCATTCTGGATGCCGAGAGCCGACTAGTGGCAGAGAGTAGCGATCGCTTTGCCACCGTTCAGGAACGGGACTTGCAACTCCAGCGCTGGCTGACCTGTTTACTGGCGAATCAGAATCAATTTCGGGTTGAGCCTGCCACCGAGTGCTTCTTTGTAGAACTGCGCGATCGATCTGGGGAGGAAATTTGGCTGCTCGGAGCAGTGGGCGTCTCCAGTCACGCTGCGGCTCTCACCCAGCAAACCCTGCTGCTGGAAACCGGGAAAAACAGCGACACCTATGAACTGACGGAGACTACAACCGATGATGTCACGACCTACAGTTTTGCGCTGCGATTGGGCGATCGCCTGCTGGCCCGCCATCCCGATGCCTACCTGCTGCCTGATCGAGCCGACCAGCCTCGCTATGCCACCGCTGTAGAACGCGATCTCTGGCTCAATGCGCTGCTGTATTACCTGAATCAACCGGAACCAACTGCCTTCATTAGCGGCGAGGTCGGCACCTATCAGGCCACCCTGTTAGATCGCGATGGTCAGCCGTTGCTGATCACTTACCACAGCTATGCCACCCGCAATTTGGCAGAGGTGGCCTATCAACGGCTGCTGTATCTGGCCTCAGACCCGGTCTATTTCCAAATCATCAATGACCTGGAGGGTGATAATCCCTATGGCTTCTCGCTGATCGATCGCCGGGGCCGAACCTTTGCCATCCATCCGGGCAGCTATCTCACCTCCTGTGAACGCGACCTAGCCATTCGCAACATCATCAACTACGTTAACAAAGAGCTGTCCCTCCAGTTTCCCGAACGGGAAGGCGGTTTCTACATCGAACTGCTAGATCAAGCAGGCACCGTTTTGCTGGTGGGTGACCTTCCCTATGAGTCAGAAGCGACGGCGACGGCAGCAGCGGATTCCCTCTTAATCCTGGCCCAGGTGACCGCTAATTTTCAGCTCCTGAACGATGGCGATAGCGACTATCCCCATGGCTTCGCGCTGGTGGACGGTGACGAGCGGTTGGCGACCCATCCCACGTACTATGCTCTGGAGTCGGAGCGCGACCAGGCGCTGCAAGCCTTGATTAGCTGTGTGATTGACGATGACCCAGCCTACACAATTGACGGGGTCGAAGGTCAGTTTTCCTATGGGCTGGTGGATGTCCTGGTGGCAGATGTCCTGGTCGAGGAGGACATAGTGGAGGCCTTAGAGGATGCCACCGATGAAGCCGCCGGGGAAGTCAGTGAAACGGCGGACGCTGGGTCAGAAGCAGACGACGACTCCGCTGTACCTATTGGCCCGCTGCTCCTGACCAGTGCAGCGCTCTATCCCGATGCCGAAGCAGCCTGTCAGGGATTTGAAACCCTGGTAGAACTGGGCGCTGATGCAGCTTACTACCATCGGCTGGATGACTTACCTGCCCCCAACTCCTATGGATTTGAGATTCGGGATGAGAGCGGCGAGGTCATCGCCCGGCATCTAACCGCCGAGGGGGAAGTCATCGGGTACAGTACGGCGTTGGAACGGGAGGCAGCGATCGCCAAAATTCTCTACTACCTCGCCCAGCCAGAAATCCAAGTCTCGATTACCAACCCTGAGGGCGCGTTCTTTGCGGAACTCTATGACGGCCAGCACCAACTCGTCTGGAGTGGGCAGCGCACTTTACCCAGCCAAGCGGCCGCCGCTGCCGAAGCTGCTTTGATTCAGCAGCTCGCCGGAATGCCTGCTACCGAAGACAGGAGTGACCCCTATCCCTATCAGATCCGCAGCAGTCTCGGCAACTGTCCCCAGTCCTTTGATCTGGTGATGGCAGCGGAATCGGGGGCGTCCGACGAATCGGGCGAGTCCTCTAATACCACCGCTCCAGCGAGAGTCCTAATTGCCCGCCATCCGTGGCTCTATGACAGTGAGGCGGCGCGCGATCGCACCATTCAGCAACTCCGCCTCCGCTTCAGCGAAAATCTCGCCGACTTCATCGAGACTCCTGCGGTTGAAACGGATGCTGGTACCCGCTACAGTTTCGCATTACCCGCCCTCTACTTCTGTGCCTTTCAGGACTGTGATGCTGACCAGCAAGACCGCTTCGCCACCGGATCGCTGCTGGGGCCGCCACTGATTTCAACGTTGGGGTCGTCCCCCGCTGCCGCCACCTACGTCACCGCTGAGGAAGCGCGAGCAGCATTCATCGCCGCCCTAGCCTTAGCCCAAACCCTCAGCAACTTCCATGAGCTTTACGACAATAGGGCCTGTGCCCGCAACACCCACGCCCAGCCCTTTAGCTTTGAGCTGAAAGATCCGGCCAATGGCCGCACCATTGCCGCCAGCGTTAACACCTACCACAGCCGCGCCGAAATGTGGGCGGTGATTCACTTTCTGCACCAGTTGGCCCAGGGTTTTCCCTTTACCGTGGCCACTCCTGGCACCCACTGCGGCTATTACTTCTATCTCGATCTGCCGATTGAAAGTGCCGAACCCGCTGCTCTGCGAAGTCTCCAGCGGTATCCCTCAGAAACCCGTGCTTGGGAAGCCGCTGGCGCTTTTGCTGAAAATGTGCGCTTCGTCAACCGTTACTTGGGGCCAGGGGAAGTGGACAGCACCCCCTATGGATTTGCTATTGGCGACGAGGCGGGCACCCCACTGGCGATCGCGGCCTCAGAATTTGACCCCGTTGAGATGTTCCAGATACTCAACAACCTGGAAGACTCGCTGCTCATTACCGCCGTAGAGAACGAGGAATCTGGATATCGGTTCCAACTGATTGAGCCGATGGGTGATGCCGATGCGCGGGTGTGGCTGCAAGGGCTGACCGTCCACCCCGATGTAGCTAGCGCGACAGCCCAGTTCTATCGCGATGTCTTAGGCCGATTGCTGGAACCAGAGGCGATCGCCCCCTACGACACTCTCAGTGGTTTCAGCTTTCGGGTGACGCTGTCGAGTGCCGATTCCGCAGCACCGCCAGCGGTCATTGCCCTGCATCCCCAACCCAGCACTGAGGCCGACTATCAGTTCTATCCCACAGCCGAAGATCGCGATCGCGCGATCGCCCAACTCAAAATGTTCATTCGCACCGTGGGCGTTGACGTGCAGGCAAATCCCGTCGATCTGGCCTTAGTCGGTGAAGTGGTGGGCGATGACAGCACGGTGCTGCTCCGCACGACCCGTCCGGAGCCTTCCCCGGCAGCCGAAACCGACCAGCAGCGAGCCAAGGCATGGGCCTACAGTAACACCCTGATCGAACTGGCCCAAGACCCTGACAATATCCGCTGGATCGATGACGAAGATGGCACCTGCTTTTTTAGCTGGGAACTGACCAATCGCAGCAAATATCCGGTGTTGGCCGCACCGACGGAGCAGTATGGTAGCCCTGCCGAACGGGAGGCAGCGATCGCCGCTCTGCAAGCACGCCTCAACGATGAGGGCTTCCACGTTTTAGAGCACATCCTGCTACGGCCTCAGCAACTCCTACCTCCCCCAGCCCCCTGCGAAGCGGTAGAGACAGATATGGACTCTGCCGATGCCCCTTTTGAAGCGGAGGCAGAACCGTCTGCACAAGGAGTCGAAGAGAGCAGTCCGGCCCCTGCCGCCATCCTTGAAAAGCTGCTCCCCATTCCGCTCAAGCAAAGTGACTGTGAGGAGGCCAGCGAAACGGGCAGCGAGCTGTGTCGCACCAGCTACGATCCCTACTCGTTCTGGGTTAGCGTGGTTCTCCCTTACTGGCCCGAACGCTTCCGTGACATGAACTTCCGCCGCTTTGTCGAGCGTACCCTACGGCTAGAAGCCCCCGCCCATGTCGCCCTCAAGATTTGCTGGATTGATACTGAGCAAATGCACCAGTTCGATCAGGCCTACCGCAACTGGATTGAGCAATTTGCCCTCAACGCCTGCGAAGGGGCTGCCTGCGACCTCCCCGGCAGTCTCGTCGCTCTGATCGACATTCTCACCCGACTGGAAAACGTTTACCCACAGGGTACCCTGCACGACTGCGAAGCAAGTGACCCCGAAGACAACCCGATCATTCTCAACCAAACCGCCCTAGGAACCTCTGAGGACGCGTAGTGCCATGACGATTAACATCAACGGAAATACCTATCCTGTTTTTGAGGCCAACCAGGTCTTAAAGCATACCGATTTGAAGGGGCTATTCGACTATCTCGATGGCCATCATCGCCTGACCCGTACCTATCTAATCGGTATAGGCATCGTGTGTGGTCTGACGGTTGAGTTTGACGCTGAGTCAACCAGTATTCAAGTGAGCCACGGCTGTGGCGTCACGTCCGAGGGCTATTTGATTCAACTCGCCGCGGTTGCCTCCCTCGGCTACTACCAAACCGTGGATGTGTCGGAGTCACTCTTCAAACCCACCCCCGAGTCGGGAGGAACGGGCAACGGTTCTAGCCGTAATGGCAATGGCAACGGTAGCGGTTCGAATTTCCAAACCTATCCGGTGCTCGAACTCTTTGCTAGTGAGGCCGACGATCGCCTCCCCCTCACGCAAAATCCCGACGGCAGCGATCGCTCCCCCAGCGACATCCAGGAATTCATCGCCTCTCATGTGGTCGTGCTGGTCTGCGAACTGGACAACATCAAACGGGATTCCTGTTTAGCCGACTGTGACAGCCGGGGGAGCGATCGCAACCTCCGAACCCGCTTCTTCTTACTGCCCAAAACGGGGGAAGGCGATCCACTCACCGCTGACAAGTTGCTCCGCCAAGGCTATCCCTTTGATGACCTCGGTTCTGCCTGGGCCGGGTTGGGCACCGAGGCCGTCCTGACGGCAAGCCGGGACTTCTGGCGCGATCCGCATCTCCGGGTACGGCGCTTTGGCTATGGCGAAGAAACGCCGCCCAATACCACCCAAGCCGTTCCCATGGTGCGGCTCAGCGCCATCAAAAACTTTGACGGTCTGCTGGCGAACTACTACGAGATTTGCAATCGCGCGATCGCCGACATTGCCAGCGCCTTCCCCCGACTCTTCCGGATCTTTTCGCCCTTCTTCTCCGCCTTCCATCCCGACACGACGGAGGATTTTGATGGTCTGGAAGGACGTTTAACGGCACGGTTGAGGGCCATCTGGTCACCGGAGTCGCCTGACCCGTCCCAGCTAGAAGCGGTCGAAGCCCAGTACGCCATGCAGTATTTCTATGACTACCTCAGTCAACTGGTGGCAGCCTACTACGAGCTGGCCACTGCCGCCTTTGATTTGATGGATGACTGTGCCCCCGACTGTCGGCGCTTTCCCAAGTTTTTGATGCTGGGGGAACCCACGTTCCCCGGAACGGCTAAACCGTGCCCGGTGCCGTCTGCCTATCGTCACCACTTTGTGCAGCCCCCGATTTATAACGGCAACCCGCAACGGGTACAGCAGGTGCGCCATCTCTACCAGCGCCTGCATCGCCTCTGCGCTGACGATGCCTTTTTTATGCTGCCGTTTTACGATACCCCCCTGGCCATCACCCCCAGCCCCGATCGCTCAGCCCCCTTAAGTCAGCAGGCAATTCCCTACTATCTGAACTATCCCCAAATCTATCCCTACTGGAATTACGACGCTTGCCGGAAGGGGATCAGCGATCGCCATCCCGCCTATTTCTATCCCTTGACCAGTGGCTCACCCACCACGACCACCAATCTGCTGGTGCATCGGTTAGACGCTTACAACTTTTACCGCATCGAAGGCCACGTCGGCGAAGAAAGAGACTTTGCCCTAAGGGAAATCAAAGCCTATCAGCAGCGTTACAACCTGGCTTTTGATGTCATCACCTTGAAACTGTCGCCCACCATCGAAGCCCTACGCGACTCCGAACTCTCAGGCCATTTCGATGACCTGGAAGCGGATTACGGTCGCATGAGAGACAAGTTTCTCAAGCTGTGGGAAAAACACAAAGAGGATTGGTCTCGCAATGTCTTTCTCAACACGTTGAGGAGAGAGTTTTTTGCCGAACCGATGAATTCTGATGCCTCGGGATTATTGAGCCTAAGCGAGGGACAGGTGGTTAACCCGGTTTTGGCCCTTGCCCGCAATCCTGATAATTACGTGTTTCAGGAGCAAACGGGAGCCAATGGCGAACCGACAGGCCAATATTTTCTTTTCGTCGTTGATCAAAATCGCAATTCCCTGGCCCGGTTTTCACCCCAGAGAAATTTGGCCCCTAACGATGACCTAATTGACTTATCTGGCCTTTCCCCAGCGGTCGTCACCGAGGAGCAACAGCAGATTCGCGAAACCCTGGCCGCCTGTTTTGGCCTCGGGAAGGTTTGGTTTGAAACCATCCCCAATCCCACTAACCGACTCGTTTACTTTGTGCGGCTGGCGATCGCCGATGAATTAGAAATCCCCTCGCGCGGGGATGGAGAAAGTCAGCAAGTCCCCATGGGGCTGCTGTGGTTGACGCCATTCTCCATCACAGGCCCCTCATCTTCCGCAGGCCCCTTCATCGCCCAGCCCGAATACCATAACTTTGAAACGCTGTATCGCTTGCTTTGGGGTGTTCCCGCAGGGGTCGATGAGCCGTCTGAACTACCGTTTCCGGGCATGGATAAAGAGGCTGCCGAATGCTTGAATTACTTCGAGTTTAAGGGCTTGATGGAAGTCTACTTCAATCGTCTACAGCGGCTGAAAGAGCTCCATCTCTTCCATAATTTTGCCGATCTGCATCCAGGCATGGAGCCGCTGGGTGGCGTACCCAAAGGAGGCACGTTTGTGTTGGTGTATGTAGACGGCAAAGACGTAATCAATAACCTGCAACAGGTTGAGCAGAGCGTCCGGTTCCGCGCTCGAACGTCTGCCATCCAGCAGTTTGCTGGTTTTCCGTTCGCCTTCTTCCCGGCTTTTGTAGCGCAGCAAGAAGTCCTGAACCGCACCGACATAATTGTGGCTGACTTCTGTTTGCCCTATCGCTGCTGTAGCGATACCCCGGCAGTCAGCTATCTGTTGGCCAAGCCGCGGCCCATTGTGCTGCTAACCAAGTCTGCCTTCTGCGAGGATGATGACACTCGCTATGAGTTCATTCTCGACCCCGCAGGCGGCATTTTGAAGGGCGAAGGCACCTTCCCGGAGGACGACACGTACTACTTCCAGCCGAGCCTCGTAGAGGACATCAGCGCCGATCGCACCGTCACGTTTACCTACGCCGTAGAGGGCAGTTACGACACCTTCACCGTCGCCATTTATCCCGAACCCAATGGCAGCTTGAATATCAAAGAGAATACTCAGTTCTGTAATGACGCTGCCCCTGTTGAGTTTGTCCTCTCGGCCAATGATCCGGCGGTCGAACTGGTTGTCGTAACCGTGGGCGAAACCCCCAGAGAGCGGTTCGATCCGAGCCAGTATGCTCAAAACGGGGAACGGGAAGATGTAACGTTAGTGGTTCTGCTCCGCGATCGCCGCACCAACTGCACCAATACGCTGGAGATTCCAGTGACGGTCTTTCCGTTGCCCAACGCCGGTTTCCGCTTTGAACCCCCCTCCGAAACAGGCGGTTATTGTGCTGAAGGCGGCGAGCAAGGGGGCTTTGTCAGCTTCGTTCCCGAAGATTCGGATGTCTCAGACCGCTTCACGGTCGATGGGGAGGAAGTTGAGGGCGATCGCATCTTCCTTGGCAACTTCAGCCGGATTGACAATCCTGTCAATTTGCAGGTTGTCCACTTTGCCCGTAACGAACCTGGCTGCACCGCTCAGAGCGCCCAAACCCTGAGAATTTTCCCCATTCCCAGAGCCATCATCACTGTGGAGCCAACGAATATTTGCTCCGCTGCTGATCCGGTCGATATCCGCATCACATCCGCCAGCGGTGACAACGTGCTGGGAGAAAACGATACCCTCCGAGCCTTTGCCCCCGACGGCAACGAAATTGGGGGAGCCATCAATTTAGCAGCGCTTCAGTTTGAGCCCAGCTCAGTGCTCAGCCGCATGGCCGATAACCAAAACCGGATGCGGGTGCGGATCCGCTACGAGGTCATTGGCGAAGGGGGATGCCCGAATGACGACTCTGATCAGATTACAGTACATCGCACACCTAACCCAGATTTTGAGATCGGTATCGAAAACGTGAACTCCGATGGCGTAACTGTGGGAGTACGGGTGACCCATCTGCCCGGTAATGTCGAAGAATTTAACCTCCGGTGGGAAACCAATGGTGGAGATCGCAGTAGCAACGACACCAATTTCACTGTGTTCTACACACCCAATGAGCTGCGGGAACGGGAAGCGATCGTCATCACGCTCACGGTCATTTACCGTGGCAGGAATTTTGTCTGCACTAGTCCTGCGGTAGAAAGAAGCATTCCGGTGCCGCCCCTCAATCCGGATGACGACGGCGGCGACGGCCCACGCCGCAATCCCAATGGCGGTAACCCAACAAATCCGGACGGCCCGGTTATTGTCAATCCCCGTCTCCAGGGCGGTGGCGGAGTCGTCTCTGACCTTGATCGGGAGGATCCGTTGTAATGTCTGCCCACCTCATCAACAAAGTCACCCTTGAGATCTCCACTGGCAATCTCGGAGATGTCAATAGCCTGCAAGCAGAGATGAGTCGACTCCTGTGGCAGCAAGCCTTTCCCCAAATGGAACAGTTGTTCGACCAACTCGTTCCGACTGATGAGGTGGTGCGGTTGGAGCAAATCGTCATCAATTTGCCCAAGCTTGATCCTCACCATGCCACGGCAGATTTTGTGCCCCAACTCATGGCCGCTTTAGAGCGTAGTTTTGGGGACTATCTAGCCGGCTATCAACCGGCTGAGGTGACGGTAACGACAGCGCCCCAATCTCCAACCCAATCTGCCTGGGAGAGTTTGCGCTACTTTCTGCAATACGGTCGCCTTCCCTGGTGGAGTGCCACCACGGCTTGGGAAAGCTGGCTCACCCGTTGGCAAACAGCTCTACAAGCAAATGCGGCTTGGCAGGCACCGCTGCGATCGCTACTCACCACTTCTTCCAGCGCTATTGATCGTCTTGTCAATCAGTTTCCTGAGTCTTTTCAGCATCAACTTGTTTTACAGTTGCAGCCCACCTGGATCGCCTGGCGATCGCTGCTCAATCAGGCTCAGCATTTAATGGAAGCGCTAGGGCTGAGCGATCGCGCCCAGACCCAGCTCACTCGCCAGGCCTGGATTGCCCTATTTACCCTCATCAGGGAGGTCAGCCCTTATAGCCCCCTACCGCGATCGCGCTGGATACGACAATGGCTGCCCCTGATGGTGAACCGATGGCAAATTGAAATATCGACTCAAGATGCCCTTTCACCCCAAAGACCGAATTCACTGCCTGGTCAATCCGTGCCTGTTCAGTCTGCTGAACTGAGAGGGGTATTCCATCGGCTGATGACCGAAACGATGGGGACTGGTGCGGCTGACTGGTTGGCTGCTCTGGCGCAGGTGTTACCACTGCCATCTGGGTCAACGATTCAGCCATCGGCTCCACCTGTTCAAGAACCTTCTCAATCCGATGCTATTGCTGACTTAGGTAGCCCAGCACCTAATCGGGCGGCCTCAGACAGTCAAACCACACCGGCTGTTTCTCCTGATGATCATGGGGATGCTGAATGGGATGACGCCCAAACTTTGGCAACAGGGGAGTTGACCAGGGATCAACTGCTCGAACTGTACCAAACGACTAACACCCAAACTGAAGCCGAGTTCCCAGCGCGCTTCCAGGAGTCTCCCCTATCGGTGGAAGAAGCCCAGGCTGGACTGTTTATCCATCAGGCGGGGCTGGTGTTGCTGCATCCTTTCCTGCGTAATTATTTTGAGGCTGTGGGGTTGCTGGCTGGCGATCGCTTTTTGGATGCTGACTGTCAACAAAGGGCCATTTACCTGCTCTACTACCTTGCCACAGGGCAAACCCAACCGCCAGAATACGAGTTGGTGTTGCCTAAGCTGCTGTGCGGTTGGCCGCTCAACGATCCTGTGATCTTGTCAGGGTTACCCCAGGCTGCGCTGGATGAGGCTGAGCAATTGTTGCAAACGGTCATTAACTACTGGGATGTGCTGAAAAGCACCAGCCCTGATGGTCTGCGGGAAG
>Ga0335394_10001267_pt1 | contig 28305 bp, 21 predicted proteins | sample MAT03_FD_205741 | JGI IMG/M metagenome (GOLD analysis project Ga0335394, IMG submission 205741) | Freshwater microbial communities from Lake Fryxell liftoff mats and glacier meltwater in Antarctica - MAT-03 (spades assembly) (version 2) ...
GATCGGGTTTCGGAACGGCCTGAAGGCCGGACTCCAAACTTGTTGCAGCGAGTGCTCAGTTTGGCGGCGTCGCCTCAAGCCACACGTGCTTGTACGGGTGGTGGTCGAGCGCGGTGGGGTGCCAATTTTTGACGGACGGCTGCAAAAGGAAGATGTGCGTGTAGTGGTAGATAGGGATCAGCGGCGCTTCCTTCAGCAAGAGGTCTTCGGCCCGTTGGAGGAGCAGGAAACGATCGTCGAGCCCGGAGGTGCGGGCGGCTTCGTAGAGGAGTCGGTCGTAGGTGGCATTGTTCCAACCGGTGTAGTTGTTGCCGCTGTCGCTCCGCCAGATCGAAAGAAACGACATCGGGTCGCTGTAATCGCCGATCCAATTCGAGCGCAAAAGCTGGTAGTTTCCGGCGCGGCGGGCGTCCAACACGCTCTTATTTTCCATGTTCGCCAGGCGTACTTCGATGCCGAGTTCCCGACGCCACATTTCCTGCACGGCCTCCGCGATCACGCGGTGGTTTTCCGACGTGTTGTGGAGTAACTCGAGGATGGGAGCGCCCTTGCCTCCGGGGAAACCCGCTTCGGCCAGCAGGGCGCGCGCGGCAATGGGATCGAAGGCTATTCCCGCGGGCGGGGCGTATCCACCGATTCCGGGGGGCGTGAAAACCGCGGCCGGAACTTGGCCTCCGCGGAGGACTTTTTCGACCAGCGTGGCGCGGTCGACCGCCAACGAAAGGGCGCGCCGCACGGCGGTCGCGTTGACGAAGGGTCGGTTGACGTTGATGCGATAGAAATAGGTGCCCAGGTACGGGTCGATCCGGAGGACGTGACGGTCTTCGTTACGGTACGTGTCAATTTTGGAAATCGGCAATGCTTCGGTGAGATGAAGCTGACCGGCGCGGAAGGCTCGTTCCTCGGCGTTGACGTCGTCGATCGCGTAAAAATAGATTGCCGTCAAACGCACGGTGACGGCGTCCCAATAGGTGGCGGACTTTTCCACCACGATCCGTTGGCCGGGTCGCCATTCCTTCAGCGTGAACGGTCCGTTTCCGACCAGAGTGCCGGGCCGGGCCCAGCGATTTCCCCGGGTGGTGGCGGATCCCGTTTGCTCGATCGTGGAGAGCGGCACAGGCCACCAGATCCAGTGCTGGAGAAGCGTCAGGAAATACGGGGTGGGACGTTCGAGGGTGATGCGGACCGTGCGGGCATTGGGTGCGGCGAAACCGACTTGGGAGAAGTCCGTCAGCTTCCCCTTGTGATAGGCCTCGGCTCCCTCCACGGCGTAGAGCAAGTTGGCGTTGTCCGCTTGTAAGCTCGGGGTGAGCGCCCGGCGCCAGGACGCGAGGAAATCGTTGGCGGTGACGGGATCGCCGTTGGACCATTTTGCATTGGCTCGCAGATAGAAAAGGTAGGTCAGACCGTCGGCCGAGGTTTCCCAGCGTTCAGCGACGCCGGGAACGGGATGCAGATCGACCGGATCCTCCGCGATCAGCCCTTCAAACAGCGCCGAGAGGACCGAGTGGTCGCCGGTACCGGTGGCCAAATGCGGGTCGAGATCCGCCAGATCGGGACCGAATCCGCGGTGGAGAATCTGTTCGCGGTTGCCTCGTTCCACATTCGACTCCCGCGAGGAGCATCCGACGAAGGCGGCGAGCGGCAGGCAGAGTCCGCAGACGATGCCGGCGAAGAACGAACGACGGCGATCCATGAATTACATTCGCTCGATCAGCACCACCGCGTGGGCGGCGATGGCCAAACCGCGGCCAATTTCATCGATTTCTTCGTTGGTCGTGGCTTTCACGCCGACGGCGTCCACCGGAAGTCCCGTCGATGCGGCGAGTGCCGCCTTCATTGCGGCCAGTCGCGGGAAAATTTTGGGTTTTTCGGCGATCACGGTCGTGTCGACATTCACCGGTCGCCAGCCGCGGCCGGCAAGTTCGACGATGACTCGGCGGAGCAGAATCTGCGAATCGATATTGAGGAAAGCAGGGTCGCCCGGGGGGAAAAAGTGTCCGATATCGGGCAACCCGGCCGCCCCTAGTAGGGCGTCGCAGAGCGCGTGGGTCAGGCAATCGGCGTCGCTGTGTCCCTCGAGCCCGTAATCGGTCTCGAAACGCACCCCGCCCAGCACCAGCGGGCGACCGGGGACAATGCGGTGGATATCGTAGCCATGACCGACCCTCATGAGCGTAACGAAGACCGATTCCCGTTCGATTTTAAGCGGAGCGGTATCTGGACCTCGACCCCGTTTTTACAGGAGGTCGCAGAGGAAGCGAAGTACGAGCCTTCAGATCTCCGAAATCTGCCCTCTGCTTCCTCTGCGACCTCCTGTAAAAACGGGGTCGGAGGCTCGATTGTTCTGACTGACGATGGTCTCATGTTGAACGCAACTTAGGACCGGCTTTCACCCCGCGCCTTGCATTTGACGGGCGTAGAAGTCGCACCACGCCAGGTCGCTCGGTGTCGTGAGCTTGGGATTGGGATGGGAATTCTCGAGCAGTGCGACCGGGTGTTTGAGCAGCTCCACCGCTTGGGCGTCGTCGGTGATGCCGATGCCCTTGTCGGTCACTTTCCGGTAGGCGCGGCAGATGAGATCCCGCTCGAAGACCTGCGGCGTTTCCATCGCCCATAATTTCGAGCGGTCCAGCGTCTTCAGGTGTCCACTTTCGTGGTGGAGTTTCACCGTATCCGTCACCCGATGCGCGAGGACGACCGCCTGTTCGCGGCGGACGATCTTGTGCAGGGCGATCAGTTGTTCGGGACGGATGAAAGGGCGGGCGCAGTCGTGGATAAAGACATAGGCGATGTCGTCCGGCAGCGCATTCAGCGCCTTGGCGACCGAGTGCTGTCGTTCGGAGCCGCCCCGTACAAAAAGCGCGGGGGTGGGAGCGTAGGCCGACAGGAGGATCGACTGGGGGGCATCGCGGTAGACGACGACATAAAAGTCGACGACTCCACTTTCCAGGAACGCCCCGGCGGAATGGGCGAACGCGGGCTTCCCGCCAATCCGGGCGAGCACCTTGTCTTCGACGGCGCCTTGCATGCGATGGCCGCTGCCGGCGGCGAGGAGAATGGCGGCGTTGCGGCTCACGATGACGATGCCTCCTCGATGTCCCGTAGAATGGTCCGCGTTGCCGCGACGGGGTCGGGTGCTTGCGAGATCGGGCGCCCGACGACGAGGTAATTGGCACCGGCTCGTGCGGCCTGCGCTGGGGTGAGAATGCGGGTTTGATCGTCGGCTTTGGAGCCGGCGGGGCGGATCCCGGGAACGATCAACCGAACATGCGGAGACAGGGATGCGCGCAGCGGAGCGATTTCCAATGGCGAGCACACCAGCCCGCTCATCCCGGAATCGATCGCAAGGGTAGCGAGTCTGACGACTTGGGCTTCAGGCGCGGTGGGGACGCCAGTCTCGCGCAAATCTGCCTCGCTCATCGATGTTAGTACGGTGACACCGAGCAGGAGCAGCGAGGGTTTGGCGGCTTGTTGGGCTTTGATCGCTTCGCGCATCATCGGTTTGCCGCCGGAGGTTTGCAGGGTCAGCATCTCGATGGGGAGTCGGGCGACGGACTCGACCGCACGTGCGACGGTGTTGGGGATGTCGTGAAGTTTCAGATCGAGAAAGACCTTGAACCCCCAGCCCGCGATCTCGCGGACGCAGTCCGGCCCGCAAGCGGTATACATCTGCAACCCAATTTTCACCCACGTCACTTCCCCCACGAGCTGCTTCAGGAGCGGCTCGACCGATTTAGGGGAGGGCTCGTCGAGGACGAGGATGAGGTCGCATGCCATGCCAAGAGGTAGGAACGGGAAAAATGCCGGGATTTCGCTTCAAATCAGCGGGAAAACGCGTGGATTAGCAACACCTCCTCCGTGCCCGCCGTCACTCTGTTTTCCCCTGCCAAAATCAATCTCTTCCTCGCGATCGTCGGGCGCCGGGTAGACGGCTTTCATGACTTGCTCTCGGTGGCGGCTCCGCTGGCATGGGGAGACACGTTGATTGCTGAAACAAATACCAAACAACGAGTTGAACTCGAATGCGACGATCCGTCTCTGCCCACGGACGAGTCGAATTTGGTCGTTCGGGCGGCGAATCTCTTTCGGGAACGAACGGGGTGGTCGAGCGGGCTTTCGTTCTCCTTACAGAAGCGGATTCCGCAGGGCGCCGGTCTCGGAGGAGGGAGCAGTAATGCCTCGACTGCGCTCCTCGCGCTCAACCGATTGGCCGGTTTGCCTTTACAACCCATCGAGCTGGCCGAGCTGGCGGCTCGGCTGGGCTCGGATTGTCCCCTCTTTCTCGAGGATGGACCGGTGGTGATGCGAGGGCGTGGCGAGCGGTTGGAGCCACTACCGACAGGGGCGGTGTCTCGCTTGCGCGGCCGCCGCTTGCTCGTCTTCAAACCGTCCTTCGGCGTGCCCACGCCTTGGGCATACCGGCACCTCGCGGAGAGCCGGCCGAGCCGGTACCTGCCGTCGGACGAGGCGGAGGCGCGGCTAGCCCATTGGATTGCGAACCCTCGGCTGCCGGTGGAGGACCTTCTCTATAACACGTTCGAAACAGTCGCCTTCGAAAAATTTGTGGCCCTGCCGACCTTGCTGGAGATCCTCTCGACGCGCTTCGATTTAAAGGGGTCCATGAGTGGCAGTGGAAGCGCCTGTTTTGCGTTTTTGCCCGAGCGCCGCGATCCCGACCGAGAGGACGCGATCCGAAAAGCCATTCGCGAAGCGTGGGGAGACGACTGCTTCCTCGTGGAAACCGCGCACCGGTAAATCTCCTAAAGCCGATCGTGCGTGAGGGGTTCGGCGAAATCCGCGTTGACCGGGAGCCGGCACGCCCGCTTAACCTCACTCGCTGCCCATTCACCCCTCTTGGCGGTTTCTCCTTACATGCCCGAAAACGACCGCGCGAAATTGGAAGTCATGGTGCAAGGCATCTCTGCCTCGCACGGGATCGCGTATGGGCAGGTCTTTCTTTACCTGCAGAGCGATCTGGAGTTACCGTCGTATCAGGTGGACGCGGACAAGCGGATCGAGGAAGTCGCGCGTTTCGAAGCGGCCTTGTTGGTCACGCGGGGGCAGATCCAGAAAATCCGCGACGAGGTGGAGAAGAATCTCGGTGAGGACGAAGCGCGCATTTTCGACGCCCATCTTCTGGTGCTGGAAGATCAGGCTCTGATTTCGGAAACGATCCGCGACTTCGAGAAAACCGGTCGCAATATCGAGACGTGTTTCAATGAGGTTTCGCAGCGCTACATCCAGGCGTTTTCCGAGATCGACGACGAATACCTCCGCGAGCGCGCCGGCGATATCCGGGACGTCGCCCAGCGCATGTTGGCCAATCTGATGGGGCAAGCGGCCGGAAGCCTGTCGCGCCTGGCCGAGAAGCGTATCGTGGTGGCGAACGATATCTCGCCTTCGGACGCCGCCGGCATCGATCGGAGCCATGCCCTTGCCGTCGTCACCGACACCGGCAGCAAGACGAGTCATGCGGTCATTGTCGCCCGGTCGATGAAGGTCCCCGCGGTCGTCGGCTCGCGCTCGCTGACCACCCGAGTCAAGAATGGCGATTGGGTCCTCGTCGACGGCTACGAGGGCATCGTCATCGTCCACCCGACGGAGCAGACGCTCTTTCGTTACGGTAAAATTCAGCTGCAGAAAAAGTCGTTCGAGCAGCGTCTCTTCAACGCCAATCGCCAACCGTCCGTCACGCTGGACGGGGTCTCCGTGATCCTCCGTGCGAATATCGAAAAAGAAGACGAAGTGCCGCTGGTGAGAGAGTATTTTGCGTCGGGAGTCGGGCTGTTTCGCACCGAATTTCTTTTTTTGCAGACGCAGCGCATCCCGAGCGAGAACGAGCAATATGCCGCTTACCGGCAGGTCGCCGAGCAGCTGGCACCGGCGCCTGTGGTGATCCGCACGCTGGATCTCGGAGGCGACAAACCGATCGCGGGGGATCCCAGTCTGTTTCCGCGCGAGGACAATCCGTTCCTCGGATTTCGCGCGATTCGTTTCTGTCTGGAAAACCTTGCGATCTTCAAAGATCAGCTTCGCGCGATTCTGCGCGCGAGCACCGGTGGAAACGTCCGCCTGATGTATCCGATGATCAGCGGCAGCGAAGAACTCGCCCGCGCCAATGCCGTCCTGGAGGAATGCCGGGTGGAACTTCGTGCCAAAGGGATCGCCTTCGACGAAAAGATGCCGGTGGGCTCGATGATCGAGATTCCCAGCGCGGCGTACACCGTCGATATCCTCGCGAAGCAGAACGATTTTTTAAGCGTCGGGACGAACGATCTGATTCAGTACATGTTGGCGATCGACCGCGTAAACGACCGGATCGCGCATTTATACGAGCCGACCCATCCCGCGATCGTGCGGGTGCTGCACCATATCGTGCAGGAAGCGCACCGCGAAAAGCTGAAGGTCAGCGTCTGCGGCGAGATGGCGGGAGACCCCGTCCTCGCTCCGCTCCTGATTGGCTTGGGGATCGACGAGCTGAGCATGACGCCCCCGCTCCTCCCGGCGGTCAAATTTGCGATCAGAGCCATGACCATGGCGGATGCACAAGCCCTGGCGAAAGCCGCGCTCGCGAAAACCGGCGCCAAAGAAATCTTCGCGCTCTGCGACCAGTTTTATCGGGCCCGGCTGTCGATGGAGTAAGGCGTTCCCTTACGCGCGCGCTTTGTTGCCGCTCGCCAGGAGCGTTTCGAAATACGGCTCGGCGGGCTCTTTGGCGACGGTGGCGACCTCGACCTGCTCGAAACCGGCCTGCTTGAGGAAACCGTGGAGCGCGCTTTCCTTGAAACCCAGCCAGACGTCGGCGTAGAGCTCGCGGGCTTTCTCGAAGCTGTGCTCTTTCAGGTCTAGAATCAGAATCTGGCCACCGTCACGGAGAATCCGATACGCCTCCTGCACCGCCGCCTGGGGGTGCAGGGCGTGATGAAGGGCCTGGCTGAGAATCGCTAGATCGACCGAGCGGTCCGGGAGCGGGACGTTTTCGATGTCGCCCAGCTTGTACGTGAGGTTCGATAGGCCGTTCTTTTTGGCCAGTTCGGAACCGACCTCGACCATGCGAGGGGAATTGTCGATACACCACACCGCCTCCGCGCGGCGGGCGAGCAGTTGCGAGAGCAAACCTTCGCCTGCACCGAGGTCGGCGATGACGATCGGAGGAGCGAGGCGCAGCGCGAGATGCCCGATCGATTCCCACGAGCGGCCCGGGCAGTAATGACGTCCCAGTTTTCCCGCGATCAGGTTGAAGTACTGCTCCTGGTAGGCGCGACGCTTTGCCAGGATGCGATCGAGGTTTCCCCGATCCTCGGCGAGTTCCGGGGAAACCGCCTCGCAGGCCGCTTTCAGGAGCGAGAGCTGGGCGGGTGGGAGCGCGGCGTTGAGCGAATAATACGCCTTTTTGCCTTCGCGTCGGTCCGAGACGAGATCGGCTTGACGGAGCAGCGCCAGCTGCGAGGAAATTCGCGACTGCGCCATGCCCAGGATTTCCTGGAGTTCGGCGACCGAAAGCTCCTCGCGCAGAAGCAGCGCGAGGATGCGCAGTCGGGTGGGATCCGCGAGGAGTTTAAGGATATCCCAACATGCGTTCACGCGGCGACCGGACGCGTTGCCGCTATTTGATGAAGCGGAACGCGAAAGGGTACCGGTAGGTGTCCCCCTTGTTTGCAGCCAGCGCGGCGACGATGATGAAGACCAGATTGGCGATGCCCAGAGCGATCAGCATCGGGATCCCGATGAGCAAAAACATCAGAGCGAAGCAAACGACCGCGACGATCGCGACCGTGATCTGGAAGTTAAGGGCTTCCTTACCTTGATCGTCGACGAGTGGAAATTCGGCTTTCTTGATCTGCCAAACGATCAAGGGTCCGATAATGTTGCCGAAAGGAATGAGATAACCGGCGAGCGCAGAGAGATGACAAAGCATCGCCCACATTTTAACGTCACTGTTGGTGGTAGGGCTGGAATCCATGTTCCCTGTGTGGCCGGTTCTGAAGGGCCCGTCAACCTCTCGGGTGCGCGCGCGAGGGGCGATTAGGCCCATTCCACGGCCAAGGAGGCCAGTTGCCAAAGGGCCACCGCGAGGACGAGCAAGCCCGCGATCGGGTTGATTCTTTTCAAGCCGCGCTCGTTTATCCGTGTGCCGATCGAGCCGGCGACGGCGCTCAGGAAGAGTTACCAGAGGGAAGAACCGAGGAAAACGCCTGCAACCAGCCGAAGCGCACCTCCGTGAGTATCGGTGGGCTGCCCCAGTTCCAACCCGGCGAAAATTCCGGTAGATGCCGGGATGGTCAACGGGTTGGCGCGGGTCAGGGCAAGCGCACTGACCTACGCTACGAAAAGATTGGGGGCGTGAACGAGCTGGGAGGGCTCGCGAACCACGGCTTTGGCGCGAATCATGGACTCTCCCAAGTAAAGGAGAACCATCCATACTGTCCGAGACGGAAAGCTGACCGCAGACGGAGGCCGGCACCGAATCGGCGAAGCCTCCCGTGCGTTCGAACTACCGAGCTTCGGCGAGCTGGTCGGTATAGCGGGAGATTCCCACCACGACGTAGCTATCCTCGGAGGAGCCGATCTTCACCTTGACCTGATCCCCGATCTTCTTGGCGAGAAGCGCCAGTCCGAGCGGAGTCTTGTAGGCGATGATCTGGTTTTCGGGATCGCTGTCCCAGGCGCCCAAAAGGGTGTAACGGGAAACGTGGCCGGTGGTGGCGCTTTTCACTTCGACCACGGTGCCGACGCTGATCTGCTCGGCGTTCGCTTCCTTGAAATCGGTGATGCGGGCGCGGCCGAGATCGCGTTCGAGCAGGCTCTTCTGGGCCATCAGCACCTGCTGGTCCTGCTTGGCCATCTTGTATTCGGAATTCTCCTTCAAATCGCCGTGCTCGCGCGCGGTGGCGATGGCTTTGGAGTTTTCCGGAATCTTCCGCGACACGATCGACTCGTACTCCTCGCGCTTGCGTTCGTAGCTCGGGCGGGAAACGAGCAGCTGCTCTTCCTTGCTGTCCGCGTCGACCGCCACCAGCGACTGGATGCTCGGGAAGATCTTGATGAAGCGGGCGAGGAGCGACTTCTTGGTCAGCTCTTCGAAGCCTTGGTTGAGCATCAGGGTGTTCGCGAGATCGCGGGCCGTTTCTGGATCCGCGGTGGAGAGAAGATCCCCGATCAATTCTGTGTCTTCGCTGAGGATGTCGCCGAGCGGGATTCGACGGGCCGAGGCGGATTGAAGCGCTTCGTAGTCGATCGCGAAAAAAATCGCGTTGAGCAACCGCGGCGTGATCATGTCGTTGAGCAGCTTCGCGAACTTCTTCGAGTGGCGATTCTTGACGATCCAGAGGAGGACCGGTGCGCGCAGATTCTGCTCGGTCTGCCAGCGCTTGAGGACGGCGGCGAGTTCGTCGGTGTGGCCGTTCTCGACGAGGAAGTTGATACACTCCGTGGTGAATTTGCCCTGCGAGGTCTTGAGCAGGTTAAAAGCGATATCGCGCGCTTCGATCGGATGGGTCGAAAGGACCAACTCGAGGAAACGGCTCTGGAACTGTACCGGAATCTTTTCGGCAATGGCCGGAAGATCGCGGGCGTTGGCGATCAAGGAGGCCTGCGACGGTTCGAGCGTCGAGGGATCGACATTGGCCAGGCGGGCGAGGTCGTCGCGCACCGCCGCACCGTAGAGGCGTTCGGCCGCGTCGAGTTGGTTGGAGTCTTTGACGGAATCGGAGACGCCCGAGAGAATCGCGGTCAGATCGGTCTTGGCCTCGCCCTTTTCCGTGGCGCTGACCAGTTGGTCGGCAAGTTGGATGCGACGACGGGCGGAGCGGGTGCCATTGAAGCTTTCGAGAATCTCGTCTTCCGCGGAGACCGGAACTTCGCGCAGAATGTAGCATTCCGTCTTCTTCACCGGAACCGCGATGCGCGGATCCTTGGCGATAGCCTTCTTGGCGACGGACCACCACTTCTTGAACTTTTCTTCGCCGATCGCCTGGGCGAGCGTGATCTCAAGGTCGATCGCGGTCGTGGCGTTGTTGGGGTAAGCCTGGAGGGATTCGACGACCAATTGGGCCGGATCCTTTTCGATCAAATTGGCGATATGTTTGCTGTCGGTCTCTTTGCGGACGAGCAAGTGCTTGGCAGGGAGCACATCCATCGTGGTCAAGCAGAAGGCTGGATCCATCGGATGGTCTTTCTTGGTCGCAAAATCGATGATCAGCTTCTGGCTGCCTTCGTCGTAACGCTGGATTTGGCCGAAACCCCAGCTCCGGTGGATGACGTACGCGCCGGGCTCCATCGCTTCAAGCTTGGCTTTGGCGGCCTTGAGCGACGGGTTCTTGGCGACGAGCGCGTTGACTGCCTCTGTGTTCATAAGCGAAAGGTTTTAAGTTCTGAACCTAAGAGAAAATCCTATGGGAGCAGCGGATGTCAATCTGCCCGTTGGCGCGAAAGGTGGGCGGTACGTGGGATTAGACCTTGGCAATGGCAGGGACTCGGTTACCCTCCGGGCCGCGCATGTCGGCCAGCCCCCAAGTCGTTCCGCCGCCTCTCGCCGCATCCGCGCCCGCTCCTTGGGCCGTTGCGGTGCGTCTCTTGGTGCGTTGGATCGAGCACCATGAGCGGGCCGACGCTTTGCTGGAAGGGTTGCCGAAGAATATGTCGCGGGCGGAACGGGGGAGGGTCCAGCATCTCTTTTTCGGTGCGCTGCGTCATCTCGGCCGCCTCGACTCGCAGATCGCCCGCTGGGTGGCGCGGCCGCCCCGCACGCGCTTGCGCGCGGTTTTGGTCATTGCGGGGTTCGAGTTGATCGAAGGGGGCGAGGACGGCCACTCCGCCCGGGTTGTCCACCACGCGGTGGAGCAGGCCAAAACGCTCGCGAGCCCGTCGGAAGCCCGTTTGGTCAACGCCGTCGTGCGCAAGCTGGCGGATTCGCTCGCTTCCCAACCGGTCCCGGCGCGTGGCGCCTCGGCCGAGGATCTCGCGGATTATTTTTCACACCCGCTGTGGCTGGTCAAACGCTGGATCGGTGCATTCGGCGCGGGTCCGACGCGTAGCCTGCTCGAGTTCCATCAACGGCCCGCCGTGGTTTATGCGCGTTGGCGGGATCGGGCGGTGCCGACCCCCGAATGGCTGTTGCCGGTATCCACGCCCGACTTTTACGAGATCGCTCCCGGGCATTGGAAGGATGTGGAGCCCGAACTCGCGGCAGGTAGCCTCTACTTGCAGGATCCCGCGACCCGCCACGCGATCGACCTCCTCGCGCCGCAAGCGGGAGAGACCTTGTTCGACGGCTGCGCCGCTCCTGGCGGCAAAGCGCTCTTCATGGCCGACCTGATGGGCCGCGGCCGGATTGTCGCCTGGGACCTTCCGGGCACCCGTTTGGATCGGCTCAAGGAAAATCTCTCCCGGGCACGTGGGGTGGAAACGACTTTGGTCGCCGGCGATCTCCTCGTGTCGCCGAAGACCGTGCTCGAGGAAAACGGTCTTCCTCTGGAATATACCGGCATTCTGCTGGACGTGCCGTGTTCGAACAGCGGCGTCATGCGGCATCGCGTCGACGTGAAATGGCGTTTGCAGGAAGGCGATATTTTCAAACACAGCCGCCAGCAATCCTCCCTGCTGCGCGCTGCCGCCGCTTTGGTCGCCCCGGGCGGTCGGTTGGTTTATTCGACGTGCAGTCTGGACAGTCAGGAAAACGAGCATGTCGTGGCCGCCTTTATCGACAGCGCCGCCGGCCAATGGCGGCAGGAAGCCCAGACGATCGCCCGCCCTTGGGACTCCGGCCACGACGGTGCCGCCGCTTTCCGGCTCCGTCGTTCCGGGGGATGACCCGGCCGGACCGCGTCAGGGTACCAGGTCGAAGACGGGGATCGTCCGGGTCGTTTCGAGCAGTCCGTCGAGGAAGGCGAAATCGAGGACCTCGGCGGCGGCGACCCGGGTTTCGAAGCGTTGTAATGGCCAATCGGATACCGGCTCGCCGTCGATTCTCACGACGAGGTCGCCCACCTGGACCCCCTGGCCGTCCGCGGGGGATCCCGGGACGACGGCCGCCACTCTCCAGTAAGCGCCGGTTTTGGTGAAACCGAGGCCCGAACTGCGCTGCGCGGCGCTCGGGATCGGAGCGGTCGACTCCCGGAAAAACGTCACGTCGCCGCGGTTCTGGTCGAACGTCACCACGAAATTTTTCAAGATCGCGCCGCCCAGCGACGAAAGTTCGTCGGTGAGATCCGCGATGGGTTTCGGAAGGGTGTAGATGCCCAGGCGCAGCGTGGCGTCGAGGCGTCCGATTTCCTGTGGCCGTTCGCCCGCCAGCGTGGCGATGACCCCGCCGGGAATCGGCCCGAAGGCAAAACGGGTTTCGAGACCGACGGGATTGAGGTGAAGTCCGCCATCGCTGCCCGAGTCGATGAGCGCCACCAGGGTTTGCCCATCGATGTCGATCGGGATGAGCGGGGTTTTTGTAGTGGTGTCGAAAGCGATGCGGGCCCCCGGCTGCAGCGTCGCCGCCCCGCCCGTAGGCGCGAGCAGAATGCGCGATTGCGGATAATCGAGTGTCAGAAGGGTCTGTCGAAAAACCGGAAACCCCAGCACGCCGTCGATTTTTTCGCCAAAGTGGGCGGACAGTCCGTCGAAGTCGTAGACGAGCGCCGGCACCCGATCGAAGCGCGCCTCGCCCAGCGAAATCCGACGGATGGTCACCGCCGTCAACAGCGTGCTCTGTCCGGACGCCGAACGGACCCTGACCTGGGCGAGACCTGGGCCGGTGGTGGGCGCGGCATAGCGCCGGGCAAATTCGGGCGAGACCAAGGTGACGGACGAACCTGTATCCAAAAGGAAACGCCAGGGGCCGCGGCGGTCGTTGTTGAGCTCGACGATAAGCACGTTGGCCACCGTTTTCACCGGAACGGAGACGAGCGGCGACTCGAGCGTCGTACGTCCCGGGGTGGGATCCCGGCGAAGGAGGGTGCATCCGGTGGCCAAGCAAAGGATGCAAAGCAGTGCGACGACCCGTCCCAGCGCGTGTCCAAACGCGGCAAATTGCGCCGACGAGGTCCCTAGTCGCCATGCACCGCAACGATCGGGGGAATCCTCCGTTTGGGCAACGGACGACAGCCATGACGCCCGGGCGTTCATGCTATTTTACGGGCTGCGGGAGCCGGCGGCTGGCGAACCATGCAACCACGGAGAGAACCGCTCCGGCGACGAACACGGAGGTCGCTCCCATCGTCCAGAAGAGGACGCCGGCGGCGATCGGCGTGATCGCACGGGAGAGCGAGCCGAGCGAACGGAAGACGCCGAGCACGCGTCCCTGTTCGTTCTCGTCGGCATAGAGAGAAATGAGCCCGGTCGAAGAGGGGTTCACGAGTCCGCTGCCAAAGGCCAAGAAGCCCACGCCCACGTACAACCACACGGGCGACGTGGCGAATCCCAGCGCGAGCAGTCCGGCGGTGGAGCCGACCAGACCGATGCCGAGGACACGCGTCTCCGGCATGCGCGCGAGCAGCTTTCGCACGAGGAAACCCTGGGTAAGGATTGAGCAGAGGCCGAGAAATCCCATCAGTTTCCCGTTTTCCCACGCCGTGTACCCGAAACGCTGCGCGCTCAGGAACGTGAGCGAGGCTTCCATCGCGACGAAAGCGAGGGAGTAAATGAAGGCCACGAGATTGATCCGCCGGATTTGGGGATTTCCCAGGCTGAGGAGCGCACGCAAGGGATTTCGCAGCCGCGTTTCCTTCGAAAGGCCGCGAGCGGAGGCGGGCAACGTTTCGTTGAAGCGCCAGGCGATCCAGCACAGATTGACCACGCTCATGGCGAGGGCGATGAGGGCGGGGAACGAGAACGGATTGAAACCCCAGCTCTCCAACGCGGGAAACGTGCGAGTGAGATCGACGCGGACCGAGAAAGCGCCGAGGAGCGGTCCCGTGACGAGCCCGAGTCCGAAGGCGGCTCCCACGAGCCCCATCGCCTTCGAGCGTTCTTGACGCGTGGTCACATCCGCGACCGCGGCGGTGGCGACGGAAAGATTGCCGCCAAACGCTCCGGCGATGAGTCGCGAAACGATGAAAAGCCAGAACGAGCCGCTGACGACCCAGAGGAAATAGCTGAAGGCGGTGCCCGCGACGGTGAGAAGAAGCACCGGACGTCTTCCCTTTTTGTCGGAGAGGTTTCCCCAGAAAGGCGCAAAAACGAATTGAAGAAGGGAAAAGAGCGAGCTGATGACACCGCCGAAGAGCACTTCGGGAAGATGGGTCTCGTTACCCAGCGACCGTGCGACGGTCTCCAGAAAACCGAGCAGACCCGCGAGCACACCGCTTTGCCCGTCCACCGCCAGGTAGTGCCGCAAAAGATCGGGCCCGAGTGGAAAAGCGATCGAAAATCCGATCAGATCGATGTAAAGCGTGAGGAAAATGACGCCCAGTGAAAGCGGGCGCGAGGGCTTGGGAGCGGGCGTAGACACGGAAAAGCCGATCAGAGCGGGTTAAGGGTGACCCGCCAAGAGGCAAACCGTGGAACGTCGAAGAACTCAAGAGGACGTGTCAGCCGAGAAGCCGGTCCAATTGTTCTTTCAGCTGGGAGAACGTGTAAGGCTTCTGCAAAAAACCGGTGATTTTTTCGTCGTTGAGGAGCGTTCCGGCGTCCCGTTGGGAATAGCCGCTCATCAAGACGATCGGCAACTGGGGATAGCGCTTTCGCATGATTCCGAGAACCTCGACGCCACCCATTCGCGGCATCGTGAGGTCCAGCAAGACCAAGACCGGCGATTCGGTCAATTTCTGGAAACGCTCCACGGCGTCGACGCCGTCGCTGGAAGAAATCACCTCGAAGCCGCAAATTTCCAGCATACGGGTGGCAACAAATCTCACCGGATCTTCGTCGTCCACGATCATCGCGCAGCCGCGATAACGTGTCTCGATAGGAAGGGCCGGTGAAATTTTCTTCGCGGGAACGGGATCGCTGGAGGCCGGCAGAAAGAAGCGGAAAGTCGACCCCGCCTCGAATCTGGATTTGACGATCAAACCCCCCTTATGCCCACGAATGGTACCGAGAACGGCGGCGAGGCCAAGCCCCCTCCCGGCGAATTTCGTCGTAAAAAACGGTTCGAAGATTTGCGCGAGGGTTTCGACGCTCATACCGGCACCGGTATCGCCGACCTCGACCCACACGAAGGTCCCCGTTGGGTTCTCGGGTGCGAGGATGGCCTCGTTCCACGGTACCGCCGAAGCTGCGATCGAACCGCAGGAAATCGAAATCTGACCTCCTTTGTCGCCGAGCGCTTCCGATGCGTTGATCACCAAATTCATTACGATCTGGCTGACCTGGCTCTCGTCCGCGGTTACGCCGGGCAAGCCCTCCGGCATCGAGAACTGGAGCGTCGCTCGTTTCGACAGCGAGGGTCTGAGCAACGGGACTGTGTTTTCGATCAGCGCGCGCACGTCGATCCGCTGAACCGCGAAGCGCCCCTTTCCTGCGTAAGCCAGGAGTTGGTGACACAGCGCGGCCGCGCGAAGAGCCGCCGCTTCGATGTCCTTGAGGTTTCCGAGCGACGCCGCATCCCGATTCCGATCCTGCGCGGCGAGGTTCGCATTGCCGACGATTCCGGTGAGAAGATTGTTGAAGTCGTGCGCGATGCCCCCTGCCAGCAAGCCGAGGCTCTCGAGTTTCTGCGCCTCGAGGAGACGTCGTTCCAAGACCCGTTTTTCCTCTTCTGCCTGGCGGCGCTCCGTGATGTCGCGTTGCGTTCCCCACGCGCGGACCAACCGTCCCTTCTCGACGATTCCGACCAGCGATTTGAGAAACACCCGCGGTTTGCCGAAGCGGTCGAACCCATGGCTTTCGACGTCCCGCAGTTGCGTGTCGGTCGAGGAAAGCAGTGCCGCAAGGTAGGCCCGGTTCCCGGCGTCGTTGGGATCCATCATCCGGTTCAGGCGCAGGTTGGCGATTTCGCTCGCCTCGTTGTAGCCGTAGGCTTGCGCCATCGCCCGATTGCACTCGGCCAGATAACCGTGCTTCAGAATGTGGTCCACGCGGAGGTCCACGTCGACGTCCGGGTCGAGCGGAAGCGGGACATCCAATTCGCAGCGCCACGTCGGCTCCCGGGTCTGCTCGATGAATGCCCGATAGCGGGTCTCGCTCTCCGCCAGTGCCCGCTCGACCTGGATGCGGCGTGCGATGTCCATCTCCAGCTCGGCTTTGGTTGCCCGCAGTTCGCTCGTTCGTTCGGTCACTTCGCGGCGGATACGTTGCGACTGTCGTAGGGATTGCGTGACGTATCCGGCCATCAAGAACGTCGTGAGAAAGCCCCCGCCCAACAGGGCGAAAGGGATGAGAGAATCCGAATTTTCCGGGTCGGGTGCCGGGCGATAAACAATCTGCCAGTCCCGCCCGCCCAGCTGCATGCTGCGTTCACGATCGGCGCCACCGCGAAACGACTCGATCGACGGCATCTGGGAGGGGTCGCTCGTTGCGATCTCGTTGCCGATAAAAAACAACGCCCGCTTCTCCGGCGTTTCCGCGTTCATGTCCAGAAAGAGCGTCTCCACCGCATGGGACGTGCTGAAGGTCCCCGTATCGGCGAGCAGATTGTCGAGAATGAAGACTCCTTGGAGAAAGCCTTTGAAGACATCGCGCGGTTCGCCCGGGACGGGCGAGGCGAAGACGGGCAGCACCAGGATAAGTCCGCGATCCCGCGGTGCGTCCTGCCACAAGGGGACCCGACCGGAGGTCACCAGCTGGCCGCTCGTCCGTGCTCTCTCGAGGAGATTTATCGTCGGTCCCGTCTTCAGGTCGTAACCGAGCACGCTGGCGTTCTGGACCGAGGGTTCTGCGAAGAGGATCGGATAGTATTCGTCGCGCTGCCCTGCATCCGCCATCCGGCCGGAATTGCCAGGCTCGGGCTCCACGACGGAAAAAGGTCGGTCCAGCTCGGTGGTGGCCGTCTCTTCGACGGCCGCGCGCGAGGCCTTGGCGATGCGCGGAACCCACTCCACGGCCGTCAGGCTGGGATGCCGCGCGAGGATTTCCCTCGCTGCTTCCGAAAAAACGCGGCGACTCGGCGCTCGTTCGCCCCCGAAAAGCAGTTTCAATCCGTAGAGGGATTCGATTTGAGAGGCGAAATGTTCGACAAAGCGAGCGTGTCGCGAATCGACGCGGCGCTCGAACTCTTCGTCCGCACGGCTCGCGTCCGAACGCCGCGCCCAAAGGGCGATCGCACTCGAAGCGCCGATTCCGCCCACGAGAATGCTCGCGACGATGAGGCGTCGATAGAGTGTAACGCGCGATTCGTTTGCAGTCGACATGGATTCGGACGCCTTAGGCAAACCGCAGGCCGTTGCGGTGGAGCCTTCGTGTGAATCGACTGCTTCTACCGGCGAACCGCGAGAAGGAGCGAGCGCAAACGGTTGTACCGGCAATGCCGTGCCGGCACCGGAAGCCGCGCGCGTCCCTTGGAGGGCCACGCTCCGGTGTGGCCGGGATTTTCCGGCAGGTCCGACAGGCGTCCGAGGGGTGAGGGAGGACAGGGGCGGGCGGCGCCCGAAGCGGGCGCATCTCGGCCAACAGGACCGTGGTTCCAACACTTTACCTGCAGTACGGCAACGGGTAGCGCGCGGAGAGCGTGGCTACGCGGCGCTTGGCGTCTTCGATGCCGGCGGCTTCCTTTTCGGTGCCGATGACTTTGAGGACGACATCGATGGCGACGGCGATTTCGTCCATATCTTTCTCGACCAATCCGCGAGTCGTCATCGCTGGCGTGCCGATCCGGATACCCGAGGCTTGAAACGGCGAGCGGGTCTCGAAGGGCACCGTATTCTTGTTCAAGGTGATGTGCGCCAGATCGAGCGTCTCCTGGGCCTTTTTCGCCGTCAACTCGGGCAGGTTGTGCCGTAAATCGACCAGGAAGAGATGGTTATCGGTTCCGCCGGAAACGACCTTATAGCCCCGCCCGATCATGGACGTGGCGAACGCTTGGGCATTTTTGACGATCTGCGCTGCGTAAAGGGCAAAATCGGGCTTGAGGCATTCGCGGAAGCACACGGCTTTGGCGGCGATCACGTGCATCAGAGGACCACCTTGGCTTCCAGGGAAGACGGCGGAGTCCACGGCCTTCGCGTGAGCCGCTTTGCAAAGGATCAACCCGCCACGCGGACCGCGCAGGGTCTTATGAGTGGTGGTGGTGACGAAGTCTGCGTGTGCGACGGGCGATGGGTGAACGCCGCCTGCGACCAAGCCCGCGATATGGGCGATGTCCGCGAAAAGGTACGCGCCTACGCTGCGGGCGATCTCGCCCATGCGGGCGAAGTCGATCACGCGCGAATACGCGCTGGCGCCCACCGTGATCATTTTGGGTTTTTCGCGATCGGCGACGGCGGCCAGTTCGTCATAGTCGATCAGGCCGTTATCTTCGCGCACGCCGTACTGGCAGAAACGATAGAGTTTGCCGGAAAAATTCGCGGGATTGCCATGGGTGAGATGGCCGCCGTGGGAAAGATTCATCCCCAGCACCTTATCGCCTGGCGCGAGGACCGAGGTATACACGGCGAAATTGGCCTGCGACCCCGAATGCGGCTGCACATTGGCATACTCGGCGCCGAAGAGCTGCTTGGCGCGCTCGATCGCCAGGACCTCGATCTTGTCCACATGCTCGCATCCGCCGTACCAGCGTTTGCCGGGATAGCCTTCCGCGTACTTGTTCGTCAGCACGCTTCCCTGGGCCTCCATGACGGCGGGGTAGGTGTAGTTTTCCGAGGCGATGAGCTCGATGTGGCTTTGTTGACGCGAGAATTCGGCCGAGATGGCAGCGTAGATTTCAGGGTCGACAGTGGCGAGCGGCGAGGTGTTGAGCATGGTCGGAAAAAGGAGTGAGGCTGGATCCGCACCGCAAACGGAGGCGGGCGATAAAACCGTCAGCAAGGCGCGAAATCCCGCGTTCGGAAGCCAAAAAACTTAAGCCTTGGCGGCGAGGAGCTTCTTCAAAAACGCAACGACCGACGGGATCGCGTCGACCATTTCGTCGCGGGAGGCTTCGTAGGTCTTGAACGGCCCTCCAAACGGATCTGCGATCTCCCGCTCCATGCCTTCGGGCAGGAAATCGCGCAGGAGGTGCACCGTCCCGACTTTGGGATTAAACTGGAAGTTCACGGCTGCCCGATGGGTCTCGGTCATGCCAAAAATGGCGAGTGCATCTTCCACCAACGCGTGGGTCAGCGGTTGACTGTGATGATTGGAAATATCGATTCCTACCTTCTTCATCGCGCCGATCGAGTGAGGCGAAACCGGCTCTCCGCCCCGGCAGGCGACCCCGGCGGAGATCACCTTGAGCGATTTCAACGGTTCAGGCTGCGCTGCAAGGGCATGCGCCAAAAGACCGGCCGCCATGGGACTTCGGCAGATATTCGCGGTACAGAGGGTGATAATATAGCCAGGAGTTTTCATTGAGCGCCTCTTCCAAAGCAAAACGGTTTGAGGGGAAAGGCAATGCTTGGAGATGAGGAGGACGAAGCGACCGCACGGAGTTCGCTCGTACGTGAATCCGGAAGGGGAGTCGCCGCGTGCACACAGCCGATGACCGTGATGCAACTCAGCGCCACAAAATGAAGCCACTCACGCCAGCGCGTTCTGCCGCCCCGACGCGCTTCGGGGGCGGGCGCTGGGATCTCCGTCAGGAGGCGCCTCTTCATTCTCCGCGTCCGATATCGCTCGCAGCGGGATCCGTTCGCGGTGCCCTTAGATTTTCTTCAACGCAGTCAAAGCAAGAAAAACGTGGATCGCGCGTTGCAGCACCGCATCGTAAGGGACGGCCTCGGTGGGCGGCGCAGGCGGCGGCTTTACCGAGGCGGCTTCTGCGGGTGTGGCGGGTGCCTTCGATGCCGGTGCAGCGACGTCTTCCGGCAACTCCGACAAGTCGGGCGGGCTTTCGGGGAGCGGCACGCCGTTCGCATGGTCCTTCACCATCGAGGCTTCGTCGTAGCGACGTTTGGCGATTTTAGGACCGAGCAGATCCTTCAACGGTTTGCCCGCGTCGAGCGCGTCGCGTGCCTGCCGATCTGCGACGAGCGACGTCGCGACGGACACGTCGGCGGTGAGTGCGGGAGACGTCGCGGCGACGGTGATGGCGAAGCGCTGGCGTCGATTGAGGATGTCGAGAATTTCGGTGCCGGTGACGGAATCGATCAGCACGAGCCGCAGGGGGCCGTGGGAGGAAGCCGTCATCCAGGTGCGCAGATGGCCCAGGGCTTCGATGCTGCCACCTTCCGTGCCGCGCAGATCGATGACGGTCGCGGTTGCGGGAGGCTCGGCTTTAATGTCCGCGGCCAGGTTGCGGATTCGGAGGTAGCTTAGGCCCTCGCCCAACTCCTGAGGCACCGCACAGAAGCCGGTCGCGGAGAACGCGCCGAGGAAAAGGAAAAACGAAAGGAGGCGGCTCATGGCAGGGGCAGGGTCGGTCGGACGGGAAAAATGGGAGAGTGACGGTCGTCTAGGCCGGCGAGCGGCGGAGCTGGCGGGCTCCGATATCGTGTCGATAGTATTTACTCGCGCACTGCACGCGGGCGCAGACGTCGTACGCCGCCGCGGCGGCGGCGCTCAGGGTCGAGGCGGTCGCCGTTACCCCGAGCACCCGTCCTCCCGCGGTCACGATTTGTCCGTCGGCGCGCCGTGCGGTGCCGGCGTGGACGATCGAGACGTTTTTCGGCAGAGGGGTGGGGAAGGCGATGACGTCGCCCTTGGGATACGCCTCCGGGTAGCCCTTGGCCGCGATCACGACGCAGACCGTGTGCACCGGTTTCACGTCGAGCCGGTAGCCCGACAGCGTCCCCTGGGCTGCCGCCCAGAGCAATGCGAGCACGTCGCTTGCGATCCGCGGCAAGACAGCCTGCGTCTCGGGATCTCCGAAGCGCGTGTTGTATTCGAGGACGCTGGGACCGGTCGGGGTCAGCATGATGCCGATGAAAAGCGTCCCCCGGAAGGCGATGCCCTCGGACGCGATCGCCTCGACGGACGGGCGCACGATTTCGCGGTCGATTCGGTCCAGGAGAGCCGGGGTGACCACGTCGGCGGGCGAATACGCGCCCATTCCGCCCGTGTTGGGCCCGGTATCGCCATCGCCGATACGCTTATGATCCTGCGACGTGGGCAGGATCGAGTAATCCCGCCCGGAGACGACCACAAGGAGCGACGTCTCTTCGCCAACGAGACAGTCCTCGATCAGAATTTTGGCCGGTTTGGAGGCATCGCGGGCCTGTGCGGGGAGGGCGAGGAGCGCACGCACGCCCGCCTCGGCCTCCGCGTGGGTTTGGGCGACCACGACGCCTTTGCCGGCGGCGAGTCCGTCCGCTTTGACCACGATCGGGGCAGGGCGCGCGCGCACGTAGGCGATCGCCTCGTCGGCGTTCTCGAAGAAAGCGGCCGAGGCGGTCGGGATGCCGTACTTCTGAAGGATTTCCTTGGTGTAGATCTTGGAGGCTTCGAGTCGGGCGCCGTCGGCGGTGGGACCGTACGCGGGGATGCCGACGGCGGCGAGGCGATCCACGAGGCCGAGCGAGAGCGGCACTTCCGGTCCGACCACGACGAATTGGATTCTTTCGCGCTGGGCGAGGGCGACCAAGCCGTCGATGTCGTCGACGCCGACCGGTACGCAGACGACCTGCTCGGCGATGCCGGCATTGCCGGGGGCCGCGAGGATGCGCGGGTGCGAAGGCGAAGCCAGGAGGGAATGGACGAGCGCGTGTTCGCGCCCGCCGGAGCCCACCACGAGAACCGACACGGGAAGAAGAGCCATGGACAAAAGGTGAGCAAACCGGGGTCGGGCCCGTGCTGGCAAGCACGTTGCCTCCACGTTCACAGGACTTGCAGTTTCTTTCGGTAAAAGGCCACGACTTCCTCCGGATCGTCCGAGACGAGGATGAAGTCCAGTATCCAGGCGGGGGCGCGCCCGGTCCGCACCATTTCGCGGATCTGCTTGCTCAGGTGGGCGAAGAAGGAGGAGTCGAAGAAGATGTAGGGCACCCGTGGGCGGATCCCGAGCTTCAAGTTGCACAGCTCGATGCCGATTTCTTCGAGGGTGCCGACGCCGCCGACGTTGAAGATGCAAAAATCGGCGACTTCGAACCACTTTTGGCGGAAGTGCCGCGAGTTTTCCTGAAAGGTGTTGAAGAAATCGACGCCCAGTTCCGGCGGCTGCGCTTCGAGTTCGAGAAAGCAGGCTCCGGTGAGCGCGCCCTGGCTGCGCGCCTGATCGGTCGCGAGGCGCATGACGCCGCCACCGCCGCCCGTGAGCACGCCCACGTTGGGACCGATAAAACCGGTGAGCGTGTCGATCAAGGTGGAGATCCGGCGCGTCTGCTCGACGTCGAGTCCGATCGCGCTGCCGTAAAAGGCGAGAATCGTGGCGCTCTCGAAACGTTTCACGAGTTCTTCGCGGATGAAGAAGCCGTGTTCTTTCTTATAGGTGTGAAAATAGAGGTCGCCCATCGCCGCGTTGTACCAATACAGGTCGAGACCGATCGCATAAAAATTGTCGAGGCGGCTGTGGGCGTTGCTGGAAAGGAAGAATCCGTGGGTGCGCGACGGCTTTCGAAAGACGATCCGCCGCAGCTTCAACTCCTGGATGCGCGTGAGCAGTTCGATGTTTTCGAAAAGATTCGGAAAGTAGTCGATCAGCAGGGTGTCCGCGTCGGGCGGAGCGTTGTCCAGGGCCTGCACCATGGTCTTGTAGCCGCAGGCCTCCAGCTTCGTGTCCGCCAGCCGGTTCTTCAGGTTGGGGGGACTGCCGGCCTGGAAGAAGAGGCTCACGTTCTCCATCATCGCGCTCTGCCCCTTGACCGTGATGCGGGTCTTGGGCTTGGCGTCTCCGCTCGCACGCGGGGGATTCTCGTCGAGGCACTGGTAGAGTTCGCTCACCGTGCCGAGCAGACGCGTGCGGCGCTTCGCGATGGTCTTGGTTTCGAGGTCCGCGGGGGGAGGCGCGCGGAAGATCTCCACCGAGACGAGCGGATTCACCACCGGCTGGTCGCCGGTGTTGTAGATCTCCAGCATGACGTTCGTGCCGAACGTCTTCAACGGATCGAGGAGCACCGCACTGGTGTGGATCCCGAAATGGCCCTCGCCCTGGTTGAGCACCACGTAGTGCTCTTTCAAATACATCGAGCAGCTCGTGAGGATTCCCGAGCGGGGCAGGATGGTGAGGGGCGACGCCTCCCGGCGGATCTGGACCTTGTCGAGGAACGACCGGCCGGCTTCGCCTGCGACGAGCCGCTCGAAGCTGCCGCGGGTCAGCTTGGGGTTGAGGGTGTAGCTGACCTGGTGCGGTGTCAGGAAAACCCGACCGATCCGATCGATGCTGATGGTGTTGGGCAGCTTCAGCTTGTTGCTTTTGACGGCATCCCAGATCTCCCCGGTGGTAAGCTTGGCGGCGGCCGGGGCATAGTAGAGACGGCCGACGGGAATGCCGGGCCGGAGCAGTTTTTTCCAGAAGGGCGCATTCGGGAAGCTGGGGTCGAAGATGAAGGCCTCGGCCTCGACCGTGACGCGGTTGCCGTCGACGACGAACGGCCCGCGCATGAGCATTTCGATCCCGATCCGGGCGAGCGTGCTCCGTTCGGTGAAGCGCACCTCCGCGAGATGCGTCTTCAGAAATTCGAACTCGGCCGGGTGTCGCGGCCAGAAAGCCAAGGTGATCGTCACGCCTGCGTCGTCCCTCGGTTTTACCAGCAGAACCTGACCGTCCTGGCTGGTCCAAAATTGATCTGAATACATAGGCTAGACCCATCAATCAATGGGGGTTGAAGGGTTGACTCAAGCGAGTAACCGCGCGGTCGGCCACAGGGAAAGATTTAGTCGGGTGGAGGGACCCGCTCCGTCGGGGCCGGGATTGCGCGCTCGCGCGCTACCAAGAGTGCCCTGCCTCACTGCCGATCGGCCGCCGACAGGGCTTCGAAAAATCCCCGCCGCGAAGGGCCGTGGCGCTCCATCGCACCTCCTCCTCCACCCTTTCCATTAGGGTTTGCCAACCCGGGTCGGCAGCGTACGTTCGGATCTTTTCGGCAACAAAACCCGTTGTTCCGGATCATATCCTTCCTCCCGCATGAAACTAAACCGCATTTTCGCCACTTTCGCAGTGGTCGCTTCCACTCCGCTTGTTTCCCTCGCGCAAACGCCTGCCCAAGCGACGCTTCCCGCCGCCACCGCTCCGGCTGCTGCCGCGGCCTCCGCCGCCCCCAAGTTCACGGAGGACCAATTGCTCGAGACGTTCGGATGGTTTGTCGGCAAGCGCATCGGCATCACCGAGTTGAAGTTCTCCCCGGAGCAGACCGCCCTGATCGTTCGGGGTCTGCAAGTCGCCGCATCGGGCAAAGACGCGCCCTACAAATTGGAAGAAATCGGACCTGAGATGGACAAGTTCCTTCAGGCCAAGCAGCAGCAGTACATGGACGTGCTGAAAAAGGAAGGCCTAGAGTCGTCCGTCAAGTTTCTCGCGGAAGTGAAGGCCAAGGCGGGCGTCACCTCGCTGCCGAGCGGCCTTGCCTACGAAATTCTCCAGCCGGGCACGGGCGATTTCCCAAAGGCCACCGACACGGTCAAAGTGCACTACACCGGCACGCTGATCGACGGAACGGTGTTCGACAGTTCCGTGCAGCGCAACGAGCCCTCCGAGTTCGCGCTCGATCAAGTGGTTCCAGGCTGGACCGAAGGTCTCCAGAAGATCAACAAGGGCGGCAAGATTAAGCTCTACGTTCCACCCCAGCTGGCTTACGGCGACGAAGGCCGCCCCGGAATTCCTCCCGCCTCGACGCTTGTTTTCGAAGTCGAGCTGCTCGAGTTGAAGCCCGCCGCCGCCCCGGTGCCCCCTCCCGGTGCAGCCGCTCCGGTCGCTCCACCCGCGAACGCGACGGTGAAGTAATTCATTCCCGCCACCGTGGCGGCGTCACCCAGTCGTAACGCGGCGTTTTCGCCAAAACGATTGTGACTTTCAGCAGAAGCGACCGACACTCGGTCGCTTCTTTCGTTTATGAAACTCGCGCTCGTCACCGAAACCTTTCCTCCGGAGGTGAACGGTGTCGCGATGACGCTTTCCCGGCTCACCGAGGGGTTGGTCCACCGAGGGCATGCCGTTGAGGTCATTCGCCCTCGCCAAAAGGCGGAGATCGTCAAAGCGAGGATTGCCGACCGCCTGCTGTCGCCCGACCCGTTGCTCTCGGAATATCTGGTTCCAGGCATCCCAATCCCCTTTTACAACGCTCTGCGGATGGGGCTTCCGGTGCGCCTGACGCTGGCCCGGCGCTGGAGGAAGTCGCCGCCCGATGTGGTCCACGTCGCCACTGAAGGTCCGCTGGGGTTGGCTGCCCTTTTCGCGGCCCGAAAAGTGGGCATACCCGTCACGTCGACGTTCCACACCAATTTCCACGCCTACGGCGGACACTATGGTCTGCGCGTGCTGCGCGGGGCGGCTTTGGGTTATCTGCGTTGGTTTCACAATCGCACGCGCTGCACGATGGTGCCCACCGATCAGGGACGGGCGCAGCTGGCGGAAGCGGGCTTCGAACGCTTGGGAGTCCTCGCGCGCGGGGTGGACGCCAGACAGTTTTCTCCCGAAAAGCGCAGCCCCGCGCTTCGGGCGAGCTGGGGCGTGGGAGCGACCGATCCGGTGATCGTCTACGTCGGCCGTCTCGCGGCCGAAAAGAACCTCGGACTCGCGGTCGAAGCGTTCCTTGCCATGCAGTCGACCACGCCGGCGGCAAAGTTCGTCCTCGTGGGGGACGGACCCGAGCGCGAGCCGATGGCGCGGCGGTATCCGCACTTCGTCTGGGCGGGGGTGCAACGGGGCGAGGAACTCGCCCGTCATTACGCTTCGGCCGACGTGTTTATTTTTCCGAGCACGACCGAGACCTTCGGCAACGTCGTGACCGAGGCGCTGGCGAGCGGCCTCGTCGTTCTCGCCTACGATTACGCCTCGACCCGACAGCACGTGCGTGACGGGGAAAATGGATACCGCGTCCCGTTCGACGATCGGGCCGCCTTCGTGCGACGTGCCCGCGAGACGATGTCCCGGCCGGCGGCGTGGCCTCCCCTGCGCGCCGCGGCCCGCGCCACGGCGGTGGGAATCACCTGGGATTCCATCGTCGACCGTTTCGTTTCGGAATTGGAGGCCGCGCGTGCGCCCGCTCCCGCGACTGTCCCGACCTCCGGCGGTGCCGCCGCTCAGCCGCGCGCTTGAGCCGGGTAGCGACGGAGGTCGAGGGTGTGTCGGCCTTCGGGCGGGAAATCGATGCGTGGAATGAAGCGGGACTGGCCCACCGTGTGCGGCCACGTTTCCCAGCGTTCGCGTTGACGCTTCGCGGCCGCGGCTTCGTCCGCGGGGCGTTCGGTGTAGGGAATGCTCCTGGGATTCCACACGTGCCAGCGGGCCGCGGCGATCACGATCAGCATTTCGCGATCCACCCATTCGATCAGGAGGGGAGTATGCACCGGGACATGCGGTTGCAGGGCGGGCGTCAGATAGAACGCGCGGAAGCGAATCCCCGCCGCAGCGGCCGCACCGGAGGCGGGGCCGGCTTCGTCGGCGGTGGCTTTGCGGAATTCGCACGGGTATCCATTGATCAACAACACGCCTTTCTCGAGCGCCGCGAGATCGGTCACGCTGGCCTCGAGACGATCCATGCAGGCGTCGACCGTGCGCGAAACGGTTCCGGCGTTCGGGGACTCTCCCAGCAGCGGCCAGGCCTCCAACGCCTGCCTGAATTCGATCTTGAAGGTGTCGCCGGGGATCTTTTTCCCCTTTTCCTCGCGCTCGGGCCATGCCAGCGCGAACTCGCCCAGTTTGGGAAAACGAAACTCGAACAGGGGACGCAGCCACTCCAGATGGAACGGAATGCCGTGGGCGCGCAGGTCGGCGACAATCGCCTCGAGATCGCGCCAGACAAAGGCGGGTAGAAAGAACCGATCGTGGAGTTCGCCGTTCCAGCGGATAAAGGGCGTCTTGAAAGGATCCGTCGCGAGGCGCGCGAAGACCGCGCGGACGAACAGCGCGGTCAACGATTGCGCGGCGCATTCGGGATTGGTTTCGAAGGCGCGCAACTCGACCAGTCCGAGCCGTCCATTGCCCGCGAACGGATTCCACAGCTTGTCCACGCTGATCTCGGCGCGGTGCGTATTGCCGGACCGATCCATCAGGAGATCGCGGAAAAGAAGATCGAACAGCGCGTAGTTCTGCGGCGAACCGAACTGCTCCGCACCGTCGCAGGCGATCTCCAGTTCGTACAGCGCTTCGAACGTCGATTCGTCGATCCGCGGTGCCTGCGAGCTGGGTCCCAAGTATTGGCCGGTGAAGGCGTAGCTGAGCGCCGGATGGTGCTGGAAGTACCGAACGATCGAGGGCAGAAACGAAGGGCGTGCAAAAAATGGGGAGATCCACCCGATCGGCCCGCCGAAAACGAGATGCGCTCCGCCGCCCGTTCCGGCGGTCCGTCCGTTGAAGGCCAGCTTGCGAGCGCACAAGCCCGCTTTCGCCGCGGCCGCGTAGACCTGCTGCAGATGGCGGTCGTACTCGGCCCACGTCGCGCAGACCGCGAGATTGATCTCGATCACGCCCGGATCCGATGCGAATCCGACCGTCGGCAGTGCCGTTTCCATCGGCGGTGCGTAGCCCGCGAGAACCACGTCTTTCAGCGAAAGCATCTCGAGCACGTTTTCGATCACCGCGAGAAGCTCGAGATAAGCGGGCGTCGAGAGCGGGGGAACGAACAAGGTGAGGGTCCCGTCCTTGATCTCCACCGTGAGCGCACGGCGAAGATTCTCCTCTGCGAGTTGCCCCAGGGGCAGCCGCAGCCCGGACAGGGAATCGCCGGGAATCAGCGTGACGATTTTGGATTTGAGCGCCGGGGCCCATGGGTCCGTCACCCACCGCGTGCCGTTGTGATCCAAGGGCAGAACGAAGCCGACCGTCGCTTCGGGCGTAGCCACTTCCGCACTGGGTAGGACAGTGTCGGTGTCGATCGCCAGGGCGGCGGCCAGTTGACTGACGGTCCTCTCGGCCTCCCGGATGGTATGGGTTCCCGCTTCGAGATCTCCCTTGAGCCGGGTGATGTCCCTCCAGAGCGGAGCTCCTTCCAAGCGACGTTGGACCAGGAGTGTCCAGCGCGGAAGGGGTTCGCCCGGGTAGTGTTTGCCCGAGGTCTCCAAAATCGCCGCTCCTGGAAACGCGTCTTGAATCAATAGCCGGGCGAACGTGCGCGCGCGCCCCAGTTTGGTCGGCCCCAAGGCGGCCGTTTGCCATTCGGCCCCTTCCGGTTTGAGCGGGACGAAGGTGGGCTCGCCGCCCATCGTAAG
>Ga0335394_10001270_pt1 | contig 28295 bp, 22 predicted proteins | sample MAT03_FD_205741 | JGI IMG/M metagenome (GOLD analysis project Ga0335394, IMG submission 205741) | Freshwater microbial communities from Lake Fryxell liftoff mats and glacier meltwater in Antarctica - MAT-03 (spades assembly) (version 2) ...
CAGGGCATAAAGCCGCTCCCAATCGTCGCCATTGCGGCAGGCTTCCAGTGGAATGGTATATCCGACCTGCCGGGCGCATTCGGCAAAAAGCATTTCACAATCGCGCCGGAGGCTGCGGTTGGCTTCCAGCAAATAACCCGTTTCGAAATAGATGACGTTCAAGTCGTTGTGAATGCGTACGGTAAAATCCATGATGCAGGACAGGCGAGCGGGGTCGGCGTTTTTCAGTTTGGCATCGCCGCCGTTCAGGACTAAACCGATCAGAGAGAAAGCTGCGGATAAATAGGGGTTTGTTGAAACGCGGCGGCGAACGCGCCACCGTAGCGCCGGTTTATTTTTGCTTCAAGTAGTTTACTGGCTTCCGTGAATTCCGGATAACGATGCGGATTAGAAATATTCAGCAGGTCCTGGTGCGCTTGCAAGCCGCTGAAATGGTGGTCCATACTCAGTATTTTTTCATACAGCATTTTGACGATTTCGATGCCTTTGCGGTAGCGGAGTTTGCTTCGTTTCAGTTCGTGTTCCGTTTCGAGCCCTGCGAGGGCGTCCTCCAGGTGCAGGCGTTCCCAGAGCAGGGGAAAACCGGTGTCGGCCTTACTCGCTGCGGCCTTTCGGAGCGCTTGTTTGACCTCCACCAAGCGGAAACGGATGGGCGCCGACAATACCGCGTAGTGCTGTTCCAGTTGTTGGAAATCCGTTGCCGCGCCGAATATCCAGGGCTCGAGCCAGTGGGCCGTCGTGTCGGCACGTCCGGGTTCGTCTGCCTGCGCCAGGAAAGGGCGCAGGAAGAGCAAGGCGATCAGCAGCCTCGTTTGGCGGTAGCGCGGACGGGTTTTCATCGGTCGGGATGATTCAAAAGATTAGAAATAGCTAGATGGCAGCGGCGCCAGGCTTAGAAGAAGTCGAACACCGGCATTTGTTCTTTTGTGATGCCCCAGGATTGCTGGAAATCGGCGTTAATTTTAATCACCCTGATGTTCAGGCCCTTATCTTTGGCTTGTATAGCCAGTTTTTCCCATTCGAATATTTTGCGTTTATTGACTTTTCCGAGCCATTTAGCCCAGTACATCACCAGATAGATGTCGTACTCGTTTGTTTCCAGCTGGAAAGGCCGCAAATCCTTCACGTATGCCAGGTCGCAGATAAAACTATCCAGGGGCTTGGTGGAATCGGCGGGGAGATCGTTGATGCGATCCATTTTTTCCATAAACGTAAACACACGCGCATTACAATCGCTGGGTTTTTCGCGGTAATCGACCATTTGTCTTTTCCGGTTAAAGAAACGCGCTTCGGGAAAGCCGATTTTCTGGGTGTAAAAGCGGTACAATGCACTGGTGTCCTCGAAACAAAGCAATTCGGTTGTATCGATCTCCTTCCGGATCAAAAATTTCTGGAGGTGTTCGGGTGTTTCCAGTTCCGGCTTACGGACCCCTTCGTAAAAAAACAACAACCTGGTACAAGACAAAAAAAGGCAGGCAAACGTGGTCAGAACAAAGATTTTCATAAGTCATTGAGTTTTAAACGAGGCTGGCTCGCCCATTTGGGACAGCCTCGTGGTGAGTGTATCAGAACATTACCTTGACGACGCCATTTTCGGTATTTGCGGCGCTTAAATACGTTCCGGTTTTGATTGTGTACGCGCGCACACCCAGTGCCGCCGCTACGTCTGCCGGCAATTCGACGTCTTCTTCTACTAAAAAACGCCCGTTTGGAAAATAGGTCGCATACGCCGCATCGGTCATCGAGGCACGGTTAAATTCAATGAAGAGTTTACCGTTCTCGATCCAACCGTTACCGGTAGCGCCCTTAGTAGCCGGTTTTAGTTGATCTATTTCAAATGTTGCTTCAATCCGACAAAAGCCGAACCGTAGACAACTGTCCCGTCTCCGGCCAAAATCGACAGAAATCTTAATTTTAATGAATTCTCCGTCGGTAATCGGTTCAATTGCACTGTCGGCAGATTTGCTTGTCCCCGGTTCGGTGTTCATCGCCTGTCCAGAATAAGCGGGCAGGCAAAAGCACAACATCAATAAAGCGTGCAGTAGGATTTTCATGACTTGATGGTATTAAAATTGCATTGCCTACTCTCTGCGCTTTTCGGCCTCCGCGCCCGTACTCTGTTCGAGGATTTTCCGGGTAACTCCGTTCCTGCGTCCGCTGCCCTTGGCGCCTTAGGGGCAGCATTCGCAAGTGTTTGTTTGCCTACTCTATACGCTTTTCGGCCTTCGCGCCCGTACTCTTGGGAAGGATTTTCCGGGGGCCTCCCGTTTTCATCCGGCCGAGGGGTGGTCAGCAGGGGAGGGGGATTAAATGAAAAAACCGGTCACCGGGCGAACTGTTTTTGGAACCCATCCAGGTGGTGAGGAACAGCAGGATGAAGGAGTACTTGGGTGTTTTCATGGTGAAAATGGATTAAATGAAACGTGAAAATGGATTAAATGAAACGTGAAGCGGATTAAAACGTGTTTTGATTGACAAGACAAAAGTAGGGGGGCTGTTTGGGGTTTGTTTCGAAAGTTGAACACGGTTTTGGGGGGTGATTTTTAAGGGAAAGAGTGGTTTTTATTGGATTAAATAATTGATAATTAGACTTTTATAAGGATTTGGAATGGTCGCGGCGGTTTGGGTTTTTTTTAAGATGAAGGTGGGGAAGGGCGATTTCAGAGGATGGGAAAACGGATCCATAAATAAAACCGTGATTGTTCGGAAATATAATTAAGTTCTTTATCTTGTCGCATTCTTTCCCAAAAAAAAATCGTATGCCTAATGAATCCGAATACACCCCTCGTGCGCGAATCGCGCATCTGATACGGACGCTCATCGAATATCCGAACCGCTTCACCAAGCGTGATCTTGCCGAGCGTCACGGCGTAATCAAAGACACCATTACCGGCGATTTTCAGGCCATCGAATCGGCGGGTTTTTGTCTCAAACCCGATGGAAAATTCCGCTATGCCTTCGTGCTGGACAAGCCGCACCGGCAGTTAAAAGACCTGCTGCATTTTTCCGCAGAGGATCAGGCACTGCTGTATCAGGTCATTGATAACCTGCCTAACCAGACCGAGCGCCACCAGAAGCTGAAAGCCAAGTTGGGTTCGCTCTACGATTTCGGACGACTCGGCCATGCCTATTTTCCGCCGCAGCATGTGTTTTCACATGCTGCAAAGTACCCTACTATCTCCCTTTCCCCTGATATTTAAAGTTCCGCTGACTTCCATGATTTTCTGCGGCGGCCAATCCGCTCCATAGAAAAAACGCGTCAGAAACGGCCAACTTGGTTGTCTACCGGCATAAAAGCAGCGGAAGACCACCAAATGATGATAGATGGTGATAGCAATTTGAAAGTCAAGGCATTAGAATCATTAAAGGTGGTCGCATGCCGGTCAGAAGTGCTCTGGGAGCAATGACAGCATAGCGGTTGGGGTGGACGGCATGTGAAAACACATGCCGTGGCGCTGGGTCGGACGGAGAATGGAACACCTGCCGAGGCGGAAAATCTATGGAATGGTTGTTATGAATGGTGAACCAAATGCGACCGTGTTTATCTTCCGCCATGCTGGACACATTAGATTGGTTCGGAAACGAGTCGATTTTCCCGGTTCGAAGCGAGTATCTCAACAAGGGCCTCCAGCCGCCCCACCAAAGATTTTCGTTCGAATCCAGGAAGACGGTACTCACAATGCGGTCGAAAAGCGGGTTGCGATCCGGGTTGTTTTCAGAAAAAATCAATTCGCCCGTTTCCGGGTCGTATCGGCAGGGTTTTTCATTCAGGCTAAATCAGAGCCGGCCTTCTTTGTCCTCGACCATGTGCCCTATGCTCCTCATTTTTCGAGCATTTTGTGGCAATACAGGCCTGAAACTGCCGTCTGAACGGCTGAAAATCTGTAGCCCCTTTGAGTTGGAATTCATCCAGATACGGCCCTTGCTGTCCTCGAACATACCCAGCGAATAAAATGAAGGATAGTAATCTAACAGCGTATCAATCCCGCTTTGGAAAAATGAAAAAGTGTCGAGCGCCTGCGTTTGAGGCGAAAACCGCATGATTTTGCCTGCTTCCCAAAACCAGACCTCTCCTTTCGAATCAAGCAGAAGCACTTCGGTCTGCCATTGGGTGAGCACTGGCAGACGTTTTTCGCCTTTTTTGGGGTAGACCTGCACGAACTCCTCGCCATCAAAACGCTGCACGGCATACTTGGAACCAAACCAGAGAAACCCGTTTTTTTTGTCTTCCACCACGCTCGTACCCAATTGGCTGAAGAGTCCATCTGCCTCGGTCAGGTGTGAAAAATGCCAGCCTTTGTTCTGGGCAGGCAAAAGCCCTGTAGTCGCCAGCAAGCCGAACAACAGCGCTGTTTTGAAAAAACGGAACCGATTGGTTTTCATGATCCAGCCAGTCATTTCAGCGGAATTTTAAGTAAAACAGACGTTTCACAGTGAAGCGCCGATTCAATTTGCATCTCCGCTCCGAACGCCGCTGCCCGGCTCTTCAAATTCCGCAACCCGTTCCCCCCAAGACTCTTCTTTTGTCCGATCCGATCCAGATCAAACCCGCGCCCGTCGTCGCGCACTTTCAGCACCAGATTTCCCTCCTCCTTTTTTAAGTAGACGGACACCGTTTTTGCGCGGCTGTGCCGGGCGGCATTCGTGACGGCTTCTTTGAAAAACAAGTAAAAATCGCGCCGCCGCTCCATGGGCAAACGCAGCGATTCGAGGCCTTTTTCGCTGTCGAATTGCAGCTCCATGCCGGCATTTTCAAACAGTGAAGCCGAAAAAGCAGCCATGCGGGCAATGACCCGCTCCATCGAATCATTGTCCGGGTTGATGGCCCAAACAATGTCCGACATCGAATCCAGGGCCTCGCGGGCTTGCTGGCCGATGCCGTCGAGCCGGGCTTTTTCCAGCCCTTTTTCGATATTGGTCCCGGCGGTTTCCGACAAAATGGAAATGGAGGAGAGGGTGGACCCGACTTCGTCGTGCAGGTCGCGGGCGATGCGCTGGCGGGTTTCGGCTTCGCGCAGTTGGACGAGGTTACGCTGGCGGTTGCGCCAAAGAAAAAAAGATAACAGGCCAATTCCCAGCAGACCGAGCAGGCCGATTATCCACATATTACGCTGGGCGCGTTGTTGTTGCAATTCGGCAGCCGTCCAATCTTCCATTTGCTTTTTTTCCTGGCTTCGGACCGCGCGTTCTTTATCGAATTCGTATTCCTTCTCCTGTACCGCCATTTCACGGATATTGGTTTTATTGAAAATACTGTCGCTTAGGCGCTGACTGTTTCGCAGCGCGTCCATGGCGTTATCCGCTTCATTCAGGGCGCGGTAGGCTTCGGCCAGTTCTTCCCATGCCTGTACGGTTTCCATCGGCTTACCCATTTTCTGAGCCAGCGCCAGTGTTTGCCGGGCAGACGTAAGGGCCGCCTGGCGGTCCTGATCCAGGCGGGTAAGGATTCGGCTGCGCACCACCATGACGCCCGGTAAAAATGATTGGTATTTCATTTTTTTGGCTACCGCAATAGCCGCATCGGCGGCCTGCAGCGCCTCCGGCAGCCGGTCGAGGTGGAGCAGCGCGGCAGCCGACTGGTGGAGACAATCGGCAGCCCGTTCGGAAAACCCCTTTTTACGGGAGATTTCAAGACCCTCCTGCGCTACGGAAAGTGCTTTTTCATATTGCGAGTCGCCGATGTAAGCCGCCGCCATGACTTGCAGCAAGGTGACCCGTTTATAGTCGTCGGCAGCATGAGGCATGGCCAGGGCATAATACCCCGGCTCTTCCTTAATCAGCGCCTGGTGCCCTTTGATCCGCCCCAATCCCTGATAAATAACGTACAACAGACCGGAGGACTGTGGGGGCCCTTCGGCGATTTTCAGCGCTTCCAGGAGACGCTGTTGGGCTTGGGGATATTCGGCGCGACCAATGAGACATTGGGCGATATTGGCCTGGGCGCCACAGGCAGCCGCCTGATCGCCCAGGGTCTGGTACATGGAAAAAGCTTTTTCAAAACTCTCTATAGCGGCGTCCGTCGAGTTCGTTTTTTCCAGCACAGTTCCTAAACTGAGGTGTGCACCGGCCGCTCCCGCATTGTTGCCGATCTCGGTATTAATTTGAATGGCAGACCGAAGCAGCAACTCGGCCTCCGGATAGCGGCCAAGCGCAATATAATTGTTGGCTAACCCCGTATTTACCGTGGCGATACCGGCGCGGTCGCCGACGGCCTATTTCAACTGTAAGGCCCGGTGATAGTACAGGTTTGATTTTTCATAATCATTGCGCTGCTTATAGAGCACGGCCAGGTTTTGGGTCGTCGAAGAAAGGCCCGCCTGGTCACCGATCTGCTCCCGGATTTGGAAAGCCTGTTCATATAAAACCACCGCTTGATCCGGGTTTTCATTTCTCTGGGCCAGCTTGCCCATATTGTGCAGGGCCCGGGCTTCCATTTCCCGGTCGGCGGTTTTTTTGGCTTGTTCGAGCGCATCCCGGTACGCTTTTTCGGCATTCGGGTAATTGTTTTGGCGTAAGACCGCATCGCCCAACAGGTTGAGGGCGATCATCGCCTCGCGGTTACTGCCGCTTTCCATAGCCCATTTATAGGCTTCTCCGGCATATTGAACGGCTTTGGCAGGGTCTTTTTTCTGCCAGGCAAAACTCAGTTCATTGCCCAATACCGCCTTGTCGGCGGATGCTTCCGTAATGCTTAATTTTTGTTCCAGACCCGGAATTTGATTCGGCGTGGCGGTTTGGGCGATGAGCGGGGTATTTGGTATTGCCAGGAGCAGTAAGGCAACGGGGAGGAGTTGGTGGACCATTGGTATAGAAGAGGGTTAAAAGCAATAGACCGCTCAATATAATAGAAACATCGCACAATCGGGTGCATTGCAAATATTAGCATCGGTCTCACCTTAAAGTGGCTGTCTCACAAGTCGTCATTTGCCGGTAGCGCGGCGTTTACGCCGCCGGTACAAGGCCATTTATGGCCGTTTATATCGTTAAACACGGCCATAAATGGCCTTTTACCGGCGGCGTAAACGCCGCGCTACCATTACACGCTCTTTAGGGAAGAAAGCGAAGATTTGCAATGCACCCGTTCTTCATGCCATCAATAAATTCTATATCTGCCAGTTCGATTTTGAGCAGTTTCCCTTTTGATTCGGTCTTTACAAAAATATAATTGTTTTCGGATACGTCTTGCTGGGCTTCTTTGGAGATGGCAACCTGTTCCACGGCCTTTTGTATGGCTGTCAGAAAACGGGGCATACGGATCGGCTTCAGCAAATAATCTACCACGTGCAACTCATAACCTTCCAGGGCAAACTCAGGGTAGGCAGTAGTGCTCCGACGAACCCATCTTAGAGGCCACGTTTACTAAACTTTGAAAGTTTAGTAAACGTATTTCCCACTTTTCGCGATGCAAAAAACATGGCGGTGCGAGGTATAATATTGCCTTCCCCGCCCTTTTCGGGGAACTTGCGTTTATGTTGTGGCTTTTGATCATGGGCGCAAAAAAAGATATACCAACGTAAGCCTCCGACGAACCCATCTTAGAGGCCACGTTTACTAAACTTTGAAAGTTTAGTAAACGTATTTCCCACTTTTCGCGATGCAAAAAACATGGCGGTGCGAGGTATAATTTCACCTTCCCCGCCCTTTTCGGGGAACTTGCGTTTATGTTGTGGCTTTTGATCATGGGCGCAAAAAAAGATATACCAACGTAAGCCTCCGACGAACCCCATCTTGCCCACCTGGCCAAAGATGTGAGATATGGTAACATGGGAAAGATGGAGTTTTTAGTAGGCCTACGACGAGGTGGAAGAAAGTGCGTATATTTACGAGTCGACTGCAAGCGTAGCATGACAAAGCAAATTTTCGTATTCGCACTTACATTCCGGGCCGCAAAAGCCCAAAGAAGCAACTATCCAATCCAATGCCAGAACAAAACAGTGTTGAGGAAATCTTTTTTAAATTTTTAATGGAATATAAATTTGATGAAAAGGATTTAGACTATTCATTAGTACAGAAACATATCACTGCATTACAAACTTTGTCCAGTATCGGTAATTCAGGATTTAGCTTATTTGATATATCCAAACGCGAGGTTTTATTTTATTCTTCGAACTTTGGGCAGTTATTAGGTTATGTACAATCCGATTATGAAAAAACCGGGCAGCAATTTTTTGTCAGTAAAATTCATCCGGAGGATGCGTTGCAATTAAGTTTAAAAAGTATTTCCGTTTTTAAAATATTCAACGCTTTTTCAAGTGAAGAAAAATTGAGCCACAAGACCATCAGTGAATATAGAATATTAAATGTCCAGAACAAATATGTCCGGCTTATCGAGCAATATCAAATGATCGAGTTGGATAAAAAAGGTCAGCTCTGGCTGATGATGGGTGTAGTGGACGTATCCCCGAATCAGGATGAGAATAGTGCCATTAAAGGACAATTATTGAATTTCAGAACCGGACAGTTCATCCCTCTGGAAGTGCCTGAAAAAGCACAGGTTGAATTAACAAAAAGAGAAACGGAAGTTTTAAAACTTGTGAAAGGCGGTTTTTTAAGTAAGGAAATTTCGAGTATACTATCTATCAGTTTACATACTGTAAATACACACCGGCAAAGGTTTTTAGAAAAACTGGGCGCCAACAATTCAGTCGAAGCGGTCATGTTTGCTTCAAGATTCGGCCTGCTCGAATGATAAACTCGACGCAAAGTGGCAAGGAATCAGAATTGTAAGATATTCACAATCAATATTCTAAACCATCTAAACCCTTCTAAACCATCTAAACCCTTCTAAACCACGCTAAACCGACTACACTACTGATATATCAGTATTGCACGAAATTGATCTTTGTAGGACTTTTGTACCATCAAAAAAACGCAATAAAGATGATACGAACTTCCAATAAGTCCTCTCCAACTTTAACTTCGTCCTATTACCCGGGGTATTTCTGAAAATACCTTTGCAGGGAAATACAATCACCGCTTACGTAAGAATCTTCTTTTAAAGAAGCCCGATTCGCTTTCGCCGTTGACCCGACGAAGCTGGATACGTATTGCCTTTATCCAAACGATTCTATAGTCGACACAAAGTGGTTTTGAAAGAAACGGAATCTCAAGTTATTCACAATCAATATTCTAAACCCTTCTAAACCCTTCTAAACCCTTCTAAACTGACAATAACCGCCAACTTTATTTTTATAAAAACAACCAACTTTTCACATGCAAAAGAAACGATTATTAACTTTTCTGCTGGCTTTAGCCACATTCGGGGCATTTGCTCAGGCTAAATTTACCTTAAGCGGCAGCATCAGGGACAAATCCTCGGGGGAGGAACTGATCGGAGCTTCTATCCAGATACTGGAACTTCCCGGTGTGGGAGCCCGAAGCAATGAATACGGGTTCTATTCCATCACAATTCCCGATGGAACCTACACCATTAAATCTTCTTACGTAGGCTATCAAAGCCTTCAGGAAACGATTAACCTGCGGGAAGACCTGAAAATGGACATCCAGCTGGGGCAGGCCATGGAAATAAAGGAAATCGTCATCCAGGCCAAAAAGAAAAACGAAAATGTTACCCAGGCACAAATGGGTATGAACAAAATTGAAATGAAGGACGTGCGCAGCATCCCCATGCTTTTTGGAGAACGAGACGTGTTGAAGACCATTCAATTGTTACCCGGGGTGAAATCGGCCGGCGAAGGCAGTTCGGGATTTTATGTGCGCGGCGGATCCAGCGACCAAAACCTCATTCTTTTGGACGAGGCGCCCGTGTACAACGCCTCCCACCTGCTGGGCTTTTTCTCTACCTTCAATGGCGACGCAATCAAAGATGCGACCCTGTTCAAAGGCAATGCACCGGCACAGTACGGCGGGCGCCTGGCCTCTGTGCTGGATCTGAAAATGAATGAAGGCAACGATAAAACGTACCACGTAAATGGCGGTATCGGATTGATTTCCAGTCGTTTGAGCGTGGAAGGGCCGCTGCAGAAAGAAAAGAGTTCGTTTTTGATCGCAGCGCGCAGGACCTACGCGGACGTGTTTCTGGGATTGACAGACAAATTCAAAAACAATTCCCTGTATTTCTATGATTTCAATGTGAAAATGAATTACCGGTTAAGCGCAAAAGACCGACTGTTTTTGTCCGGCTATTTTGGCAGAGATGTGCTGGGATTTGGCGAGCAGTTCGGCATAGACTGGGGCAACAAAACAGGAACCTTGCGGTGGAATCATTTGATAAACAATAAGATGTTCTCCAATACCTCGCTCATTTTCAGCGATTACAATTACAACATTGAATTCGACGCAAACGGGAATAAATTTAACCTCAATTCCGCCATTAAAGACTGGAATCTGAAGGAAGAATTCCAATGGTTTCCCAATACACGGAACTCTTGGCGTTTTGGATTTAACAGCATATATCATACGATTTCGCCCACCCGTTTTTCGAGCGACATCGCCGGTTCCGTCACGGATCAAAATAAAGATACGCATTATGCTTTGGAGAACGCGGTGTTTGCAAATAATACATTTTCAGCCACTTCACGCTTGAATATCGACTATGGACTGCGTGTTTCCATCTATAGTTTATTGGGTGAAGGCACGTATAATACATACGATAAAGGCACTTTTAAAGGTGTTGTAAAATTAGCAAAAGATGAATTGGGCAAAACCTATGTGAACCTTGAACCACGCCTGACGCTGAGCTACAAGATCAACGATGCCGGCAGCGTCAAAGCGGCCTATGCGCGCAATTCCCAAAACGTACATTTGCTCAGTAACTCAACCAGTAATAATCCGACCGATCAATGGATTGGCAACAGTTACAACATCAAACCTGAATTAGCAGATCAAATAAGCATCGGCTATTTCCGCAATTTATCGGACAATAAATTCGAGTGCAGTTTTGAAACCTATTATAAATCCATGCAAAATCAGGTGGATTATAAGGATGGTGCGGATATCATCTCGGTACCTGACGTAGAAAGCGAACTGTTATACGGGATTGGCCGGGCTTACGGCGCAGAGCTCTATATCAAAAAGAATACGGGGCGTTTTACCGGTTGGTTGAGCTACACCCTGTCCCGTACACAGCGCAAAATAGATGGAATTAATGATGGAAATTGGTACAATGCCAAACAGGATATTACACACGATATCAGCATCGTAGGCATGTATCAACTCACCCCGAAGTGGAACATTTCCGCCACCTGGGTTTATAGCACCGGCAATGCCGTGACCTTCCCCAGTGGAAAATACAATGTAGGAGACAATACTTTTTACGTGTACACGGAGCGAAATGGCTATCGAATGCCCGCTTATCACCGTTTGGACATTGGCGCAACGTACGAAAGTAAAAGAAAGGGCCGCTATCAGAGTTCCTGGAACTTCAGCGCCTACAATGCCTACGCCCATTCAAATGCTTACTCGATCACTTTCAGGAACAATAAGGATGAACCGGCCAAAACCGAAGCCGTAAAAACATCGCTCTTTAAGTTCGTCCCCAGTGTCACCTACAATTTCAAATTCTAACCCATTCTTTTTATGAAAAACATTCTTTTTATTTTCGTTTCCCTTCTGACAGTCACAAGTTGCACCAAGATCATAGACATTGATTTAAACAACGTAGATCCCCAATATGTCATTGAAGGCGAAATAACCAACGAGGCGAGGGCTTATCAGGTCAGGATCACCAAAACAGTGAATTTCAGTGAAAAAAATAATTTCCCGGCGGTATCAGATGCAGTCGTTACCCTTTCAGACGACGCGGGAAATACAGAAACGCTCAGGGAAATACTTCCCGGTTTATATGAAACCAAAACCATTCAGGGCGCCCCTGGCCGCACCTATATCCTGAGCGTTCTGCACGATGGGAAAACGTTTACTTCCGTGAGCAAAATGCCGGATCCGGTACCGCTATTAAAGCTCACAACAGAAGAAAGCATTTTCGGGAGCGATGGACCAATCGGCAATTCAAAAAAACCTTATTTCGCCATTCCGTTTTTCATCGATCCGGCCGGATTAAGAAACTATTACCGTTTTCTGCAAAAGATCAACGGTAAACCCGACCCTGCTTTTTTAGTGCATAATGATAACTTTTCTGACGGGAAACCATCCGTAGAGCCTGTGATCAGTTCCGGTATGGATATGTATAAAGGCGACACACTCGATTTTCAGATGCAGTGCATTGACAGCGGAGTCTATAATTATTTCTATAGCGCAGCCGCCAGCACGGGGAGCAGCGATACGACACCTGCTAATCCGGTCAGCAATATTACGGGTGGCGCTTTGGGCTATTTTTCGGCATGCAGCGTGAGCGAAATGCGGATCGTAGTGGAGTAACTTTTTTTCAATTTATCCCGAAAACCACATGTTTGTAAAATCCCCTACTTTTGCGGTTCCTTTCCCCAAACCTTCGCTTGTCAATTTTCCACTTGATACCTGCGCAACCTCCAGGTTGCCTCTACCGCAAACATGAAAAAACACAATTTCTCCGCCGGCCCGGCCATTCTCCCGGCGCCGGTGATCAAAGAAGCCGCCAAAGCCGTCGCCAACTACGAAGGCATCGGCCTTAGCCTGCTCGAGCTCTCGCACCGCGGACCCGAATTCACCGCCATCATCGAAGAAGCCTGCGCGCTGATAAAAGAATTGCTTCAAATCCCGGACGGATACCAGGTGTTATGGCTCTCCGGCGGGGCAAGTACGCAGTTTTACCAGATACCGTTGAACGTGTTAGACAGCGATCAAACGGCCGCGTACGTCAATACGGGCGTATGGGCCGATAAAGCGATCAAGGAAGCAAAAGCATTCGGCAATATTCAGGTGATCGCCTCCTCGAAAGAACAGAACTACACGTTCATTCCCAAGGCATACATGATCCCGAAAGAAGCCCGGTACCTGCACCTGACCAGCAACAATACCATCTACGGAAGCCAGCTGCACAAATTTCCGAAGTCGCCCGTGCCCATCGTTTGCGATATGTCGTCCGATTTTTTGAGCCGTCCCATCGACGTTTCGCCCTTCGGCTTGATCTACGCTGGCGCGCAAAAAAACCTCGGCCCGGCCGGCGTTACCGTGGTCATCGTGCGGGAAGACATGCTGGTCAACAAGCCGAATCGCCATATCCCGACCATGCTGCTGTACGATACCTTCATCAAGGAAAATTCGCTGTACAACACACCGCCGGTTTACCCGATCTATGTGTCGATGCTGACCTTGCGCTGGTTGAAAAAAGGCGGCGGACTGAAAGCGATGCAGCGCAAAAACAAGATCAAAGCGGGGTTGTTATACGCCGAAATCGACGCGAATCCGCTGTTCAAAGGTACCGTGGCTAAAGAAGACCGCTCGCTGATGAACTTGTGTTTCGTGATGGAAGAAAAATACGCCGCGCTGGAAAAGGAATTCCTGAAAGAAACCGAAGCCAACGGGATGGTCGGCCTCAAAGGCCACCGCTCGGTGGGCGGTTTCCGGGCCAGTATTTACAATGCCATGCCGAAACAAAGCGTGCAGGCTCTGGTAGATTTGATGCGTGATTTTGCGCGGCGAAAAGGTTAAAAAATTCACCACAAATCTCACAAAGCATTCTTAACCAACACTTTATGTAACTTTGTGAACTTTGTAGTGATTTTAAGGAGACACACGAATGAAAAAATACCGCACACACATCAACGCTGGTGGCCTGGAGGTACCGGTTGATATCACCCTGGAACGCCGTTACGACACCCGTTTCGGCATCACCGGGAAACGCGTCACCCTGCGCATGCCGCTGGGGGTATCGGCCGATTTTATCCGGCAGCAACTGAGCGGTTTGCAGGTCTGGGCGCAGAAACAATTCGAACTAAAACCAGCCTTGCTGGAGCCTTTTGAAGGAAAAACCTACAATACCGGCCATGTGCTGACCGTGGGAAAACGCCAATACGTGCTCGACGTTAGCCTCGAAGAACGCGCAACCCATACCGCCCGCCTGATCGGCAATACCATCAGCCTGCAACTCAGTAACAAATCCACACCGATGCAGTTGACGAAAAGCGTCAAGACCCTGTTATCCCGGGTGGTAGCCGGCGACTTTCATCCCGAAATATCCCGGCGGGTCCTGGATTGGAACGACCGCACTTTCCGCCAGGGTATCAAAAGTATCAACCTGAAATACAACCATTCCAACTGGGGAAGCTGCTCGGCCCACAGCAACGTGAACCTTTCCACACGCTTGCTGTTCGCCCCCGACGAGGTGCAGGATTACGTCATCCTCCACGAACTGGCCCACCTCGTGGAACTCAATCATTCCCACCGTTTTTGGGCCCTGGTGGCACAGCACATGCCCGATTTTGAAGAGAAAGAGGGCTGGTTGAAAACCAACCGGGCAAAATGTGATTTTTAGCCATGAAACACGATATCCTTTTTCCTCAAGACATCAAGTTATTGATCGACACGTTTTATGCCCGGGTGACGCAAGACGAGGTGATCGGCTATATTTTTAACGATGTGGTAAAAGTGAACTGGCCGGAGCACCTGCCAAAAATGTATGCGTTCTGGGAGTTTTTGCTGCTCGGCTCCAATACCTACCGGGGCAATCCGATCGAAAAACACATTGCTTTACATCGTATAGAACCTCTGCAAACGGCCCATTTCGACCGCTGGATAGCCTTGTTCAACACGGCGGTAGACGATCTGTTCGAGGGCCCAAAAGCCGAAGACGCCAAGTTTCGCGCTTTTTCTATTGCCGAGGTTTGGAAACCGAAATTCGTGCATCCCGACGGGATCGGGTTCATCGGAAAATAAAATCAAGTCTACTGTTTTTTTGGTGTCGTGTCTAATAAATAAACACATAGGACACATTAGAACACATAGGAACGGCTATGTGTTCTAATGTGTCCTATGTGTTTAAAAAAAATGGAAGACTATTTGTTGGACGCGCCACCAGTTTCCCCCCAGGCTTTAGCCAAATCATTCCGCCCGATCATGTTTTTCCATTTTTTCTCCGGTTGTTCTCTTATTTTTTTGACCAACGCCAATTGCCGGGGCGACAACACTTCATCAGGCTTTTTGCTGTTGCCGGCCAAACTATTGGCCCGGCAGGCCTGTAGCGTGGTCATCGGTACGAAACGGTAATCCGTTTGGGCCAGGTAGTACTTCGGCTCTTTATCGCTGCGAAAACCCTCGTTTTTCGAACAGGCCGTGATGCCCTTGGGATGGGTTCGTTCTTCCAGCGCCGCTTTTTGTACCACGGCAGGGTTAAACGTAACCTGCACGACCTCCTTGCCGTTCTGAAACCCCGGCGCTGTTTCGATAACCCCGGGGATCGCGCCGAAAGTACCTTCGCCGCTCCAGAAACAGTACATGGAAAACGTAGCGGTTTCCAAGCCGGATTCGCGGGCCATCAACTCTGCTTCCAATAGTTCCATATAAGGAGGAACTGCGGTCCCGCTCGCTTCCAGGGCCCGGCGCATGCCGTTGACCAACTGGTAGGAGGAGCCAAAATCGGCCAGGCGCGGCACCACGTCGCGGTCGTCGTCGCAGACGATGCGTACGACCGGATTGTTCCAGGCCGCTTCGCCAAAGCGTTTCAGGGCGGCGGCGTCCTGCCCGCTTTTGTTGTTGTAAATGCACACCGGAATAAACAAAGACTCTATGGCTTCCACGATCAGCGGATGGCTGAGGGTGCTGTTGCCGTATCGGGTACAATTGGAGCAGCCGGGAACCTCCTGGAACAGGATCAGCAAAGGTTTGCCGCTTGCTTTTGCCTGGGCTTTGCCAACTGCCAACTCGCGCAGCCAGTGTACCGCGCCGAGTTCTTCGGGGTTATCCGGGGACCCAACAGCGGACGGTTGCGGAACAGCGCCCTCCACGGAGGAAACCGGGACAAGGCTTGAAACTGCTACAGGTTCCATGTTCAAGTGTACATAAACGCCGGCAAACAAGGCGCCGGCCAGTGCAAAAAGGATAATTTTCACAGGCATCATTTTTATTAAGTCACTCACCTTCGTCTTGATTTTTACCCGTTTTCCCATCGGACGCGTATCTTTCGGCAAGTCATACCGATCCTTTATTTTTATGCGAAAAATACTCGTTTTTTTTCTTTTAGCCGCCTTTTCTTCGGCGATTGCCCAGCGCCCCATCACGCTGGAAGACTGTTTTACTTATTTTAAATTTTACCCGGAATCCGGCGGCGGCTTCGATTTAGCCCCCGATGGCCAGCATTATTTTGAAAAAGACGACGGGCGCATCCTCGAATTCGTTTTGGCCACAGGCGAACAAAGCCGGGTGGTCCTTGAAAAAAGCGAGCTGGGCGATGTGAGCGAATGGGACGAATTCACGTTCAGCAGCGACTTGTCGAAAGTATTGCTTCGCACCAACACCAAACCCGTGTACCGGCATTCCGTGCTGGCCGATTATTGGGTGTTCGACTTGAAAACGCGTAAGGCCTCGCTGCTCTACGAAAGCGGAGCGGTTCAGTTCACGGCTTTTTCCCCGGACGGCGACGCCGTAGCTTTCGTGTCGGGTAATAACCTCTTTTACAAGGATTTGGTAAAAGGCCAAATCACCCAGATTACCACAGATGGCGCCCAAAACCGCATAATCAACGGGCTGCCGGACTGGGTGTACGAAGAAGAATTCAGCCCTGTTACCGGCGAAAGTATGGTGGCAACCCGCTGGAGTCCCGACGGATCGAAAATCGCGTTTATCCGCTTCGATGAAAGCAAAGTGAAAGAATTTCCACTGAGCTGGTACACCAACGACCAGTATCCGGGCCGCACGACCTTCAAATACCCCAAAGTGGGTGAAGCCAATTCGATCGTGAGCGTACATCTGTACGACCTCGGGGAAGGTCGTATGCAGGGCCAGATTATGGGTCTTGAAGCAAACGATTACGTACCCCGCATTAACTGGGCCAATGAAAATCAATTGATCGTATCGCGCCTTAACCGCCGGCAGGACACCCTGGAATTGCTCCGCGCCATGCCCGAACGCGTTATGTATGACGCCGAAGAAGGCGTAAACTGGATTCCTGCGCGCCTTCTGATGCAGGAAACCAACGATGCCTATGTGGACATCCACGACAACCTGATTTTCCTGAAAAACAGTCCGCAATATATCTGGACCAGCGAAAAAAGCGGCTTCAACCACGTCTGGCTGTATCCCCTGATCCCGGCGACCCCACCGTTGCAATTGACGAGCGGCAATTTCGACGTCACCGCCTTTTACGGCGTAAATGAAAAAACCGGCAAATTCTACTACCAGGCCGCCACCCCTACCCCACTCGAACGACAAATATGGGAAGGCGATCTAAAGGGCGCCGCCCCACGCCTGCTGACGCACGAACGCGGCACTTCGGATGCGACTTTCAGCCCAACATTCGATACCTACACGCTCAGTTGGTCGGAAGCCAATACCCCGCCCGTCGTGACGATCCGAAAATTAGACGGCGCCATCGCGCGCACACTGACCGACAACGAACGCGTGCGCAAGCTCCGAACAGAATACGGCTTTGTTGAAAAAGGATTCTGGAAATTCCAGCTGGCCGATGGAACCGAACTGAACGGCTGGATGCTCCGGCCGAAAAACCTCGAACCCGGCCGGAAATACCCGGTTTTGTTCGACAATTACGGAGGTCCCGGCTCCCAAACGGTGCTGGATCAATACGACGGCTATTTGGGCAGCTGGCATCAGATGCTCGTCCAAAAAGGCATTATCGTTGTGAGCGTGGATAACCGAGGCACCGGCGCGCGCGGGCAGGCGTTTAAAAAATGTACCCAACTCCAGCTCGGAAAACTGGAAACGGAAGACCAGATCGCCGCCGCCCGCTACCTGGGCACTTTGCCTTACGTCGACGCAGGCCGCATCGGCATCTGGGGCTGGTCGTTCGGCGGCTACCTGAGTTCTTCCTGTATCCTGAAAGGCAACACGGTGTTTAAAATGGCCATGGCCGTGGCGCCGGTCACCAACTGGAAATGGTACGATTCGGCATACACGGAGCGCTATATGCACACCACAAAAGATAATGCTGCGGGTTATGAGGAAAACTCGCCGGTCAATTTTGCCGGCAGCCTGCGCGGCGACAATTTCCTGGTCTGCCACGGCATCGCCGACGACAACGTACACTGGCAACAAACGGTGGAGATGATCGACGCGCTGGTGAAAGCGAACAAGCAGTTCGAGACGTATTATTATCCAAACCGGAATCACGGGATTTACGGGGATAACGCGACGATGCATTTGTTTACCAAGATGACGCGGTTTTTGGAGGAGAAATTGTAGCACCGACCCGCCGGAACGGTGCGGGCACAGCCCGTTTTCTTGTTCCGCTGCGGCAGCGGAGTTGATTGATTATTTCGCAAATAGTCTGCTGCCCAACACGACCATTGAATACAACAAACAAAATACGCAAAATATCAGGACGGCCATAATCGCGATTTCCATCACATTCGTAGCAATACTTTGAACTCGCTCTCCCAGGTCAAGTATAAATCCAAAAAGTGATAAGGAAAACGAGAGGATCAACAGTGCGACTAAATTTTTCTTGTGATTCATGCTTGCAGGTTTAATCGTTCAAATAGATATAGGGCAAAACGGCCTGCACGGGAGGAATGCGGCCTGCGATTGTTTGTTTTGTGTAAAAAAATTCTTTTTGGCCCCATGTAGGCGTGCTTTTTCAAACAGGATGCTCAACTTTGCGCTTCTTTTAAATTAGTCTAAATAAGTCAAGAGATGCGCCTAAGTTGTTACCTGTTTACGCTCCTTTGCCTGTATGGGTCGGCACAGCGGACAATCGCACAATCCACGCTAAAAGGCCGCGTCGAATTGACCGGACATACCTTGCCCGGCGTGACCATACGCTTATCACCCGGAAATTTTCAGACGCTTACCGACGCGAACGGTCGATTTCGTTTGGAAGATTTGAACCCAGGTATGTATTGGCTGGAGATAGAGGCGATAACGATCGTCTCGCAACGTCGTGAAATTGAGTTGAATCCGGGGGAAACCCTGGAATTGATCCTCAGCGCTCAAGCCACCAGCCTTGCCCTGCAGGAGGTGACCGTGTACGGTAGTAGTGATTTTCGTGGCATCGGTCGTTTGCCCGAAGCTGGCGAAGTACAAATCAACGCCGGGAAAAAAATGGAGGTGGTGCCGCTCGGTACACTCGACGCTAACTTAGCCACCAATAATGCCCGGCAGGCTTTCGCCAAGGTGCCCGGCACGCATATCTGGGAAAACGACGCTTCCGGCATCCAGGTAAACATCGCCACCCGGGGCCTCAGTCCCAACCGGTCCTGGGAATACAACGTGCGCCAAAACGGTTACGACGTTAGCTCCGACCCCCTCGGATATCCCGAAGCCTACTACAACCCGCCACTGGAAGCGGTGGAACGGCTTGAAATAATTCGCGGTGCGGCCTCGCTACAGTTTGGGCCTCAATTCGGAGGACTATTGAACTATAAACTGAAATCGGCGCCTACAGATCGTACGATCGGCATCGAAAGTCAGCAGACCGTGGGCGCCTACGGCTTGTTCAGTTCTTTTAATGCCATCGGCGGAACCACAGGTAAACTTAGCTACTACGGGTATGTCCACCACCGCGAGGGCGAGGGATGGCGCAGCAACAGCCGGTTTACCGTAAACCATGGTCACGTGTGCTTAGGTTACCGCATTGCGCCCAAACTACGCGCCGAGATTGAATACACCCGGATGAATTACGAATCCCAACAAGCAGGCGGCCTGACCGACCTGCAATTCGCAGCCGATCCACGTTTCTCCAGCCGTGCCCGCAACTGGTTCAATGTGCCCTGGAACGTAGGCGCGATGCGCTTGCGGTACGATTTCTCCCCGAATACGCACCTGGAGATGCAAGCCTTTGGTCTGATCGGCCAACGCAACAGTATCGGTTACGTACGCGCCGTTAATATCCACGATACGATCAATCTTGCCATCGGCGCATACAACCCGCGCCAACTCGATCAGGACGAATACAGAAACTGGGGCAGCGAACTGCGTTTCCTCAGCAACTACACCCTTGGCGGCCGGCAACAAACCTTCACTGCTGGCCTCCGGTACTTCGATGGCCACACCCAGCGCCGCCAGCAAGGCAAAGGCGATTCGGGATCAGATTTTAATATGAACCTGCAGGCCGAAAAATACCCCCGCGAACTGGCCTTCGACTCGCGTAATGCTGCCTTGTTTGCCGAACATATTTTCCGCGTAGGAAAATATATAGCACTCGTTCCAGGGCTGCGACTTGAAAACCTGCAACAGGCCGGCGAAGGCCGCCTGAGCGTGAATGGCGCGGGAGAGCCGCAAAACATAACGCCACAAAAAAGACTCCACCGCTTTCTTTTGGCGGGTGTAGGTGCAGAATTCCATGCGACGCCTACTTCTGAAATCTACGCCAACATCACCCAAGCGTACCGCCCGGTGGGTTTCAGCGATTTGACCCCCGCTGCCACAACGGACGAAATTGATCAAAACCTGCGCAGTGCGCGCGGCTGGGTAAGCGACCTGGGCTACCGGGGGCGCTGGAAAAATATCCTGAATTTTGATGCGAGCGTATTCTATATGCGCTATGCCGACCGGATTGGCAGTATTGCCCGGCTGCACGCCGACAATACGGTCTATCAATTCCGCACCAACCTTGGTACCAGCGTCCACAAAGGCGTGGAAACGTATCTCGAATTCAACCCCTTGGCCGTCGTTTCTGACCGCAAGAAACTGGGCGCGCTTAATCTTTTCGCGTCGTTATCGTGGATTGACGTACGGTATACCGATTTCCCGGTGACCACGGTGAGCAACGGCCAAATCATCTCCGGCAACCTGAAGGGCAAGCGGGTAGAGCATGCGCCCCGCTACGTGCACCGTGTGGGCGCTACGTATTTGAAAAGCGGATTCTCGGCTACCTGGCAATTGAGTTCTGTGAGCGATGTGTATACCGACGCCAACAATACCGAAGCAGCTTCCGCCAATGCGCAAGTGGGCAAAATTGCAGCCTATACGGTAATGGACCTTTCGGCAACCTATACTTTTCGCAGCGCGTACACCTTGCGCGCCGGTATCAACAACCTGGGCAATACCCAATACGCCACCCGGCGTGCCGGAGGATATCCGGGGCCGGGATTGTTGCCGGGGGAAGCGCGGACCTGGTATGCCGGGGTGGGCTTGCGGTTCTAGTTCTTGCGAGCAAACACTCCGAATTATATCCGGAACTCAAGTCATAATCTGTTGCCAGAAAGAGTGAGAAGTTTTGAGGCCCAAAAACCATACAAACATGAATCATCCCGTTTTTTACTACCCTCCCCGACGCGTGTCATTCCCTAACATAGCAGAAAAACCGGGTTTTTAAATCCAGGTTCATGTTTTTCTCATTCCCGCCAGCACATAAACCACCGCCACACTGATGATGGCTGCAAAAAAACACCAAACGGAAAGGACATAATCCGCGAAAAGTATTCTCGTGACCAGGTACGAAAGCGCAATGGGAATACCCAACACCCACATCCAGCGGACCGTGGATAAAAAGGTGGAAAAAACCGTCACAATGCCGTATGTAATCGCAAGTATGACCATCCATGTCGGGGGAAAATCAAGCGCGTATTGAATGTGGTATGCCGCTATCCGGGAATCAACAGAATAAAATGTCAGGCAATAGATGGTCTGTGCGGACAACAGAAGGCCCAAACCCAGCAACGTGTACAATATTTGCCGTCGCCAGCGGTCTTTTTCCAGCAACATCATGGCTAAAGGTATCCAAACCGGCCAGACGACCTGTGCAAATATTAAAAACAGGTAGGTGGCCGGTCGGTGCCAGGCAGAGAAAGCCTCATTGGACAAGGACAGCCACACAAATCCCTCCGAAAATTGCTGAATTGCAAAAATCGCCGGAATGAGGGCGAAGGGTATTTGAGCGGGTCTATCTGTTTTCCGGACGGCAACAACGCCCACCCCTGTTAGAAGAACTCCTGCTCCGAAACTTGCAACCGTTGAAAAGCACATGGTTTTTGATTTTAAAATCGTTTGAAACAAGCGTTCTACCTGTGGCTTTGAAGTCGCGGTTACTCAACCCATCCGACCGATTGAGCAATACGTTTACTAAACTTTGAAAGTTTAGTAAACGTGGCGGCTCTCCATGCACAAAACATGGCGGTGCAAAGCATAAGTATCTTTGCGGGCAGCCTCAGGATTCTTCTTCTGCGTCCTGTTACGTTTACTAAACTTTGAAAGTTTAGTAAACGTGGCGGCGCTCCATGCACAAAACATGGCGGTGCGAAGCATAAGTATCTTTGCGGGCAGCCTCAGGATTCTTCTTCTGCGTCCTGTTTGAGGTATTTGTCGGGATTTTGATAAAAATCCCGGACCAGCGCCACGATTGGGTGCATTGCAAACTTTCGCTTCGGTATCACCTTAAAGTGGCTGTCTCACAAGTCGTCATTTGCCGGTAGCGCGACGTTTACGCCGCCGGTACAAGGCCATTTATGGCCGTTTATATCGCTAAACACGGCCATAAATGCCCTTTTACCGGAGGCGTAAACGCCGCGCTACCATTACACGCTCTTTAGGGAAGAAAGCGAAGATTTGCAATGCACCCCCACGATTTCGTTTTGAGTAAGATAATTAGCCGGCAATACGGCCAGCAACGTAGAGTGATAATTCTTTTGTCGCTCGATTTCTTTTTTCAAACCTACTTTGGCCTGGGCCGGACCGAAAATCACCAGATCATCCATATTGGGGCTTATATGTTCTAAAATTTGTTGGAAATAGTGATGTTCGGCGTGTTTTTCACGCTCCACGTCTTTGTTGTCGGAGGGTGATAGTTGCGGCCCCCAGGGCGATTTCGAATGGGATCCGCCCTTTGTTGCGGGGTGTCGAACGTCCGAGTGGATATGTTTCACGGTAGCCGCTCCCTCGTTGATCGTCGAAATGATATAGGCATCTTTAAAGTCGAGCCAAATGCTGGCATGTATCTTTTTCATAGATGGAATGTTTTTGAAATGATATCAAAATTCCACCTATTTAAATTGCGATAACAAGACTTTGATCATCCCCGCTCCTGACCTTTATCATGGATATCATTGCTGCGGATAAAAGCGGCGGTGTGAAGGTCGCGCCGGCAGCCTGTTTTGTTTCGCGCGGCTATTTCAACCGCCTTCCCTTCCATTCGTATGTACCCCCCCGGATACTCCACAAACCCACGCCTGCGATATAAACAATATGCAAAAAAAACGCTGGCCAAAACGCCCGAAGCAAGTCCCTGCGCCCGAAAAACCGGGATAGTTCCCGCAGGAAAATAAAATCGAACAAGGCCTTGATTGCCAATAGCATAAACAGTAGCCAGGGCACAAACACACTAAGCAAAATACACCAGCAAAACAAAAAAACCACCGCCAAAATTGCTTTGACCTTCCACTCCGGCAACGCCGCGTTCTTTGTGCCCCATCGGATGCGCTGCTGAACAAAAGATCTCCAGTCCGGCTTAGCCAGCGTGCGAACCACCGCATGGCGACTTTTTACAAAACACAGACCCTCCGGATATCGCCGCGCGATTTTCTGGATCAGGAATATATCGTCGCCCGAGGCAATATGCTCCGAGCCGGCCAAACCGCCCAACTCCTCAAAAACGGCCTTGGAATAGCCCAAATTGGCCCCGTTTCCCATACGCTGAAAACCTAAATGAATACCGGCGCCGGTAATACCCATCAGCCCCAGAAAATCAAGGGATTGGAAGCGTTCGAACAGGTTCTGCTCCCGGTAAAAAAGCACCGGCGCCACCCGGCATACGTCCCCACTGGAAGGCGACAGGTACCGCAGCCAATCCTTTTCCGCCACACAGTCTGCATCCGTCGTCACCATCCAGTCGCCTTTGGCCTGCGCAATGGCTATCTCCAGGGCTTTTTTCTTGTGACTACGGATCATTTCGCCGGGCTGGAGGTAATCGCACAAATGAATAAGCCGGATGATCTCCTTATTCCGGTTGGCTTTTTCAGCCTGTAGGCGAACGACTCCGGCCGTATTATCTTCCGAATGATCATCCACAACAATAATGTCCAGTAAATCAAGCGGGTAGGAGCCTGACAGTATGGCGTCGAGGCAGGCGCCGATCGTGGCGGCCTCGTTGCGCGCCGGGATAATCACGGTAATACGGGTATCGGGTTCGGGCGTTTCTGACACCCGGCTTTCGGGCAAACGCCGCCAGCCAAGCCAATACAGCGACATAATGGCGGCGTAAGCGACTGCAAATACCAGCGAGACAAAGACGAATACTAAAAACATGGCGGCAAAAGGCGAAATTCCGGTTTTAAGGCAGAATGTACGACAAATTGTTGCGTTATCTTTACCCGCCGAAGCGCGCAGCGCTTAGGCGGGTTCATGCGCTTATCGCTTAAAACCGCGCTATAGTGCTTCGATCATTCTTTTAACACAATCCCGAAACCGGTAGATCACCGGAAATTTGGATTTCAATGATTGCGCATTTAGTTGCTCAAATATCCCTAAACCATCTAAACCATTCCAATCTATGTACGAACCGCAACGCCTCATCTCCCTCAAAGCCGCCTTACAAGAACAGCGGATGCCGCGTTACCGTCTGCTTGTCCGCTGGATGTGGCGCTTGCTCGGCGGCGGACTGGCCGCCATGCTCTTTTTCTTCATATTGATCAATTTCACGGACATCCCTTCGTTTCGCGAACTGGAAGACCCAAGTTCTGCCCTGGCCAGCGAAGTAATCGCCAACAACAACGAATTGCTGGGCCGTTATTTTATCGAAAACCGTGTGCCGGTGACCTACGAGCAACTCAGCCCGCATCTGGTGAATGCCCTGATTTCTACGGAAGACGAGCGCTTCCGCGACCATTGCGGCATCGATGCCCGGGCCATCGCGCGGGTGGTGGTGCGTACTATTCTGCTGAGCGACCAAAGTGCGGGCGGCGGCTCCACGATTACCCAGCAATTGGCTAAAAACCTGTATTCCGGCCGGAATTTCAAGGATATGGGCAAATTGGAGAAATTCGTTACCCTGGTGTACCGCAAACTGCGTGAATGGATTACAGCGGTTAAACTGGAAAAAGCGTACACCAAGGAGGAGATCATTTCCATGTACCTCAACCAGTTTAATTTTATCAACAACGCCTACGGTATCCATGCAGCTGCGGAGGTCTATTTCGGCAAAAACCAGGAGGATTTGAATATTCAGGAATCGGCCACCCTGGTCGGTATGTTGCAAAACCCCTCTTACTTCAACCCGAACCGCTTCCCGGAGCGCACCATCCGCCGCCGCTGGATCGTATTGTCGCAAATGCGCAGCAACGGACACCTGAGCGAAGCGCAATTCGACAGCACCAAAGTGCTTCCCCTCGGCCTGAATTTTAAACAGGTCTCTTTCTCCGACGATAAAGCCCCGTATCTCTGCGACGTGTTAGAAAAAGAAGTCAAAAAAATCCTGGAAGCGCCGGAATGCCGGAAAGCAGACGGCAGCGAATACAACATTTATAAGGACGGTCTGAGAATTTATACCACCATCGATCCTGTGTACCAGCAACACGCCGAAACAGCCATGCAGGAGCACATGAAAAAAATCCAGAAACGGCTATTCGACGTGTGGCGCGGCCGCGATCCCTGGACCTACCGCGGCCGGGAAACCACAGACGATGAGATTCAGATGCGCAAAGATGCGCTTTGGAAACTGATCCGCGACGGCGACCGTTACCAGGGCCTTTGGCCAAAATACATGGACGCCCTAACCGAACGGGTCCAAAAACGGTATAATTTCGATCTGCGCGACATCGACGTCGAACGGATGATGCGGGAACAGAAAAAAGCGGGCACCCTGACCAAAATGCTGGCCGGGAAACCACAGGAGATTTCCCTGCAACAGGCCGCCGCATACCGCAAGATCATGTCGGGCGCCGAGTGGGCCGAAATACAAAAACAATACAGCGCGATTCGCGGCTCCGTGCTGAAACAATATGAGACCAAACAAAAAATGAAGGTCTTTACCTGGGATACGCCGGGTTTTGAAAAAGATACCATGATGTCGCCAATGGACAGCCTGAAATACCACCGTATGTTCCTGCAAACCGGTATGCTGGCCGTGGACCCCACCACCAGCGAGATCAGGGCCTGGGTGGGTGGCATCAATTTCAAACATTTCCAGTACGACCATATTCGCACCGACCGGCAGGTGGGCTCTACCTTCAAACCCTTCGTGTACGCCACCGCCATCGCCCAGCAAGGCATCAGTCCCTGCTTCCCAGTGTACGACCAGCCGGTGACAATCCCGGCGCGATACATGAATTTCACGCACATCGTGGATTGGACGCCCAAAAATTCTAACGGCTATACCGGCGCCAAAATGACCCTTAAGGAAGCGCTCAAAAATTCGGTTAACTGCGTCAGCGCCTTCCTGATGAAACAAATGGGCGATACCGAGCCGGTGCGCGGCCTTATAAACAATATGGGCATCGACTCGGCCGCCCGCCGCTCCGACGGACAATATCGGGTGCCCAAATCGCCATCCATTTGCCTGGGCGCTTCCGACCTCACCGTGTTCGAAATGACTGGCGCTTATGCGACCTTCGCCAACAAAGGCATGTATGGCAAACCCTTCGTTATCAAGAAAATAGAAGATAAAAATGGTAAAATACTCTGGCGATCGCTGCCGGAGGAAAAGGTTGCGCTACCGCCCAATGCCAATTACGTAATGGTAGACATGCTCAAATACAACGTGGCTGGCGCCCCGGGTATCAATTCGCTTAAAAGCGAGGTGGGCGGCAAAACCGGTACGACCAACGACTTCACCGACGGATGGTTTATGGGTATCAGCCCCCGGCTCGTGGTAGGTACCTGGGTGGGCGGAGAAGACCGCTGGATTCGCTTTCTCAGCCTGGCCGACGGACAGGGTGCGCGTATGGCCCGCCCAATTTTCGCCGGTTTTATGAGCCGTTTGGAAAAAGATAAAAATTCCGGCTACGACTCCAATGCCCGTTTTATACGCCCGGCCGGCGATCTCGGTATCGAAATTAATTGCCAGGTGTACCAGGACGGCCTGCCACCGACCGGCGGCTCAGATGATTTTTCACCCGATATTTTCAACGATGAAATTCCGGACGAGGAGAGTGCGCCAAGCAATAAATCAGGGGTCAAAAAGAAACCGGATGAGTCGTTTGGAGATCAGCCGGATGGGGGAAATTAAGTTGCCGGCGCCATCAATTGGCTTGTGTGTGCTCTAAAATGAACGAAAAAATGTCGGCCTGCCGGTCTACCCAGTCGTATTTAGTATTTGCGCCGGAGTGACCGGCATTCTTTTCCACCAGCAATAACACCGGGTTGGTTTGGCCGGGATTGTTCTGCAAAGCGGCGGCAAATTTAAAGGAATGAAAGGGCGGTACCCGGTCGTCGTTTTCCCCTGTTATGATAAATGTGTTTATGTTGACCCTGGCCAATTCGATGCCAGTGTTCGCCTTTCTCCCCGCCGCCGCGGATTTGAGCGAACACAAATACGCCACCTTTTTGCAGAAAATAAACCAACCCGGGCTCAAAAGACGGTTTCTCTACCTTGCCGAATCCTCCGTAGGCTTTTAAAAGCGTCGGGTTTTCCCCGTTTAAAGAAAGTCCCTTTTTATACAAAATGGTCATATACACCAGCGTGCCGTCCTTGGAGGGATATTCTACGTCTTTGGTTTCAAAATCCTTGATATTGAATGCAATCACGGTTTTTTGCAAGGGTTTTTCTTCGAACGTTTCCAGGTTCAGGTTAAAAACCACAGGGGGTACGAGGTAAGACTGGTGATGGTAAATCAATTCCTGGTCGTATGTGTTTACCTCCAGTTCGCCCAGCGCGCAATGGGCCGGAAGCGATACGATATGCCCGATAATGCCTTCATGCGTAAAAAAAACGATCCTTTGGCTCGTCGTCCCCTGGTAAACCACGGCGACGTATTTTTCCAGTACAACCGCGTCGAGGATAATCATTCCATCTACTTCCGGTACAAATTTCTCCCGCTTAGGCGGATCAACCGGATCAATTGTCACCAGCACTTTTTGATTTCCATCCGACGTGGTCAGCGCGTACAGGCGGCCTGCATGGCTGTCGAGGATGGTCATGGGGCGCTTCTCCTCTTGTAAAAATGGCTGAAGGCCGGCCTTTGGCTTCATGACATCCCTGATAAAATAATTCAGGCCCTCGCGAAGGATCAGGAAACGCTCATCGGAGGTAACCTGAACCCTGATGTTTGCGGAAGGCCTTTGCGGCCGGCTGAAAACCCGTTCGTCTGTTTCCTGCGGGGCCCCCAGGGTGTGATAATACACCTCTTCGTTTTTGAGGG
>Ga0335394_10001271_pt1 | contig 28290 bp, 24 predicted proteins | sample MAT03_FD_205741 | JGI IMG/M metagenome (GOLD analysis project Ga0335394, IMG submission 205741) | Freshwater microbial communities from Lake Fryxell liftoff mats and glacier meltwater in Antarctica - MAT-03 (spades assembly) (version 2) ...
TGCATTGGTAGTTGTTGGCGTGGTACTGCTCGTTGAAGTGGTGGGGCGCACGCTAATGGCCCGCGTCATGCATACGCCATGGCCTACCCAACGGACCGCATTGCACTATGTACCCCTCGTCCTGGTGTTGTGCGCATTCGCTTTGGATCGCTTGGGTACCATACGGCCTTTGGCAACATGGGCCAGTTTGGTCGTCCTCTGTTTTCCCATTCGGACCTTGGCCACGCTCAACACAACGCACTGTGCATTGTGGGCGGATCAATGCATTGCTCCTGAGGTGTTCGATCTGGTGGCCGCAGCCCAAACCAAAGCTACGCGACCCTTGTTGATCAATGCACCGAAATTCGTTAGCGAGGAAGTGTGGAACTTCGGTCGTCTTTTACGTGGTGAAGTACCTGCACCGTTGGATCATGAACAGTATCCGAACACGGTGTGCGACCTGCTCATCACCGACCCACTCTCCACACCCGCACCCAATGGTTTCCACCGACTTTTCGATGCTTCAACCGGCATAATGGCGCTGTGGGAAAGGGATGCACCGTTGAAGGAAAGGCTCTTGATGGATACCACCTTCAGTGTACAAGGAACGGACCGCGAGTTCATGGACTTCTGGCGGATCAACGCGTCGGACACGATCGTTGGTCAACCCTTTTTCGTGGAGGTGGACATGCAGGTTGAAGCAACTAATTTCTTTACCGCATCGGTGATCACAAAATCCGGACCCACCGATCAGGAAGCCACCTATTGGGACCGACTTGAACTTACTTCCCTGCGCCCGACCTGGGTCCACGAGAGCGTTCACCTTATTCGCCGTGTACCAGCAGACCAGAGCGCGGCTTTGAATTCGGTGGTCAGTTTGTACAACCCCGATCGCGTGGAGTACAGCCTGCCTAAAGTGCATGTGCGGGTCTATGCGGTGAATGAATGAGCACTCATTACCTTGGCCCTAATGAAGGAATGTGGTTCCGCAGTACTGCGGAATGAAGGAAATGGGAAGAATGAGGTTCCGTAGTGTTACGGAATGAATGGGGTTGGTTCCCGCGAAAGAGAAATTTGGAATTCACCTAGAACAAACACAAAATGACGAAAAGAGAAGATCATCTGGGTCCAAATGGGGACGGTGTTCCGGACAACGTTGAACGCGTTACAGGAAACGTGATCGTTGATAAGAGCTTCGAGTTTGCACTTCGGATCGTCAAGTTCTGCGATCGGTTGCGTTCTGGTGGCTGGTATGATGCATCACGCCAATTGTTCAAGAGTGGCACTTCCATTGGCGCAAATATCCTTGAAGCCCAAGAAGCTGAAAGCAGTGCCGATTTCATCCATAAGTTGAAGATATCCTCCAAAGAGGCAAGCGAAACACGATTCTGGCTGAAGCTCTGCAAGTACTCCGAAGAGCTACCGTACGAGGAAGGCATGCTCGAAGACCTTCAGGACATACGCAACGTGCTTTCTCGCATCATTATCAGTTCGAGGCAGAACAGAACAAAATGAAATCCGGGATCACATTTCCACCCACATGCGGGCTGTGTATCACGTTCATCGTCACACCCCGTTAATTCCCTTAATTTCCGCATTCCCTTAATTTCCACATTCCCCAATGGCATTATCAAAAACACAAATGGCTCAACGCATCGCACAAGAGTTGCGCGATGGGTGGTACGTGAACCTCGGCATCGGCATCCCAACGTTGGTCGCCAACTACATTCCTGAAGGCATCAGCGTTGAATTGCAAAGCGAGAACGGGATCCTCGGTATGGGCCCATTTCCCTTTGAAGGGGAGGAGGATGCCGACCTGATCAACGCCGGCAAACAGACCGTTACGCTGAAGCAGGGTGCCGCCATCTTCGACAGCGCCACCAGCTTTGCCATGATCCGTGGGCAACACGTGCAGCTCACCGTACTAGGCGCTATGGAGGTTTCCGATACCGGCGATATCGCCAACTGGAAGATCCCCGGAAAGATGGTGAAGGGTATGGGCGGTGCCATGGACCTGGTGGCCAGCGCGGAGAACATCATCGTGTGCATGATGCATACCAACAAGGCCGGTGAAAGCAAGTTATTGAAGACGTGCTCCCTACCGCTAACAGGCGTTGCTTGCGTAAAGAAGATCGTAAGCGACCTGGGCGTTTTCGATATTACGCCTGATGGGTTCAAGCTCCTGGAACGGGCACCTGGTGTTTCCGTAGAGGAGATCAAGGCCAAGACGGAAGGAAGGCTAGTGATCGAAGGGGATATCAAGGAGATGGCGATCTGACACCATTGATCTGAATGATGCTACGAAGTGGTTCGCAGAACGCTTTTCTACGGGGCGAGCCGAAATGGCTTATGCTTCTTCTGTTCGGGCTTATCGCTTATTTCCCGCTGTTCCTGCATTTTGATTCGCTGCCGCTCCGCTTATGGGACGAAACCCGTCTGGCTTGGAATGCCTATGAAATGATGCACAACGGGAAACCGTTCGTGACCCATTTCAATGGATCGCCGGATATGTGGAACACCAAACCCCCCTTGCTTATATGGTTGGAGGCACTCTCTTTCGCGATCTTTGGACCAAGTGAATTTTCGTTCCGGCTGCCATCGATCATGGCTGCCTTTCTCACTTGTTATTTCCTGTTCCGGACCATTTCCTTCAACCTGGTAGCCCCGTGGATGGGGTTGATCGCCGTGGTCCTGCTGCTCACGAGCGAAGGCTACCTCACCATGCACGCCGCGAGAAGTGGAAATTACGAAGCGCTGTTGGCACTGTTCATGTCCCTTTCGGTGTGGTCACTATTCCGATGGACGAACAAGAAGGCCCCGAAGGACATCCTCTTCTTCTTCCTTTTTACCGCACTCGCAGCGCTCACCAAAGGCATACAGGGACTCCTTTTCCTGCCCGGACTTTTCATGTTCCTGGTGTTTGATAAGAACCTGCTCTTACTGCTTCGCCAATGGAAGACATACGTGGGCCTTGCGATCTTCTTGTTCCTGGTCGTGGGCTTCTATTTATTACGGGAACATCTGAACACTGGCTACTTGGCCGCGGTTTGGGAAAATGAATTCGCCGGTCGTTATGGTGCGGTGAACGAAGGGCATCCGGGAAAGTGGGACTACTATATCCGGTTATTGATCGACTACCATTTTGCACAATGGTGGTTGCTTGTTCCCTGCGGCATGGTCCTCGGCTTTGCCCATAAAGAACCCGTTATGAGACGTTGGTGTTCGCTGCTAAGCTGTGCAGGTGGCGCTTATCTTTTGGCGATAAGTTCCGCACAAACCAAGCTCGATTGGTATGCGGTGCCCTTGTACCCGGTCCTTGCTGGTCTTGCTGCATTGGCCATCTACGTCCCCTTTGTGTGGTTGTACGACCTGCCGGGGTCGCTCGTACGAAGACAAGCCGCTCCTCTTGTATTCGTGTTGTTCATTTTCCTTCGGCCCTATTCGGAGGTCGTTGCCCGATCCTGCTTCCCGAAGGAGCTGCCATGGGAGGAGTCGTACCTGGCTTGTGTGCATTACTTGCAAGATCTTTGGCGAGGACGGACCGACGTACATGCCAACGTGGTCTGTTATGAATGGGGCCATGACGAGATCGACCTCTATGTACAGTTGATCAATGACGATAAGCCCACGTTGGTCAAAAAGGAGAAGGAAGATCTCTTAACAGGTGACCGCGTTTATACAGTAGAACACTGGGTCAACGATTTCATAGAGGCCAATTACGAAGTGGAGACCTTGTTCAGCGACCATGACGTGCGCGTCTATTTGATCAAAGGGAAACGGAATGGAACGCCCTGAGCTTTCATTGGTGGTTCCCGTCATGAACGATGCTCCGATCATCGCGGAGCTTGTGCAGCGCTCGATCGCTGCCTGCTTGGTATCATGGAGCACATGGAAATGATCCTGGCGGACGACAAGAAGTTCCGGTGATGAACGATCCGGAGATCATTCGGTCTGGCACCGGGCGGGATATACTCCTTCTCCAACCTGCCACTGAGGTCGGTTGCCTTTGGTCGTGCCTAGCCAGCGAAGAACTGTAATTTTCCGGACGATCGTGCATCAACATTGATCAATACGTACCGTGAAAGATCGCATCGACCCCAAGGTACTGGTTACGGCAATTATCGCCATCACTATGCTCGGCTCTGTTGTCCACCGCGCAACTGTGGCCTCCTTTACGCATGATGAAAGCTACTCTTTCATGTGCTACCCACAGTTGCCCTTTCTGGATATCGTGTTCCACAAAGAATCCTTTACGAATAATCACTTATTGAATTCCTTGGGTATGAAGTTCGCGGGAGCGCTCTTCGGCACAAGCGAATTGTCCATGAGATCCCCGAACATTCTCGCATTCATCGTTTATCTGATCTACGCTTTTCTGTTGCTCCGGCATCTCGATACCATGGCCGCGTGTTTTGGGTATCTCATACTTGTATCGAATCCGATCATTTTGGAAATGTTCAGCATTGCAAGGGGGTATGGAATATCGATCGGCTTTATGCTCATGGCGCTGTTCCATCTAACGCGAGCGCTACGATCAAAGAGCATATCGCACATTGTCTTGTTCCACATTGCGGGCATCTTAGCAGTACTGGGAAACTTCGTCTTGTTCGGGACCTACCTGGCCATCTTCAGCACCTATTTCATCTTGCGCTGGATCGAGATCGTACGCTACCGGATCGGATATACCAAACTAAGGATGGAAGCCATCGTCAACGGGGTAATGATACTTGTGGCTTTCTGCATTCTTGTCTTACCAATAACGAGAACACTGGATGAGAATAAACTTGATTTCGGTGGCAAAGAAGGCTTTTTCGATAGCACGGTATTCTCCGTAGTGGCCAGCAGTATTCCTGGGATCTCCATTGCTGGAGTTCAGCTTCCTTGGATCATTGGTGCGATCATAGCGATCACACTTTTCATGTTCCTCGCGAGCTACAGAAATAGATCGGTGCGGAGTGGCGCTTTCGCGGATCAGCGCAAGACATTCATTGCGTTGACGATGGTGTTGTTCTTTACATCCTTGAGTATCGCACTACAGCACCTTTTATTCAATGTGGATTATCCCGTTGCGCGCTTTGCACTGTACCTTTTACCATTGACTTTCTTGGCCTTGATCTACTATGGAACTGTGCTTAGGGGGTGTCTTGTGCGCCTCACGCATCAGGTGTTCATAGCACTTTTTGGCTTGTTTTCCATTTTTGTGCTTTGGCCACAATTCGGTCCGTATAGGAGTATCGAATGGCAGTATGATCTCTGTACAAAAGAAGCCGTCCAGTTGATCGTGGATGACATGGATGCTGAACGAGTGAACGAGGGGAATGTGAAAGTCGGTATTACATGGCTCTTTGAGCCGACCATCAACTACTACCGTGATCATTGGGGCCTAACAGACCTCCAACGCATGGACAGAAATGGCCTAGGCCCGAATGATGCGTATAGATACCTTGTAAAGCAAGAGGCTGATCCGAAGGAACTGGAAGAGTTCACACTTATGAAGGAGTTTGAAACATGCGGCACGGTCTTGTACCGAAAAAGAGCAGAAATTTGAATGTTCCACCGGACCGATAAAGGGTATGGTCTTTTTCGGATACACAATTGATCGAGAATAACGCGAACGAATTCCGACGTTACTATCCTAGTGATACATGGCCATGGCGGGCTTAACGATCCGATGGGTTCCCGTCAGCAGGTCACGCACTGTGCAGGCAGCGGAGGACCGGTCGAGCGAATTCGGCCGTCGCGGGATCGATGTTCGCGGAATACTTGACCGTACTTTGGGCGGCTCAAAGTGGTCTTTTTTTGAATAGATGCATCACCTTCGTTGGTCGAACAATGGGATCACAACATGTACATAGGCAAGACCGCCACTTGCTGGAATGGTTGCTCTTCATGTTCGTGGCCATTCTATCGTTCCGGGAGGCGTGGATCATCGGTGGGACGAACGCATATGATTTCTTCTGGGGAGCTTGGGACGGCATGGGCTATTATCAGTGGCTGCCATCGGCGTTCATCACCGGCAAGTTCGATTGGATGTTCTGGTGCCATAGGCTCACTGAGACCACAGCGATCAGCGCCTACTCGTTGGGGGTCGCGGTCTTGGAACTTCCATTTTACCTGATCTCCCACGTGCTTACGTGGCTGTTCGGTTATCCCAATACCGGCTTCGCACCACCGAACGCCGTTTGCATGATGGCCAGTACCGCCACCTATGCTGGCGCAGGTGCCGTGCTCAGCTTCAGACTGGCGCGGCGGTACAGCACCACGACGGCGGCACTGCTTGCTGTTATCACGATCTATGGGGGTAGCAATCTGTTCTACTATGCAACGAGCCAGCCACTGATGTCGCATGTCCATTCCTATTTCCTCGTTTCCTTGTTCTGTTGGTGTGGGTTGCGCATCATCGATGGGCCGCGCCCAATGCATGTCTTCCTCTTCCTCACTTCCGGGGCTTTGATGGTGCTCGTACGTCAACTGAATATCGCCGTGGCTTTGTTCCCACTGTGGTTGGCTTGGACATCCACAGCGGGTTTGCGCGGGGCATGGAATAATTTAGTGGGCCACCGGGGTGCTTTTGTGCTGGGTCTGTTCCTCGGCTTGGTCCCGTGGGTACTGCAATCGGTGTACTGGCACTACATCACCGGGGACTGGTATGCGAATCCTTATGCCCTCCATAACGAGCATTTCGAGTTCGGCAAGATGGTGCCGGGCATGGTGCTCTTCAGCCCACGAAACGGATGGTTCGTATACAGTCCCGTCTTCCTCATCGTTATCGCCACATTGCTCGTTCAAGCGTGGCGTGGTAGACGACCGGCCCGCGCGATCCTGCTGATCTTCCTGCTCACGCTACTGTCGTACAGTGCGTGGTGGTGCTGGTGGCTCGGTGGTGCTTATGGACATCGTGGATTTATCGACCTGTATGGTCTGTTGGCTATTCCGTTCGCTTGGTTCTTCCGTTCTGTAATGCGGCGTTCCTGGTCGTTGCGGATCTTTACCGCGGTGTTTCTCTGGGCCGTCATACGGCTGAATTTCGGGATGATCGAGCACTATGATTTCGACATCTTCTCGGTAGATGCCGCTTGGCCGAAAGTCCTTGAGGTGGTGGGTACCATTGCGGCGGGGAATTGAGTGTGATCTCCCGATCACTTGGGCTACACCTGCTTTTTGTTCCGAAGTGAATTGCGCTTCGGTGTTACAATAATGCGTTGCCATGATATCCCATTCAAGTTGGCAAGCGATCGGTGCTGCTGCGTATCATCGTTCGGCCATCACCTGCAACGCTAAGTTCTCAAGCCTTTGTGGTGTACCCATGGGATCCACGTTAACAACGATCTTCAAGGGTCCAACAGAAGGCGCATTCTCCAAAACGAAATCATAGAACCCTTCTTGTTTCACGCTGAAACCTTTTTCCATGAACTGGATCAATGGAGCGGCATGGCGGAACAGGATCTTACCGCTCGAAGCATCTTGTACAAACAGCTCAATTTCGGCATCGTTGCTTTCGTCGAAGTCGTTCATGAATTTTATACGGATCACGGAAATGGCCCCGTACAATGCGGTGTCTTCAATGATCGTTAACGAACTGAAGGGTTCGTGCTTTTTCAGATCGAGCGTACCCAAGTCCACTTTCCATACCACGTTCATGGCATCGATTTCGGCCCGTTGTTTCCATAGGAGACCCCGGTATCGGTCTCGGGTTTTAAGGAAGACCTTCCAATATCCCTCCCGGTCCATATCTGACCAATGCAGGATGTAGTGCTTGTACTGGTATGTTTGGATGATGTTAACAGGAATTGCGGCAACCATAGCGGCCATGGTGATCACCTTCAGTCCCGAAGATGATCGGTGCAGCAGCATCGCGATCGGAATGAAGAGTACAGGCAAATAGTCCACATATGCCCGCAGGCCATAACTCGCCCCATAATACCAGGACCACCAAGAAGAAAGCACGTATGTGAGCACGATGAATGCAATGGACCAGGATAGGGCCAAATGCCATTCCCCGGCACGACCTAGTGCGACCAGGCCCACCAATGCGAAGACCAACACGGGTGTGTATACGAAAAGGCCCTTTCGGTACCCGAACAGGATCTCCAGGAAATGCGGGTGCAAGAGATCAAACCCTTCACCTTGGTAAGAATAGAGAAGGAAGTTCCCTGTTTGTGCATACCAGACCAAGCACTGTATGGAGAAAAAGACCGCCACCAGTAGGGTCGCAAGAAGCGTCCATCGCCATTTGTTGGCAAGCAGCATGGCCAGTTCTTTGGTCCGTACCCAAGACCCCAGTACAAAAGGCAGGAACAAAAGGACCAACAGGTTGACCGGACGCAACAGCAGCACCAAACCAAACGACATCCCGGTCAAAACGAAGTACGTGTGCGACCCCTTGTTGGAGAGCTTTTTGAAGCACAACAGGAACAAAACGATCGCGAACACGGAGTACACATGGCTGTAGCTGGCTTGGTCGTTGGCGTAGTGGGTTATCGGTGTTGCCAGTACCAACAGGAATTGACAGAACACGATCAATCGCCACGGGAAGTCGTACTCCCTGAGCAATGCTCCAAAAGCGATCAGACCAAGGAACAGATAGAACAATGTCCCGATGAAAACCGACCTGTGGAACGCTCGTTCGTAGCCATCGATCGCAACATCGGTAGCTGAGGCTCCAAACCACGTGCCCATGAAAAAGGGCACCTGAAGCAAGGCTACGCCCACCGGGTATTTGTTTACCAACCGGTCGCCGTAAGGCACATATACACCCAACGTATCGATCCGTGCATAGGTCGAGGCATCATCGTAGCGGCTTAGGTCTTTCCTCCAAAGGTCCTGGTGCAGGAATACAGAAGGCAGGTGGTCGTAGTACCCGACCCCGTCCGAGGTGATCGTTCTGCTGGCATTGTCCAAGTAATTGTTGACCGTAAGTAAGAAGGTGAGTGTGACAAGACCGGCACCCAGCACAGCGGGCCACATCGATCCTTTGGCGATTCCGGACAGGTTTCTCCAGACATGCCAAACATTTCCAGCTGGTTTAGGAAGTATCATTGGAACGTGCGAACTTGCATCGATGACAAAGAAAACCGTTCGACCGGGTAGTTTAGCGCTGTTCCGGATCCATTTATTGCAATGACGAGAAGATCACTTCCTTTATCATCCCCGGCTTTTCCGAGGAGTGTACCAGACACCTCGTTATAGGTAGAATGTCACATGAAGCTCAACAATAGATATCCGGCTTTTGATCGATGGATCTCCTCGAACAAGGGAGTTGGCCTTGTGGCGCTATGTTTCTTCCTGTTCTTCTCAATTTCCTCGGTAGATTACCACCAAACCGATAGATACGCTCAAGGAAAACATGATCTCGGTGCGGATGCCGCTGGGTACTACATCTACCTGCCAGGGGTATTCCACTATGCTATGAGTGGCACATCAATTAGCGCTGATGTTCTAAGAGTTTCTGGTAATGGGTTCCAGGTGGACGCTGACAGGGACAAGATCATGACGAAGTATACCTGTGGCGTTGCGATCCTTGAGTTACCGTTCTTTTTAGCAGGGCATGCACTAGCTGGGGACGACGAAACCGATGCATGGGGTCCTACATTCCATAAAGCCATTGAAATAGGTGGCATTTTCTATTTCACCCTTGGGCTGGTATTGGTCTATCTGACATTGCGCCGTTGGGGTGTAGCATCGATCGGCTTGCGGCTGCTATGTATAGCCTCTATTGCTTTTGGAACGAACGCCTTTTTCTATGCTTTCGTCGAGCCTGGGTTCTCTCATGTTTATTCCTTCTTTCTTGTTGCATTGTCATTTTACCTTGCTGTACGATCGCGGGAGCAGGGACTGAAGGGAATGGCACTCTGGGCTTTCGCGGTATCTAATTCCTTGATCATACTGATCCGGCCACTGGATATTATTGCAGTCCTGTCGGTGTATGCGCTGATTTTCATCGATAACCGGAATGTACTTGGCTCCATTCGCCTGTGGCTTGTACAAGGAGTCACAGCATTGATCGTTGCGCTTCCACAGATGCTGTATTGGAAGTACGCTTTTGATAATTGGATCGTCTATTCCTATGGCGATGAAGGATTCATTTATTGGGCATCACCGAAGTTCGCGGAAGTGCTCGCTTCTCCAAACAGCGGCCTGCTACCCCACGCGCCGGTGTTCATTCTATTGCCCGTAGCATTGGTCATTATGTACCGGCAGCGGAGATCGACGGCCATTTTATTCACCGCCATGTTCGCACTGGTCATTTACTCGTGTGCATCATGGCACTCTTGGCATTTCGGTTGCGCCTACGGAATGCGACCACTTGTTCAGTACACGCCATTTCTCGCAATTTGCCTTTTGGTCGTATTCAAATGGGCTGCGGAGCATAAGCCTCATGTACTCCACGGATCGGTATCGATCATTCTGTTGCTATGCTTCATCAACTACCGCTACATGATGTATCGCGAACCTTGTTACCCTGGTGGAGATTGGGACTGGAAGTATTATGGGCGCGAGTTGGCAGAAACGTTCTTTGGGTCACTTCCCACGGACAAATACAGGTAGCGAGATCATGCGGCAGCATCGATTGAAGGGTCATCAAACTCCCCGATATTCACCGATATTTGTCGATCTCTTAGTGAAATGATCAGTACCCTTTCCATCATCATCCCCGCCTACAACGAGCAACGTACCATCCACCTGATCCTGGACAAGGTTCGGAACGTGACCCTGCGAGGTGAAATGAAGAAGGAGGTCATCATCGTGAATGATGGGTCCACCGATGATTCTGCAGGTGCTGTGCGGAGTTACATGGCGGCCAATCCCGACATGCCTATCCGCTTTATTGAACAACCCCACAACATGGGGAAAGGTGCAGCCATCCACCGCGGTATCATAGAAGCTACCGGAGACTTCCTTTTGGTGCAGGATGCCGACTTGGAGTATGATCCGCAGGAATACAATGACCTACTGAAACCTGTGATCATCGGCGTGGCCGATGTGGTCTATGGGTCACGCTTCATGGGTGGCAGGCCGCATCGGATCCTGTTCTTTTGGCATAGCATCGGCAACAAGTTCCTGACCTCCCTCTCCAACGCGTTCAACAACTTGAACCTTACGGACATGGAGACCTGCTACAAGCTGATGCGCAGCGATATCGCGAAGGGGTTGGACCTGAAAGAACGGCGCTTCGGTTTCGAGCCAGAGGTTACGGCGAAGTTGGCGCGGGTGCCCAATATCCGGATCTATGAGGTTGGAATAAGTTACTACGGCAGAACCTATGCGGAAGGGAAGAAGATCGGTTGGAAGGATGGGTTCCGCGCGATCTGGTGCATAGTGAAGTACGGCATCCGCTGAGATAAAGTCCTGTACCAATGGTGGATCTTGGGTCATTTGGTTTTGCGGTGGAATGCCCACGGAACGGGTGTTTCAGGTTGACCCTTCTTGTCGTTGCAAGTCTTTTGTTCGGTGGATGTGCAGACCGAAATGAAGAAAAGGAATTTGTTCAGCTGGTTGATGGCGCATTCGTTCTGGACAGTAGACCATTCTTTCCAATTGCGATCAATTATATTGTGGCCACATGGTCAAATGAAGGCGAGCTGTGGGCTGGTCCAAGTAAGGATTACGCGCGTATGGATAATGACGTCAGTCGCTCAAAAGAACTTTCAAACGAAGCTCTGAAGGCGGATATGGAGTTGATCCACGAGGCCGGTTTCAATACCGTCCGGTTGGTGGGCATTGGTGAATTGAACCGCGATAGTTCGGGCTTCTGGCTTCCCGCTTATACGATCCGGGATGCTGATACGCTGATCGAATTAGGGCCAAAGGATGAGCGGTACTCGGAAGCTCTGGATAACGTTTTGCGAATCGTGCGTGAAGCAGGTTTACGGACCATCCTGCTTACAACAGTGCATGCTGACGTTCCTGCGACCTCGGAACATTTCGCATGGATCGCAGATCATCTCGCCAACGATACCTCCATCCTCGCCTTCGACCTGTTCAATGAACCACTTTATTTCGACAAGCCGGAACGGCCCAAAAGTGAAGTGGTCAAGATCGCCAAGCACTGGCATGACCTGATGCGCGACCACGCACCGAACCATTTGTACACTGTCGGACTCACCGGGATCCGCGAAACGTTCGAATTCGATCCGAACATCCTTGGGGTGGATTTCATCAGCTTCCACCCGTACGAGTATGAACCTGACCAAGTGCGAAATGAAATGCGCTGGTACCACAACAACGTGGACGTACCGTGGATCGTTGGGGAAACCGCCATACCTGCGGACAACGATTCCGTTACGTACGAGGAACAACGCCAATTCGCATGGAGCACCATGAAGCAGAGCCGGGCTTGTGGTGCGATCGGGTATTCCTGGTGGCAATATCAGGATGTGGCCTGGGGGCGTTACCACGCCGATCACATGGGTGTCTTGGACCGCGAAGGGACCACACGGACCAAGAGCGGAGCAGAAGTGAGGGGAACACCGAAACCCGTGATGAAAGCACTGACCGAATTCGACCCTTGGGCGGATCCAGGTGAATGCATCTGCCTATCGAACTACCTGAATTACTCGGAGGGAAAAGTGTCCAAGATCACCGGTCGGTTGGTAGATGGGCATGGCGACCCCATCAACGAAGGAACGATCATCGGTTGGAACGAACACTGGACTTCCAGCTACCATACCACATCCGGTGCAGATGGCCGTTTCGATCTGCGCGGCACCTTCTACTTTCACCATTGGATGGTGAGTGCCACGCGACACGGAATGGAACGCGGCGATTGTGATCCGGTCGCTTTCAAACGTGGACCCGATGGAATTCCAGCCTATGAGCTGGGGGACATCGTGGTGGAGCGTCTCTCGTTCGTGGAGTGATCACTGCTCTTTCCGGAGTATCCTGAAATGGGTTCCTGGACCAATGCTGTCACTGCGTGCCACCAACCAATTGTTCGCAGGGTCCAGTTCCACGTACTTTCCATTGTCGGCCATCAAGGCCACTTGGTCCTCAGCCAGCGGTACTACCTTGAAGATGCCCATATCGCCAAGCTGGTCCGAGGTGGTCGACAGCGCACCGTCATTGTGTATGGCAGCGCTCAGGAACATGTCGTTATGCGCGAGGAATGCGAACTGCGTTGGAGATAATTCCAGTCGTACAAAAGTCTCCCAACGCAAAGGTGCCGGACGATCGGCGATGGCGCGGTTCTCCTGGGTGATATTCAAGCATACATACGATCCATTGGAAGCCACTAAGTATACGGTATCCGTCTTCAGGATCGGTTGGCGAATGTTGTTGACCAGTTGGATGCCTTCAGCCGATGTGTTATTGAATTCGCACCATTCCTCGAGCGTGTTGTGGTCCAACGCATTCCAGAACTTCATGTAATTGCCGGGATAGCTGCCAGTATAGCTGTTCACTACCGGAACCCCGATCTGCTGTCCGGCGAGCATTGCGCTCAAGTGCATGTTGATCGTGCGCTGATGGTCTTCCTCGTACGGCATTACGCAACGTGCCGGGGCATAGGCCAAGGCCACAGCAGCGGGATCACGCTGCACTTGCATGTCGATCACAATACGATCCACCAACTTCCGAGCGGCGTATTTGTTGAAGCGTTTCAGCTCACCCACTTCCACCTTGTTGTCCACCAGGATCGCCATCGGTATGCAGAGCCCGATCAATGCTTTCTGCCACGTACGCGCTCCGATCGTGGAAAAGACCAAGGTGGTGAGCAATGCAAAATACATGGCCTGCACCGTGATGATCCGGTCGATGGCGCGCATGGCACTGAACCCCGGAAGGTTGTAGATCAACTTGTACAACGTGAAGTCGCCGATACGCAAGCAGAACACGGTGCTCAACACAAGGGCGATCCCAATGGCGAAGAGACCCTTCCGCTGCGATGGTTCCATCTTTGCTCGCCATGCTATAATTGGAAGCAGGATGATCGCCAGCCACGGAACAGCACCCATGAAGTGGAAATGGCTCCACCACTCATCGAAAGCGAATTGCGAATGGCCTGAAAGGCTTCTCCAGGAAAGCGCCGCAGGGTGTGTGAAGAAGTATGAGGCCGGTCGGGGAATGGTGGCCTTCACCTCGTCGAAGGTGCGCGTGCCCAAGGATCCAGCAACCTCCATGTAGGGCAACATCAACGGCAAAAGGAGCCCTGCGGAAAGCACAAGAACGCCCATGCTTGAACCTATTGCACGCCAATTCGGATTCCGGAGCTTCGCCAGAATAGATCTATTCACCAACAGGTACCCAGCTACCAGAAAGATCAACGCGTAGTATAACATGAACCCCAAGTAGATGCCGCAATAGAATTGGTAGACCACCGCCAATGACGCGAAAAGAAGATCCCGCACCTTGCCTGACCGCAGCCATTGCCAGCAGAACCAGAATGCGATGGGCACCATGAATTTTGGGAACACTTGCGCATGCTCCAGGTGCCCGATCATATGTATGCCGAAGGCAAATACGAAGGCGCCTCCGGCAGCCAATGCGGATCGCTTCGACCAAAGCACCAGCGCCAAATAGCAACACAAGTAGTTCAACGCGAACACGGCCAAGATCCAGAACTGGAAGGCGGATCCCCGATTGTATCCGATCTGACGGAACAACGAATAGAGCGGTGCCGTGCCCAAGAGGTTATCGCTCAAGGCGATCACATTCTTGTATGGGTACATGAAGGGCGCTTCCCAATAGGCATCCACCTTGCCGGTGGCGTATTGGTGGAAATGCTCTAAGATGTAGTTGTTGAAACGAGCGTCGCCAAGGTCTCCGGGGATCAACTCCCGATCAGGACCAAAGATCGCGAGCGGGAAACTCCAAAGGCCGTAGATCAAGAATGCGGCAGGCCAGATCGCTGCGAGTGCAATGCGCAGACTTGAAGGAATTCGATCGGTGGTACTGGACATGGTTGTAACACTAGGCTTCAAGAATCTCTGAAGATCCGAACCACTTCCCCGAAATAGAGCTGTGAGCTCCAATTTTCGCTCGCCACGGCAACCAGCATAAAGAGGCACCACTCGATCAAGTGGTTCCGGTCAGCGGTCAAGTCACTGGAATGCATCGGCGAAAGGTAGTGGCCGCAACTGAATTTGTAGCCCTACACCATCGCCACATCCTCTTCCTTGATCGCTCGCCGGCCAGTGAGCCGCATGAACACCTGGGCGGTGGCCACAACATCCTTCCTGCAGTATGCTGCAATGCGCTCAAGGTCCTTCTCTACGTGGTATACACGGGCCACGTCGGCACCTGTGATATCATCTTTGGGTGTGGGGATCTCCAGTATATGGGTGAGCAATGCCAAAGATGTGTATGCCTTTCGATCCCCGAAACTCCAGAGGTTCATCGTGTCCAAGTGCCCTACCTCCCACGGCTTCAGCCCTGCAATGTCCAACAAACGCGGGAGCTTGATCCGGTGTACCACGCACCGGCGAGCGATGTATGGGAAGTCGAATTCTTTGCCATTATGGCCGCACAACCAGTGGTCGTCAGTGTTGAAATGGGTGTTCAGGAGTTCCGCGAATCGGCGTAGTAGCTCGGCTTCATCATCGCCTTGGAACGAGGTTACACGCAGCGCCTCCGTTCCACCGGACTTGTGGATGCTGCCTACTCCAATGCAAATGATCTTCCCGAACTCGGCCAGGATCCCGCCCTTTTCACCCCACAGCTCTTCGGCCGTCTTTTCGCTGCGTTCCTGCTCGAACCTGGTCTTGCTGCTGAACAGCTCCGCAGTTCGTTCATCCAGATCGCCCCACTTGAATTGCTGGGGTACCGTCTCTATGTCCAGGAAGAGGATCTTGCTGAGTTCGCGGGCGTTGTCGGGGCGCATGGGGGAGGGGACGTTGAGGGGTAAGAGGTAGTCTTTGTTCTTTTAGTCGTTAGTGAAGAGAGTCGTGAGTCGTTAGTCCTTGAGTCGTTAGTCGATAGTAGGGAGTCATTTCCTTCGGCTTCGTTCAGGGCAAGGGGAGTGTCGTGAGTGAAGAGAGTTGTTAGTCGTTAGTGGCGAGTCTTGAGTCGTTAGTGGGCACCGTTTCCTTCGGCTTCGTTCAGGGCAAGTGTAGAGTGTCGTGAGTGAAGAGAGTCGTGAGTCGTTAGTCCCTGAGTCGTTAGTCGATAGTAGGGAGTCATTTCCTTCGGCTTCGTTCAGGGCAAGGGTAGAGTGTCGTGAGTCGATAGTGACGAGTAGTGAGTGGTGAGTGGCGAGTGAAGAGAGTGGCGAGTCTTGAGTCGTTAGTGGGCACCGTTTCCTTCGGCTGCGTTCAGGGCAAGTGTAGAGAGTCGTGAGTGTAGAGAGTCTTTAGTAGTTAGTGGCGAGTGATGAGTGGCGAGTACGAGAGTGGTGGGTCGTGAGTCTCGCTTCGCACATCTTCATCCTTGAAAACTTGACAATTGTGACTTGTGACTTGTGACTTGGGTCTTGCTTTTGCCTTTGCTTTTGCCTCCTGCCTTTGCTCCTGCCTTTGCCAGTTGCTATTGCTCTATCACTCGATCATAACCCCGCGTTTATCCATCAAGGGTATCGTCGTGAAATTGCTCTCTTCGATGCTCCCGGCCAGGAAAATGTACTTCTTGTCGAACAACTTCGACCCCACGTAATAGCTTAGCCAATATTGGTTGCTCAGGGCGAAGACATCCTCCACGATCAGTTCCACACGTGCCCAGCTTTTTGGAGCAAGAGTATCCAGGAAATGCCGCATTTCACTGGTCTTGCGCGGCTCGCCATCCAACTCGCCATACCCGCGCGAACGGATCAAAACGTTCTCGATCGTTTGGTCCGTTCGGTTGATCAGGTACACGTGCCAACCATCTTCACCTTCCTCATCCGATTCGCGCACAACGGCCATGGCGATGCCTTCAACTTTGGGTGGGTGTATGTCCTTTCGCATGGTTTTGGTGAATGCGTTGGCCCGTTGTCGAGGTTAGGTCGAGGCATGCCTCGACGCTACCTCGCGGGCGATCTTGATCCATTCGAACACATCCGTTGGGTGACCTTCGGTGTTCACTTCTTCCCGCTTCATTCCGGTACGCACGAACACCAGGTCCTCGTGGGGGATCACCACCACATATTCTCCGTGGAACCCCCGACAGTAATGGATCGGATGCCCATCCACCTCCGCCAGCCACCAGAAATAGCCGTAGCGTTGGTTCGGCTTGCCTTTGTCATCCAATGGGGCTGGTGTGATCGATGCTTCCCAGTATTCGCGTGGCACGATCTGCTTGCCTTTCCACATGCCACTGTCCAAGTACAACTGACCGATCCGGCCGAAATCGCGGGCCGTGGCGTACAGGCAACAGAACGCTTTGAAGTCGCCATCCTCCCGGTCCTTGCCCCAGTATGCATCGTGTTCGCAACCCAAGGGGCCCCAGATCTTTTCACGCACCAAAACATCCAGAGGCTGGCCGTATGCCGCCTCCAATACTTCGGCCATGATCTGCGTGCTTCCGCTGATGTAATCGAACTCCCTGCCCGGCTCATCCCTGCAGGGTTGGTCCAGACCCACTTTGCGGACATCATTTCCGTAGTACCCCTTGGCATTGTCGCTGAACGGGTTGGCGCCACTTTCGCTCCAGTCCAATCCGGTGCTCATGGTGAGCAAATTGTACAACTTGATCTTCGCATGGCAGCCTTCTTTGTATTCCGGAAGAAAATCACCGACCGGTTGGAACACATTGGTGATCTTTCCCTCGCCCATGGCGATGCCGGTGAGCACGCTGATGTAGCTCTTGGCCACGCTGAAACTGTTGCTCACACTGTCCGCTTCCCAGCCGTTCCAGTATTGCTCGAAGATCATGCTATCGTGTTGGAACACGGCAAAACCCACGGAATACAATTCCTTCAGTTTACTTTCCTGTTCGGGAAGCAAGGCCAACTTGCCGTAGCGTCCACTCGTCGGCCATGGTTGTGGCTGGTCCGCTGGAATGGTGGCAAACGGGAAGACGTGCATATCGTCGATCTCCGGTGAACTGCGACCGATCAAGTAGGTGTAACGCACGCCCTTCACCAAGTGACCATTGCCCGTGAGGTAGGCCAAGGCGATCAGGAGCGCGATGATCCCGATGGTCCAAAGAAGAATTATCCGGAGGATACGCATGGCTGCGAAGGTATTTGAGGAATGTGGAAATGAGAAGAATTGAAGAAAGGAATGAGACGAATTAAGAGACTGAGGTGAATGAGAAGAATTGCCGGCTGGAACGTGAATGAGGCGAATTAACTGAATGAGTTGAATAACGGGAAAGTGTGTGCAATACTGAATGGTGGGTTTCCTTTGCACCGATGCCCGAGATCCTCGTCGATATCCTCAAGGTGAAGGACCTGTACTCCGGATTGGGGCAGTTCTCCGCCAATTTCGCGCAGGCGTTGATCGCTGCAAAGAGAACAGAGGACAGGGTGGAATTCCTTGCGCCTTCGGGCTACGCGATCGGAACGTCGGAAGGCATCGGTATTGTTCATCCGGGTGCGCTGCAGCGCTATTTTCCCGCGTTGAACAAGCCCTATGACCTGTGGCATAGCCTGCACCAATTCCCATCCTTTCATCCGCATCCACGATCGAAATGGATCCTTACGGTACACGACCTCAATTTTCTTGTGGAGAAGGACCGTTCAAAGGCCCAACGCTATTTGCGTCGCCTGCAAAAGAACGTGGACCGGGCACATACGGTAACTGCCATATCCGCCTTCACCAAGTACGAATTGGAACAACATGTTGATCTGCGTGGAAAGACAGTACGCGTGATCCACAATGGCGTTGTCGCACCCAGCGGCGATCCAGGTCCGAAACCGCAACGGCCCTATTTTCTTTCGCTCGGGGTTTTCAAGGAGAAGAAGAACGTCCACGTCCTGTTACCGATGATGAAGGACTTTCCGGATCATGATCTGATACTCGCTGGGAACAATGCAACCCCGTACGGAGCATTGATCAAAGAAAGAATTGGTGATCTCGGTCTGGAAGATCGCGTTCGATTGCCGGGTGCTGTGGACGAACAGGAAAAGTTCAGGCTTTTCAGCCATTGCGACGCTTTTCTTTTCCCCTCGCTTGCAGAAGGTTTCGGGCTACCGGTTATCGAGGCCATGTTGTTGGGAAAGCCGGTGTTCCTGAATCGATCCACCAGCCTACCGGAGATCGGGGGTGATGCGGCGTTCTATTTCGACAGGGAGGAAGGAACGGCGATCGCACAGGCAATTCGATCCGGCTTGGCTTTGTTCGGCACGGATCCCACCGCAGCTGTAATGCGGATGAAAACGCATGCTGCACAGTTCTCTTGGGAAGCATGCATCGCGAAGTATATCAAGTTGTATTCGGAAGTACTGGAGCGAAAGTAAACGAAGGCTTAAACGAAAGAACGCCCGGCTTCTGCCGGGCGTTCTTCAAGTGTGTTCGGAATGGATCACTTCCACTGCTTCTTCATCAAGTAGGTTGCCACCTCCTTGCCTAGTTTGGCATAGGCTTCGGCGATACGTCCACCAGTGTCGTAATCAAAGCCCATGGCATTGGCCCCGGGGCAGTTGGAAACGATCATTTCGCCCAGTACCTCACCAGGATCAGCGATCGCCACGAGTTGGATCGAAGCTCCAACACTGGAAGGACGCTTGGAAATACCGATGTTGTAACCCGGCTCTGTGGCCACGGTCTTCACGATCAACCGGTACTTCGCATCGTCATTGTCCGTGCCCGCCTTTTGTGCACCATCCATGCGGCTGTTGTATAGCTCCAGGAATTTTGGCTCGTACAACCGCTCACGGTCGTTGATCCAGGCGATGGCCCAAGTATCTCCCTTGCCCTTCTCCTTGTCGTTGTACTCCTTGGTCTTCTTCGTGAGATACTGGTCGTTCGTCATACCATTGCCGACCAGCATGCCATCGTACACGAAATCAATGTCCACGGCCTTCTCGCCCTTTAGAGCTTTGAAGTCGCCACTGATCATTGAGGTGCTCACACCGGAACCGTACATCTGGGCCATGGCCCCGGTCCCGATCAGAAGCAACGGCAATGCCGCAATAATTCTATTCAGTTTCATTTTTCTGGTGATGGTTTGGTTGGAAAGATAGCGCAGGGTCCGCAAACGTGTGGTGCGGGTTGCCAAATGGCATGCCAGGCAGCATGGGTCCAGGGATAACGCATCGATGTCCTGTCCCCTTTGGCCCAGCCGGCCCCGACCACCTCCACATCAAAAAGATCCGCCAACTCCAGTTTCAAGCGGTCCTTCACAGCTTCCATATCGAGCAGCCCACCCAGTTCCTTCGCCATGCAAGTCACGCCCTTATCAGCGATCCCACAAGGCACGATGTTCTCGAAGTAGCTCAGGTCCGTGTTCACGTTGAACGCGAGCACCTCAATCCGACGGTACTATTCCACTACAAGTCGAGCAACACCCTGCTGCGTTCCAGTACCGGATCGGACCAGGACCGTGTACAAGCCAGGGGAAAGACCCCCGCGCTCGATCAACAACTCCTTACTTCCGTTGCCGACCATGCGCCGCACCAAGCGTCCATGCACATCGATCAGATCGATAGCGTGGTTGGACGTGAGTGGTTCGGTGTACACGAGTCGGGTTTGTTGGGAAAAGGGGTTCGGGACCAGAACAATGGAATTGCGTTCGTGGTCCACTAAGGACAACGCGATGATCTGCGTAGCATCGGAAAATGCGGTACAGCCATAGATGCTCGTCACTTCAACTTGGTATGACCCGAGTGCATCGAGCATAAGCCAACGACCGGTCTGGCCGAGCATGGGTTCGCCGTTCAAATACCATTGGTAGGCATCGCCTTCGGTGGCCTCCAACAGGTCGTTCTGCGGATTGGAGATGAGGGGGGTCCAGAGGTCGCAATCGACCAGTGTGGTCAATGTGGTGTTGGTGATTATAGGAGGGTTGAAGTCGAAGTGGATCGCGGCGGTGTTGGTGATCTGTGTGAGGTGTGGCGGCTCCCCAAGAACCCCAACACGGAATTTGACGAACCCTTGACTTCCGAGAGGATCCGTATCGCGGGTTGGTAAGAATATCGACTCGAAACGTACTTCAAGCTCCCCATTTGCATTGATGTTAACCGAACTTGGTTGGTGTGAATAACCCAGCACTTCCAAGCGCGATCGATCCAGGAAAGCAGGCAGCTGGTCGTTCAGCGAAACGGTCCAAGCGGGCGCTGTACCCGTATTCTGAAAACGGATCGTATAGCTCAGTGAGTTGGTGTTGATCGGAACAGCACCTAGTGCGCCGTATCCTATTGGTTCCACTTGCTTGTCATTCGGGTCGTATGAACAAGCAACCGTTCCCGAGCTCTCGGTTTGCAATGTTCCGGCAATTGCACCAGCCCCATCCGTCGTTACAATAACCATTGTATTGGTGAACGGCTCACCCATAGATCCAAATCCAGGTCTCTGAACAACCAAAGCGATCGTTCTACTCTCAAAAAAGTCCAAACTGTCGAAGTCCCAACTCAATAGATATTCGGTCTGCACATCGGGCGGTGGGCTGCTGGAGCCGAATGAAAAGGCACTGTCCAACTGCATTGTAATTGTGCCCTGTTCTCGACGTGTGCCCTGGTTGGTGTATGTCAACCAAAGCGGGACCATGGAACCGCAGGGGCCATTCCCAAGAACAAGAGTCGGGATGATCAATGATGTATCGACATTCGCTACGTAGCCAAAATCCAAACCTGCGGCCACTGGTGCGGTTCCCGTTAGCGACACATCGTAAAAAGGCTCTGAGGTCAAGTCCCACAGCTGACCTTGGCCTTGCGTAGCGATGTGATAGGTACCCGAATCAAGCTCAAAGCGATAGCTGCCATTCTCACTCGTGATCGCATAATTCAAGTCCGGAGCACAAGAGACAAGTCCGTTCGACATGCCGGGTTCGTCCGCATCAGGTACCCCGTCGAGGTCCATGTCAATATAGCGTCGGCCCATGGCGCGGAAGCGACTCCCGAAATAGTTCTTGTGCCAGAAAAGCAGATCGTCCATCCAAGATGCACAGAGCAGATCCAGGGAGGGGTTTGCGTCCAAGTTCGCGGCATGGAGGATTCGGGCGCTGGAATACTCTGCAATGACCAACCGAGAAGCAAAATTACCATTTCCCAAATTTCTATACATCGCGATCTGGTCCGAATTCGTGCTTGCGGTGATCACGTCAACATAACCATCGCCATCAACATCGTACACGACCATTGCATCTGGAACCGAACCTTCACCTCCAAATGATGAGGGTGGAGCGAAGGTGCCGTTACCGTTGTTGGAATACCATATCAAAACAAAGCCCACCCCCAATACCAAGTCTTGGTCGCCATCCCGATCTATATCGGCACCGATCGGCGTAGGGCCGGAAGACACACTCTCATCGATCATGATCTGTGAAGAGAACGACCCACCACCGAGATTCCTGAACCAAGCCAAGGCACTATATCCGGACGTTGTGTGTACCACGTCGAGCAAGCCATTTCCATCGAGGTCTACAAGGTCGAAGGGAAGAGAACCAGAGACATCGCCAGTGAATAGATAGGGCTCTTCGAACGTGCCATCACCCGTATTCAGAAAACAGGCCAAATAGCTTTCCCCTTGTGCGACGAGATCTTGGTCCCCATCCAGATCCAAGTCCGCGAATTTGAGATCGGTGACCAAATTCGCCGTGGTTGAAACGACCTGCGGGCCGGTGAATGCTCCCGAACCATCATTCAGGAAAGTGAAAATACTGTTCGTTATTCGCGAAGCGACCAATACGTCGGGATCCCCGTCCAAGTCGATATCTGCAACAACAGCACACCGGGCATCAACAACGTTGGCAATGGATCGTTGCGGTGCGAACGAACCATCACCGTCGTTTTCATACCAGGAGACGTGACCATCTGCGAATGAAGCACACAGGACATCAAGGTCCCCATCCCCATCGAGATCACCGGTCGATACTCCCATGGGTCCGTCAACTTGGGTCGTGATCTCTTGCTGTGGGCCAAATAGGCCTCCACCTTCATTCGAGTGCCATGCTATTCGACTATCTGTATAACTGCAATAGGCCAGGTCTGGATCTCCATCGCCGTTGAGATCGGCACTGAGGATCGATCGTACCCCTTTAGCGAATGACGTGATCGATCCGCCGAAAGTGAATAGACCACTTCCATCATTTCTTAACCATTTGACAGAACCCGCTGGGTATGTCGAAAACACCAGGTCCGTGATTCCGTCCATGTCCATATCCGTAGATACGATCAGTTCAATACCATCTGGCCCACTGTCGATCGTCGTTGCAGCTCCGAATTCTCCCGAGCCATTGTTGAAATACACATCGACCGAGTTGTTGATATATGTCGAGGAGTAGATATCCGGATTTCCATCATTGTTGAGGTCCGCCACGCCTGCCGATTGGATCGTATCCAATCCGAGGTAGAGCACATTTCGAGTAGAGAAATTGCCTTCACCAAGATTCCTATACCAAGCTACCTCGCTTTCGGAAATGCCCATTCTGCCGGTTACAATATCCTGAAGCCCATCTCCGTCAATATCTGCCCCTTCTATAGTACGTACGCCCCACCCCGGGGTGTCAATTGTTTCAATGGCGGAGAATTGCATTGCTCCTAAGCTCCTGACCATTTGCAATGTCCCTCCCGTGTAGTTGGCAATGATGTAATCAGTAAGACCGTCATTGTCCACATCTGTTGCCATGAAAACCCTTGGTTGGTCATGGGTAAGGGCGATCGTTTGTCCAGAACCGAATACGCCACTGCCCATGTTGGGCCACCATTGCAATTGGTCCGTTGTGATCGAAACTCCAACCAGGTCGGGCAGCCCATTCAGATCGACATCCTCAACGATCAATTTGTTGATATACCACGTATCGTCCACCAAAATGCGTTGTTCACCAAATGTGCCACCACTGTTCTTGTACCATACAATGCGGTTGTCCATTTGGAGCGAAGCGACCAGGTCGAGGATGCCGTCACCGTCCACATCCAACGAAACAAGTGACAAGGGCCTACGTGTTTCGTTGGACTCGATCACTTGCTGTGGACCGAACTGAGCAGCGCACGGGGAAACAAGAAATAAGAAACCGATCAGACAGGGTACTTTTCTCATTTCGAAAGGGTTATGCTCAACGAAAATAGCACTAATTCCTTCAATCAAGCTCGACTACATCCACATCAAAAAGATCCGCCAACTCCAACCTCAGACGGTTCTTCACAGCTTCCATATCCAACAGTCCGCCAAGCTCCTTCGCCATGCAGGTAACCCCTTTATCGGCGATCCCACAAGGCACAATGTTCTCGAAGTAGCTCAAGTCAGTGTTCACGTTGAATGCGAAGCCGTGCATGGTCACCCATCGGCTGGCGCGAATGCCTAAAGCGCAGATCTTCCGCGCTTTGATCGGGACCGCGTGATCCAGCCAAACACCGGTCAACCCTTCGATCCGCCCAGCTTTCAAGGAGTATGCCTCCAAAGTCCCGATCACCGCCTCTTCCAAAGTGCGCAGGAAGCGATGGATGTCCGTGAAGTGGTGGTCCATGTCAAAGATCGGATAGCCCACGATCTGTCCCGGCCCGTGGTAGGTGATGTCGCCCCCGCGATCGATCGGGAAGAACTCCACGCCGTTCTCGCGCAAGCCGTCTTCATTCAACAAAAGATGACTTTGTTTGCCGCTCTTCCCCAATGTGTAAACGTGCGGGTGCTCACAGAACAGCAAGTGGTCCACCGTCGGGACCTGCTCGCTTTCCGGCAGCTTTCGGTTCGTGATCTTCCGGTCGATGGTCGCTTGGAAGAGACGTGTTTGCAAAGCCCAAGCTTCGGAGTAGGGGATCAGGCCGAGGTCTTGGAAGTGGACTTTTCTCATTGTGGTTCAACGCAGAGGCGCAGAGAACGCAAAGGAACACAGAGGATGGGAGTTCTGAGGCGCTTCGCTTTTTAGAGGGAAGCCTTGGCATTGTGGGATCAACGCAGAGGCGCAGAAAGCGCAAAGGAATACGTTACGGTTCAGGTGAAGACGCTATTCCAATAGGCCGTTCGCTACGCGGCGCACTCCATCAACTAGGCGTATTTCGTGGAAGTTGATCAGAAGGCCCAGCTGTTTGTTCGTTAGCCGTAAGTAGGTATGGAGCGTCGTCAGGTGAATTGGGTGGATCGTTTCGACAGCCTTTACTTCGACAATTACTCTGTCTTCCACTAAGACATCCAAGCGAAGAGGTGATCGCAGGACCATTCCTCGGAAGGTGATAGGTACATCTTGTTGTCTTACAACCTACAAACCGTTTTCGCGGAGCACGTATACAAGGCACTCTTCGTAGATCGATTCCAAGAGACCGGCTCCAAGTTCCCGATGCACTTCGATCGCGCAACCAATGATCTTCGAGCTGAGTTCGTTGTGCGTCATGTTCAACGAAGGAATTGTGTTCGTTCCTTTTCCAGTACCCCCAAGTCCAATGGTGCCGTTTGCGTCTCTGGATATCCCCCTTCACCCCACCGAGCGCCCACGAATTCTCTGCGTTTCTCCGCGCCCTCTGCGCCTCTGCGCCTCTGCGTTTCCTCTTACTTCACCTCCGCCAACTTCCCCTTCAGCATATTGATCACCGCGATCTCGCTGGGGTCCACGCCTTTCTTGTGCGCCCAGAACAGGCTTACCCAGTCGCCCAGATTGATCAGATACAACTGGCGCGCGATGGCCGTATCGCCCTTGCTCCAAACCTCGTAGACGTTCGGCGTGTATTTCTCAAAAATGCTCTTGTTGATCTCCATCCGCATTTGCGTGCGCTGGTGATCCTCTTTATGGCGGAAGATCACTACGGCCAGGCTCTTGTCGCCACCGGCCCAACCCACCAATTCGTTGTGGTTCATTTCCGGAATGGCATGGTGCCAGCACAGTTCCTTACTGTTCTCATTCACTTGCTGACGGAAGCGGATGCTAACGGCTTCGGTGTTCGCTTCGCTGTAGATCACCAAGCGTTTTCCGACCAGCTTTTCGGTAAGGTCCATGGCGGCTTTCTTGATCGCCTCCTTGTCCTCTGCCAACATGTTCGCTGCCGTTTTCACAGCGTCTTCAAAGCCATCGCCGATGATGCCGAAGTGGTGCAGCACGAAGAATTGCTGCACAAGGGAGTAAGCCAACATGGTGCGCGGCGGATTGCCACCGGGGATCACGATATGGTCCAATCCCTTCGCCTTGGCGGTCTCGAGCATGGTGCCGCCACTCGTAATAACCACCACGCGGGCACCTTTGGCCAAGGCCTGGTCCATAGCGGCCAGCGTTTCTTCGGTATTGCCGCTGTAGCTGCACGCGATCACCAAGCTCTTGTGGTCCACGTAGCCGGGCAGATAGTAGTTGTTGTACACTTCGATCGGGCACTTGGCCTCTTTGTGCATCAATTGTGCGGCTATGCGCCCACCGATGCCACTACCACCCAGCCCTGTAACGACCACATTGGCATACGGACCGCCGGGTGCTTTCAAAGTTGCTTTACGGCCAATTTCAAGGGCCTCTTTCAGTTGTTTCGGGAATGCGTCGATAAGGTTCTCCATTCTATTTGGTAAGGTGCTGGGGTCAAAAGTAGGGGCTTGATACGAAGGAGCGGGCCTTAGGGTTTGCTTGAGCGTCCAGTCCTGTGGATGGGATGGCGGCGAGCATGGACTACACGCAGGATCCTGATCTGGGCGGGACCGATCTGGTATATAACGACATAAGGAAACCTCTTGACTTGGGCTTGTCGTAAGGAGGCTCGAATTGGCGGAAATCCATTCGGGAAGGCACGGACCCTTTCGGGGTACTTTCAAGTGCCTGCAAGAATGGTGCTCCCAATCCTGTGACTGTAGTTCGTAACACGCGCTAACTCGTGTCATTTGGCGCTCAGCGGTATCCGAGATCAGAAAACCAAGCTTCATTTCCGCAACTTTCCCTTCAGCCGCTTTTTCACATCGCTCCAGCTATGTAGTTTCTCTTGACCCTTATCGATACGCGCAATTTGCCTCTCAAGGTCCTTGATCTCGCTTTCTGTAAAATCCAATGGAGGAACTCCGAGTAAAGCGTGTTCAACCAATTCCAAGGTCTTTGGATCAGTTTCCGCGAGAAGCAATTGGGCCAACTCGACTTTCTTGTCCTGTAATTTTCCCATTGTGGTTCCCTCCAAAGTTAGACGCTCGTAAGAAATCGAATAGATCTGTAACCGAACATATCAGACCTGAAGCGCTTTGGCTTTCACCTCACTCCATGGAATACTTTTGATCGTACCATTGCGCATTCCTTCGGATATGGCCTTGAATTCATCGATCTCCGGCTCTGAGAATTGCTGCAACTCCCCAGCGGAAAGAACATGTTCAAGGATCGTCAACGTCTTGGTGTCGGTTGTATCCAAAACGCGTCTTGCAAGTTCTATGCGTTTGTCCGCTGTTTTCCTCATTTGGATGGGATCTACTCCAAAGATAATGCGGTGAAGAAAATTGAATAGCCAGCGGTATATGGGATCTGAAAACCAAGCTTCATTTCCGCAACTTTCGCGTCAGTCGCTTTTCCACAGTGCTCCAGCTATGCAGCTTCTCTTCACTCCTGATCGATAACCGCAACTTGCCTTTCAAGGTCCTTGATCTCGCTTTCGGTAACCTCCAACGGAGGAACTCCGAGTACAGCATATTCAACCAACTCCAAGAACTTGGGATCCGTTTCTGCGAGAAGCAGTTGGGCCAACTCGATCTTATGGGTACCTCGAAGAACCTCGCTCCCGCTGCATCGGTCCGCCGTACGGCGGACCGACCCTTCGGGCAAGCGTTCTCGTTCGGTCATCCTGCGTTGCTCCTCAGTCAGTTACCTACGGGTAACTTCCTTTCGTCGCGCCTTGGCTGACACGAACGATAAGCGCTTGTGCCATCGGTTCGAGGTTCTTCGAGGCACCCTTATCTTGTAATTTTCCTATTGAAAACACCTTCAATATACAGAACGGATATCGACCAAATAATTCGTTGGAGAGGTCCTATCACAGCGACCGGAGCAAGGAATCCAACTCGTTCATGAACAGGTCCAACTTTGGTCGCATGGTTTCCGGATCTGCGAGCATTCCATCGTGCCTATGCCTGATCACCCCGTCCGGGCCAACAATGAACGCGACCGGAAACCCATCCGCGCCCAACAACTCCTCCAATGCATCGCATTGAACGGTAAGGACATGTGGATCCTTTTCACGCTTCTTGGTACACATCGGAGCCACATCATACGCCGGTACCGGTACCCCCATACCAACGCGAATTGCTGCGGGTGCGAAAGCTGTGTCCTCACCATAGAAATTCGAAATTTCGTCCATCGTTTGCGGCGCGAAGGAGATCATTTGGAAGCGAGGATCGTGGATGGTATCGAGCATGTTGTTGT
>Ga0335394_10001273_pt1 | contig 28247 bp, 16 predicted proteins | sample MAT03_FD_205741 | JGI IMG/M metagenome (GOLD analysis project Ga0335394, IMG submission 205741) | Freshwater microbial communities from Lake Fryxell liftoff mats and glacier meltwater in Antarctica - MAT-03 (spades assembly) (version 2) ...
TTTCCCCTCGCTGCGGGCGAATTCCCCGATGAATCTTGCCCAATCTGCCGGTGTCAATCCCGTCACCCGATCGAACTCCGCAGCATCCGCCGAAAAAATCAGAGTCAGTTGCTCTTCCGAAATATTTAAACCCCTTGACAAATCTGCCCCTTGTGTGTTAATATTCAGCCAATATTCAGGAGTTTTCTCGGCTAATCGATCTAAATCCCCGGCAGACGAATTTTTACTAAGGGCTAGTGCGATAAACTGAGGAGACTTAGTAGCAACATTTTTGAGAATATAGCCGATCGCCTCACCAGCAGCCTTACTCAAATCGTGATTATCAAGAATATTCGGATTTTTTGCCAATTTTTCAGCCATCCGATTCCCCAAATCATTAGCCGCCATATTCCCCGCGATACCGCCCGCAATCGTTGCTAAAATAGCAATGCCCCCAACGACGGGATTAGCCATCACACCCAATGCTGCTGTCACACCCGGATTGGCGATCGCGCTAGCAATCATTGGCGCAACACCCATCACCGCACTGCATCCAATAACCCTAACTTTAGTATTAGCTAAATCAACTAACGACATAATTTAAATATTCCCCGCACTTTGCAACAGTTTAGCGCGGTCAGATAATTAGTACAACGGTAATTAATATCACCTATTCAGTCGTCTTCAGACAAATTTAGCTATCAAAAATGGGTTTTCAACCCCTGGCGGCCCCGCAACGGGCTGGCGGCCCCATTGATGTCAACAAACACGTCAAACGTAGTCACAGACTGCTGTTTACCGCCGAGGCCTGATCCCCCCTAGCCCCCCTTAAGAAGGGGGGGACAGGATTTCTATCAAAGTCCCCCGACTATCCGGGGGGGGACAGGATTCCGATCAAAGTCCCCCTTCTTAAGGGGGATTTAGGGGGATCTGGCCTTAGCAACAAACCAGAGATACAAAAAAGGTTCCAGGCTGAAGTTGACAACAAGCTGACCGCGCTCGCTCTCCTATTTGTAAAGTTTTTTATAGATTCGATCGCACAGCTTTCATTTGACGGATAATATGAAGTTATTTATTTTTGTCCCCCAGCGATCGCCCACAAAACAACTTTACTTTTCTTTACAAACCAACAACAAAAAACCGTGCAGGAAACAATAATTTCGTTACAGACTTTAAATGCGACGCGCGATCGACTAGAGTAAAAAAAATGGCTTTATCCGTTTATTCATCGCCAAGGAAACAAAGCTCATGGTTCAACGCGGTTCGACAGTCCGGATTCTCCGCAAAGAATCCTTCTGGTATCAAGAAGTGGGCACCGTTGCTACGGTAGACCAAAGCGGCATTAAATACCCAGTTATCGTTCGCTTTAACACCGTAAATTATGCAGGCGTCAACACCAACAACTTCGCCCAAAGCGAAGTAGTGGAAGTGGCAGCCCCCAAAGCAAAAGCGAAAGCAGCGACTCCAGCAGCTTCCGGCGGCAAGCAAACCACCGTAGACCCGAAAACCCGCAAAACAGGCAGCGGAGCAACCCCTCAGCAGCCGAAAACTACCACCGACAGCAAACCGGGCGAAGAAATTCCCGGCAGCGTCGAAGGTTCGCCAAATCAAGGAACAGAACAACGCTAATTGTGCCGGAACTGCCAGAAGTTGAAACTATTTGCCGGGGTTTGAATCAAGCAACCCTCGATCGAGAAATTTTGGGCGGGGACGTGCTGTTAAACAGCTCGATCGCCCGCTCAATCTCTGCGACCGATTTTTTGACAAAACTCAAAGGAAAGTCGATCGCATCTTGGTACAGGCGTGGCAAATACCTTCTGGCAGAACTATCGCAATGGAGAGGGGGAGAGGGGGAGACGGGGAGAGGGGGAGAATTCCTAACTCAAACTCCTAGTTCTTCCCTTGTCCCTTCTGCCTCCTCCCTTCTGCCCTCAAACGCTGGCTGGTTGGGCGTTCACCTGCGGATGACCGGACAATTGCTGTGGGTAAACGGCGACGAACCCCTGCCAAAACACGCGCGAGTCCGCCTATTTTTTGCAGGAAACCAAGAACTGCGGTTTGTAGACCAACGCACTTTCGGACAAATGTGGTACGTGCCCGCAGAAACCGAAGTTTCTAGCACAGTCACCGGCCTGAAACTCCTAGGCCCAGAACCATTTTCCGACGAATTTACCACAGAATATTTAGCCCGCAAGCTACACCGACGGGCGCGACCAATTAAAACAGCTTTGCTAGACCAGGCACTGATAGCGGGTTTGGGGAATATCTATGCTGACGAAACTTTGTTTTTGTCGGGAGTAATGCCGACAACTCTGTGCGCGGATTTGACCGCAGAGCAAATTGAGCGCATCCATTCAGCTATTATTCAAGTTCTACAAAAGGCGATCGCATCCGGTGGCACCACTTTTAGCAATTTTCTCAACGTCCAAGGTGTCAACGGCAACTACGGCGGCGTCGCTTGGGTGTACAATCGCGCCGGCCAACCCTGCCGCACTTGCTCTACAACCATCGAACGTATAAAATTAGCAGGGCGATCGACTCATTACTGCCCCGCGTGTCAGAAATAACTTCCCACTCTCTTTGTCCGCGGAGGCGGACATCGTTTGTGTAGTCGCGGTTTCAACCGCCGACTCCAACCGGGAATTTGTAACTCTAATCTACTATTAAAGCCAAATCAGCATTAAAATTTGTATACTTTTATAAATTAAGAAGAGCAACTTATGGCAATCAAAAAAGGTAGCATAGTCCGCGCAATTCGCGAAAAACTGGAAAACAGCCTAGAAGCCCAAGCCAGTGATCCGCGCTTTTCCTCCTATCTATTTGAAACAAAAGGCGAAGTGATGGATGTTCGCGGCGAGTACGCCTTCGTCAAATTCGGCAAAGTCCCCACCCCCAATATTTGGCTGCGCGTAGACCAACTCGAAGATTTTAACTAACTCACCGAAACTAAACATCACGGTTCTTGAACTAAAGTAGGGTGTGCACCGCGCACCTTACCCCAATTAAGCTCATTCCTAAAATCTCAAAAAACACTTACACAGAACAGATCAAAAACAGATGCTGCGATTGCTTCGTTCCTCTCATCCGACAGAAATATGTTATTGATGCGTCTAGGACTGTAAAATCTAAAATCTAAAATCTAAAATCGAATGAATCATCCATCAACCCGCGTCTCAATTATCGGTGCAGGCAAAGTCGGTAGCACCTTAGCCCAACGAATTGCCGAGAAAAATCTGGCAGATGTAGTATTGCTAGATATTGTCGAAGGTTGGCCGCAGGGTGTTGCTTTGGATTTGATGGAAGCCAGGGGAGTGGAACGCCACGATCGCCAAATTGTCGGTACAAACAATTATACAGATACAGCTAACTCAAATATCATTGTCATTGCCGCCGGAATCCCGCGCAAACCCGGTATCAATCGCGAAGATTTAATTAAAATTAATGCTGCAATTGTTACTGAAGCTGCAAAAAGCGCGATCGCCCATTCCCCCGAAGCAATCTTAATCGTAGTCACAAATCCCCTAGATATTATGACTTATCTAGCGTGGGAAGCTACGGGTTTACCAAAACACCGAGTCATGGGTATGGGGGGAGTTCTAGACTCCGCCCGCTTTCAAACTTTTATTGCCATGGAATTGGGCGTTTCAAATGCTGAAGTCAATGCAACTGTCATCGGTTCTCATGGCGATTTGATGGTTCCTTTGCCCCGTTATTCTACTGTCAACGGTATTCCCATTAATCAACTTATGGATGCTGGGGCGATCGATCGCATTGTAAAACGCACACGCCACGGCGGCGCAGAAATTGTCACATTGATGAAGACTGGTAGTGCTTATTTTGCACCCGCATCTGCTGCCTGTTTGATGGTAGAATCTATTTTATTAAATCAGTCGCGACTCTTGTCTTGCTGCGTTTATTTGCACGGCGAATACGGCGTGCAAGATATCTTTTTAGGAGTCCCATCTCGATTGGGATATCAGGGAGTCGAACAAATAGTGGAACTTGAACTCAGCGATACTGAAAGAGCAGCCTTTATCGAGTCGGGCAAATTGGTTGCCCAAAATATTGAGGAAGCGAAGGCAATACTGAAAACTGCTTCTTAAGTTGGTAGCAATTCGTTGATCATAGCAGCCTGCTCGTCGCTTCAATATAATAATTTATATTGAGTATGACAGTGCGATCGCTCTGTCGGAAGTTTGCTTATCGGATTTCAACCGCGCTTTGATAAAAAATATCATTGATCATGCTTGTTAGGCTGTATTTTAAACGCCGAAAAATGAACTGCAAGGAACCGATTGATAAATATAAAATTCACTCTCAAAAACTTGCTAAAAACGAAAAAACTGGCAAAAGCAGTTGAACTTGGTCTGCGCGACAATACCATCAGAGTTTCTCTAGAAATTAAAGCAAAAATCTGCCATCTTTTCTTTACTACTAAACCAACAGCAGAAGCAGTCGGTTTTGGCTGATCACTCGTGCTCGCATTGCCCAACAACACCGTGGCATTTTAAAGGTAGAAAGTGAAATGCGAGTTTATACGAAATTTATCATTACTTTGCCCAAACTTTAATCCTCGCGATCGCCCTTTCTATTGATCAAGCTTGAAATACCTTTACTTTAGCCAAAAATGTGATACCGTAAATATTGGTATTATCTAAAATTTTTACACTTGTCAAAAATGGCAAAAATCGGGCAAAAAGTCTCCGCGCGTGCGAAGCTATCCCAAACGCGCTTGCGGGCCCGTTGCGGTAGGGAATAGTCCTTGAGTTGAGCCAATTTAACCATAGCCTGCAACTACCTCAACTGTTTGACCGAAAACTAACCTCTGATTCGGTGAATTTTAATCAGTTTAAAAAATCTAATCCCTTGCATAAAAAAATGAGAATGCCAGGAAAAATATCTCAAATTTCGGCTTACCCCAAAGGCTGTAAAAAATTTAATTTAGGAGAGATAAATCGAGCATTACTTAAAACTCTAGAAAAGGCGATCGCCTAAATTTAAACAAATTTTAATAGAGGCGAACCCAACAGGATATTCGATCGCCAAACCAAGGAAACCATTGATCGAGTTGGCGGTAATAATAAAAATGTGACAATTGCAACCGAAGGCGAGCCAAAAAAATGTCAAAATTAGTCAGAGACGCTCCTCCCGATCGCGCAATGGAACCGGGTTTCTTGTTTCCACTTTCGGAGATTCCCTGACTTAATTACGTTAATAAACCGGGTTTATGTGTAAGTTTTGTTAGCATTATTCTCAATAATTGAGAATTGATGAAGTAGCAAATTATGCCAGTTTTTAAGTAAATATACGGGAGCTAAAATGGTCTATTGACCTCCAAATCTCGAAAAAATACGGAAATGCAGCGTGAGTAGCTGCTAAGTGCTAGCAGAAGGAGGAGAATAAGTTCTTTGCCTTTTTGAGTTACCAGGCTCAACTTGCAGATCGCTATTGAGATGCCATCAACCTCGATACCAAACCGCAAAATCACTAAATAAACAGCATTATGTTTCATGAATACCTGTATCACGAAGTCAGCAATCTGCGCGAGAAACTAGCTCGCCTAGAAAGAGAAACGCAGTCTCAAACCTGGTTCAAAAAGCTGCAAGCGCTGATGGGAGTGATTAGCAAAATTCGTGAATCCCTAGACTTAGAAACAATATTCAAAATCACAGCCACCGAAGTCCGGCAACTCCTAAATGCCGATCGAGTCGCCGTCTACCGCTTCTTTCCCGAATCCGAATGGAATGAGGGCGAAGTAGTATCCGAAGACGTACTGCCCCAATACAGCCCATCTTTGGGAACCAGAGTCCGCGACTATTGCTTCGGCGAACAATTTGCCGCCAATTATGCCAAAGGATACGTTCAAGCAGTCACGGACATCTACAAAGCCCGGTTGAGCCCTTGTCACCTCAAAATCCTCAAGCGATTTCAAATCCGAGCTAACTTAGTCGTACCGCTGCTGCAAGGGCAACATTTGTGGGGATTGCTGTGCATTCACTCCTGCGGTCAACCCCGCCAGTGGCAAGAAGACGAAATCGAATTTGCCAGACAAGTAGGCGACCATTTAGCAGTTGCAATTTCTCAGGCCGAACTGCACTTGCAAACCCAGAGACAAATAGCAGAAATTGAATCGGCGCAGCAGAAACTCCGCGAAAGCGAGCAAAAATATCACCAAATTCTCGACTCGATCGGCGATATGGTATTAGTCAAAGGCCCTCAATCAAAAATCGTCTGGGCAAATCAAGCATTCCGCGACTATTACGGCATGACTGAAGAGGAACTGCAAGGCATGATAGACGCACCTTTCGCCGAACCTGACAATACTCTCCGGTACATTAAAGATGACACCTTCGTATTTGAAACCGGACAAACCCTGGAAATTGCCGAAGAACCGGTGACGCGCTACGACGGAGAAGTGCGGCTGTGGAGTACAGTCAAAACACCGATCCGCAATCAAGACGGCCAAATCACCATGACTGTCGGTGTCTCCCGCGACATGACGCAACGCAAAGCAGCAGAAGAAGCCGTCAAAGCCAGCGAAAGCAAATACCGCAGTCTGGTAGAAACCTCCCAAGACATGATTTGGTCTGTCGATGCGACTGGACGCTACACCTTCGTCAACCCAGCAGTTAAGTATATCTACGGTTACGAACCAGCAGAAATGATCGATCGACCATTCTCCGATTTTGTGACACCAGAACAAGCCCAGAAAGATTTAGCTGTTTTCGCCCGCCTGTTTGCGGGAGAATCAATTTTTCAGTACGAAAGCACCCAAATTGCCAAAGACGGCAGCATGAAACATTTGATGTTCAATGCGATCGCCCTGTACGACGAAACCGGAAACGCGATCGGCACCACCGGTACAGCTACCGACATTACCGATCGCAAGCGCGCAGAAGCAGCATTGCAACACGCCAACGCCGAACTAGAACGCAGAGTTGAAGCCCGCACCGCCGAACTGCGCCAGACTTTTAGCGCCCTCACCGCCAGCGAAGCCAAGTTCCGAACGATCGCAGCCACCATCCCCGGAGCTCTGTTCCAATTTTGCAGCCGCGAGGGAGTGTGGAGAGTTGACTATATCAGCGATCGCATTGAAGATATCAGCGGCGTCACAGCAGCAGAAATGATGCGAGACATGAATACATTCATTTCCCGCGTCCACCCCGAAGACTTGGAAAGCTACATCGCCTCCGTCTGCGAAGCCGTAGAAAACCTCTCTCTGTGGAACTACGAAGGGCGGTTAGTCAAGCCAAACGGCGAAATTCGCTGGTGGCAGGGCGAGTCGATGCCCACCCGCAGCGAGAACGGCGAAATCGTATTTTGCGGCGTCGCGCTCGACATTACCGATCGCAAAGTTGCCGAAACCGCCATCCACGAAAGCCAGCGACAGCTCAAAGAAGCCCAGAGACTCGCCCACGTCGGCAATTGGGAATTCAACCCAGCCACGGAAACCATCACTTGGTCGGAAGAACTCTTCCGCATCTTCGGACTCGAACCGGCTGCGGCTGCGCCCAGCGTAGAGCAGCAACTCTCTTGGTGTCATCCAGAAGATGTGGAATTGTGGCAAACGCAAGTACAGCAGAGCCTTGAATTCGGCATTCCCTACGATTTTGACTACCGCCTTTACCGTCCCGACGGCACCCTGCGGCACATCAACGCCTTGGGCCAAGCCGAAACCGATGCCGGCGGCAAGGTGGTAAAATTGTTCGGCACGGCGATGGACATTACCGATCGCAAAGCCGCCGAAGCAGCCCTGCGGCAAGCAGCAGCCGAGTTGGAAGACAGAGTGAGCGATCGCACCGCCGAACTTTCTCAAGCAGTCACTCAGTTAGAACAAGAAATTGGCGATCGCAAACAGGCAGAAGCAGCCCTCCAAGTTTCCGAGCAAAACCTGCGAACCATATTTAACAATGTCTACGACGCTATCTTCATTCAAGACTTAGAAGGCAACATTCTCGATGTCAACAATCGAATGTTAGAAATGTATGGAGTTAGTCGGGAACAAGCAATAAAATCGTCAATTACAAAGGACTATTCAAGCGACCAAAATCCTATTCAACTAATGAGAGAACTTTGGGAAAAAGTATTATCAGGCGAAAGCACTCGTATCGAATGGAAAGCGAGGCGTCCCAACGACGGTTCAACCTTTGATGCAGAAATTGCTGTGTCAAGAATTCATCTCAACGGCAATCTCAGCGTCATTGCCAATGTGCGAGATATTAGCGCTCGCAAACTGGCTGAAGCAGAACTGCAACAGGCTCAACATTTTATGGAATCAGTGCTCAACACCATACCCGTAGGAGTATTTGTCAAGGAAGCAGAAGAGTTGCGATTTGTACTGTGGAACCCGGCGGCCCAAGAGTTGCTTGGTTTCAGTGCAGCAGAAGTTAGGGGCAAAAATGATTACGACTTTTTCCCCAGAGAACAAGCCGACTTGTTCACCGCCAAAGACCGGGAAGCGCTCGCCAGCGGGCAAATTGTAGACATTCCCGAAGAACTGATTCAAACAAGAGAAGGCGATACTCGCATATTTCATACGAAGAAAACCGCAATACTCGATGCTGATGGCAAACCGCAATATCTATTAGCTGTCACCGAAGACATTACCGATCGCAAACGGGGAGAAATTGCCTTGAAGCAATCTGCAGCCCAACTCAAACAGCAAGCAGATCGAGAAAAATTGCTCAACATTCTCACCGCTCAAATCCGCAATTCCCTCGACTTCGACAGCATAGTTACAGTCGCAGTTAACGAAATTCGCACTTTCATGCAGATCGATCGCTGCAATTTTGCCTGGTACCGCGGCGACGGCGAGGAGCCTATCTGGGAAATTATTAAAGAATCTCGCAGCCCGGAACTTCCCGATTTAACAGGTCGCTATCAAGCTTCAGATTTCGGCCCTGTTGGAGAACAAATCTTGCATATGGAAATAGTGCGGCTGGATGATATCGAAACAGTCGCAGATCCTGTTTGGCAACAAACCATTCGAGCAATGGGCTACCAATCTTTATTAGCTATCCCCATCCAGGCACTTTCCGGGGTAATGAGCGCAGTTACCTGCTGCAACAGCAATTCTGTGCGGCCCTGGAGCGACAGCGAAGTCGAATTGTTGCAAGCGATTACAGTTCAATTGGCGATCGCTCTCAACCAAGCCGATCTTTACGCCCAAACTCGCAATAAAGCTCTGGAATTAGAACAAACCTTGCAGCAATTAACTAGCACTCAATCGCAGTTAATTCAAAATGAAAAAATGTCATCTCTCGGTCAACTTGTAGCAGGAGTAGCCCACGAAATCAACAACCCAGTTAACTTTATTTATGGCAATCTCACCCACGCCAACGACTATACCCAAGACTTGCTACACCTGATCGAACTTTACCAAAATCACTATCCCGATCCAGTCCGGGAAATTCAAGAAGAAGTAGACAATATTGAACTAGACTTTCTGATGGAAGACTTACCCAAGTTGCTTTCTTCAATGAAAGTCGGTGCAGACAGAATTCAACAAATTGTTGCTTCTCTCCGCACATTTTCCCGCATGGACGAAGCGGAAATGAAAGCAGTCAATATCCACGACGGAATAGATAGCACCCTGATGATTTTGCAGCACCGGCTCAAAGCTAAACACAATCATCCAGAAATTGAGGTAATTAAAGAATACGCTCAACTGCCCTTAGTAGAATGTTATGCCGGACAGTTAAATCAAGTATTTATGAACATCTTGAGCAATGCTGTGGATGCTTTGGAAGAACGGGATCTGCGCCGTTCTGCTGAGGAAATGCGGGAACAGCCCAGCAACATCCGCATTCGCACTGAAATATCGCCAGCGGGCAAGGTAATCATTCGGATTACTGACAACGGGCCGGGAATACCGGAGACTGTCGGCACTCGGCTTTTTGACCCGTTTTTTACCACTAAACCTGTGGGTAAAGGCACTGGGATGGGCTTGTCGATTAGCTATCAAATTGTTACAGACAGACACAACGGGTCGCTCAAATGCACTTCTTCGCCGGGACAGGGTACAGAATTGGCGATCGAGATTCCCCTCAAAGCTAATTGTTAATGAGGAATTGGTAAGTTGTAATTGGCAATTGGCAATTGCGAAAGCGTTACTGTGCGTCAGTTTGGTAATTATTTTCAACCATCTAAAATCCGGTAGCCTCGTCGGGCGTAAAATTTAGTCAACAATCAGTAATCACGGACGGTGCAACCGGAATTGATATCATTCATCTGCGTAAATCTGTGTTTGTCTGCCCTCATCTGCGGTTTTAAAAAGATAATTCCTTAACCGCAGATGACAAGGGATTAACGCGGATTCACGCAGAGGTAGAGAATAGAGATATATGAATAATTCCGATGCTAACAGATTTGATATCATCACCGAAAATCTAATTTTGATGCACAATTTATTCCCTGGTGCATCAGTTTTGAAATTGTGAGTTTGTAGCAAAAATGTCTTCATAGGGTGACGCATCATTTTCCAATCTGTCCCTCACTCAGTCCATAATTGCTCTATTACCGAGATTGATCAGCATTTCTGTCACTGCGAAACTGTCCAAAGGTTTAGAAAACCAATATCCCTGAGCTAATTCGCACCCGAGTTCTCGAAGCTGTGCTAACTGTTCGCCTGTCTCTACACCTTCGGCGATCGCATTTAATCCCAAATTGTGAGCCAAAGTTACGATCGCCCGCACAATCTGCAAAGGCTGACCCCCGTCATCACCGTTTTCGACAGCCCCCAAGCGACTGACAAAAGATCGATCGATCTTCAGCGTATCCAGCGGAAAACGGTGTAAGTAACTCAAAGACGAATAGCCAGTACCGAAATCGTCGATCAACAATCGAATATTTCTATCTTTTAATTGGGCGAACACAATATTGGCCTTCATCACATTTTCCACGATCGCGCTTTCAGTAATCTCCAATTTTAAACAGCTCGGCTCGCAGCCAGTTTCTGCCAAAATTTCATCTATATCTTCGATCAAATTCGCCATTCCTAACTGTTTCGGAGAAAGATTGACGCTCATTGTTAATTGCGAAGGGTCAATAATTGGTAACTGGTAATTGGGCATCGGGCATCGGGCATCGGGCATCGGGCATCGGGCATCGGGCATTGGGCATCGGGCATCGGGCATCGGGCATTGCCGAACTTCCTGCTTCCCTGTATCAGTTAAATCCGTTAAATCCCGTACATTGCTCGTTGCCGAACTTCCTTCTTCCATCAACATTTCTTGCCAAAGACGCAATTGTCGGCAAGCTTCCCGCAGCACCCAGGCTCCCAGAGGCACGATCAAGCCGGTTTCCTCAGCGACAGGAATAAAAGTAGAAGGCGGCACTAGACCCCGAACCGGGTGCTGCCAGCGCACCAAAGCCTCAAAACCCTCGATCGCACCGCTGGCGATCGAAACAATCGGTTGGTAGTGCACAATAAAGTGCGAAGATTCATCCTTGCTCGCGCCTAATTCCTGCTTGCCAAAAATCGCCAACCGCAGGTCAGTTTCTAACCGCAACAGCGACATAGTTTGGTCGTGCATCGCCAAATTAAACACCTCGTGGCGGGCCTTGCCCAAAGCTTTAGCGCGGTACATAGCAATGTCAGCATCGCGCAGGAATTCTTCCGGGTGAGCGTACAGATTCGATTCGCCTCTTGCGTCGGCTGCTGCGACTTCGCCTTGACTGAAAACAATGCCAATGCTAGCGGTGGTAAATACTTCGTGCCCTTCGATATTAAAGGGCACAGTAAGTTCTGTTTGTATCCTGTTAGCTGCGAGGGTGGCGTCGCTTAGGCTCTGAATGTGGTCTAGCAGGATGGTGAATTCGTCTCCCCCCAACCTGGCCACGGTATCAGAAGCCCGCACGCAGGTTAGCAACCGATCCGCGAGGGCGACTAGCAGCTTGTCTCCTAGAATGTGTCCTAAGGAATCATTAACTACTTTGAAGCGGTCTAAATCTAGGAAAAGTAAACCAAATTTGTAATCGGGGGAGTGATTTGCTCGGCGGATGGCTTGTCCTAGCCTGTCGATGAACAAAAGGCGGTTGGGCAAACCCGTCAGCGCGTCGTGAAAAGCGCCGTGCAGCAGTTGCCGTTCTACTCGCTTGCGCTCGGTGATATCTCTGATAATAATCTGGGCGGCGGCTGAGCCTTGATAAGTAGCGGGGATGCCGACAACTTCAACGTCGATTATTTGTCCGTCGAGCCGCATCAGTTTTTGTTCGGCAAGCTCTATAGGCTTATTTTCTTGCTCGACTTGCCTCATGCGCTCTTTGGCTGTTTCCACAAAGTTTGGATGGACAAAATGCAATATCGGAAAGCCGATTAGCTCTGCCGGAGAGTTCGCGCCGAGGAGTTTAGCGCCTGCTGCATTGATGTAGGCGATTTTCCCTTGACTGTGAACCGCGATCGCTTCGGGAGATAGTTCTACTAAACGGCGATAGCGTTCTTCACTTTCTTGGAGAGATACTATCAACTCGCAGCGCTCTTTTTCGGCTTGCTGGCGTTCGACTTCCATTTGGTGAACCGCCAGAAATTTACCGATGCTTTGAGCCATCAATTCTATGATTTCTATTTCCTGGTACTCAAAATCTTTTTTCTTGATTTCTCGCGAACTAAAACTCAACGTACCGTAAGTTTTATTGTTAACAAATATCGGCGTTCCGATGTAAGATTCCGACTGGCATTTTAGATAAGCTGGATGTTCGCGCATCTCAATTTCTGCTCCCATATGAGAACACGCAACTGTTTTCTGAAGTTTGATCACCTGAGCGCCGTAAGTATCGCTGAGGTTCAATTCTAGGCCTCGCACGAAGTATCCTAAATCTGTTTTTACTGCCCGCACAATAAAAGTTTCATTCTCAACTTCAGCCATGATGCCAATAGAAAGTCCAAACATCAAACAGCCTGCTGTTAGATAATCGTCAACCAGTTCTTCAAAGTTTTGATAATGATAAGTTGTAATCCGGTGCAAGTGTTTGAGATTAGCGCTAAAAGCTGCTAAAGCTTGAGAATTTAAAAATAATTCTTCTTCCGAGCGCTGGCGGTCGGTAATGTCTGTTTGTACTCCAATAAAGTGAGTTAAGTGTCGCCGCGAGTTGTGCACCGGAGCGATCGACAGTTCGTGCCAAAAAGGCGTGCCGTCTTTCCGAAAGTTACGCAGGATAGCTTGGGATTCTCTGCCTTCTTCAATTGCCGTTCGCAATTGTTTAGCAGCGGCGGTGTCCCTGTCGGTGCCCTGCAAAAATCGGCCATTTCTCCCAATTAATTCGTCTCTGCTATAACCCGTGATCCGCTCAAAACTGGGATTGACATAAATAATCGGATTATCTGCAACCGTCGCGTCGGTGATTGCGATGCCGTTGCTGCAACTTTCGATCGCCCGTTCCATCATTTGCAAGCGCTCTTGCGATTGAGTGCGATCGATCGCCGCGGCTAACACGTTGGCGATCGCTTCTACAAAATAAACGTCATCTTGACTGAAAACTCGCCTTTGGTTGGTATGAACCCCCAAAATGCCCCAGGCCGGCGAGGAGGAACTGTTCGTTGGTTCTGCTTGTCCCCAGTTGCTCCCCAATCCTCGATTGCCGGGAATAATTACAGTAACGCCACTGACAGCCCGGTGGTTATGCAGTAGCGGCAACTCGCTAAAGCGCGTTTCCACCCGCAAATCTTCGACGATTGTCGGTTCGCCCACTAGCAATGTGTAACCTGCTTGCGATCGGGCAGAAGCGGCAACAGTAGCGCTGCCGACGAGGCCCGGCTGCCAGCCAACCCCCGCTCGCAACAGAAAAGCATGACCCGAGGGCAACAGTTCTAACAACTGGCAATAATCAACGTCCAGGGTTTGAGCAATTAAAACCGCAGCTTTGTCCATCAGTGCAGACAAATCTGTTTCGGCCAGGGCCTGCTGCCCCAAGTAAGCGACGGCCGCTTGCTGGCGGGCGCGCAAGTGGATTGAGGCGAGCAATTCCTGCTCCTTAGCGACGGCTCGTTTCCGATCGCTAATGTCACAGAACACCGACAGAACAGCTTTCCCCGACACCAATGTCAGATACCGCATCGATACAGTTGCCCAAAACAGCGTCCCGTCAGCTTTTTTAAGCCGGACTTCTGTCTCGCGGACCTGTCCGTTGCAGGCGAGATCCTCCAGCATTTCCTGGCGCTCTGCGGGCTGGTTGTAGAGGATGGAGACTTTTTGGTGGTCGATGGACTGGAAGGCTTTAAGCCCGAAAGCCTGACGGCATAAATCGTTGCTATAAAGAATTGTGCCATCAGGGAAACTGCTGACGATCATGGGCATCGGCATTGAATTGGCGATCGTCGTCAGCAGTAATTCTTTGGTTCCTTGCAGTTCTTCGTACAAGTCTGGCTTGGATGCACAGCCCTGATAGTCTTCAGAGTTTTCAGGGATAAAACTTTCCATTGTTTAATCGATCCATTAGCAGGACAACTTTTTTAAACTTGTGGTAAATGACGATTTCAAATGCAGAGGACGAGCGATAGTAGCCCATAACACATTAATCTTAACCACAACAATGCAACTGAAGGCCTCTACACTGCTCGGCTGGAGTTTGATATCCTGCAATCTCGGTGGAGAGAACATCTCTCTTTGGTATGACAATCTACTGTTTTTAAAATTGCGTTAAGTTTTGATAAGAGCGAGGTACTTTACCCAATGTGCAGCGGAAGCTCCTAATCTAAAAAGTAAAGTCACCTACAAACAACCACCGAATACTATCCGAGGAGAGAGGAGAAATGCTTGAATCTTACCGCCGTACCGCTGCCGATCGCGCCGCCTTGGGAATTCCACCGCTGCCGCTAGACGCCCAGCAAACCTCAGAACTTTGCGAGTTGCTGAAAAATCCGCCACCGGGAGAAGAAGAAGCCTTAATCGAATTATTGCGCGATCGCGTGCCACCTGGAGTAGACCAAGCAGCCTACGTCAAAGCTGGTTTTTTAACCGGCATTGCTAAAGGCGAAATCCACAGCCCCCTAATTGCTCCCAAATGGGCAGTTTATCTGCTAGGGACAATGATGGGCGGTTACAACGTCCAATCTTTAATCGATTTGCTCAATCCCACTGCCGAAATCGCGATTCCCGCCACCGCAGCCCGCGCCTTGAGCAAAACCCTATTAGTATTTGACGCCTTCCACGACATTCTCGCCCTGTCGGATACCAATCCCTACGCCAAGCAGGTAGTCGATTCTTGGGCTGATGCCGAGTGGTTTACCAGCCGCCCTGAACTAGCCCAAGCCATTACCGTTACAGTCTTCAAAGTTCCCGGAGAAACTAATACCGATGACTTGTCGCCGGCACCTCATGCTACCACGCGGCCAGACATTCCCTTGCACGCTTTGGTGATGCTCGAAAGCAAGATGCCCGGAGCTCTGGAAACGATCGCCCAATTAAAGCAAAAAGGCCATCCCGTAGCCTACGTCGGCGATGTTGTCGGCACCGGTTCCTCGCGCAAATCAGCGATTAACTCAGTGCTGTGGCACATCGGTAACGATATTCCGTTTGTACCCAACAAGCGCAACGGCGGTTATATTCTCGGAAGTGCGATCGCCCCGATTTTTTTCAATACCGCTGAAGATTCCGGCGCATTGCCGATCGAATGCGATGTCAGCAAAATGGAAACCGGCATGGTAATCACCATCCATCCCTACAAAGGCGAAATCACCAACGAAGCCGGAGAAATCATCTCCACCTTCACCCTCAAACCCGACACAATCCTCGACGAAGTGCGGGCTGGCGGCCGAATTCCGCTATTAATTGGACGCACTTTAACCGACAAAATTCGCGAAGCTTTAGGAGTAGGAATTAGCCCGATTTTTACCCGCCCAACTATTCCCGCCGATACCGGAAAAGGGTTCACCTTAGCTCAAAAGATGGTAGGGAAAGCCTGCGGTTTAACAGGCGTGCGTCCCGGTACATCTTGCGAACCAATCATGACCACAGTCGGTTCCCAAGACACCACAGGCCCGATGACTCGCGACGAATTAAAAGAACTGGCTTGTTTAGGATTTAGCGCCGATTTGGTGATTCAAAGTTTCTGCCATACCGCCGCCTATCCAAAACCAATTGATGTCAAAACTCACCACGAATTGCCCGATTTCATGTCACAACGGGCGGGCATAGCTTTGCGTCCTGGAGATGGCATTATTCACTCTTGGCTAAACCGGATGTTATTGCCGGATACAGTAGGAACCGGCGGCGATTCACACACACGTTTCCCGTTAGGAATTTCTTTTCCTGCGGGTTCTGGATTGGTGGCATTTGCTGCTGCCTTGGGCGTGATGCCTTTGGATATGCCGGAATCAGTCTTAGTCAGATTTAAAGGTGAATTGCAGCCGGGAGTAACGCTCAGAGATGTTGTGAATGCAATTCCCTACGTGGCGATTCAAAGAGGTTTGCTGACAGTCTCGAAACAGAACAAGAAAAACGTCTTTTCTGGGCGGATTATGGAGATTGAAGGTTTGCCCGATTTAAAGGTCGAGCAGGCGTTTGAATTGACTGATGCCTCGGCGGAGCGTTCTTGCGCCGGATGCACGATTAAATTGAGCGTGGAGACTGTTTCCGAGTACATTCGTTCCAATGTCGCGCTGCTAAAAAACATGGTAGCGCGGGGCTATGAAGATGCGCGGACGATGATGCGCCGGGTAGCGAAAATGGAGGAATGGTTGGCTAATCCGGTGCTGCTGGAGGCGGATGCTGATGCGGAGTATGTGGAAATCATCGAAATTGATTTGAACGAGATTACTGAACCGATTGTGGCTGCACCGAATGACCCGGATAATGTGAAGCTGTTGAGTGCGGTTGCGGGCGATCGGGTTGACGAAGTATTTGTCGGTTCTTGCATGACAAATATCGGCCACTACCGCGCCACTGCAAAAGTATTAGAAGGTGCAGGGGAAGTAAAAACTCGCCTGTGGATTTGTCCGCCAACTCGGATGGACGAACAGCAACTAAAAGAAGAAGGTTATTACAGCATTTTTGGAGCCGCTGGAGCACGTACAGAAATGCCGGGATGCAGTCTTTGTATGGGCAATCAAGCGCGGGTAAAAGATGCTACAACGGTGTTTTCAACTTCGACTCGCAACTTCAACAACCGGATGGGCAAAGATGCACAAGTTTATCTCGGTTCGGCAGAATTAGCAGCAGTTTGTTCGCTGTTGGGTCGCATTCCCACAGTCGAAGAATACATGGAGATTGTGTCGAAGAGAATCGATCCTTTTGCGGGTGATTTGTATCGCTATTTGAATTTCGATCAAATTGCGGGTTTTGAGGATGAAGGGCGAGTGATTGCTTTGGAAGATATGCCGCGAATTGAGGATCTTTTGGGGATTCCTGAAGGTGTGTTGAGTAAGTAGTTTCCTCGAAATTCAGTGAGATGGTTATTTTGAACCGCAGATGAACGCAGATGTACGCAGATGAATTTTATCTGCGTTCATCTGTGTACATCCGCTGACATCTGCGGTTCAAAAAAATCCCATAATTTGAATGAATAATCGCCAGCTTTTTGTTTACAATATAAGTAGACCTGGGTGCGATCGCAAATCTCTAATTCTCATCCAGGATATCGACCTGCGAATTCCTATAAATCCGATTGAGGATAAAAAAATTATGTCTGAACAAGCTTTAATCAGTGAAAGTCCAGCAACAGCAACTTCAGCGCCAGAAACTCGCATTGGCAATGAAATGGTACAGTTTCTCAGTGTAATTCAGCAAACTCCGAGAGAATATTGGCCTAATTTGCTGAAAATGATGCGGTTATTTCTGGAAACTGTGACAGTTAAACCAGGATTGTCGGAACCCGCCGAGACACCTGAAAATGTAGATTTTACTAAACTGTCGAAGGAGGAAAGGATCAAAAGAAATCAACCTGCGATCGAATTATTGCGATCGTGGCGAGAGGATGATGATGATGAACAAGAACAAAAAGAAACTGCGGAATATCTTGAACAAGTGATAAATGAAGATCGGATGTCTAATCGACCATTGTTTCCATGAGCAGAATAATTGTTTTGGATTCCGGCCCATTAGGAATGGTGACAAATCCTCAAGCCAAACCTCCTTATTTGGAATGCCAACTTTGGCTAGCATCGTTACTAGATAATGGCGCAATGGTAATCCTCTCTGAAATTGCTGACTATGAGGTGCGGCGCGAGTTAATTAGAGCCGGAAAAGAGAACGGTCTTAAAAAGCTTGACAAATTTAAAAATGTCCTGCTATACCGTCCTTTGACTACGGAGGTAATGCTTCTAGCGGCTCAGTTGTGGGCGGATGCACGAAAGAGAGGAAGGCCGACGGCAGAACCCAATGCACTTGACGGAGATGCGATTCTGGCGGCTCAAGCAATATTGGAAGCAAATCCAGGAAATGAGGTGGTGATTGCTACAACAAATGTGGGGCATTTGTCTCAGTTTGTGGATGCTCGCGACTGGCGATCGATCCAGCAATAAAATTCAAGTAACAGTATTTGTAGGGTGTGTCGCCATCGATCGTACCCGAAAAAAACGAAAATCTCATGGCGACGCACCGACAATATTTGAGGAAACAACTTTCCGTTTCACTCCACCCAAAATTTGTGTTGTAGCAATAATTTTTCAGGCTTGGTATAACAAATTTCAACACAGACTATTTTGCTAAACTAAAGAATAAGTGACATCAAGGAGAGAGATAATTATGTCTGAACAAGTTAAAGAAAGTGCAATTCCGCCAGCTAGCTCTGTTTCATCGGAAGCATCCCCAGCTATTTCTGTAGCGGGAAAAGAAACTGAATCTCCTCAAGCTAGCTCTGTTTCACCGCCCAAAGCGTCTATGGAATGGCTAGTTTTGGAGATTGATAAAATTCCTCAAGCATACTGGCCGAATTTACTTGAGATTATTCGCCTGTTTCGCGAAAGTGTGATGATTAAAGGCGAACCAGTAGATGCTTGGGAAAAAGTTAAGTATGATTTGAACAACCCCGATCCAGTTGTGGATGCAGCAAGGCAGAAAGCTTTGAGCGAAACCCTGAGATTATGGGACGAAGAGGGAGACGAAGAGGAGCAAAAAGAAACCTGGGAAATTCTCAGTAAGGCTTTAGATAAAGGTGGCGTTTCTATCTAACTGAATCATTATGAGCAGATTTGTAATTTTGGATTCAGGCCCTCTGGGAATGATCACAAATCCCAGAGGTACACCCCTTTGCCGGGAGTGCAGATTTTGGCTGGACTCTCTACCGTCGCGCGGTTATAAAGCTGTGCTCCCTGAACTCGCTGACTATGAAGTTCGACGCGAGTTAATTCGTGCGGGTAAGGTGGCAGGCATCAGACAACTTGACTTACTCAAAACTCTCATTCAATATCTTCCTATTTCCACAGACGCAATGCTTCTAGCGGCTCAGTTGTGGGCGGATGCACGACTGAGAGGAAGGCCAACGGCAGATCCCAATTCACTTGATGGCGATGTGATTTTGGCGGCTCAAGCAATATTATTGGCAAATGAAGGAAATGAGGTGGTAATTGCTACAATAAATGTGGGACATTTGTCTCAGTTTGTGGATGCTCGTGAATGGCGATTAGTCTCGTAAAGCTCGATTCTGGGATAAAAATTCAGGAATGATCCCGTTAGCGCAGCTTGCAGAAGCCGATCGCACTTACAGACTTACCCTCTCCCTGATATACTTTTAACTACAGATATTTTTACATACACCGTTAGCGAGATCGACAGCATGGTGGAAACAGCCGACACAATCGAAAAAACGGACGATCGCACGCAAACCCGCTACTGGGGTCAAGTTACAGTCATAGACGCGGGCGATCGTTACAAGATCAATCGCATCGAAGTCAAACCGGGACACCACATCAGCACGCAAATGCACTATCACCGCAGCGAACATTGGGTAGTCGTCTCCGGTACAGCTAAAGTGATCTGCGACGACAAAGAGACGATTCTCATGCAGAAACAGTCAACTTACGTTCCCATGAATACTGCTCACCGCGTGGAAAACCCAGGCGTGATTCCCCTGGTGATGATTGAAATCCAAAATGGTGAATACCTCGGCGATGATGACATTATCCGCTTCGCCCAAGATGCTCGCGAGGAAGATTGATCCTAGATCCCAATATGAAGCAATCGCAGACGCCAGCGAAAAGCTTTGTACACCGAACAATGACCTACTACGCAGCGACCGGAAACAAGATAAATCCTACAATTAAAAATGTAGGGGCAATTCTGAAATTGCCCCTACATTATTATATTAAGCTTGTTAAGCACCAGAATCTGATATAGCAATTGGCGATCGTCCTACGGCAAAGAAGCGTTTTTCAAATCTACATTTGCCATATTGGCATTCTTTAAATTAGCACCTGTCAAGTCCGAACCGTTCAAATTTGCACCGTTCAAATTTGCATTGGTCAAATTTGCATCCCGCAAGTTGACTCCCTGTACGTCTATTCCCGACAAACTGCCACCTCTGAGGCTGACATTCGCTAAATTCGCTACAGACTGGCGAGCATTTCTCAGGTTTGCACCCGCCAAATTGGCACTTTCTAAATTAGCGCCGATTAAATTAGCGCTGGTGAGGTTGGTATTTTTCAAAGTGGCAATCACTAAACCCGCCAAACTCAAATTAGCGCGGCTCAAATCAGCACCCTCCAAATTAGCGCCGTGCATTTTAGCCCCAATTAAACTCGCACCTTGCAATTTAGCTTGTTTCAGATTTGCTTCGTTCAGTTTGGCTTCGTCCAAATTTGCACCGTTCAAATTTGCACCTCTGAGATTCGCACCGCTCAAATCTGCCCCGCTCAGATTCATACCAGCAAGTTGCGCTCCTGTCAAGTCACATTGGTTACATTTTTTAGTTTCTAATAATTGCTTGACGTGGGATACGTTTTCTGCCTTTACTCCCGAGGCCAAGCCCATCGCAATCAGCAGCCCTGTTGTTGTTAAAATTCCAAGTTTCATATACCACCCTCAGCAATATCTCTCTCTTAATAATATCCCACATCATTAAAGAGGTTAGGGTGATCAGTCTCTTTGATAAACTGTGACAATCATCACCCTATTGTGCACAAAATATGCAATAATTATTGACGTTTCAACTCCACGAAATTCTCGTAAAGAATTATTGCTTTTTCAGGAACCAAAAAGGAAAAGATTGCGTCGGTTCGAGACGGACGCCGGTGATGCTGTTCTGAGCAAAAGTATAGTCCTTATCCTGCCAAAGAGGGATGAAAGGTACATCTTGACCCAGTATGTCTTGAATTTCGGCAAACAGGGCTTTGCGGGTTTGGGGGTTTGCTTCTTTTCGTTGCTTGTCGATCAGTTGATTTACCCGATCGCTATAATAAAACGAACCCTGACCTTGACTGGCACCCTTTTCACAGCCCCCAGCCGCCGAACCCGTGGCACAATCCAAAAACGGCTGAATGTAATTGTCGGCATCGAAAAAGTCGGCGTACCAATCCACTAAAACCGCAGGATAAATACCCTTCTCTATGTTTTGAAACAAAGTCGGAGATTCAACGCTGTTAATTTCTACCTGCATTATCCCGTCCATTTTGAGTTTAGCTTGCGCCTCGATCGTACTCGCCACTAAAGCTCGTTTTGTGGAAGCTGAAGGATACCAAAGTTGCAGAACAAAAGGATTTGCGGCCGAGTATCCCGCTTTCGTCAAAAGTTCCTTAGCCTTGGCAGTGTTGCCATCGCCGTACAGTTCTTTAAAAACAGGTTTTTGAACGTCGAAGGTTGTAGGAATCAGACTGTAAAGCGGTTGTGCTTGTCCACGCAGTACGCGATCATTAATCAGGGGGCGATCCATCGCAGCAGCGATCGCCTGTCTCACTTCTAACTTGTCCAATGGTTTAGACTTAGTATTCAGCGTCATGTAACTAACCGTACTGCTTTCCCCCGCGATTTCCTGCCATTTCCCTTGTTTTGCTCCCTCGTCCAAGCTTTGAACTTGGTCTGCATCTAGAGACAAATAAGCCACATCAACTGCACCAGTCCGAAAACTATTGAACAAATTTGAGGAACTAGAAAGCAGCAAAAGGTCAATTCCTTGATTAACTGGTTTTTCGCCCCAATACTTGTCAAACACATCAAACTTGAGAGAATCGCTGCCGTACTTCGCCAACTTGTAGCGTCCCGTTCCCACAAACGTATCGGGTTTAAATTTACCCTCCCCAATCTCGTAAGCTTTTGGAGAAACTGCACAACTACCAGCAAATGTCAGCAGAGAAGGAAAAGCAGCAAAAGGCTTTTTGAGTTGAAAAGTTAATTCGTATTCGCCCGTCGCTTTCACAGATTCTACTGCATCGCTCAACAAGAAAGACGGACGACCGCCATTTTTGATAAAACGCTGCAAGGAAAACTCCATTGCTGCAGCGTTAAACGGTGTGTCGTCGTGAAAAATAACGCCTTGACGCAAGGGGATTGTATATGTCAATCCATCTTGGCTAACTTTAGGCATTGCTGTAGCTAAATGGGGGACTAACTCAGTAGTTCCCGACTTGTAAGTATAGAGAGTGTCGCCCAAATTTTGCAGCAGTTGCCCTGATATAATTTCGTAAGCGTCTGCAGGGTCGATCGTCCGCAATTTCAAAGTTGTGCCAATAGTAACGCGGTTATTAGCATTTTCGCCGCTCGCATTCACCGATCGACGTGATCCCTGTCCACAACTTGCAGTTAACAAGCAGCACAGAAAAAACAGAGCTATCGCTTTAATCACTGAAGGTTTTATATGTATTCTAGGCTGCTGCTTGTTAATTCCCATCGTCTTTTTTTGACACTCCAAATTACTGATTATATTATCAGGACTTACGCACTGTTAGACTATAAACCAATACGGTTCACTTAAGAGAGATCCCCCCTAACCCCCCTTAAGAAGGGGGGGACAAGAATGCTCTCAAAGTCCCCCTTCTTAAGGGGGATTTAGGGGGATCTCCGGGGCATAAATAATGTTAAGTGAACCGTATTGGACTATAAACCGGATTTATTGGTAGATTCTCCTCTAATACAAATATCGTTGCCTAATCACAGCAACTTAAAAGCTTGGTGATGTTCGATCGGTTTGAGATCCTTCGGCTCAATTTTTATAGCTTACTGGGTCATGAGTGTTCTTGCTAAGAAGTGCGGCGATCGTCTTAATTAATTTATCCGGTTCGATCGGCTTTGCCAGATGTCGTTGAAATCCAGCTTGCAAAGCTTGCTGTTGATTAAACTCGCCCGCATAGGCAGTCAGGGCGATCGCGGGAATCAGCCCACCCCGTTCTGGCGGCAGGGCTCGCACTTGCCGCAACAGCATATAGCCATCCATCCCCGGCATTCCAATGTCGCTCAACAGGACATCTGGCTGGAAATTAGTCAACGCTGTGAGGGCTTCTTGAGGGACAGCAACAGTCAGTACCTCTGCACCTGCATCTTCTAGCAAAAAGGAAATCAACTCTAGCATATCCGGCTCATCATCTACCACAAGTATCCGCATCCCGGATAACGGTTCATCCACAGTCGATCGTTCCGAAAGTCCTGCAAGAGAGTTTTCTTGTCTTACCTTCCCTGATAGGGGCATTCTTACGGTAAAGGTAGCTCCTAACCCTTCACCGGGGCTATCTGCCCCAACAGTGCCACCGTGCAGTTCGACTAGATGCCGCACGATCGCCAGCCCCAATCCCAAGCCACCAAAATTGCGGGTTGTAGCGCCATCTTTTTGCCGGAAGTAGTCAAACACGTAGGGTAAAAACTCCCGTGCGATGCCAATCCCTGTATCCGCCACAGTAATTTGAGCCTGATTGCCAACACGAGTTAAGCGCACCTCAACGCGCCCCCGGGCTGAGGTGAATTTGACCGCATTGGAAACAAGATTCCACACAACTTGCTGCAAACGGCCCGAATCCCCCAAAATTTGTCCGCTCTGAGGATCTAACACAGTTTGAATATCAATGGATTTGGCAACAGCAGCCAAATTGACTGTTTCGATCGCCGATTCCACAGTTAAAGCTAAATCGACTGGACGAATATTAAGACTGAGCTTGCCTTGGAGAATTTTCGAGACATCAAGCAAATCTTCAATCAATTCACTTTGCAGCTTGGCGTTGCGTTCGATCGTCGCTAACGCCTGTGCGGTTTTGGCCGCATCCAGCTTGCCAGTTTGCAAAAGTTGTGACCACCCCAAGATGGGATTGAGGGGCGATCGCAATTCATGGGATAGTACCGCTAAAAACTCATCCTTGATGCGATTTGCCTGTCTTAGCTGTTCCGCTTGCTGCTGGAGTGAATCGTTCAGGTTTGCCCGTTCCAAAGCGATCGCGATCTGGTCACAGGTCGATCCCAGCAGATCGATTTCTGCAGGCGTGAAGTGTGTCCGAGTCAGACTGGCAAATGAGAGCGTTCCTAATAACTGCCCTTGAGCGATTAACGGTTGACCCACATAAGCCGTGATGCCCATTTCACAGACAGCTTTAGCATTCGGATGAGTGGAAAGTTGGGCTTGATTCAAGACAATTTGCTGCTGCGTTTGGGCAACCAGTCCACAGAGATATTCACCTAATTCGATCCAGGCGATCGCCTGCGCCCTTTCTTCAGAGATGCCATCATAGTTTCTCAAATGCAGCATCGGGCGGTTGTCTTTTTCTTCCACCATGAAGTTGTAGTAAGAGTGCAGATCGAGTTGCACTGAAAGTTTGCTGAATAGCTTGTGGATCAACGCCAGAGGCTGTTCTGTCTGCAGGAGATCGCTGGTAGTTTCATACAGCAATTGCAGTCGCTCACTGGCTTGCCGTTGTACAGTCTTGTCCTGCATGATTTTGACAAATCCCTGCGGACAATCCGCATCATTAAGCAGGGGCATCATCAATCCACTCGCCCAAAAGCGATTCCCATCTTTGCGGACGTGCCAGCGTTCGTCTTCGGCCCGTCCTTGCAGTAGAGCCGTTTGCCTCTGGTACTCGGCTTGTCCTTGTTCGTTATCTTCGGGCGTGAAGATCATCCGAATCGAGCAACCAATTGCTTCTGTCTCGGTATAGCCCAACAGCCGTTCTGCCCCTGAGTTCCAACTGGCAATGATGCCGTTAAGGTCGAGGGTGAAGATCGCATAATCTTTGGCGCTTTCAAAGATCAGACGGAGGCGGGATTCATTCTCGCGCAGGGCTTCCTCAGCTTGTTTGTGGTCTTCGATATCAACACAGGAGCCGATGTAGCCCAAGAACTCACCTTCCAATCCGTACCGAGGAACAGCTTCATCCATAATCCAACGGTATATGCCATCACAGCGTTTCAAGCGATATTCCATCTTGAACGGTTGACGGGCATCAAAGGCCGTCACATAGGTGTCTAAACACCGATCGAAGTCGTCGGGGTGGACTCCTTGGGCCCAACCATTGCCCCTTTCTTGCTCGATCGTCCGTCCGGTAAAGTTTAGCCACGGGAGGTTGAAGTAATAACAGAGTTTATCGGTGCCCGACATCCAAATCAGCACAGGGGCGGCATCTGCCATCAGCCGGAACCGTGCCTCACTCTCCCGTAGTGTGGCTTCGGCTTGTTTGCGACCGGTGATATCGTTGACCAGTGCTACAAACCCTTCAACTTTTCCCTGGCTATTGAAGCGGGGAACATAGGTCGCATTGATATAACGGGTTCCACCATCTTTGTAGGAAATTTGGCTTTCAAAGGTCACTTCCTCTCCTGCCAAGACTTGCTCAACATAAGGACGAATCGCTTCATAACCAGTTTCGCCTAAAACCTCTCGGAGATGCTTGCCGTAGATTTCCTTTGCCACAGATCCAAACCATTCTTCATATGCTCGATTGTTGAAGCGATAGCACTGACCTGAGTCTACAAAGGAGATCAAGGCAGGCACGGCATTGGTGACTAAACGAAGTTCTGCTTCTCGTTGTTGCAATACCTCCTCGGCCAGTTTTCGATCGGTGACATTTCGGAAATAAATGGTAATCCCGTTCGCGGCAGGGTAGGTGCGAACGTCATACCACCGATCGTGACCGGGATAAAACGCCGTGACCGATAAAGCCACGCGCTCGTTGGCCACGCGCCGATAAACCCGCTCAAACTCGCTGCCATCAAGTCCTGGCAATTCTTCCCACAAATTCTTCCCAATCAGATCGCCCGAAGTGCGGTCTAGCAGAATTTCCGCTGACCGATTCAGGTAAGTGAAACGCCAATTCTCATCCAGGGAAAAGAATCCATCATCAATGCTCTCAAGAATGTTGCGACTCTGTTCTTCGCTTTGACGCAACGCTTCTTCGGCTTGTTTGCGATCGCTGATGTCGATGAATACGCCCCGCGTCGAAATTATCATGCCCTCAGCGTTGTAGGCGCAATCGCCCTTTGCCAAAATCCAACGAACGGTACCATCTGCCCACAGCGTCCGATACTCTATTTCAGTATGCGGTTGATTTGCTTTTAGCTCAGTGAGGACGGTGTGAACGAATGGGCGATCGTCGTGATGCACGGCTTCTAAAAACACCTGCACCGACATTGCCTGATCCACGGGTAAACCAAACATCGCTTTGGCTCTATCCGTAAAACTCAGCGTGTCAGTTTCTATATCCCAATACCACAAACCCAAATTGCCGCCTTCGGAAGCGAGTCGGAGCTGTTCTTCGCTCTCACGCAACGCCTGGAACGATCGATCGCGCTCGAAGGCGATGCTGGCAACTTGGGTGCCGAACTCGGCGAGTTTATATTCCCAATCCGTCGGCCTCCGCGCCTCGCTAAAGCAAAGCATCAGCAACCCCAGAGCTAGATTGTCCTGCCTGAGCACGGGCTGAGAATGACACGCTAGAATGCCATGAGCCACGCATAAATTTCGCCATGCTTGCGAGCAGCGATCGTCGTTGGCAATGTCGGCGCAGGTCACGGACTGACCGCTATACACTGCTTCGCCGCAGCTTCCAATGCACAAATCGTTAATCCGAGCATCTTGGAGTCCTTCACCAAAAGACGGTGGAAAGTCTGGAGTAATGGATCTCTTAAACGTCAGCCGCTGAGCATCGGCTAGCAGGAAGCCCGCGCGGGTACCCGGATTCAGCCTGGATACTGAGTTACACACGGCTGCCAGACAGTCGTCTAGTGGCTGTCCGAATGCGATCGACTCCAGCAGTCGTTTCTGCTCGATTAGCAGGAGTTCCCCCTGTTTGCGATCGGTAATGTCAGCAAGCAAAACGGTCAGTCCACTGGGCGAAGGGTAAATGCGATGGTCATGCCAACCCTTCCAAGGTGAGTACAGATAATCAAACTGGAGCGGCTTTTGTTCGCGGATTGCCCGATGAAACTGCACATAAGCATCGGTGTCAACTGCAGCCGGAAATAACTCCCAAATGTTCTGACCCAGAATCGCTGACCGCTGCATTCCTACCATTTCACAGTAGCGATCGTTGGCATAGGTGTAGCGCCAATCGCGATCGAGGATGTAAAACCCATCGTTGATGCTAGAAAGTACCGTTTCTAGCTGTTCTTTTGCCGCAGTCGCTGCAGTTTGTGCTACTTGGCCCCGAAGCTGGGCCTTTTGTTCTAGCGACCTTGCCTCCTGTAAAGTTTGCAAGACTGCTTTCGCGTTTTTTAGAGCAGTGCGCCAGGATAGATTGAGTGAAGCGCTCAATCCTGCGGCGATCGAAAACATACCGATCCGAAGAATTGTCTCTACATTAGCGATATGTAAGGAATAGAACGGCTCAATAAAAAAATAGTTGATTGCCAGCGTGGATAAAATTGTTGCCAGCAACCCAGCCCCGACACTGCCATACCAGGAACTCACCATCACCGCGATGAAAAACAGGGGCGTCGTGGTTGGATAGATCCACTGTAAAAGCGATCGGGTTAGCGCCAGTGCCAGAGCCACGGAGACGGTCGCCACACCATAGGGAAGTAGTCTAACTCTGAAAATGCTGTTGATTCCCTCTAAACTCACCCTTTGTACTCCTTATCCGAAAAATATCTTGCTCGCAGCGCCTGACTGTATTCGCGAAGCGTTGCATCTGGCAAATTACCTAACTCATCCAGCAATATCTAACTTTGCTTGAGTGCCAAGCCAGAAGGCGTAGAGTGTCCATTTTTCCAACGATTAATCGGGGGAAAGGTCATCCCTAATTCATCCGCCAACTTTTTCTGAGACAGGTTCAGCGCTGGCCGCCGTTCTCGCACCAAATTACCGATCGCTGGTTTTTGAGCCCTAAGCCGCTCTATTTTGAGAACCCTCAGAAGTAACAGGTATAAAGCTGTTTATATTTTACACCTTGGACAGATTCCAGAGGTCAGTCATCTCTCTCAAGATAT
>Ga0335394_10001280_pt1 | contig 28181 bp, 19 predicted proteins | sample MAT03_FD_205741 | JGI IMG/M metagenome (GOLD analysis project Ga0335394, IMG submission 205741) | Freshwater microbial communities from Lake Fryxell liftoff mats and glacier meltwater in Antarctica - MAT-03 (spades assembly) (version 2) ...
AGAAACTGTATAGCTAAAACCATTATTAGATTTGTCTGCCTTGGTTGGGTCACTGGGGTCGTAACCGTCTGTTGTGGCTGTAGCTAAATTTGTGGCGTTATAGTAGCTACTGACACAGGCGATCGGTTTTTGGTAGTTATCGCTATTCAATGGGTCGTAGGAGTCTTTGTTGTAGTGATAAACCGCCGTAGCACGCATTACCAAATGACCACGACTTTGTGTGCTGGGTGTGCTGGAGTTTAGCGGATCAGTAGGGTCTGGTACTACCATAGGCATGGCATCAGACCATACCACTGGTGCTTGATCTTCTTTTTCTGCTGTGGTGGGATTATCAACTGCTGATGGTGGCTTAGGTACAAACACTGGACTTGCCGGACTATACACCCCAGCACCTGTAACTACTCGAAGACCACCAAGAACATCAAGAACATCGGCACGACTATTAGCTGCTGATGTTTCCCAAAAACCATCACGTTCAGTAGCACCGAGGTCTGCTAACTGTTTAGCGCGGGTGGTACGGGTACGGGTTTTAGTGCTACCGTTCCAAAGTACACCAGAAATGTCTTGCGGAACATCTTCACCAAGGAATTGTTTAAGTGTGCTATCCCATCGGAGTTCTGGTAAGTTGTTGCCTACAAGGATGCGATCGCCTAATTCTTTTTCTTCCACAGGACTCTGATCGACTATCTGCGGATCAATAGCAGTCAACCGTGATGTACTTAAGGTCAACTTAGTATTTGCATCTGTGGGGTACATCCACACATCCAACGGTCGTAGCTCATCATTACTCTTATTAGCAGTATTATCTGTGCCTTGTAAAACTTCAGCCGCAGTGTACGGTGTGGTGGTACCATATTTAAATACGCCGGAATTAACCAAATTACTCAAAAAAACTTCCTTAAATGGTACACGTCTAGTACGCTGCTCAAAGTAAACTTTTAATTCTGTTTTTCTTAGTTCATCTGCGTCTAAACCAGGATCTTTAGTGATGCGTCTATCAATATTATCTTTTACGATTTGCGGGTCATTACCTTTACTACGAGCAAATTGTGCATCTCTTAACAAACCAATACGTTGTGCGTAAGCCCGACTGTTATAGGCGATTTCATTAGGTACGTTACTAGTAGATATCTCAGGCGATGTCAGAGCCTTTTCGACAGGTTTAGTATTGTCTTTGAATAAATGTATTAAGCTTCCCCCTGCCTCAGAATTAGTTATAGCGCCATTTGTTGCAACGTTACCACCAATGATGATTTTGCCGTTTTCGCGTTCATAATAGCAAGAATCTATACTGCTGACCTGAAAGAAACTAAGAGCTGTGTTTCTTCTGGTGAAGAAGTTACTGTTAGTAAAAATACGTCCGTTCATACGGAACGCAGGCCCAGGTGTGATATCTAAATCATCTTGATAAACTACAGAATTATTAGTCAATGGTATTTGCTTGCGGTCTTGTTGCAGTTCTATAGCCGAAAAGCCCTGATTACCTTTGTAGGGTAGATAATTGCCCTTAATAGTACTGTCAAAAGAGCTTATATCTGTAATCGGAACTGTCGCAGTGTAGATAAAAAAGCTTTTTTTCAATTCCCCGCTTGTGACTTTATACCAACTAGAACCACCAATCAAGCTAGCACTCGTGTCACCACCAGAATCACAAACCTTGCCAGCTAAAGGAACAGTTCTTGCTTCAATAGGAGTGCGTTTACGTATAGGATCATTACCTTTATAAGGAGGGTTTCGAAAGTAAATACCGTAAAGTGTAAAACTATCAAATTTACCGTCATTATCAGTATCTACAGGAAACTTCCATGCAGTTTCCATAATTTCTTTTGATTCTAAAATGCCGTCTTTAGGTACGTCAATATCCTTATTTCCATTCAGGTCATACCCTACCATTACAGAAGTTTCATCACCTAATGTATAGGTTGATAGACTCTTAAGCAGAGTGGTATAAAGTGTCGCATCAGACGGGACTGCCCGTGGTAAGCTTGGGTCAGCAAAGAGTGCAGTGATTTTTGCTTTTGCCCGATCCAATGCAGGTGTAGCTGCTTGAAGCACAGCCTCATTCACACGGACATTACTAGCATTTTTCGAGCGCTCAAAAGACCTAAACAAAATCGCAGTTGTTAACAGCACGACAACCAAAGTTACCATCGCCACTGTCGGCAACAAAAACCCAGCATTCTCCGACCCGCGTCTTCTTCGAGTCCCAGAAATAGTTCGTAGAAGCCAAATAATTTGCTTATTAATTGCAGATAAAAACTGCTTGCTAACTTGTATAAAGGTTTTTTGAATTACCTTGAATAGCTGACGTTTTCGAGACATAGATGCTTCCCTGTCAAGTGGTTTATAGCGGATTTTTGATTTTTTATCAAAATTGGTGGTCGTGCCTAAAAATTAACTTTTTAGGCACAGGATGAAACTATATTTATGTAACTACTGCATCTGGTTTTATTAACTTTCAAATCAAGTAGCTAAAACAAAAGAGAATTTATTAAAGTTATATCATTTATGAATTGTTTATCTTATCCGGTAAATACTGATTTTTTGAGAATTATTTAATCCAATCCCAGAAATAATAAAAGCATAATATCACAGTAGAATTGCGTAAATATATTTTGTTTTGATGTATCTTTATGAAGATATTGTTACCAGAGTAGGCTTATAATACCCATGTGTTAAAGGAAAGATATCAGTTGAGTGCAAAATAATCAGAGGTTCGGCTCAGATTCGCTGGGCGACTGGAAGTCGCGGCTACACGAGACTTTACCCACAAGAATGCGACGGGCTGAACGTTTAGCAGAGCAGCTACGCGCACTTGTATCAAGCCTGATTGGGAACATCTCAATGAGTGTAAAAAGCCTTGTAAAACCTCACCCCAACCCTCTCCTTGGTAAGGAGAGGGGGCAAGAATCTCCTTGTAAAACCTCACCCCAACCCTCTCCTTGGTAAGGAGAGGGAGCAAGAATCTCCTTGTAAAACCTCACCCCAACCCTCTCCTTGGTAAGGAGAGGGGGCAAGAATCTCCTTGTAAAACCTCACCCCAACCCTCTCCTTGGTAAGGAGAGGGGGCAAGAATCTGGTATATTTGCAAAACTGAGATGCTCCCGCCTGATTTTGGTGATGAGGAAGATTAATTAATTTTATTATTTAGGTTTAATCTTGCTCCCCTCTCCTTAATAAGGAGAGGGGCTGGGGGTGAGGTTCAACTACTATCCCCTTAAATTTCTTATATTCTGAGCAATACTTTCCAGCACCCCAGACAAATTAGCATACACATCATTATTCGTAAATCTAATAAACTTAATTCCTGTTGATTCAATAAATTCTTGTCTTGCATTATCATATTCAGCAGCACCTTCTTTAAAATGGCTTTCGCCATCAATTTCTATAGCTAACTTGAATTCAGAACTATAAAAATCCATAACAAACTTATCGACACTATATTGTCTGCGAAACTTGCAGTTTTCTAGCTGTCTATCTCTTATTTTATCCCAAAGAAGTTTCTCGGCTTTTGTGATATTTTGGCGTAATAGTCGCCTTTTTTCTATTTCACTATTTTTGTTATAAAGTTTAGTCATTTTTATTTCCAATTCCAGTCCCCTCTCCTTTATAAGGAGAGGGTTAGGGTGAGGTAAAGCGATAACTTTAAATGTTTATTCAGCCTTGATTGAATTGTTCACAAGATAAGAACCTCACCCCGCCCTTCGGGCACCCCTCTCCTTATTAAGGAGAGGGGAATATGGATTAGGCGCTGAAGTATTTTGCTAGGGGGTGATAAGCAATAATCGCAGTGGTAGATTGTTCTGGATAAAGTTGTTCACTTTCATCCATATACAATTTAATCCTGTCAGTCTGCAATAACTCCAGTTGCTTGTATTGGTCTTGGATATTTGGGCAAGCTGGATACCCAAAGCTATACCGTGAGCCACGATAGCGTTGTGCTAATATATCCCGAATATTATCCGGTTCTGACGCTCCATGACTCGCTAACGCTGCGCTATCAGCAGTAAAACCTAACTCCCGGCGGATTCTGGCGTGTGTCCACTCAGCTATAGCCTCTGCCACCTGCACTGCCATGCCGTGAAAATACAGATAATCGGTGTATTGATTGGCAGCAAACAGCTTTTGGGCAAACTCTGTTGCAATCTCACCTACAGTCACCGCTTGCATGGGGAAGACATCAATAATTCCCGATTCCTTTGGTGCAAAGAAATCTGCTATGCACAGCCGCCTTAAAGACTTCTGTCTGGGAAACTCAAAAGTTGCAACCTGTTGTGATTGGTTCTCTGAATCATATATATGTAGAGAATTCCCCTCGGCTTGACAAGGGAAATAACCATAAATCACTTGGGGATGCAATAGATTTTCCTCAATAATTCGCTGTTTCCAAGTTTCTAAAACTGGGTAAACTTTCTCAGCCAAGAAAGCCTGATATTCTTCCTTAGATTGTTCTTTTGGTTTGCGGAATTGCCACTGTCCAGCAATCAAAGCTTGTAAATCTAAATGCCAGAATATTTCCTCAATGGGAATATCACTAGGCTGCAACAACTGTGTTCCCCAAAAAGGCGGTGTTGGACGTTCAATATCTATTGCCACAGCATCAGAACGTCTTGTATCTACTTCTTTTGGTTCAGCAGATGTTTCTTCAGCAGTTGTAACTTTTGGTTCTTTGTGACCATTCGTCGAAACTTCAGCAGTTTCAACTTCGTTCAAAAATCCCTGCAAATCTTCCCAGTTACCAGCAGTCTTTGCTGGCATTAATTTATCCATGAAGTGCAAGTCAGAAAAGGCATCTTTGCCATAAACGACTTTACCTTTGTAGGTTTTTTGGCAATCTTCATACACAAATTTGGGAGTCAGTGCCGCACCTCCTAAAATTACGGGTACACTAATTCCCTTTTCGTTAAATACCTCCAAATTCTCTTTCATGAAGGCGGTGGATTTTACCAGCAAACCACTCATGGCAATACAATCAGCTTTGTGCTGTTCGTAAGCATTGATGATGTTTTCTACTGGCTGCTTAATTCCCAGGTTAATCACCTTGTAGCCATTGTTGGATAAGATGATATCCACCAAGTTTTTACCAATGTCGTGGACATCGCCTTTCACTGTGGCAATGATAAAGGTTCCCTTGCCATTGTTGCCAGATTCTGACTTTTCCATGAAGGGTTCTAGGTAGGCTACCGCCGCTTTCATGGTTTCCGCAGATTGCAAGACGAAGGGTAGCTGCATTTGTCCAGAACCGAATAATTCCCCGACAACTTTCATACCATCTAGCAGAAAGGTGTTGATAATTTCCAAGGGGGGATGTTCTTCTAAGGCTTTTTTCAGATGTTCTTCTAAGCCAATGCGTTCGCCATCGATGATATGACGCTTGAGGCGTTCTGGGATGGGGAGACTTTCATCTAAAGAGCGATCGCGCTTAGTTGTCACCCCGGCAAATACTGTGGTAAGCTCTCCCAAAGGATCATACACGCAAACGTTACCATCAAACTTGCGCTCGTCATAAATCAACTGGCGACAGATTTCTTGATGGCGTGCTTCAATCTTTGAGAGCGGTAAAATTTTGTTAGCGCTGACAATGGCTGCATCCATTCCCGCCGTTGTGGCTTCGTGTAAAAACACTGAGTTTAGCACCATCCGCGAGGCTGGATTCAAACCAAAGGAAATATTGGAAACACCCAAAATCACATGACATCCAGGCAATCCTTCACGAATTCGCCGGATGGATTCAATTGTGGCTTTACCGTTTTCTCGGTCTTCTTCAATCCCGGTGGAAATTGGTAACGCTAGGGTATCAAAGAATATTTCTGTAGGAGGTATGCCATATTCTACAGCTTGACGGTATGCACGCCCAGCGATCGCAAACTTTTTGTCTGCTGTCCGCGCCATCCCATCTTCATCGATAGTACCAATGATTACACCAGCACCGTATTTCTTCGCTAACTCCAGCACTTTCAAAAAGCGCGGTTCCCCATCTTCGTAATTGGTGGAGTTTAGCAAACACTTACCACCGGCAACCTTTAAACCCGCCTCCATTTTTTCCCATTCGGTGGAGTCAAGCATTAACGGCAATGTCACATTATTAACAATGCGCGAAACTAATTCGTGCATATCCCGCACGCCGTCGCGTCCCACATAATCCACGTTGACATCAAGGATATGTGCGCCTTCTTTTACCTGCGCCCTCGCCATTGAAACGAGTCCATCCCAATCTTCCGCATTTAGCAAATCGCGGCACTTCTTGGAACCACTGGCGTTAAGACGTTCGCCCACAATCAAGAAGGAATTATCTTGATCGTAAGGCTGAGTGGTATAAATTGATGCTGCCGCAGGTTCTAAGCTAGGCTGTCTAACTTTTGGCTTTAGGTCTTTAGCAAGTTCTGCCAATTGTTGAATGTGTTCTGGACGCGTCCCACAGCAACCCCCTATCACTTGGACACCCAAATCTTCAACAAAATGCATTAGCGACATCCGTAATTCTAACGGTGTCAGGCGGTAGTGCGCTTGACCGCCGACATTCTCAGGTAAACCCGCGTTGGGAATACAAGAAACGATGAAAGGTGAATGTTCTGCCAGATACTTGATATGTGGTTTCATCAAGTCTGGGCCAGTGGCGCAGTTTAGACCGAGAATATCTATTGGGTAATGTTCCAGAATTGTCAGCACAGCACTGATTTCTGAACCAACCAACATTGTCCCCATGCTTTCCATTGTCACAGAAACCATCAACGGTCTGCGATCGCCTTTTTTAGCAAAAACTTCTTCAATTCCATTCAGCGCCGCTTTAATTTGCAGCACATCTTGACAAGTTTCCACGAGGAATAAATCGACACCACCATCCCACAGCGCCTCTGCTTGTTCGGCAAAAGTAGCTTTCATGGTGTCAAAGTCAATATGTCCCAAGGTAGGAAGTTTAGTTGTGGGGCCGATGGAACCTGCCACAAATCGGGGTTTTTCTGGTGTGGAAAATTCAGCAGCGACACGCTTGGCTAATTCTGCGGCTGTCTTGCTGAGGTAGTATGCTTGGTCTGCCAAGTCATATTCTGCCAGTACAAGGGACGTACTGCCAAAGGTATCCGTTTCAATGACATCAGCACCAGCAGCGAGAAAGTCTCGGTGAACCTTAGCCACAGCTTCGGGTTTGGTGTGGACTAAGTATTCGTTACAACCTTCATACTGTGGGCCGCCGAAGTCTTCAGCAGTCAGGTTTTGGGTTTGTAAGTTGGTTCCCATTGCCCCGTCAAATACGAGGACTGGGCTATCTGGACTACGCAGGCGTTCAAGGAAAGAATGAGTCATATTTTCCTAGAAGAAATGAGCAAATCAAGTGAGTCTTGTGATACTCGACTTACTTTATTATTTTCCAAGATTGTGATATTTTCAGCATCTTTTAATAAAGTCTGTTTTGCTGAAACTCACTTTTCGCTCATTTTGACCTGATTTCTCAAGGTTGGCGACGGCAGAATTATGCAAAAGCGCCCTCATATCATGTTCGCTTGATTGCTTATTAAACTCGAAGAACCCCACCCCGCCAAAGCTACGCTTTGTTTCCCTTCCCGAACAGCCTACAGTGTACATACAAGTCTTGCCGCAGCCATATCTTTATTAATAAATCTCGATTAATAAATCTCGCACTGCGTTTCTATCCCGCCTCGGAATGAATTCCGAGTCTCATAGCCCAAGTCCACTCAAGTGGACTAAATGATCAATTCAGTCCACTTGAGTGGACTTTAGCTATCAGCCCTGAACTTCAGTTCTGGGCGGGATGTTGGTGAGTGTGACAGTTTAGCTTTGACAAAAATGTGTGTAGAGAATTTTTCGACTTATGCGTACACCGTAGCCTGCTTGCGGGGAGGGGTTGAAGGTCGTGAAACCCAACAAAGTCCTGAAAATGTTAGGTTTTCTTCCTCAACGCAACCTACATTGGAGTTATTTTTTAGGCAAAACCTACGCAGTGAGGTTGGCAGGTGACAAACGAAGAAGTGTTACAAATTTTTGAACAAGCTGCCAAGGAAAAGGCAACGGAATTAGACCTCTTTAACTATCAACTAAGCAGCCTACCGCCAGAAATCAGCCAACTCTCCAATTTGACAACGCTATCACTCTATAAAAATCTACAATTAAGCTCGCCACCGCCTGAAATTGTCAAGCAGGGAACACAGGCAATTTTGACCTATCTTTGAGCCAGGTTAGAAGATAAACAATAATATTTTTATAAGCTGCTAATAGTTGGCTCGTAACAGCATTATTGCAGGGATTATAAACGTATATTTAACTAGAATTAAAGTATTATAGCGATTCTCGTTTAGATACCATAAGCGATAGGGACGTACAGTGGTGCGCCTCTACGAAGGACACGCAAGTTTAGCTATAAGTTAATATCTACCGTTTTACGAGTATTAGAAAAATGAGGTTTAAAGACTGGGCGACTAGGGTGCTACTAATCTCACTGATGTTCATGGCTCTAATTGTAGTGCTGCTAATTGGACGAGCGACAAAATTACAAAATAATCCGGCAACAGCCAGTACATCCAATCCACAGGTTACAGCTTTCAGTCAATATCCCCAGGCCCAATTGCAATCAGCGAAAGAGCCAGAGAAGAAATCTCAAAATGTTATCAAGTCCCCAGTCAAGACGAATCAGGCTGTAGCAAGGTATGTAACCACTCAAGCTTTTGCACAGTACAGACCTAATTATCAAGTTGTCTCAGTTAACCCAACTAACTATGGAGAACGGTACGCCCAAGATGTTAACGGCGTTCCTCTCAATAATCAACCAATTATCGTCCTCCATGAAACTGGTTATTCTGCTTCCAGCGCGATTAATTTCTTTCAAGTAGCCCATGACGATGAAAGTGTGCAAGCAAGTTACCACGCTTTAATCAAGTTAGACGGAACGGTGGTTTATCTAGTACCGCCAGAAAAGCGGGCTTTTGGTGCAGCTAACTCAGTATTTGAGACTCCAGGGGGAGTGGAAACTGTGCAGACTAATCCGAATTTGCCTGCGTCTGTGAATAATTTTGCTTATCACGTTTCTTTAGAAACACCGCCAGATAGTTATGACAGTGGCAGTCAACAAACCCATAGCGGCTACACGGAGGCTCAATATAATTCTCTTGCTTGGTTAATTGCTCAAAGTCAAGTCCCGGACGATCGCATCACTACGCACCATCTAGTAGACCGTTCTGGTAAAAAAGTTGACCCGATAAATTTTGATGGTAATAAACTTCTGAGCTTACTTAATACTTATCGTCAGCTTAGACCAATTTATAGAGTAAGTAAATAAAAAATGGTGCGTTACGCTTTTGCGTTAACACACCCGACAAAATTTATTGAACTAAGGAACAAGAATTAAATAACATACAATTTATGTCCCTAGCTTACCTCACCCTCAATCCCTCTCCTTATAAAGGAGAGGGAAGCTGGATAGAGGATGAAGTTTTGCATTTTATTTAATCCAGGTTCCTAAGCTATTTGCTAAAGCTATAAATTTGCTGCGTCTTTAGGCGATCGCTAATCGATGAAGGTAGTGTACCATCCGAAAATGTCTGTCTATCCAGTTGGACTTGTAAATTACTCAAGGGATCGCAACCAGAAGAAATCAGAAATTCTATTTTCTGGATGTAAGGCAAGGTTGCGAGGTTGTCTAGAATTTGGAAGATAGCGTGTATGTAAGGATGACCACTTTGTTGATACCAATCAGAGCTAGCAACTTTTGCTTGATCAAAACCCAAGTGTACTGTCAAAGATGGCTCGTCAAATATAGCGATCGCTAAGGGACGCGCTTCTTCCTGTAACAACAAATCATTACTTCTTGCTAAATGTCGCAGTTTTTCTAAGCGTTCATAACGTTCCGTCACAGCTTCCGGGTCATCTTGCCAATGGATTGCTACTGTTACCAAATAAGTTTGTAACAGCATGTGACCTAGCTTTTTTGCTTTTGTCGCCAGGTAATAGGAATTGTAGTCATTGGCCTCAATCAATAACGGTAAGCGATCGACTACTTCCATCCCATAGCCCTTAACTCCAGCAATTTTACGGGGATTATTGGTAATTAAACGGATCTTTTTGATGCCCAAATCCATGAGCATTTGTGCCCCCATGCCGTAATCTCGCAAGTCAGCCGGAAATCCCAAACGCTCATTTGCTTCTACTGTATCCAGTCCCATATCCTGCAATGAGTAGGCTTTCAGCTTGTTAATCAAGCCGATTCCCCGTCCTTCTTGACGTAGGTATACAACTACACCTTGACCCGCAGACTCAATCATTTTGAGTGCAGCTTGTAACTGCATCCGACAATCGCAGCGCAAAGAACCCAAAGCATCACCAGTTAGGCATTCTGAGTGCATCCGCACCATTACTGGCTCATCTTTGAAATTAGCTGGATCACCCTTGACAATTGCAACATGTTCTGTATTATCCAGGGTATGACGGTATGCGTAAATTTCAAACTGACCAAATTGACTAGGCAGCTTAGTAACAACTTCCCGATAAACTAAGCGATCATGTTTTAGGCGATAGCTGATTAAATCCGCAATACTAATGATTTTTAGATTGTGACGTTTCGCATATTCGACTAACTGCTGCAACCGCGCCATTGAACCATCGGGGTTTTGAATTTCGCAAATTACCCCGGCTGGATATAGCCCTGCTAGTCGAGATAAGTCTACAGCTGCTTCGGTATGTCCTGCGCGTTTGAGTACGCCTCCAGCTTTAGCCCGAATCGGGAAAATATGACCAGGACGACGTAAATCGGTAGGTTTGGTGGCTGGGTTGAGAGTAACCTGGATAGTGCGGGCGCGGTCTTCTGCTGAGATGCCAGTGCTAACGCCCAATTCTGGGCCAGCATCAATACTGACAGTGAAGGCAGTTTGGTTAGTATCTGTAATGTTGCTTACCATCAAGGGTAAGTCTAGCTCGTCTAAGCGATCGCCTGTCATTGCCAAACAAATCAGCCCTCTAGCTTCCACCGCCATGAAATTAATCGTGTCGGGTGTGGCAAATTGGGCGGCACAAATTAAGTCGCCTTCATTTTCTCTATTTTCATCATCTACCACTACAACGACGCGACCAGCTTTTAGGTCTGCTAAGGCGGCATCAATCGAATCAAATTTAAAAGCTTGGTTAGTATTAGGCTGTGACACAGAAAGATTTCCAGCTACCAACGTAAATTTTTTTAACAATTTCTTCTTTTAGATTGTAGCTCCTTTATAAGGCAGAGGAGTAGACTAGCAATGATTTGATAACCTAACAAAAATTTCTGCCCCTAAAATCGGGGTTTATTAATAGGGTGCAACGACAATCAAGGATGAACAGGACAAGGGAGACAAGGGAGACAAGAGAGACAAGAGAGACAAATAAAATATTTGACAATTTCGCCGCGTCACTCCTTCCCGGCATCTGAAAAAAGTAGAGGGGTTTCAGCTGTTTTGTACGCTGTGCGTCTAGTCGCTGATATTGTTGATAGCTGATAACGAATTCACCATTCATGGGATAAGGATTTCAGATCATGGGCAAATTTAGACGCGTACCCGTTGGGATTGTTGGCGCGTCGGGCTATGGCGGAGTACAGTTAGTACGGCTACTGATGGATCATCCAGAAGTCGAACTGGTTTATTTAGGCGGTGAGAGCAGTATCGGAAAATTTTTTGGGGATCTCTACCCACATCTGGCTCATGCAACTAACCTGCTAATAGAAGCAGTAGAACCAGAAATAATTGCTCACCGATGTGAAGTAGTTTTCCTGTCTTTACCAAATGGTCTAGCTTGCCAAATCGCGCCCAAACTGTTGGAAAAAGGATGTAAAGTACTAGATTTGAGTGCAGACTATCGGTTTAGTAATTTGACAACTTATACAAATTGGTATGGCATTGAGAGAAGCGATCGCACAATTGCAGCTACAGCAGTTTATGGATTACCAGAACTTTATCGCGATCGCATTGCCGAAGCTCAACTCATTGGCTGTCCTGGTTCCTATCCTACTGCTAGTCTCCTTGCACTTTCGCCACTCTTAAAGCAAGGTTTAATCGTGCCAGAAACAGCTATTGTTGATGCCAAGTCTGGTACGTCTAGCAGTGGAAGGCAACCTCAAACCAACTTATTACTAGCTGAAGCAGACAACTCTATAGCAGCTTACAATATTGGCCGTCACCGTCATACCCCAGAAATTGAGCAAATTTGTAGTGACTTAGCTGGTCATGAACTAATGATCCAATTTACACCCCACCTTATCCCAATGGTGCGCGGTATTTTGACAACGGTATATGCCAAAATGAGCGATCCCGGTTTAGTGCGAGATGACTTAATCACTATTTTCTCAGCCTTCTACCGCAACTCTCCTTGGGTGAGAGTCTGCGGTAGCGGCATTTATCCCCAAACCAAGTGGGCTAACGGCAGCAATCTTTGTTATATCGGTGTAGAAGTTGACCCGCGCACAGGTCGCGTTATTGTCATGTCAGCAATTGACAATCTAATTAAAGGACAGGCGGGCCAAGCGATTCAGTGCCTAAACCTGATGATGGGTTGGGATGAAACTTTGGGGTTGCCCAAATTGGGGTTTTATCCCTAAATGGGCATTGGGCATTGGGCATTGGGGATGAGGCTTTGAACTCCACTGTTCTGCCCCCTGTCCCCTGCCCCCTGCCCCCTGCCTCTCTATTTAGGCCCTAAACCTACAGCACCAGCATAAACGGCGCGATCGCCTAGTTCATCTTCAATTCGCAGCAAGCGATTATATTTTGCTACCCGTTCGCTGCGACAGAGGGAACCTGTTTTAATTTGACCGGCACGGGTTGCAACAGCTAAATCAGCGATCGTTGTGTCTTCTGTTTCACCAGAACGATGGCTAATTACTGAACGGATGCTGTTGCGGGTTGCCAAATCAATCGTTTCTAAGGTTTCGGTCAGAGAACCAATTTGATTGAGTTTAATCAAAATAGCATTAGCGGCTTTTTCCTGGATGCCTCTTTGCAAGCGAGTGGCGTTGGTAACAAACAAGTCATCCCCGACCAATTGCACCCGCGAACCTAACTTCTGGGTGAGCAATTGCCAACTCTGCCAATCTTCTTCGTGCAAGCCATCCTCAATTGACACAATTGGATATTGCTCAACCAATTGTCCTAAATAATCAATAAACTCAGCCGGGGCGTGAGGTTTACCATCGTAAACATACTGACCATTCTTGTAAAATTCGCTAGCCGCTACATCCAAAGCTAAAGCCACTTCTTCCCCTGGCTTATAACCAGCTTTCTTAATAGCAGCAACTAGCAAGTCCAAAGCCTTCTGATTAGATTCTAGGTTAGGGGCAAAACCGCCTTCATCGCCCACACCAGTGAGCAAACCCTTTTCATCTAATACTTGACTGAGGGTAGCAAACACCTCTGCACCCCAGCGCAATGCTTCCCGGAAGGAAGTTGCGCCAATTGGGACAATCATAAACTCTTGGAAATCCACATTGTTTGATGCGTGTGCGCCACCGTTAATCACGTTCATCAACGGCACTGGGAGCAAATTCGCTAAAGGGCCACCCAAATAGCGATATAGAGGAATTGCCAGAGATTCAGCACCTGCTTTAGCAGCTGCTAGGGAAACCCCCAAAATCGCATTAGCCCCCAAATTAGATTTGTTAGGAGAACCATCGATCGCAATCATTGTCCGATCTAATAATTCTTGGTTGAGGACATCCAAGCCTAACAATTGGGGTGCAAGTGCTTCTTTGACGTTTTGTACTGCCTTGAGTACGCCTTTGCCCCCATAACGGCTTTTATCGCCATCACGCAGTTCGCAAGCCTCAAAAGTGCCAGTAGAGGCACCACTGGGAACCTGCGCCAGTCCGACAACACCGTTGGCTAAATGTACTTCGGCTTCAATTGTCGGTCTACCGCGTGAATCAAGAATTTCACGGGCTGCGATCGCAACAATTGCAGTATCTAGGTCAGTATCTAAAAATTTACTCATCTGTACTTTATCCTTTGTTCGAGTGTGTTACGCATATAGTCCAGTTGCCTAACCCAATCGTTAGCTTATGCTGTTAAGAGACTTTATTGGCTGAGATTAAAGAAGATTTCCATTAAATGGATAGGGATCAACGCCAAAAATGGGTAAGAGAATATTTATAGCGTTTCTCGTTTACGTGAGGTACACCCGTAGGGGCACGGCACTGCCGTGCCCTTACACTTCGCAATATAATGTTGTACCGCATGTGAATGGGAACCTTGATGGCATTTCTACCTTCAGACTTTGAGCTAGGTAAAATATTGGCAGAGAATAACACTAAATCAATTACAGAGAAAAGGTCAATATGCGATTACTACACACAATGCTACGGGTGGGCAACCTTGAAGAATCCTTAAAGTTTTACTGTGAACTTCTAGGTATGAAATTACTACGCCGAAAAGATTATCCAGGGGGAGAATTTACCCTGGCTTTTGTTGGCTACGGTGATGAAAGCGACAACTCGGTGATCGAACTAACCTACAACTGGGGGGTAGAAAAGTACGAATTGGGTAATGCTTATGGTCACATTGCCCTTGGTGTTGATGATATTTACGCTACCTGTGAGGAAATCCGCAATCAGGGCGGTAAAGTTGTGCGCGAACCAGGGCCAATGAAACATGGTTCGACAGTAATTGCTTTTGTGGAAGATCCAGATGGGTATAAAGTCGAACTGATTCAACTGAAAACTGAAGGATCAGCAGTTAAACAGGAATCACTTGAGCAACTTGTGAGTCAGTAATTCTTATAATCAAGAATATTAAGTCAATACGCTTGGGTTAAGGCTTGATCTTCCCTAACCCTCCCTGATTACCCACATTTTTGTAACAATCAAGGTGTCGCATTGGCCGACATCCCGCCTAGAACTTAAGTTCTAGGCTGATAGCTCAAGTCCACTTAAGTGGACTGAAATTTTCCCTAACACACAAAGTTTAGCTATCGACATCGCTTAAAATCTTATATTTAGTCCTCTTGAGAGGACTTGAGCTATTAGCCTCGGAATTTATTCCCAGGCGGGTTAACAACGAAGCGGAAGATTTATAGGACTTACGCAAAATTGTCTCAAAAACCTGATTTGTCGTAGCGGTAATTCATGAATTACCGCTACTTTAGAACTTTTTTAGACATCGCTCCAATATTACCATTTGGTAAAGTCCGTTCAGAACAGTGTTTTCGTTTTAAATTAGAAAATAGGTAATGGATTAAACCAGTCCCCAATTACCAATCCAAAATTGCCACTGGAGATACACGCGGATATACGCTGAGAATGTTTGGATAATTAGGGACTAGGGGCGAGGAATTAGTAACTAGGGAAGAATTTTCCAATACCCAATCCCCAGTCCCCAATCCCTAAACTAAAAATCAAAATTCCAAAATTATAAAGATGCAACCTACAGATCCAAATAAATTTACTGATAAAGCCTGGGAAGGAATTGTTAAATCTCAGGATATAGTCCGTGCTTATCAACAACAGCAACTAGATGTTGAACATTTAATTATCGCCCTGTTAGAGGAACCAACTAGTCTAGCGATACGTATCCTGGCTCGATCTGAGGTCGATCCAATCCGCTTCCAACAGCAGTTAGAAGCCTTTATCCAACGTCAGCCGAAAGTTGGTAAAAGTGATCAACTCTACCTTAGTCGGAATTTAGATGTTTTACTAGACCGAGCCGAGGAAGCTAGAGCCAGGATGAAAGACTCCTACATTTCCGTGGAACACATACTTTTGGCCTTAGCTGAAGACGATCGCGTTGGAAGAAAGATCCTCAAAGGCTTTGGTGCGGATGCAGCTAAACTAGAAGCTGCTATCAAAACCATTCGCGGTAGCCAAAAGGTGACAGATCAAAGCCCAGAATCTCGCTATGAAGCCTTACAAAAATTTGGCAGAGATTTGACAGAACAGGCAAAAGCTGGAAAACTCGACCCAGTAATTGGGCGGGATGACGAAATTCGGCGGGTAATTCAAGTATTGTCTCGTCGTAGCAAAAATAACCCCGTATTGATTGGTGAACCTGGGGTAGGTAAAACTGCGATCGCAGAAGCTTTAGCGCAGCGAATGGTAAACGGTGACGTTCCCGAATCTCTGAAAAATCGCCAGCTCATCTCTTTAGATATGGGGAGTTTGATTGCTGGGGCAAAATACCGAGGTGAATTTGAAGACCGCCTAAAATCTGTTCTCCGGGAAGTTACGGAATCTAATGGTCAAATTGTCCTGTTTATTGACGAATTGCATACCGTAGTCGGCACAGGTTCCAATCAACAAGGGGCAATGGATGCCGGAAATTTGCTCAAACCAATGCTGGCGCGGGGAGAACTGCGTTGTATTGGCGCTACTACCCTCGACGAGTTCCGCAAACACATTGAGAAAGACGCTGCCCTAGAACGCCGCTTTCAGCAAGTATTTGTCGATCAGCCAACTGTGGAAAATACTATTTCCATTCTGCGGGGATTGAAAGAACGCTACGAAGTGCATCACAACGTCAAAATTTCTGATTCGGCATTGGTAGCAGCAGCAACCCTGTCAGCGCGTTACATTAGCGATCGCTTCTTACCAGATAAAGCCATTGATTTGGTGGATGAAGCAGCAGCCCAGTTGAAAATGGAAATTACCTCCAAACCAGCAGAATTGGAAACCATTGATCGCCGCCTCATGCAGTTACAAATGGAAAAGCTGTCATTAGCTGGCGAAGAAAAGGGTATCCCCCAAACGAAAGAGCGTTTGGAGCGCATTGAGCAAGAAATTGCCGATTTAACGGAAAAACAGCAAATATTTAATGAGCAATGGCAAGGTGAAAAGCAGATATTGGAGGCGATAAGCGCCTTAAAGAAAGAAGAAGATGCGCTGCGAGTGCAAATTGAACAGGCGGAACGTGCTTATGACCTAAATAAGGCTGCACAACTGAAATATGGCAAATTAGAAGGAGTACAACGCGATCGCGAAGCCAAAGAAGCGAGCCTTTTAGAAATTCAAAACCAAGGTTCCACGTTGCTGCGAGAACAAGTCACCGAAGCCGATATTGCCGAAATCGTCGCTAAATGGACAGGAATCCCTGTCAATCGCCTGTTGGAATCGGAACGGCAAAAATTACTACAACTAGAAAGTCATTTACATCAACGAGTCATTGGGCAAGAAGAGGCTGTAGAAGCGGTAGCAGCCGCAATTCGCCGCGCCCGTGCGGGGATGAAAGATCCCTCTCGTCCCATTGGTTCATTTATGTTCATGGGCCCCACAGGTGTGGGTAAAACCGAACTCGCCCGTGCTTTAGCTCAGTTTCTCTTTGATTCTGATGATGCCTTGGTGCGTTTAGATATGTCTGAGTATATGGAAAAACACTCAGTTTCTCGGTTAGTGGGAGCGCCTCCAGGATACGTAGGCTATGAAGAAGGGGGTCAACTTTCCGAGGCAGTTCGCCGCCGTCCTTACTCAGTGGTGCTGTTGGATGAAGTGGAAAAGGCGCACCCCGATGTGTTTAATATTTTATTGCAGGTGTTAGATGATGGGAGAATTACTGACTCTCAGGGAAGGACGGTAGATTTTCGCAACAGCGTCATTGTTATGACTAGTAACATTGGTAGTGAACATATTTTAGATGTATCTGGTGATGATTCCAAGTATGAAACAATGCGGAAGCGAGTAATGGAAAACTTGCGATCGCATTTCCGCCCGGAATTTCTCAACCGTGTCGATGACATTATTCTCTTCCATACCTTAAATCGCACGGAAATGCGGCAAATCATTCGTATTCAACTCAAACGGGTAGAAAGTCTCCTGCGCGAACAAAAAATCTTCTTTGAGATATCGCAATCAGCCTGTGATTACCTTGTCGAATCAGGCTATGACCCAGTTTACGGTGCCCGCCCACTCAAACGGGCAATTCAGCGAGAAATAGAAAACCCCCTCGCCACCAAGTTATTGGAGAATACTTTTATCTCTGGAGACACGATTATCATTGACAAAAATGAAAACGGTCTGTCTTTTAGCAAAAAAGTGCTGGTGAAGGTGTCAATGCCGCAAACTACCGTCAAATTGGTTAAGTCAGCACCAGAATCGTAAAAGTTAATACACCATCAATAAGATGCTAATAAAACTAGATCGCCCTATTTTTCTGATTCGTCAGGTGAGAATGGACGATCTAGTTTGTATTGGAGTACACATATTACTGGGTAATTCACAATACAGCGAATAAAATAGCAAGAGCAGATTTCCTGTCCTGGAGATTCCTATTATGAATTGATAATTCATGGCATAGCGCAAGATGAACGATATCGCCAAACAATATTTAACCTGATTGACAATGACCCTCGAATTCGTGTAGAGAAACAACTAACTAGAGTTGAACTTCCCCAGGCTCTAGCCAATTACGACATCCTAGCTGTACCTTCCCAATGGCTAGAAACTGGGCCAATAGTTGTCTTAGAAGCCCATGAAGCCGGCCTCCCTGTAATTGGTTCCAATTTGGGGGGTATTGCGGAACTCGTAAGACATGGCATTGATGGTTGGTTAGTAACTGCTACTGACACTAAGGCTTGGACTGAAGCTTTGCGGAAGTTAGCAACGGATGCCAATTTACTGTCTCAATTGCGCCAAGGTATTAAACCTGTTCGCACGCTAGATATGCAAGCTGCGGATTTAGTAGACATATATAACAAATTGCAACAGTAGTTTATACAACATTTGGGCTTGATAGTAGTGAAATCCGAATAAAATAAAGAGGCATTCCTGACCTCAAAATCATTGAGAATCGCGGAAAATTGATCTTCAGAATTATTTCTGCAACTAAAACAGGCGGATAACCATGCTAGAACAAGGCACTATCAGTATTCATACTGAGAATATTTTCCCGATCATTAAGAAATCGCTTTACTCAGATCACCAAATCTTCTTGCGAGAACTGGTATCCAACGCTGTAGACGCCATCCAAAAGCTGAAAATGGTATCCCGCGCCGGAGACTACGCTGGAGATATCGGCGAACCAGAAATTGAAATTGCCATTGACAAAGATAAGAAAACTCTCTCCATCTCCGATAACGGTATCGGGATGACCGCAGATGAAGTTAAGAAATATATCAATCAGGTTGCCTTCTCTAGTGCTGAAGAATTTATTCATAAGTATGAAGGCAAATCAGATCAACCTATAATTGGCCACTTTGGTCTTGGTTTTTACTCTTCCTTCATGGTGGCGCAAAAGGTAGAGATTGATACCCTCTCCTATCAAGAAGGAGCGCAGGCGGTTCACTGGACTTGCGATGGTTCGCCAGCATTCACCCTCGAAGATTCGCCCCGGACAACTCGTGGTACTACTATTACTCTGAGCCTGCAAGGAGAAGAAGAGGAATTTTTAGAGTCTGCACGGATTAAGAATCTTGTCAAGACCTACTGCGACTTCTTGCCAGTACCGATAAAACTGGAAGGCGAAGTATTAAATAAGCAAAAAGCACCGTGGCGAGAGTCTCCGAGTAATCTTAGTCAAGAAGATTATTTAGAGTTTTACCGCTACTTGTACCCTTTTCAGGAAGAACCTCTGTTGTGGGTACATTTAAATACTGACTATCCCTTTATCATCAACGGGATTCTGTATTTCCCCAAAATGAGGCCGGATGTAGATGTTACGAAAGGGCAAATCAAGCTATTTTGCAATCAAGTTTTTGTTAGCGACAACTGCGAAGAAATTATCCCGCAATTTCTGACTCCGATGCGGGGTGTGATTGATAGTACTGATATTCCCCTGAACGTATCACGCAGTGCATTACAAGGCGATCGCACCGTGCGGAAAATTGGTGATTACATTGCCAAAAAAGTAGGCGATCGCCTCAAAGAACTTTTCCGCGACAACCGCGAACAATACATTAGCGCCTGGAAGGATCTTGGTACTTTTGTGAAATTCGGCGTTCTCAATGACGAGAAATTCAAAAAACAAATCGAAGATATTATCGTCTTCCGCACCACCGCCAAGCTAACAGAAAAAGTTGCTGCTGAAACTCCAGTGGTTGAAGTACAGTCTTCAGACGGGGATGCTTGGCAAGATGTGACTCCTTCACCGAGTTCTGAGAACTCAACACCCAGCGCTCCTTACACCACGCTGAAAGAGTATCTAGAACGTAACAAAGAATGTAACGAAAACCGAGTTTTCTACAGCACTGATGAAGCAACCCAAGCTACATACATAGAACTGCATAAAAATCAAGGATTGGAAGTCCTGTTTATGGACTCCTTCATCGACACCCACTTTATCAACTTTCTAGAGCGGGAATATCAGGATGTTAAATTTACACGGGTAGACTCAGATTTAGATAATACCCTGCTGGAACAAGACAAAGCTGCGGAAATTGTTGATCCGAATACGAACAAAACCCGGAGTGAGAGCATCAAAGAGTTATTTGAGAAATCCCTCAACAAACCCAAACTCAACATCCGTACCGAAGCTTTAAAATCAGACGATCCTCATGGAACACCACCTGCGATCGTGCTTTTACCTGAGATTCTCCGCCGGATGCGGGAAATGAACGCTATGATGCAGCAGCAGTCAGCAGAGTTTCCCGAAGATCACGTTTTGCTGGTGAATACTGCTCATCCGTTGATTCAAAATCTGGCAAATCTTAACCAAGGTAGTATTATTCAAGGTGATGGTGAATCGCCTACAGATCAGTTAGTGAACTTGATTTGCCAACACGTCTACGATTTAGCGCTGATGTCTCAAAAAGGATTTGACGCTGAGGGAATGAAATCCTTTGTAGAGCGATCAAATGAGGTACTTACCAAGCTGACGGAACAAGCTAGTAAATAGTGGGGCATGGGGCATGGGGCATGGGGCATGGGGCATGGGGCATGGGGCATGGGGCATTGGGGAAGAATTCTTATAACTCCTAACTCCTAACTCCCCACTCCCTTCTCCACTTCTGTTGCCTAAGACCTAAAATGGAAAGGCTGTATTAAAATAACAATCTGGAGATACTTGCTATGTCCCGTCGCTGTGAACTAACTGGTAAGAAGGCAAATAACGCCTTTGCTGTTTCCCACTCCCACCGCCGTACTAAACGCCTTCAGCACGTCAATCTGCAAAGCAAGCGTGTTTGGTGGGAAGCCGGAAATCGCTGGGTGAAGTTAAAGCTATCTACCAAAGCAATCAAAACCCTACAAATTAATGGGTTAGAAGCAATGGCAAAAGAAGCTGGCATTAACCTGAATCATTACTAAGTGAAATACAGGTGATTAGGGGCGTACAGGTAGCTGTGCGCCTCTAATGCTAATTACATCTTGAGTAGTAGGCTTTTTAATACGCTTCAGATAAGGTTTTTTAATGAAAATTATATATCATAAAGACGCGATAAATCGCCGTCTCTACAAAGGACTGATTATTGTAAAAACGGCGATTTATCGCGTCTCTTCCCTTAACTGAACCGTATTGGCTCTGTACCCAAAATTAATTACGAATTATTCAGTCATTGCTGTTGTATCTGCTTTCGTACCCAAAGACGAAAAGCCTTGAGCGTTGCATTTCTGCCTGCTGTTGTACTTTGCTCTAGATATTGGGGAATCGTTTCAATTAGTTTAAATTTAGGAAAATTTAGGCTTTGCTGAGACTCTACATAATGCCCGTCTTGCAGAACATTAATTTGGAGCTTTCCTTTATCAAAACGCCAAAGCTCAGGTACTTTTAAAGCTTCATAGATATTAGGATGAGTGCGAGAAGTAATATCAACTTCTAGAGCTAAATCTGGAGGTGGATCTACTGTTAAATCTAGTCGCTTTTTGCCACGAATCTTGGATTCATTTTTTATATAGAAACACTGGTCAGGTTCTATACCTTGAGCCATTGCTTGGTTTTTGAAAGTGGTAGAACCAAGGCTGATAAACTCAGTATTTAGCTCTTCCAGAAGCGCTTTGACTAAATCACCAATAATTTCTTTGTCATATTCATGTTCTGGCAGTGGTGCCATAATCTCCAGTATTCCCCTGTCATAAGCAATTCGTGCAGCACGATGCTCTCCTAAATCCTCTAGAATTGTTTCCAATTCCTGCCAGGTTACATCTTGCAGTAACACTCTTTGTCCTGGTGGAACATGGATGCGCTTGAATTCTAACAACATCATCTTCACTCCCAGTAGCTTCAACCTAAATTTAGCTTACTCCAGTTAAGGCGACAATTGTTTGCTGCTTCATCGCTAGATTGTCGGATGCTTGGACACGCAGCAGCTTGTTGTCGGATCTCGCCTGCTTAATATAGCGGTTCAGGTGCGGTACAACATTATATCGCCTGGTGTAGGGGCACGGCAGTGCCGTGCCCCTACGGGTGTACATCACTAGGTCGGGAAACGCTATAAACCCCTTTATTGAAGTGTATGGGGCGATCGCTCCTAGAAAAGCGTAATTTAAAGAAAAAACCCCTGGAAACTCCAGAGGCTTTGGTTCCTGATTTAGTTTCTACTGCTTACTACAATTTGTCGTCAGTCATTTCCCGATAATGAAGGAAATTATTTGATGTGATTAATTTTTCACCTGTGGCTGCGAACCAGGAATCGTTACATCTATTACTGTCACCTTTGTTGCTAGCTGCGTCAATGGCGGTTGAATAGCGGTTTGATTCCCCACCACTAGAGTCACTATCTTTTCTGGCTTGAGGTATTCTCGTGCTACTCGTTGCACATCAGCTGCTGTGGTGGCGGCGACGGCTTTTTGATAACGAAAGAGAAAATCAGCAGGATAGCCGTAATATTCGTATCGCATCAACCGTGATAAGGTTTGGCTGGGGTCTTGAAAGTTGAATACAAAGGAGTTGAGTGTAGACTCTTTGGCAAAAGCGAGTTCTTTTGCTGTTACTCTTTGAGTTTGAAGGCGCTTAATTTCATCTTGTAAGGCTTTGACAAACTGGACGGTAGCATCCGATCGCGTTTGTCCACCAGCAATAAACATGCCAGGATAGTCGAAACGGGGACTCCACTCGCCATAAACAGAGTAAGCTAAACCTTGACGCGATCGCACTTCATTAAATAAGCGTCCACCAAATCCACTTAACACCCCATTCATTACATCCAGCGCCGGATAATCAGGATTGTCAAACCGTCCACCTAAATGGCCGATAAGCACACTACTTTGCGTCAATTGTGGCTGATTGACAAAAAATACTCCACCTGTGTTAGCTGGCGAAACATTTGGTAATTTGGGTTTAGCAATACCTGGGTTGCGGTTCCAGTCGCCAAACTTAGCTTGAACAAGCGATCGCATTTTCTTGGTGTCAAAATCCCCCACAATCCCTAAAATCATATTATTGGGGTGGAAATATTGCTGATAAAACTTGAGCAAATCCTCACGCTCAACTTTATCTACCGTTGCATACTCTATTGTGCGAGCGTATGGACTATCTTTCCCATAGATCAATTTCTTAAATTCTCGACTAGCAATACTATCTGGATCGTCATTGCGACGAGCAATACCACCTTTAGCTTGTGTCTTAGCCAAGTCTAGCTTTTCTTGAGCGAATACTGGCGATCGCAGCACCTCGGCAAACAGCCCAAACACCGTTTCTAAATCTTCACTAAGTGCGTCAAAGCTAGCACTACCAGAAGCTTCACCAATACTAACTTCCACAGATGCCGCGCGTTGTTCCAATATCTCGTTGAGTTCATCAGGCGAATGCTGCTTAGTTCCTCCAGTTCGCATTACCGCGCCTGTAAAACCAGCTAACCCGACTTTTTCCAATGGTTCCAAGCGATTTCCTGTCCGCACAAATGCCGTCCCATTCACCAACGGCAATTCGTGATCCTCCATCAAATAGACAACCAAGCCATTTTGGAGAACAAACCGCTCATACTTGGGTAACTTAATCTCAGGTAGCGCTGGCAATTGCAATTCAGTATAATGCTTTGCCTCAGCCGTCGCCGCCAGAGAAAAATTACAAGTTAAAAGTAAACACGCAAAAACACCAACCAAAGCATAAATTAACCCTTTCCCATTTTGAATTTTGAATTTTTTACCCTTCACCTTATACCTCTGCATATCTCTCTTCCTCTGCGCCCTCTGCGCCTCTGCGGTTCGTTTCTCTTAAGCTTCTTTCGACAACAACTTACCAATCGTGCGATTTTCCGGCGTAAACGTCTCCTTAGCCACCCGCACAATATCAGCCGTTGTCACCGCCGAAATATCATCCAACTGCTTAAACAAATTCCGCCAAGAGCCAGTTTTCACCTCATATTCCAACAATTGTTGAGCCATCCCCATATTTGAATCGAGAGTACGTAACAAACTCGCCCGTGCTTGGGTTTTCACCCGTTCCAAATCAACCGTCGCTACAGGCTCAGTTTTTAATTTGTCAATTTCTTGGCGCAAAGCCACCGCCAACTCATCAACCGTATGGCCAGGAGCCGTGAGAGCATAAAATAACATCAGGTTTGGGTACTTATCTCCAGGAAATCCACTAAAACCTTGGGCATTTAGCGCCAAGCGTTGCTTTTCTACCAAAGACTTATACAACCGCGACGTGCGCCCATCACTTAATAAACTGCCAATGATTTCATAGACTGCATTATCTGGATGGGTAATTGCCGGACGATGATAACCTTCTAAATACCAGGGTTGAGAAGGTAGCTGTAAAGTAACTTCTCGTGTTTGTTGTTGTGGCGGTTCCACCGGGATTTTTTCAACAGCTTTGGTTCTTGCCAGATAGCGGCCAAAATAAGTTTGCGCCAGTTTTTTTACCTCAGCTGAGTTAACATCTCCGACAATGGCAATGGTTAAATTACTTGGTACGTAGTGAGTATCAAAAAACTTTTGGACATCTTCTGGTGTCAGATTGCGGATATCTTCGTCATAACCAATCACCGGACGTCTGTAGGGATGAACTTTGTAAGCAGTATCAATAAATTTCTCCACCATTTGTCCAATGGGTGAATTTTCCACCCGCATCCGTCGCTCCTCTAAAATTACATCTTTCTCTTTATAAAACTCACGACGAATTACAGGATCGAGAAATCGTTCCGATTCCAGCGACATCCAAAGTTCCAGCTTATTAGCAGGAAAGCTGTACAAATAACGGGTAGCTTCGGTTGAAGTATTGGCATTTAAACCTACACCTCCCGCTTGTTCGACAATTTGCCCCAATTCGTTTTGCTTAACAAGCTTGGCTGCTTGCGCTTCCACTCGCTTAAACTCAGCTTCTAACCGAGCAACCTCATCTTTTTTGCCATCGGCTTTCGCTGTTTTAATTTGGCCATCCAACCGTTCTAAGGTTTCTAATAGAGGTTTTTCTGCCTTGTAGTCTTCTGTACCAATGCGCGTTGTGCCTTTAAACGCCAAATGTTCCAGAAAGTGAGCTACACCAGTTTTACCATCTGGCTCATCCACACCACCGACATTGGCATAAGTAAGAAAAGAAACCACAGGCGCTTGATGTCGTTCCAAGACAATGAATTTTAGACCATTGTCGAGGCGAAACTCCGTTAACTCCTTGATAACTCGATCCAGATAAGGTTGGATCGAACTTTGAACTGGTGGAGTTTGAGTTTTAGTAGGTTGCAGCACTCTTTGGGGAGGAGGTGCCGTCTGAGTTTGAGCCAGAGCGATTTCTGGCAGCAATCCCCACCAGAGAATGATCAAAGCCAACAAAGCGACAAACAACCGCCGCAATATGACAGATACCTTATCTGACCAATCCAAAATCCCCAATCTAAAATCTGAAATTGACCGACTCATCTGGTTCATAAGCAAAAGTTAAGATAAAGTTACACTACCTAAAAAACTAGGTACTTGGCAAAAAGACGTTAATCTTGTATTAAGCTTGTTGAGCTTTTTTACTTGATGTTAGACAATAATGCTACAAATCCTGTTCCGCAAATCTCACCATAACTGTTATGCGAGTTTTTAATTCTTCCCCACCCTCAGAGGCTCAGACACGCACCCGGATTTTACAGGCAGCACAACGGTTGTTCGCCGCTCAGGGATTTGACGGTACAACCACCCGCGATTTAGCACAGGCGGCAAGTGTAGCCGAAGGGACTCTATTTCGTCATTTTGCCAATAAAAAGGCAATTTTGGTGGAAGTAGCGACGAGTGGATGGGTGGAGATTCTCACAGATTTGCTGACAGAATTAAGTGAAATGGGCAGCTATAAAGCCGTAGCTCAGGTGATGCGTCGCCGGATGTGGAACTTCCAAAAAAATGCCGATTTAATGCGCGTTTGTTTTATGGAGGTGCAGTTTCACCCCGATTTGCGCGATCGCATTCAATTAGAAGTCATTACCAAAATGACCGACGTGGGCGAAGCATTCTTTCAAACAGCGATGGATAAAGGCATTTATCGCAAAATGGACGCCAAGCTGGTAGCCAAAGTTTTTTTAGGAATGTTTGCGATCGCAGGTTTTTCCAACAACACCCTCATGGAACCTGATGCCTCGCCCCAACAAATGCAGGAAATGGCAGAAGGACTTGCTGATATCTTCCTTAATGGTGTTTTAGCCAAAGAGTGAAGAGTTATAAATTATGAGTTATGAGTTAAGTAGGTAGGCGTAATTAAACATCTATATCAAACCTCACCCTCAATCCCTCTCCTTGTTAAGGAGAGGGAAGCCGGAGGCAGGGTGAGGTTTTATATTTAATTTGACCCACTTACTTAGGAGTTATGAATTATGAATTTTAACTTTTCACTCCTAACTTTTAACTAATGATTGCTTGCGCTTGCTTGCTCCACTGTTGTACTAGCTCAATTGGTGGACACAAATCTCGTCGCTGCATTGTTGCTACCTGCAAGCGCATAATTTGTTGGTGCAATCTGTGAGTGGGAGTCTGAGCCAACTGTGCTACAGAACCAATACCTGCATGGAGCAATAAACCACAATATTGTATGCCTACACTGGGAATACGCGCCAAGTCAGCTAAAGCCATCCATTTATTTACATACTGAAGATGAATCTGGAGTTTATTTGCTAACGCTAGTCTTTCCTCTAGAGTTTTCCCTTCTTTGACTAGTGCTACTGTGCTAGTAATTCCACAATGTTGCAGTTGAGATTGTTCCTCGTGATTCAGTCCAGGTAATTGCTCAATTGGCCAGTCAGTAGATGTGATAGAACTTCGATTATTTGTATTTTTAGTAGACATTTTTGAAACTAAATATAGGCTTCTTTAAATATTGTGACAGTCGTCTCGCATAACAGTTATTGCTTGTTCAGCGAGAAAGACGCGATCGCCTCGCTCCCTAAGGTTTATGCGGTAATTAACTCACCTCGCATAACAGTTACCGCTTGTCCGCTCAGAAAGACGCGATCGCCTCCGTCATAATACACCTTCACCACCCCACCGCGACTGGATGCCTGATAAGCCAATAACTCATTTTTATGCAAGCGATCGCGCCAGAAAGCAGCAAGGCAACAATGGGCTGAACCAGTCACCGGATCTTCATTAATACCTACCTCTGGTGCAAAGAAGCGAGAGACAAAATCATAATCTGAATCAGCATTAGTCAAGCTGGTAACTATAACTTTACCAATTGGTAAGGTTTTTAGTAGTTGAAAATTAGGCTGCATTTGCCGCACTAAATCTTCCGATTCTAATTCCACTAAATAACCTAGTGAATTCTGCAAGACAAATCTGTATGGTACACCCAAAGCAGTCTTGAGTTCTGGAAACTTGACGATTACTCGTGAGTGATTCACAGGAAAATCTAACTCAATCCACTCACCTTGCAACTTAGCAATCAGCACTCCACTTTTGGTGTAGAAACGCGCAACTTCATTCGGTGACAAATGTCCTTCTGACCAAAGTACATGGGCACTAGCTAAAGTTGCATGACCACAAAGCGGTACTTCCACCTTGGGCGTAAACCAACGCAGATTGAAGCCATCATCCTGTCTAACTAGAAAAGCCGTCTCAGATAAATTCATCTCCTGCGCTACATTCTGCATCCAACGTTCGTCTTGGGGAGTAGGCAAAACACAGACAGCAGCAGGATTACCTGCAAAAGGTCTATTGGTAAAAGCATCAACCTGAGTAAAGGTTTGTCCCATTAGAGTCACCTTGAAAATTAGACAGCATTATATTTATGCCTCTAGTTACCATTATTATGAGGCGGCAGATCATTTGTAGGGTAGCACATCTGTGCTAGTAAAGCGCGTGTTACATTCAAACGATATAGCAGTCCTAAATCATTTGTAAAAATAAATTAACCGCAGAGGCGCAGAGAACGCAGAGAGGAATCGGA
>Ga0335394_10001282_pt1 | contig 28172 bp, 20 predicted proteins | sample MAT03_FD_205741 | JGI IMG/M metagenome (GOLD analysis project Ga0335394, IMG submission 205741) | Freshwater microbial communities from Lake Fryxell liftoff mats and glacier meltwater in Antarctica - MAT-03 (spades assembly) (version 2) ...
AACACTGGGCTTTGTGACAAGCTCACAAACGAGGCAATACTCGGACTCACCAGCACCGCATCCATCAAATCAAAGACTGCGTCCCTGGCTTTTCCCAGATTGTCACAGCAATTCTCATTTTGGTACTTTCGTATTGCTCTATGGGGTTTGAGGGCGCTTAATTCGACATTGAGCAAACGGAAGAATGAGTGTTTTAGCCCCTGCTACTGAGCCAAAAACGAGAACCATTTCCATAATGAGAATTGCTGAGATTGTCATACAGGGCTTGACGAAATTGCTGAAGTTGTTTGAAAATCATGAGGTCAATGTGATGAATACTTCATTGACCTTACGGCAGTCGGTGGCTCTCATTGACTGCCTTTCTCTTCAAAGTTAGTCCAAACTAAAGTAATTAAAGAACAGTTGATATTTTTTTTGCCAAGTGCGCTCAATACACCTGGCAAAAAAATATCAACCGATATGAAACTGTTATGCTGAAAGTCTGACCCTGCCTGATGTTTCACCATGTCTACTGCCTTCGCATCTGCTCAAATTATTAACTTTCCACTCACGGCTGTTGTGGGGCAAGATGCCATCAAGCTGGCGCTGCTGCTTTGTGCGGTCGATCCGGGGTTGGGTGGTGTAGTTATTGCCGGACGACGCGGCACGGCCAAATCGGTGATGGCACGCGCGATTCATGCGCTGCTGCCGCCAATTGAAGTGGTGCAGGGTTCCTGCTGCAACTGTGACCCGATGCAGTCAGACGAGTGGGACGACGAAACAGCAGAACGGCTAGCACCTGCGATCGCAGCGCTGCAGTCGCCCCGTGATGCGATCGCCTCCCCAGATTTTTCCGTAATTCCTACCGCTGTCATCCCTGCTCCCTTTATCCAAATTCCCCTAGGAGCTACGGAAGATCGGCTGATTGGCTCGGTAGATGTCGCACAGTCAATTAGAACGGGAGAAACCGTATTTCAGCCCGGATTGCTGGCAGAGGCGCATCGCGGTGTGCTGTACATAGACGAAATTAACCTGTTGGATGAGCAAATCGCCAATTTGCTGCTGGGAGCCATATCGGATGGGCGCAACCAAATTGAGCGGGAGGGTATTAGTTTTCAGCATCCCTCTAAGCCGCTACTGATTGCGACGTATAACCCCGAAGAAGGGGAACTACGCAATCATTTAATCGACCGAATTGCGATCGCTCTCTCTGCCGATGCAGTGTTGGACTTGGATGAACGGGTGGAGGCGGCAGAACGAGCCACGGAATATGCGCGATCGCCCCAAGCATTTCTGGACCTATACGCCGAAGAGTTAGACAACCTGAGAACCCAAATCATTTTGGCGCGGGAATGGTTGAAGGACGTGCATATTTCCCGCGCGCAGGTAGAATACCTGGTGAACGAGGCGCTGCGTGGTGCTGTACAGGGACACCGAGCAGAGATTTTTGCGGTTCGCGTGGCCAAAGCCCATGCTGCTCTCGAAGGTCGCACCGACGTAAATGCCGAAGACTTGCGTCGCGCCGTGGAACTGGTGATTGTTCCCCGTGCCACAGTCGTGCAAACCCCGCCCGATGAGCAACAGCCGCCGCCGCCCCCGCCCCCGCCGCAAGATCAACAAGATTCAGAACAAGATCAAGACGAGCAGGAGGAGCAGGACGAGCAGGACGACCAAGATGATGACGATCAGCCACAACAACCTCCCGAACTGCCTGAGGAATTTATCTTTGACCCCGAAGGTGTAATTCTCGATCCGGCAGTGCTAGCCTTTGCCCAAACGGCAAACCGCCGAGGTAAATCGGGTGCCCGCAGCATGATTCTGTCTCAAGACCGGGGGCGCTATATCAAACCCATGCTGCCCAAGGGTAAAGTAACTCGCATTGCGGTCGATGCCACACTGCGATCGGCAGCACCCTACCAAAAAGGGCGACGCTTGCGGTACGAGCAGGGTAGGGCGTTAGACGTTGCTGGTCAGGTAGGAGAGCGCTCCGCAAAAAATGTCTTTATCGAAGAGTCAGACGTGCGGATTAAGCGGCTTGCCCGCAAGGCCGGGGCGCTGATTATCTTTGTGGTAGACGCGTCTGGCTCAATGGCGCTAAACCGGATGAACTCGGCCAAAGGTGCCGTACTACGGCTGCTAACGGAAGCCTATCAAAACCGCGATCAGGTGGCGCTCATTCCGTTTCGCGGTGAGCAGGCAGAGGTGCTGCTGCCGCCGACGCGCTCTATTACCTCAGCGCGCCGCCGCTTAGAGCGAATGGCCTGTGGGGGGGGATCGCCTTTATCTCATGGGCTGACACAGGCGGTGCGAGTAGGGGTGAATGCCCGAACATCGGGCGATATTGGTCAAGTTGTGATCGTTGCGATTACCGATGGACGAGGAAATATCCCGTTGGCGCGATCGCTGGGTGAGCCAGTTTTGGATGACAAAAAACCCGATATCAAAGCCGAATTGCTTGATATTGCCACCAAAATTCGCGCACAAAACATTCAGCTCTTAATGATTGATACAGAGAACAAATTCGTTTCGACTGGGTTTGCAAAAGAGCTAGCAAAACAGTCAGGCGGGAAGTACTACCATCTGCCCAAAGCAACCGACCAAGCGATCGCCGCTATGACGATGGGTGCGCTGCGTGATGCCAAAGGTGGCTAGTCTCAATACGTCTCTCCTGAAAAGGACAAGTGGGACGCGCAAAGCGCGTCCCACTTGTCCTTTATTTATCTGATAGTTAGCTGATGTTGAGACTCTTTTAGCTAGCCAAGTATTCTCGGATGTCGGCGCGGCGCTTACGCAGTTTCGTCAACGCCTCTCGCTCAATCTGGCGGACACGTTCGCGGCTAATGTTGAGGCGATCGCCAATTTTTGCCAGGGTTAGCGAACGGCCATCGTCTAGCCCAAAGCGGAGCGCTAGCACTTCGCGCTGCTGAGGAGTTAAGTCTGCCATCAACTCTTCTAACTCACTGCGGAGCGACGCTTGAGTGGCAAAATCTTCGGGAGACGGTCCCGTGTCTTCTAGCAGTTCGCCCAGTTCCGTATCCTGGTTATCGCCGACTCGCAAATCGAGCGAGAGGGGCTGACGGGCGCGTTCTAAGTATTCCCGCACCTGTTTGGGGTGCATTTCTAACTCGACAGCGAGTTCAGCTACGGTAGCAGCCCGGCCATGCTGTTGAGCTAATTGGCGTTGGGCTTTTTTAATTTTGTTGAGTTTCTCAGTAATGTGAATAGGGAGTCGGATCGTGCGCCCTTTCTCAGCGATCGCCCGTGTAATGGCTTGTCGAATCCACCAATACGCATACGTCGAAAATCGATAGCCCTTCGTAGGGTCAAACTTTTCAACTCCACGCTGCATCCCAATGGTGCCTTCTTGGATTAAATCCAACAAATCCACATTACGTTTGATATATTTTTTAGCGACTGATACAACTAGGCGCAAGTTTGCTTCTACCATCCGACGCTTGGCAACTTCACCTTCTGCGATCGCCCGCTCCAAACTCGGTACGGAGAGGCTCGCTTGCTCCGCCCATTCTTCTTGGGTAGGAGTTTGTCCAGACTGTTCTTCTACCGACTGCCGTAGCTCGTACAGAGCACTCAAGCGCTGCACTTGCTTTCCATACAGGATCTCTTGCTCGTGGGTTAACAGTGGCACCCGACCAATTTCTCGTAGGTATGTACGTACCAAATCTGTAGAGGCTTGAGCGGTTTTCATGGCAATTGATTTAAGTATCGGATCGAGGAGCTATTACTGAGTAAAACAATTGTACTGTTGGATTGAAAGTCAAAAGTTGTAACGATCGTTTAATGCCGCCTGTAGCAGACCCAATGTAAAGAAATTTTGGTATGAAGAAATTTTGGAAATCATACGCTGAAAAGAACTATCTCAATTTCTTGTTGAACCGTTGATGTCAGACACCGTGAGAGCTACAGGCAGAGCGTTAAAGGTGCAAAGGCGAGATGAGCCATACCAATTCATACCACTGCACCACCCTTGAACATCACTACCTTTCGATATAGTTCACTCAGTAAATTAATTCAACGTCTCACAATATTAAAAACTGTAACATTTATGAAGGCAAGTGTCATGGTTTATTAGAAATGTCGCTGTTGCTGAAGCGCCTGAAGATTTAGCCAAAGGATAGCCGGAGATGCCACTTACGAATGCATCCTGGACAACAAAAACAGTTAAGTTTTTAGACAAACCATCTCTGGAAACCTGTTGGGGAAGGATGAGGCAGGCTCTATATGTAACATTTCCTTAATGCTTTGGGTAGTGGTATTGATGTAAGGATTTTTTGATGGGTGGGCGAAGCCCGCCCATCAAAAAATCCTTACCAATTTAGGACTACCATGCTTTGGGATGCCCACTTGAGGATTCCTCTAGCAACTTGTGCAATGGACTGTTGGAATGACTGCCAACTTAAAAGCGCGAACTGGCTCCCGGCGACCTACCAGCACTGTACATGTAGGCCGATTTACTCCAGCGGATTTAACCGTATAGCGAATCGTTGACCACAATGCAATGAAGCCACCGTATGCGGGTTCGATAGTCTCAGTTTTACTAATCCCAGCTCTGCAGTTCTGTAAACCAATGATTTAGCACGTTGTTAAACTGAGTGCGTCGTGATTCAAAGGTGGCGGCGATCCAAATAATGGCTGAGCCTAGCAGAATACCAATAATCCATAGAAGAAATGCATAGACATTGATAAACATCCAGACCTGACGCAGCACCTGAAACCCAAATGCTACGGTACCAACGTATAGAAACCCGCGCACCTTAAAGACAACTCCTAACAGGGCAAATCCAAAGCTGAGAGCAAACGCCAATATGCTGATCAATAAGGCCGTGCCTCCAACTTCTACATCTGATTGGTAGATAGCCGCCAGACAAATGAGACCAGTTGCCGTACTGCGTAACCAATGGCGTTGCTGTTTGGTAGAGCTACCCTGTAAGTCCGGGTCAATCTGCGCTACCCACAGCAATGTGCCGCCCAATAGCGCACCCAGCCAGAAGGGCGTGACCCAGCCGCGTTCTGAGAGCCACTGCAATCCACTCCAGAGGATCAACCCCAACGTTAGGTAGCTAAGCCGCACTCGCCCTGTAACCTTTGCTAATGCTGCGTAGAAGGCAGCGGTGAGCAGCAGGCTGGGAAGAAGCGCTTCAGGAGCAGTCAGTAGCACCACAACTCCTGGCAGTAGAGCCGCTGCTATCCACCAAGATTTGGTCATCCATCCTAAATGGGACGAGGGTATGAGCACCATTCCTAAAGCTAGTCCGGCTGCGATCGCCCCTGCCCAGCCCAACGCCAGATTAGGTTCGGGCACCAACTGCATAACACCCTCGCGGATACTCAGAAACACTCCCATCAGCAGCAAAATTTCTAGATTCCAGGCTAGGCCAACGTGCCCCAACTGAGTTGGCTGTCGATTGACTCGAAAGGCGATCGCCCCCAGCAAGATGATGGTTGCTAGCGCCCAATCCCAGAGTAAGGACTCTACAGGGTTAGTCAGGTCACTGGCATAGTTCCTATATAGAGTACTGACGTAAAAATTGAGCAGACATAAATTTAGACCCGACAACGCGATCGCCCAGCCATTGCTAGCGGCAGCAAACGACTGGTAAAGGGGTGGAGCGCGTTGCTGTAACTGATGCCAACCCAGCCACAACAAGCCAGCCGTTAGCGCTAGCGCATTTAGAAATAGCCCTACGGTTCTATCGGGTATGAACTGCCACCCCAGGTCAAGTCCAAGCGCCAGTCCAAAGCCGATGGCGATCGCCGCCGTAGCGCGCGAGCCTTTCGAGGCATCTTGAGTCGTTAGAGGACGTACATTCAGCCCCATCAGTACCGTGGCGGAGCCTAAACAAATTAGCCGAGAACCATCTAAGTCCTGCAACATCAGCGTTAGCAAGGACAACGCTGCTCCACAGAGGGCGATCGCCACCGAGGGCTGAAAAAAGTTAGGACGACGCGCTAGATAGGTGAGCATACCTGGAATTAGCAGCAACGTTAGTAACCAGGGGCTGCTGTCAAGATACTCTGCTAACGGCATCCAATAGCTCAGACCGGCTAACACTAGCCCTGCGTACCAGGCGCTTCGTCGCCAGCGATGATGCATAGTACCAGTGCATAAGCTCCATTCAACTAGGGTGCCTGCTACGAATATGCCTACCCACTGTTGCGTTGTCAGGTTTGGCAGCAGCACATCCACACCCGATACTACAGCCGCAAGGGCAACCGCATGAGTCAGATAGATAAGCGGTGTGGGAAAACTAGAGCGTTGACGGCTGAAAATAATCAAGGTAGCAGCCGAAAGCAATAGGTTGAGCGATCGCACGACTGGATTATCTAAGCTGATAGCCGTTAGCCCAATACCGAGCAGTAACGCTAGCAACTCTGCATGATTTGCCAAAGCAAACCGCTGTTTTCGCCGCAACCGCGCTGCCAGTCCCACAATCCCTAAGATATAGGGAAACACGGCCACACTTAGCAACGCATAGGGCATTGACGCGACACCTGTAAATTGGATCGCGCTATCGATCGCCATCTGGCGCGTTTCACCTGGAATACTCAACCAGAACAACCCCAGTGTTTGCAGCCCTACCGCTAGCAGAGCAGTCAAATCGGTGGTGCGACCATGCCGATCGAGGGCATCTGCCAATAGCCACAGGGCTAGACCACTAATGGCGATCGCCTGCCAGGGCGGACTGTTCGCTACGGTAGCCAACCCGCCCAAGATTAAGAGTAGCCACCCCAGTTGACTCCAACCTGATCGCTTGGGGTTGGCACGCGATCGCCAAACCAGCAGCCAGCCCCATAGTCCTACCATCAGTCCCAGTTGGCTAATGGGTACACTGGCCATCAACATGGCTCTACCCGCTAACAGCAGCACCGCCCCAGCAATGGCGATCGCGATCGGAGAAAAAGGGGTTTGACTGGATAAATCAGCGGGTGTGACAGGTCGATTGAATGTCCTGGACGGTGGAGACGTTGACTGAGACAGCGTTAAAGCCTCAGTCACGTCAGCAGACCGCGATCGCCCATCCTTATAGGCCGATTGGTACACCAAACAGGCGATCGTGCCAACAGTACCCAAATAGGTAGCCACCAAAGGCACCCAACTCCAAGCCCAACCCCAGTGCAGCCAGCTCAATGCCACCACATTTAGCGATCGCAGGCGATTAATCGAGGGCAATCCACCCTCTGTGTGGATCAGACGAATAGTCAGGATACTGAGCAGACCCGTGGCGATCGCCCCCACACCGATACCGCTAGGAGTACGCCATAGTTGCAGCCCGTCCATCATCCACACGTTTACCGGGATGAGCAGCAGCGTGGCAATCCGTAGCATGTGAGCCGTCAGATGCAACTGAGGTCGGCTTGCGGCCCACACGCTGGCACCCCAAAATGCCAATGTGTAGCCAAACAAAATCGCGTATTGGACTACCGTCGAAAAGTTACCCCAATGGCTAGCTGCCAGCACTCCCGACGAGACCACTACTAAAAAAACACCCAGCGCAAGCAGCCAAATCACTCCAATTTCTGTAGCAAAAGACCGGGCGACTTGGGTAATCCAGACCTGTTGGGCACCAGTAGGAGCCTGGGGAGACGGCTTTTTAACTCCCCTGACTAGCGCTTGTCCATCGGCTTCAATCACTGCAAAATCTTGTCCTTTCCCCAATCCACGACTGGCTGTTGGGACTGCTAGTGGCAACGGACACACTAAGTTTTCCTGACACAGCCGCCGCACCTGAGAGTCTGATAGCAACCCTAACCTTAACCAAACATCCAACCCCTCTATCAAATTTGGGTGACTAGCAGGCGCTATCAATCGAACATCAAGGTCTGGGTTGGGTTGAGAAGCCATACGTTTGGGCAGCTACATAAATGGGGCACAAGTGGGAGGTCGCACTCGATACGCTTAATGTCATGTCAACAGACCTCTTGCGTAAATCGTTTCCCGGCGAGGCCGGAAACAGATTCATACTCACGAAAAAGCATTTACGAAAGAAGTCTAATGATTGACCTACTGACCCAAGCGTTGTTAACAGCTTAGTCCAGAGATCTACTGCTATTTTGATTTACAACCAAAATTAAAAACTGCACAAGAAAAACTAAAAAAAGGCAGAGAGCGATCGCCCTCCACCTAATATAAGCAGTTAAACCTAAGTAAAAACAAGATTCTAAACGTCTGCGCCGCCCGCGCAGCGGGCGGCGCAGACGTTTAGAATTTTATGTTTAATTACGACCATCTACTTAAGTATTTGTTAGATGGCAGGCTTTTCCTGCCATCTAACAAATACTTATCCTCAATACCACTACCGATAACCGCAGCAATGAGTCAGGGAGTAATCTCACTACTGGAAGCCGCAGGCTCTAGCCCTACCATAGATTCCTTCAGCAGCTTCAGCCCTTTTTTAACCCGGCGAGACACCGTCACAGCACTAATTCCCAGGCGTTCTGCCGTTTCCTTCTGGGTTAAGTCATACAAAAACACAGCTTCCAACACCTCACGAGTCCGCTTCTCTAGCTGCACCAGTGCTTGCTGCAAACGAATTTGATCTTCTTGGGCAAGTTGGAAACTACGGTACTGCGAGTCGGGAAGAAGTTCACCCAGCGTAGACCCTTCATCTTCATCGCGCATAGGAGCATCTAGACTGAGGGGCGATCGATTGCGATAGGCCAGCTTAATCTCCTGCCATTCTGCTACAGAAACTTGAAGTCCCTCGGCGACTTCGACATCGGTTGGTTGTCGGCGGAGCACCGTTTGTAGCTCTCGTGTGACGGTCGCAGCTTGGTGCTGAATTGCCTGCCAGCGTCGAGGAATACGAACCGCTGACCCCTTATCTCGCAAGTAATGTTGAATTTCGCCACGAATATAAGGAATGGCGAATGAACTAAAAGCGTGTCCTTTAGTCATATCAAACCGTTCAATCGCACGAATCAATCCTAAACTGCCAACTTGGAGAAGATCCTCATAACTTTCTGTGCATTGATTCACCCAATGATGAGCTTCTTTTCTGACCAACCCAAAATTGAGTTGAACTAGTTGATTACGGGTTTCAGCAGTAGGAACTTTATAATACTCTCGCAGTAACTGCAAGCTTTCGCTTTTAAGTTCGTTGGCAACGGAGGTAGACATGGCGATTTTCAGGTAGATGGAATACCAATGAAGACTATCAAGTCCTCAGAGGACTGATCTCTCAGCAACAAGGCTCAATATAGCTTGACAACTTAGATTTCTGGGAGACTTAGATTTCTGGGAGATTAGTGCAGTAGTAAACTCATATCGTCCAAGATTTTAAGTAGCTCAACATAATCAAACATAAGAGTAGCCGTTTGAATTTGATTATTTACCTAGGTTGCTCTACTGCCTTGGACGTTATCAATCATCTAAATAATGAATATACCTGCTGAGTTAAGTCAGCTAAAACCTCGTCAGGTGACTGATTTTGGAGTTGCACATTTTTGAAATGGTTAGAGAACCTTCAAGAACAAGCCTCTCTAAAGTATTAGTTCATTGATACATGCAGCAACTGCATTTCTACTGAACCTTTTTTAAACCCCTTTTTTAACGTGAGAAATCTAAACAAATAGTTGTAAAGCACGATGCAATTTTCAGACCAGTTGTCAGGATTAATGTATCAATCCGTCACAATGACATACAATCCTAAAAATCGTCTATTTTTTGGCAAGTCTTCATCAGAACCTAATAAAGGGGATAGTTGTATTGAGGTAAGGATTTTTTGAAGTGCGGGCGCAGCCCGCGCTTCAAAAAATCCTTACAAGTTGAGGACTACCATAAAGGGACTACCCGAATTGGTTGTAGTAAAAATGGGCTAACTAAAGTGCTAGCGCTGATTCAAACCACTGCTTTAATCTTCGGTACACTTTTTTCTCGATACGTGTTGATGGTGCAATTAGCCAAGCCAAAGACCCTGTAGCATGAACTCGAATGGTGCCACAGGGTCTTTAATGTCTGACTTTAAGTTTGTATCGAGCTGATTCGAAGCATCCAACCCAAATTAGGTTGTTGGCTCAACGCGACCGTAGAAGATCCCTTGGATTTGTACGTCCAAAGCCTCTTTACCACCCATATCAGTATCAGAAGGTTGTTCACTGAGGAAGGTGCCAGCAATTTCTCCAGTCGCGCTGTTTACCTTAGCAACTTGAAGGGAGATTTTGCCTCTACCAGTTTTGAATGCCTTTTTGTTTTCTCGCTGCAACTCGTTACTGTCAGCCTGAGCTGGCAGCGCAACGGCGTTGTCATATCCTGTGGTTAAACCGCGACCTTTGGGATCTAGGAAATTAGAGGTTCGATAGGATGGAACCTTGAACTCTCCTTCAAAGTCGGTAGATGAGTTGATGCTGTCCATACCAGGCTGAGTGCTAGCAATCAGCTCTTTAATTGTGAATAGAAATGGAACCTCTTCGCCTCCGGGCAATAGCACGGTAATAGCTTGGAAATCAAACCCTTCTTCTTCTTCAAAGGTAAGGGCGCGATCGCTACTCACTTTGATGGTGCCCCGAACTTGGTCAAGGCTAGACGTATAGCGTGTTAGTGGCTTACCTGCAATATACGTAGCTTCTTGACGCTTATTGGTTGGCTCACCTTTGACGGCATAGTTGGTCGGTTCTAGACAGAGATCTAGAAGGGTGTACGTCTGACTGGGTTCAACCGGAATTGAACCTCGTCTGGTAACTTCTAACTTGGGACAAGCATTGGCTAGCCCGGTTCCTCGAATTTGGTCGTAGGTCAGTAGACCGACGTCGGCGGCAGGAGCGTCACTACAAGCAGTGAGCATGCCCAAGCAAAGAGCAAGGAATGCAACGATTAAAGCGCGATACCTCATGAGCAACCTCGATATCTCAACCTGAATAGGGATGTCTAATCTGTTTTTTTTACAGAGTATTCTAACCTTGCATTCTACAAGACCTTGCACCCCTTAAGCTTGATGTCTGTAAAGTCTCAGTACTCCTCATTTTGAAACTTCAACCCTACGTATCGAAATTCACTTGCTCTCTGAAAGGCAAATTCCGATATTGGTTGCGATTAACACGTATAGCTGTCGCCACAAAGGTTAGGACACTGGGATCAAAGGGGGTGTGGGGGCTTGGCTTTGCCCCCAGCCCGTCCTACCCAATCCGTCTATGGCTATACCTACAGCGGAATTGGCTCGCAATTTGTAATTGCAGGCAACTAGATCTCTTGCGTGAATCCTGCCCTCACCCTTTTCATGTATAGCGGTAGCCATGATCAATAGGACGCCTCCCTGTCATTCCCGCGCAGGCGGGAATCCATCTGCTCAATAGGTGCCAGCGTCATTCCCGCCTGCGCGGGAATGACGCTGGCATGTCCTAAGCTTTATGACTATGGCTATATGCCGAAGGCTTTAAGCCCTCTCCCAAAATGGGGGATGAGGGCAAATTTAGCATTCACGCAAGAGGTCTACTCATTAGTCGGTGTGTAGCAAGACCAAACGGGTTATGAGGGTGGGGTTCAGCCCAGCTCTCATAACCCGTTTGACAAATTATTTAAGACTCCTATAGAGCCACGTCCTTAAAGGGGGCCAACTCTTTTAGGACTGCCAACCTGTTCTAAGGCATTTCGTCGCTGTAGGCAACAGCTCTTAACTTGGCATAAAACATAGATGTTTCTGATCGAGGAATACTAGGGACATATTGGTGGATGGGCAGGTGCATGATAGTGGCTCTACCCCACAATTCTGGTGCTTCAGTGTGGGTAGGCGAACCAGCCGCCCTGCTCCACTGGGGAGAAAAGTCTTCGGGTTGTGTGATGTCGTTGGGGGTGGTATTGCTAGCCCTATCCAACCTTGGCAGTGCTAGTTCTAGCAAAGACGATGAGGTGTCGTTGGAGTCTAGGTTACTTGGTATCAACGATCCGGCGTTATCGGAGAGGGGCTTGTCTAAATCTGATTGAAGTGCCTCGAAGTCAGACAGGGGAGCGATCGCCTCTCCATCAGCAGTCGGTATTTTGGGCATTCCCTCACTGATGTTTGCGCTGATATCGTTAGGTTCTCCACCGAGATTACTATCGATGACTACATCCTGTGCGGGGTCTAAAGATTGTAGAGAAACAACAGCCTCTTCAGCACCGTTCTCTTCAGCACCGTTCTCTTCAGCACCGTTTTTGTCTAAAGTCTGACTTGCTAACAAACTACCAGAATCATCCGTAGTAGTGTGACTAGGATTATCAGAGCTAGATCTATCAGAATTAAACCCAGTAGCTTGAGGTTTTTCAGCGCCTAAACCGTCTGATGCAGTTGAGGTCGCCGCTGCTGCTGCTGGGATAGAACCGATTCGAGAGGGAGGAAATCGATCGCAGACGGCTCGCTCGAATTCATAGCTGTAATGGGGAAGTGGCTGCCCACGCCGCCGCCAAATTACCAAAATCTGACCCACTGAAATTGCCTTGTAGCGGCCTTGATGCAGTGCCTCTAGAATGGCAGCTCGCAGCCAGTGAAGTGGGTAGTGGCTTGACCAATAGAGTATCAAGTCGTCTACCTCAAACGTGCCCAAGTCAAACCCATAGCCGACCAACAGGGCGGCAGAGTCAGTAAGCACCGGGTTTTCGGTAGGTTCCGTCATTTGTCCAACATAGCCTAATTGCCCGCTGGCTGCACCCCTCCCTGGACGGTATTGCCTTCTATGCGTTCGTCTAACACGCCCGAAAACGGTTCAGGTGGGGTTGACCAGTTAAAGTCGCTGATGCGAATGCCTAAGGAGCCGACCTCGCGGTCAGGATTAAAGCGCAGGATAATGGCATACGTTCGCCGACTGTACTCCAAAATAAAGTCGGTATCGAACCCTTCACTATTGTCTAAATTAATCGAAGATTGAAAACCTGCTCGAAACGGCCCATAAATTTGCTGAACCAGGCCGAAGAAGAGCACCTGCGGATCAGCAATGCGGTCAAAATTGAACGGAGATTCACCACTAATAGCCGTTTGGGTGTAACCAATATTGAAGGCTGTATAGTCCAAGAAATCTCTAGAAAAATGCCCAAACTGCCCCTGAAGAACCACCGTTCCCGTCAGGGTGGCCTGGGTGTCGTCGCTGGTGTAGTGGCTAACCGTGCCTCGGGCGATCGCCACAAAAACCAAGTTAGGCACCAATGGGTTAGGGGTGTAGCGGAGTCCTGCGTCGGGGGTAGGAGGTAGGGGAGTGCCTGACCACAGCAAAAATGCACGGCTAAGTGCTGCCGTGGCCTGAAACCGCCCCAGTGTCACTCTATTGTTGGTTCGTTCCAGCACTGGATCGAGCAGATCTTCTCGATTGGTGTTGGCGTTGATGACCTGGGCACTTGCCTGATAGCTGAGGTTAATGCCACTGATTCCCAGAGGAATGTTTGGAGAGCTAAAAACAGCCCCTAAGCTACTCTGCACGTTTTGATAGCCAAGAGAACCATTAAACAGGCGATCGCGATAGCTGGCCTCCAGTGACAGGCGATGATTGATGCCTCCGATGTTAACCCGCTGCCGCAGCCGCAAGCTCCCTCGAAACGTTTCCTCCAAGTCAGACAAGTCGAGACTGGTGAAGACGGCGGTACCCAGCAGCGACGTGTTGGGGCTAAATTTCAAATCCAGCGCTCCCACCAAACCAAAACTGGAGGGATCAAAGAAGTTGCCGCCGTTGTCTACGATTGCTCGTTGAATCAGCAGCGCGGGAGACAGGGTAAATAGTGCCCTAGGCGTGCTGATGATCTCAAAGGGTCGCTGTAGATATAAACCGCCCACTTGATCGTCAAAGGCAAACTGAATTGGGTTAGGGTTGCGGCGGCGACTGTCGATTAAGATGCGATCGCGTAGCAGTGGCAAGTTCAACCCGCCATCAAATACCAAACGCGGGTTGCGAGCACGCAGCTCTGCCTGAAACGGGTTCAGCCGCGTGTAGGTCAGTTGACGAGTCCGTAAAACAAACTCCGGTGGTGAGAAGGGATCGTTGGTCAGCTCTACGTTACGGGCTGTCCATCCATCCGCAGAGAAATCGATTTGCTCAGCCTCGAATCGAAATCGGGTCAATTCACCCTCTTTGTCGCCCGCTAGTTCGATGCCCTGGTCAAGCTGAGTGCCAAAATCGAACCGAATACCACCAGGGCTGTAGACTGGCGGTAGCCCTGGGGCTGGGGTAGGTGGGGTCGCAGGCTCCTCGCCATCTGGGGTAGGCGTGATAGTCAAATCTGTGCTGCTTGTGGGCAAAAATATTTCGCCTCTGGCATCGAAAACGGTGCCCTCTCCCTGCACAAAACTGTATTCGAGGCGATCGCCCCGAATCACCTGGTCGCCCCGTGTTAGCACCACGTTGCCATCTGCTACGGCAATCCGGTTAGGCAAATTAACCCGCAGCCGATCAGCGGTTAAGACCGCTTGGCGGAAGCGCATTTCTACGGTGCCATCTGCCTGGAATACTTCGCGCAGCGTGTCGAATTCTTGGCGATCGGCATCTACCTCCAAAATTTCTCCTGTTCCTATCGGATTCTCTTGTCCAGTCACTCCATCGGACGGGGCGTTAGGGTCAGGAGATGTAGCCGCAGGATCAATAGCCGGGGGCTGCTCGGTCGCAGGCGTTGGAGCAGTATCATCAAGCGGTGGAATCGTAAGAATTTGTCGATCGGGATCGAACGGGGTGTCTTCAGGATTGGGGAGACTTGGGAAAGGCTCTACGGGGATAGCCGCAGGAGAGGCAGGAGTCTCGGAGTTTTCAGGAGAATCTTCTGTAGGCTGTTGGTCGGGGAGTGGAACAGGAATGGGACGAATCAGAAGCGGTTCTTCTATCCCAAGCGGTTCCGTCAACGGCTCCAATACAGGTAGTGGATCTTGCGTTACTAACAAGCGGTCAAACCGCTGCTGCATCAGGCGCTCTGCTGCTTGCTGTTGCTCCTCTGTTAGCGATCGCCCATGCACCGAGGGAAACGGCTCAGCCACCGATACGGGTGTGGTGCCAGTAATCAATTCCTCGATCGAACTATCTAACCTGCTGCTATCGGGGGCAATCCCGCCCGGTGAGAGGGCTGGAGGGGCAGACCATAGCGTGGTAGGCAAGTAAGAGGGAGATGGGGAATCGAGCGATCGCCCCACAGCCAAAGGCGCACCCAGAGCAGCCGAACGCATAGCAGGTTGAGCAGGTGTACCCGATTGAGAACCAGGCTGAAGTGCGATCGCCTGAGACGATGGCGCTGTTCGTTGGGTAACCCGTTGCCGTGCTTCAATTGTTAACTGCCTAGCCTCACGAGCCGAAGCTCGTGCAGCAAAAAATGAAGGCGGCTGTGCATCACCAACCTCAGATAGCGCAGAGGCGGGAGGAGTAGCTGTCTCAGAAGAAGGCAGTGGATCTCTCGGCAAGGCAGTCGCTGAAAGAGCAGACTGACTGAAATCCTTAGCGGGCAGAATATCAACAATCGGAGGGGGAGTAGGCGGCGGAACCGGAACGGGCATACACAAACACAACTATTCAACCGGGCAACTTTAGGCCGCTGCGTAATCTGGCGATGGATTTGATTAGGAGATTCGCCAGGTGAACCTCCTAATCGAATCCATGACTCAAATCGGCAACAGCAACTCTAGGAAGAAGGTAAGCCACAGACAAGAACTGTAACCATCCCCAGCACAAACTCCACATACCGAACCCAGTTTGGTAGATGAATGACTCTACCCAACATGGGACGTTTCGCTGCTCAGAAGGTTTCGTTGATATCTAATTGGTTTCACCGATCAAAAAGTTTTACAGAGCGCATTACTAGCGCACAAAATCCAGAATCCCGTGCCGCTCATGCAAACGGTAGCATAGGATTCTAGCTTTGGATTTTTTGGATTTTAATGCGGTGTAAGCTGTGTCGCGATCGCTTTTCAAAATGGCGATCGCTTAAGCTCACTCTAGATCCCGACGCTTGGGGTTGCGAGACGGGTCACTGGACAAGAAACCGAAAATGAACAGACCAAGGAAAAAGGAGACAACAATATAAACCACTACTTTGAGTGTCAGCATAAAAACTATCTCAAACAATAGGCTCCATTATCATATCGAACCACTGTCCTATTTTTGGAGCAAATCGTACAGACGTAGATGTTCTAAAACCGCTATTTATCTCTTTGTAAAATATGCTATCTACCTTGCAAAAAAAATTATACCCAGATTAGGCAATGCTGGCTCATGAAGACCGTTTGAGGGAAGGAGTTGTTTCTAGGTTTCGTTGAGTAACACGTTGCGCCAGACGGCTAGGCTCCAAAAAAATTGCAAATCGAAGTCATAACGAGTATGATTTAATCATGATGACGATTGTGCTTCAACATTAAATGCAGATTCAAAAATGCAGATTCAACTTTGAAGACAGTTCTCAAACGGTAAGTAGGTGGGCTTAAGTAAATATAAAACCCTAAAACCCTGCGCCGCCCGCGCAGCAGGCGGCGCAGGGTTTTAGGATTTGGTTTTTATTTAGGTTGAACTACTTAAAGATTTTTTGTTGCGAAGGCTTTTCCTTTGTAATGAGAAGAATTGCCTCAACACTCCTATCCGCTCTGAGCTTGATCTCGAAACACTACCTTAATGAGGCTTTATGACAATAACGCTTGAAACTCGCCAAACTGAATTGGTAAAAGCGCTCAACCGTGAGCAAGCCAACGCTCTTGTGGCGTATCTCAACTACAAAAAATACCATTGGCTTACCTTTGGGCCCTTGTTCCGTGACCTTCATTTGCTGTTTGAAGAACAAGGTGCTGAAGTGTTTGCCATGTTAGACGAGCTGGCAGAGCGCAGTTTGATGATCGACGGTACTCCTGTCGCAGACCCCGCCGATTATCTAACACGAGCTACGGTGGAACCCTCAGTGGGGCAGCTCTCGGTTCGGCAAATGGTAGAAGAGGCGATCGCCACCCATGACCACATTATTGCCGAGATGCACCAAGATGCCGACTTGGCGGCGACTGCTGGAGATATTGGCACGGCTGATTTGTACACCCGATTGGTACAAGTTCACCAAAAACACCGCTGGTTCCTTAAAGAACTGCTGAAATCAGGCGATGGCATCGTAACCCACTAGAACGCTTGATGGGTCGGTAGTGGTATTAATGTAAGGATTGTTTGATGGGCAGGCTTCGCCTGCCCATCAAACAATCCTTACCAATTTAGGACTGCTGTTTCTTTAATTGGCAAATTGGCATGAGGTTGCAGGGAAAAACCTTTTGTGGGTTACTTATAGAGAATCAATCTGTAGTTCGCACTGAACTCTTATAAACTATGCGGTTTTGGCGATCGCCATTGCGAATTTTCCTGAGTGTGGTAGTAGGCGTTGCTTTGGTAACGCTGCTCCATGCATGTAAGCCCAAGCAAGCTTCTCCTCCTACGATTGGCTCATCTAGCCTCGAAACATCCCTGGCTAGTGGTTCTGTGCGGCAAGAAACAGCATTGTCTCCTGAAACAGCGGCGATCGTTGCCAGTGCTGGCTCCAACGGACTTTACAATCCGCCACGGGGCGACATCCGGCTGGTCGTGATCAGTGACCTGAACAGCGCCTATGGCTCAACAGATTACGATCCAGAGGTGGATAAAGGCATGGCTTTGCTGCCTTTTTGGCAACCAGACATGGTGGTGTGCAGCGGAGACATGGTCGCTGGACAAAACCCAACCCTATCTGAAGATCAGCTCAAAGCTATGTGGGCTGCCTTTGATGACCACATCGCCGCACCTTTGCGTCAGGCGAATTTGCCCTATGGTTTTACAGTCGGCAATCACGACGCATCGAGCGCTAGGAGTGTGTCTGGAGGATTCTTGTTTGAGCGAGAACGAACAGTAGCCTCAGATTACTGGGTTGATCCAGCCCACGATCCGGGTGTCGAGTTTGTCGATCGCAACGAGTTTCCCTTCTACTACACCTTCAAATTCAACGACATTTTCTTTCTAGCATGGGATGGTTCATCCGCTTCAATTCCTCAAGATAAGCTTGATTGGGTCGAGCAGGCGCTTGAAAGTCCTGAAGCCAAATCTGCCAAGCTCAAGATTCTGCTGGGACACTTGCCCCTCTACGCGGTTTCTGTAGGACGTAACGAGCCGGGTGAAGTGATGGCAAATGCCGACCAATTACGGGCAATGTTAGAGCGCCATCAGGTACATACCTACATCAGCGGTCATCACCATGCCTACTATCCTGCCCATAAAGGCAATCTCCAGCTTTTACACATGGGCATTTTAGGGTCGGGGCCGCGTCCGTATAGTGATAGCCAGTTGCCGCCCCGCAAGTCGTTGACTGTGATGGATGTCAACTTTGCCTCCCCTGATCTCACAACCTACACAACCTATGACATGCAAACGTTGCAACTAATTGAGTTTGAAGAACTCCCTCGGTTAATTGCAGGCCATAACGGTATGGTGCTGCGTCGCGATGTTGATATGGAAGATCTGAGTGCATCGGAGCTATCTGCCTGTGAAACTCGCTTAAGCGCTGCGTTGTGTCGTGCTTAAAATGCCTGTTTCGTCTAGCTTGACGCGCAACAGTGTGGCTCGACGGTTGGACAGCGTATTTCATGGTGTTACCCAGTGGCTGGCGGTGGGGCTGGTTGTTTTGGTTTTGGCGATCGCCCTTGAGCTGCTGATCACCGCCATCCTGGCAATGCAGACATTTGGTCTGGGATTTCTAGTAACGACCGAGTGGAATCCGGCACGGGGCATCTATGGAATTCTGCCCCAGATTTATGGAACGCTAGTCAGCTCTCTGGTGGCGATCGCGCTGGTGATTCCCCTGGGCATCGGAATTGCGATTTTCTTAAACGAAGACATTGCCCCCCGCAGGGTGCGGATACCGCTTTCATTTTTGATAGAATTGCTCGCCGCTATTCCCAGTGTCGTGTATGGTTTGTGGGGCATTTTTATTCTGATTCCGGCAATCATGCCCCTGTTTCGGTGGCTACATCAACGTCTAGGCTGGCTACCCCTGTTCAATACTGCGCCATCCAATCGGTCACTGCTGCTGACGATCTTGGTGCTGACGCTGATGATTTTGCCCATTGTCGTTGCTATGTCACGAGATGCGTTGGCAGCGGTGCCTGTTGAATTACGTCACGGAGCAGCAGCCTTAGGCGCGACCCGTTGGGAGATCATTCTTGACATTTTGATTCCGGCGAGCATGTCGGGAATTGTCGGCGCTGGGGTACTAGCCCTTGGACGGGCGATCGGGGAAACAATGGCAGCCGTGATGCTAATTGGTAACGCTAACCAAATTCAACTGTCTTTACTGGCTCCTGGTTCGACGATCGCCTCGTTAATCGCCAATCAGTTTTCGGAGGCAAAAGGACTGCAAGTCTCGGCGTTACTGTATGCGGCGCTGGTGCTGATGGGGTTAACGCTGCTGATTAACGGCGTGGCGAATGCGTTGGTCAATTCATTTCATCTAATGCAACGGGGACGCAATTTGCCTGTTGTTCTACCGGTTGTACAGATGATTCATGTGCAAATGATTCGGGTGCAGACGATTTGGGTCAAAGCGTTTCCAGACGGAATGGTTCGCCAGCCCATCTCCAATCAGCTATCCCAACCGTGGCAGCCCCATCCAACACGGCGCAAAATGGTGTCGTTGACTTTGACGATCGCGATCATTCTGGGGACAGCGATCGCCGTTTTGGGGGTTGGCTCAATTCTTGTGAGCCTGATATTACAGGGAGTGTCGCGATTTGATGAAGCAGCATTCACCGAATTGCCGCCACCGCCATTGGACTTGGCAGGGGGCTTCCGCAATGCCATTACTGGCACCCTATTAATGGTGGGAATCGGCGCCGGGTTGAGCGCACCGCTGGGGATTGGGGTGGCTATTTATCTGGTTGAATTTGGACAAGGTAACGGCCTGTCGCGCTGGGTTCGCTTCTTTAATGGGGTCTTGAGTGGGGTGCCGTCAATTCTCTGTGGACTGTTTGCCTATAACTTGGTTGTCCTCACAACGGGGAGGTTTTCAGCCGTAGCGGGGGGTGTGGCGCTGGCGGTGGTGATGGTGCCCATGACGGTGCGAACAGCGGAGGAAGGCTTGAAGTCCGTCGCTCCAGATTTACGAGAAGGGGCGATCGCCTTGGGGGCAAGTGCAGCTCAAACGATTGGCTCTGTTGTGTTACCGGCTGCATCGCCGGCGATCGCCACCGGAGTGGTGCTCTCCATTGCTCGTGCTGCCGGAGAAACGGCTCCGCTGCTGTTTACGGCGCTGTTTAGTCAATACGAGTTCAACGGCGTGTGGAATCCGGTTGCGTCTCTGTCGGTGTTGATCTATAACTTTGCCCTATCGCCCTATCCCAACCATCAAGCGTTGGCATGGACGGCGGCTCTAGTGGTGGTTGGGCTAATCTTAAGTGTCAGCATCATGGCGAGGTCTTTGACGGGCGATCGCCTGCGCTGACCCCAAATAACCGACTCCAGATAACCAGTGCTACCGATTTGTCCTACGAGTAGCCCTGCTGCGCCGAAAAACGAATAACTTTGCCCATCACCCGCCGCAGATAGCCTTTGCATCATACCAATTAACTCTTGGCGGTCGGCGTGCATGGGCGCTGTTATAGCGGTTCTCGGTCGAGTGCAGTACACTTTCAGCCCTGAAACCCTTGCCAGTCAGGAGCCGATCGTACCTCACCCGTTTAGGAACCGCTATATGCTACCGCGCCCGCACTCAAAAACCTTCAACTTCCGGCAGATTCTTTGCTATTCCAAAAACCCTGAAGTGAAGACTCATCAACAATATAGGCTTCTTCTCCATCTCGTATTGCCCGTTTACCAAGGCGAGGGAAAACACCAATATCAAAACTAACCTTCTCTCCTCCAATCAGATATACGAGGTCTTCCTCAAAAGGATTCCGAAGATGGTGAGGGGGCTGAGGAATCCCAAAACCCATAAAATCACCTGATTCAACCTCGTATTCCTCATCTCCAATCTCTGCAACACCACGACCTGAAAGGATATAAATCCACTCTTCTTCGTTGTGATGTGTATGGTAAATAAAGGATTCTTTCCCTGGCGGTACACGGGCTATTGAAACGCCAATTCGCTTAAAACCAACAGCGTTCCCAAGTGCACGGAGATATATTTCTGAATTTGAATTCAATGGATGGTGAAACTCAAACTCATTGATTGAATTAATCTCTGACTGCTTAAGAAGAGAATGCTGTTTTTCTGCCATGTTAACAACCTCAAATTTAATGATAGAGGGACAACCCTAACTTAACGCTGACGTTCCTGAAAATGCCTTCCAAGCACAACCCAGTTAACAACTTTAAGGTAACTTAATATTTGCCACGAACAGATAGCTTTCAAATAATTGACCTAACCGATAACTCAGGCGACATAACGGCAAAGTTGAGCGGCGGTAGCTCAACCTTAGACACACAACTCATATTATCTCACTCGCCGCTCCAACGCAGTGTTAGCCTTCTGTTGCGCTAGAGCGTTTGAGCCTAGCGTTTAGTCTTGAAACTTGCTTAACAACGAGATAGGAGAAATTAGCAACCTAGTCATCTGAGAAAACAACCTTATCGAGATAGGATCGTTATCCCTAAGACGCGGTTCAGCTTAAAACAGGCCACAAACCGTTGTACAGATTCACGATCTGACTTGACGCGTTTTTTCATCACTTTGTAGCGTTTAAGGAGCGCACGATCGCTACCTTCATCAAATACTGCATACATCCCCGAAAAGGTATTAAATTGTTCGTTGGGTAATAGGCGACTAAAAATCACATAGCCTGGTTTCCCAGTTTTGCTGAGATTGACATTGATGACTGACAAAGGTTGGTCAGATGAACTGAGTAAATCAATAACTGTTACACTACTTTCAATTGGGTTGACTTCAGTTACCTTGAACAGTGATATATAAGAAACCTTAGCTGCGTCTAGATAAGTGATCTCTATCGGTTCTAAATCAGAGTGATCAGTCCTATATCGCTCCAACATGGTCTGACCATTTGACAAAAACTCATGTAAATAGAAATCAATTACAAAGTTAATTTCTTCTTCATTTTCCAAAAAGAGTTGTCGGCCTTGCCCAATGCCCAAAACCCGTATGATTTCAGGCAAGCTTTCTTCCAAACCATAAGTTCTCGGGATTTCTTCACTAAGCCGTTTTCCAGCGCGACGTAATTGGTTATATTGCTTTAAAAACATTTTTTCAGTACGAAGAGCAAGCTCAAAACAATGACTTTATTCTGCAAGGTCTTCAGGTAACACTATGCATACATTCTAGCAAAATGCGATTAAGTCATTCTAGCGCGAGACACTGCGCCAGTGACTTTATGCAACAAGCCTCCTGATTTAGATATAGAAAGGCTAACGTTCCCGGTCAGCGGCGGCAGGAGGCTTGAAAACGCCACTAGCGTGTGCAAACGTCCGCTGCATCGGGGTTGTTAGCAGGCTGCAATCAACCTCGCTCAGCGATCGCCCCCACAACTTGACTGAACCCTGCACCACTCACCGACAACCATCATCAACCCAACCCAATACTGAACACAGTTTAACTCAGTGAACCTGAAATATCTTTGCTTTGTTGAGCTAAGTATCTTAGGGAGGATCGCTCCAATAAATCTCACCGCTACTAAAGAAACCCGTCCGAATCTTACAACTAGTTTGACAATATGCACCTTGACTATTCGTGTATTCCACGTTGTAGGTACGAGTAGTTTTATCCATGTCAAACCATACACTTGAAATAACAATATTAGTTGCTCCTCTATGCCGAAGATGCTCACTTATGCGTTGCTTATGCCCTTCAGACTGAAAATATCCAATTGCTAAACCGATAACGATAAGAATAATAACGATAATAACAATTAAGATATAAAGGGCTATATGGCTTTCCATTCTTTTAACTCAACTTGCAACACTAGATGTAGTTGTAAATTTAGTAAGTAGTCTCTATCGAAAGGGGCGATCGCTCCCTAACCAAAGACCAACTAAACCTCGAACCCAAAGCAAAAAAACTGCAACAACTGTCTCAGCAGGAACCAAGCCAGCTAACGGCACAGCTCACCCGCCGCTAGCAACTTTTCGGACTCAACGAAAAGACTCTATACGGTCGGTGTGCAACGGGATTGTTAGACATCTGGCACTAACGGCAAACGGCGAATACGAATACGGCTTGGCTCAACCGTAATAGCTGATCCTTGTTCTAAATCCTCCTCGCATTCAGCGATTACTGTCAACAAAAGATTTGTGAGCGCCTGGGCACGTAATCTTTCAATCCGAATGCGAATGACCGAAGGAGTGATCGCTACATCAAGTGCCAACAGTGTATGAAAATCTGCGTCAAGAGTAGCAACGATACGCCCCTCATTTCTGGCTCTCTGGATGATGTCTGCATCTTCAGCTTCAGACATACCGATTTCACCAACATGGATAGTGTCGATACCTGAATCACGTAACAACGCTGCCGCAGAGAGTGGCAATCCCTGATCAAGCAACAGTTTCATATCGATTAGGAAGCTCAATGATGCGATCGTCCAAATAGGAAGAGGCAAAAATTAGGGCTTGTCGGATGTCTTCATCCTCTAACTCTGGAAACTCTTGATGTAATTTTTCTCGATCAGGATAAGTTGCTAGTAGCTCAATCACCCGACGAACTGTAAGGCGAAGATTACGAATGCAAGGTTGCCCATTCATCCGTTTTGGGTTGCTCGTAATACGATCTAGTCTCATTAGAGTAATTCCAACGTTTCATTATTATTTCAACCTTCAACGAGGATAAGCCATGCCTGCAATACAAGCTCCACATATCCATTCTCCATCATCATATAAACCGTCTCCCATGCTATCTTTGCGCCCGCAACTAGAGCAAGTCAGTAAAATCGGCTGCGAGGCTTTTTGCTTTTGCTCAGAGTAAGAAGTGGGAGGATGACGCAATTTGGGTGGAACTGCAAACTTGCCACAATTTGAACACCACTGCCCCCCATTATGTTCAATTGTTTGCGTGGTTTGACACTTAGGACATAGGTTAGACATAGTAGCTCACAAGATTTCTAACTTGTTATTAGGCGGAAAGTTTCCGCGTATCATCCCAATTTGGGTGGATAGGCCGATAGTTTCTGCATATCACCCTAAACCAGATGAACCGGAGGAAAGTTTCTCCATACTATGGCGATCGCCCATCTCAGTCTTTTTCACCTGATATTTTTGACACAATCTGCTGATTAGGTATTGACGGTGTGACATCTATACCCGTACTGTGTCTGATTAAGGTTGTTGAACGATTCTGTAGTCGAGCAACCCTAATTCGCTCCAAAAATCTAGCACCGTCCAATGCTGCGGCAAACAGCACTGAACGGCTAACCCCCAAACTGATATAGGCAGTCTGGCAGCTAACTGGGAATTTTAACATTCTCTCTAGCCACCCTGCTTTGTGAATGCGCGGGGTGGCTAGGTTTTTGGGGTTTCTTCTTACCGTGTTATGCAGGAGACCCCCGATGATTGAGATAGTTGATGCCTCAAGTGCGCGCAGTTTTTTGACGGGTAATGAGGGAGACGTTCGGCCTCAGCCGCTAATTTTGCCCCTCAGCGTCAATCTGCTTGCTCCAGAACAAGAACGACTGCAAATCTTGCTGATTAGTGGTCCTGTTTGGGTACGCGAAACGATTCACGATTTGCATCGGCGCGGGTTTGCCGATGCCAACGACTGGAGTGGCTTGCTGCCCGGTGCCAATGCTGGTGAGGTGGTTAGCATTCTGACTCGACGACGACAGCGATCGCAGGGGGAGTCGTCCTAACAGCGAGCCAGCCGCCTTGGGAGTTCCCCAAACCTCCGGCAGGGGACGAAGCCCGTCCCCCACACCCCCACCCGCAAGGCCGCATCGGGATAAACCATTTCTAGTTTTGCCGCTGCATAATTCACGTAAGCGGTCTAATGTAGTTTCACAGTCTGGATAGGCCTAACTTGATCAAGATTTTTTGATGGGCAGGCGAAGTCTGCCCATCAAAAAATCCTGACCTCAATACCCTGATTGACTGACAAAACTTGTTAGTCAGATCCCCGAAAGCCCTCACCCTAGCCCTCTCCCGATGGGAGAGGGAACCGGAAGGGTAGATCAACTCCCCTCGCCCTCTGGGAGAGGGGCTGGGGGTGAGGGCTGTAGACTTTTGTCAGTCAACCAGCCTCAATACCACTACCTACAGTCTGCAACAGCTCTATTTCATTGTTTCGAGAAGCAAGGCTAATTCATGTCTCGGACGCGACTTCTGCTCTTAATTGGCAGCATTCTTCTTGTTTTAGGACTCCTGCTGTGGTTAAGCACCTCGCTATTGCAGCTTTATACGGGTCTGGCAGCGATTTCGCCCCTGCTGGCCAGTGCAGTGCTAAGCATTGTGTTGCTGCTGCTAATTGGTCTATCCTCTGCCCTAATTTATTACGCTTACCTATTTTTGCGTCCTGCACCGCGTCAGTTGGGGCGATCGCGTCCTCAAGCGCCTGTAGAAAAAACCGAGGCAGCAGGTGAGACGCTACGAGCAGTGCAGCAGCAAGTCGATCAAATTCAAGATCAAGTAACCCGGCAGGCATTGCGCGATCGCTCTCGCGAAATTGCAGAAAACTTGGCACGCGGAGAGTTGAAAGTAGTGGTGTTTGGCACAGGTTCTGCTGGCAAAACATCCTTGGTCAACGCTCTCTTAGGACGCATTGTCGGGCAGGTAGGGGCACCTATGGGCACTACAGAGGCAGGGCAAACCTATCGATTTCAACTGAGGGATGTGCCCCGCGAAATTTGGATTACCGATACACCGGGAATTTTAGAAACTGGTGTGGCTGGTACAGCACGAGAGCAAGGCGCGCGACGCTTGGCAACCGAAGCTGATTTACTTTTGTTTGTGTTAGACGGAGATCTGCGTAAGTCAGAGTATGAACCCCTGCGATCGCTCTCAATGATTGGTAAGCGCTCGATCTTAATCTTTAACAAGACCGATCTCTACACCGAGAGCGACCAAGAGGCGATTCTAGGACGCTTGCGGGCGCGAGTGCAGAATTTCTTGGCACCCACAGACGTGGTAGCCGTTGCAGCCAATCCGCAAGCTATCGTAGTAGACGGTGGCGTTGGCCTGCCTGCGCAGAGCGCGTATCGCCTTCAACCCGACCCGGATATTCTGCCGCTGCTAAGGCGCATGGCTACTATTTTGCGCGAAGAAGGCGAAGATCTAATAGCCGACAATATTTTGCTGCAATCGCAGCGGTTGGGCGAAGAAACCCGCGCCCTAATTGCTGTTCAGCGGCAGCAGCAGGCAGAAAAAATTGTTGAGCGCTACCAGTGGATTAGTGCGGGAGTGGTATCCGTGACCCCCTTGCCCCTGGTGGATTTGCTCGCTGCCGCCGCCGTTAATGCCCAAATGGTAGTAGAACTGGGCAAAGTTTATGGCTGCGATATGAATATAGACCGGGGTAAAGAGCTAGCCATGTCTCTGGCCAAAACCTTAGTGAGCCTGGGCGTTGTGCGAGGGGCGATCGAGTTGTTTTCCATTGCGCTACAAACCAATGTTGGCACCTTCATCATCGGCAAAGCTATCCAAGGGGCTACCGCTGCTTACCTCACCCGTATTGCTGGAAAAAGCTTCATCGAATACTTCCGCCGTGACCAAGACTGGGGCGATGGCGGCATGACCGACGTGGTGCAAGAACAGTTTCAACTGAATCGGCGCGACGAATTTGTCAAGGTCTTTGTTAAAGAGGCGATCGCCCGTGTAGTAGATCCATTACGAAATCAACCCTAACCTTGGCCAGGATAGGGTTGATTCGCTCTGATGGAAGGGGTCGAGTGCTATAGCAACAGCAGACTAAACAACGTACTGATTAAAACTCAAGACCTTGAACCTCAGTGGCCTGCGCCTACACAGTGGACACCTGGGCCAAGGTTAGTTGGACAGGTGGATGTGCCCGCATTTGCAGAGGCAATAGATGTAACGGTAGCACTCAGCACCAGCGCTGACAAAACTGCAAAGATTAGGCGTTTCATGATGATCAATCTCCTCGAAAATAATTCAGATGAACTAAAAGAGAGATGAGGCTATGAACAACAGAGATACTCAAGCAGCAAACCTATCTACCTCCTGAACCCACACAGTGATTGCCTCGCCCAGGTCCATTCGGACATGTGGAGGTGCTTATCCCCGAAGCATGGGCACTGGGCGCAACAGCAGAAATCACAATTAGAGTAGACAAAGCAGCAAAAAGAATGCGTTTCATAGTGACTATCCTTTGGATTGGTTTTGGATGGAGTGATTGATGTGTTTCACCCTCTATGTTTCCTATAGTGCGGCACCAGCCTGAAGCGCTTCTGAAAGCCACATAAAAAACACATGAAATCTCTAATTTGGACTAAATTTGATCTCGCTTTTGCACCTGGATACTTTGAGCATTCCTCAAAAGGCTCTTGGAAAGGGCACTGTAGCAAAGACTATCCTTGCCCCGAGGGTCATCGCAAGAATTATCAGAGGTTTTGGGAGGTTTTGGGAGGTTTTGGGAGGTTTTGGACAGAACCGAACTGCAACCAAACTCTCAATAAATCGATAAACCAGCTTCAAAGAGACCTTAAGCAAGGCAAAATCAAGCGTTTAGCCTTTAGCCCACAAGTCGATTAGCCCAAACTCAAGATTTTAAGTGAACATATTTAGACCTAAAGACTCTAAAACCCTGCCCTATTCGCTAAGCGAATAGGGCAGGGTTTTAGTGCTTGGTTTTGATTAGGTTGAACTAGAGTCAATGCCCAGCGCCTACACAGTGATTGCCTCGCCCAGGTCCATTAGGACATGTGGAGGTACTTATCCCAAACGCAGGAGCCATTGGAGCAATAGCAGAAATCACAATCAAAGTAGATAGCGCAGTGAAGAAAACGCGTTTCATAATAAACCGTCCTTGTAAACTACTTTTTGAGTGGACTGAGTGATGTGTTGCACCCGTAATTCATTCTTTGCTTCCACTTATAGTATCGTGCAATACAAAAATGAGGCATCTCTGAAAGAAGCATGAGGATTGGTTAAGGCTCTTCTGAGAAATCTGAGAAAACCAAAAAGAAGCATCTATCCTAGGACTTACGCATTGACCCAAAAAAACAAGTGTGCAGTAACGTAATTAATGGGTTTCAGCGTTTTCCAGCAACGGCTTCAACTGGAAGATTTGCCGAAAATCTTCTGAAAATTTGCCCAAAAATGTAATTTCTGATACCAAATTACAGGGATGCATATTTCAATTT
>Ga0335394_10001284_pt1 | contig 28148 bp, 16 predicted proteins | sample MAT03_FD_205741 | JGI IMG/M metagenome (GOLD analysis project Ga0335394, IMG submission 205741) | Freshwater microbial communities from Lake Fryxell liftoff mats and glacier meltwater in Antarctica - MAT-03 (spades assembly) (version 2) ...
AACGCCAGTATAGCGACGAAATTTAGTCTTTGAAAGTTTTGATAGTTGTATATATTTCTCTGTATCCATGATACAAAAATAAACATCTTTTTATCCGTTTACGACTTTCGCATGAAGTCTATTCTATTAATTATTTTAATTAATATACTGGGCGTTAAAAGAAAAAAAATGCAAATCTTTTGTTAATAAAAAAATAATAGTAGATTTTTACAGAGTAAGTCAATCAATTTCTTTTTTTACCTAACTTTTTTACCAAACTCCCTTTCTATGAAAAAAAATGTACTCGCTTTCTTGTTGTTACTAATGACAGCAGCAGGAAGTGTTTTTGCCCAAGACCGAACGATTTCGGGCGTGGTTAAAGACGAAAACGGGCAGGCGCTGCCAGGTGCCAATGTGGTGCTAAAAGGCAGCACACGCGGCACCACATCTGACGCAATGGGGGCGTTTAAACTCAACGTAAACGGCGCGGGTACGCTCGTATTCTCAACCGTTGGTTACTCAAACAAAGAGGTCGCCTTGGCGGCCAGCCAGTCGGTGGTGGATGTTAAGCTCGACGTGGACGCCCGCAACCTAGGCGAAGTAGTAGTAACTGCTTTGGGTATCAGCAAAGACCAAAAGGTATTGAGCTACGCCACGCAGCAAATTAGCACCAAAACTTTTTCGCAAGCACGCGAACTCAACGTAGCCAACTCGCTCATTGGGCGCGTCGTAGGTTTGGACGTAGCGCGGTCTTCGTCGGGTTTAGGTGGCTCATCGCGCGTGGTTTTGCGCGGCGACCGCTCCATAACGGGCAACAACCAAGCCTTGATCGTAATTGATGGTGTGCCAATGGACAATTCCAATTTTAGCCCAGGCAACGCCAACGGTGGCCGTGACGGCGGCGACGGCTTGTCAAGCGTAAACCCTGACGATATTGAGTCAATGAACGTGCTGCGCGGAGCATCGGCTACGGCCTTGTACGGTAGCCGTGCAGCCAACGGGGCGTTAATCATCAATACCAAAAAAGGCGCTTCACGCAAAGGTTTCGGCGTAACGGTGAACAGTTCGTTTCAGGCCGAGCAAGCCATGATTTTGCAAAAATTCCAAAACGAATACGGCCAAGGAAGTGCAGGCATTTATAGCCCACGTTCTGAGTTTAGCTGGGGGCCCAAACTCGGCCAGTCGGTAGCTTTGTGGGGGCCAGACCCTGCCAATGCGGGCAAAACCTACACCACCTCGGCTCAACCCGATAACTACAGAGATTTTTACTCGACAGGAAACCAGATTTCAAACTCGGTGGCTTTCTCGGGTGGTGGCGACAAAACCCAAACCTATTTCTCTTATACCAACGTAGGTGCAACTGGTATTGTGGACAACAATAAGCTAAAACGCCATAATCTCAACCTGCGCATTTCGAGCCAAGTAAGCGATAAGCTTACCTTGGATACCAAAGTTACTTACTTGAACGAAAGAATTGACAATCGCCAACAAACGGGCGAGGCTTTTGCCAACTTGCAACGCCACATTTTGCGCCTGCCCCGCAACATATCTTTGGAGCAAGCCCAGCAGTTTGAATACACCGACCCATCTACGGGACGCTTGCGCCAAAACTATTGGAACCCAGGCTCTAACGGCGGCCAAAACCCTTACTGGATTAAAAATCGCGTAATTGCCCAAGATAATCGCGACCGCGTTACTGCTTTTACGTCTTTGACTTACAAGTTTACGCCCGCATTTAGCGTAATGGCGCGGGGCGGCCTTGACAAGTACGTGGATAAATTTGAAGGAAAATGGTACAACAATACCTATACCATTGCCGACAACGGCGACTACCAAACAAGCTGGCGCGAAGTGTCAGAGTTAAACCTTGACTTGTTTGGAATGTATAAAAAGAACATTTCCGAGAATTTGACCATTGACGCTACAGTGGGCGCGAGTATTCAGCGTAGCAATCAACTTGCGCAAAGCACCAGCACGGGTGGACTAAACCGCGACAACTTGTTTATCACTACCAACGCCCGCAGCCCACAGGCTAATCGTGGAGTGAACCAAAGAGAAAAGCAAGGCGTGTTTGCCACGGCCGACCTTACCTACAAAGATTTTTTGACCGTATCGGCATCGGGTCGTAACGACTGGTCTTCTACGTTGCCCACCGAAAATCAGTCGTATTTCTTTCCTTCGGCGGGTTTCTCGGCCATTATTTCAAACATTGTTGCGTTGCCCAAAGCTGTTTCGTTTGCCAAGGTGCGCGGGTCGTGGGCCCAAACGGGTAATGATGCCACACCCTATCTCTTGAACCAAACCTATACTTTTTCCGCAGGTGGGCCAAACGGATTTATTTCTCGTGACGGGATCAAGCCTTTCCCAAATTTGAAACCAGAGCTAACCACGGCCTTGGAGTTTGGCCTTGAAATGAAGTTCTTGAACAATCGCCTTGGTTTTGATTTGGGATATTATACTACCGATTCAAAAAACCAGTTGTTTCGCGTAGATATTCCACCTGCTTCGGGTTGGTCTTCGGAGTTTATTAACGCGGGTTTGGTGCGCAACTCAGGTATCGAACTTACCCTTAATGTAACGCCCGTCAAAACCAACGACTTGCGCTGGGACGTTGATTTTAACTACGCTGCCAATAAAAACAAATTGGTAGAATTAACTCCCGATTTGAAAACATTGAATCAGTCTGGCGACTTTTTTAACAGGGTAGTCGCCAGAGAAGGAGAGCCATTGGGCGAAGTTTATAGCCGTGGCTACGTGCGCAATCCAGCAGGACAAATATTGGTAGATGCCGCTGGCTTGCCACTTATCACCCCTGGTACTGATGTTTATCTTGGCAACACGCGTCCAACTTGGATAGGAGGTTTAAACAACCGCATTTCGTACAAAAACCTGTCGCTCAATTTATTGATTAGCGCGCGCATGGGCGGTGTGGTAACGTCGTTTACCAACGCCGTTATTTATGCCGATGGCGTAACTGAAGCCACGCTGGCTGGTCGCGATTCTTACATTTTCCCTGGCGTAAAAGCCGATGGAACGGCCAATAACATTGCTACCACTGCCGAAAAATACTGGCTCAAAGTGGGTGGTCGCAATACTCCTGCTGGTGAAGTGTTTACGTACAGTGCCTCCAACATTCGTCTGCGCGAACTGGCACTTAGTTACGCATTGCCAAAGGGTATGTTAAACAAAACGCCATTTCAGGGGGCCTCTATTTCGTTAGTAGGGCGCAATTTGTTCTTTTTTATGAACAATGCCGAGGGTTTTGACCCTGAACTCACAGCAGGTTCGCAAAACACAACGGTGGGCTTGGAGTCGTTTTCGATGCCTTCTACCCGCACATTTGGCGTAAACCTAAATTTATCATTCTAAAACATTTTGGTTTTACAATTGGTATCAATTTTAATCATGTTTCACAATTCATCTAGTACTAAAAAAATGAAACGAACCAAATTACTCGTCATTCCAGCCTTGTTGGCAATGATGGCCGTCGGATTTTATGCCTGTACCGACAAATTCACAGAACTCAACACCGACAAAACGAAGCTGACCACCTTAGACGCTTCGGGTGTAGGTAACGCCTTTGCAGCGGCTCAATACCGGTCGATTTCGGCCAGTTGGCAGATTTTTCAAAGCCTTTTTGGCGATTTGCAGTCGCAGTATTTTGCCAACACTGCCATCAACTTCCCGTCTGATCGAAACGTAATGGTGGGCGGCTGGCTCAATGGTGCTTGGAACGGCTTCTATGGTTCGGCCATTCCGCCTATTCTCGGCGTATTGGACAATACCAAGCCAGGCGGCCCCAGCGAAAACCCCGCTATTTTTGCCATTGCCAGCATCTGGAAAGTACAGATGTATTTGCCCCGTACCGATTATTGGGGCGCTATTCCGTACTCGAAAGTAGGAAGCGGCGAAAAGAGTGTTGAATACGATAGCCAAGAGTTTATCTACAAAGACTTTGTGGCTGTTCTCAAAAAATCGGCGGCAGACTTGGCCGCTTTCAAAGGCAGAAATGTATTGGGCGACAACGACCAAGTTTATGGCGGCAACGTGGACAAGTGGATATTGTTTGCCAACACCATGCGCTTGCGCATTGCGATGCGGATGTCGAAAGTAGATCCTGCTTTGGCCAAATCGGAGGCTGAATCGGCAGTGGCGGCTGGTGTATTGAGCACCAACGCTGACGATGCCTTTTTGAAAGTAACTACCAACTCACTCAATCCGTTTTGCCAAGCCACTGCCTGGAATGAATTCAGAATGAGCGCTGCCATGGAAAGTACTTTGAAAGGCTACAACGACCCACGCATGAGCAGGTATTATGCACCTGTAGCTGGTACAACCAACACCTTTAAAGGTCTCCGCAATGGCTACAGCCAAGCCCAATTGGGCTTGCCCGAAAATGCTGCCGTTGCCAACTCTAACGTGGCCAGTACTTTCTTGCCAGACAATCAATTTACTACGCCTTTTGCCATCATGTATGCTTCAGAGGCGCACTTCTTGAAAGCCGAAGGCGCTTTGAACGGCTGGAACATGGGACCCGGAACCGCCAAGGATTTTTATGAAGCAGGTATTAACACGGCCATGCGCCAATGGGGCATTGCAGATGCAGCGGCCATTGATACCTATACCAACGGTACTTCAACCCCGATAGCCCTGAACGACGTGGCAAGAACACCTGCCATGACAAATATTCCTGTAAGATGGGCCTCGGCAGCAGCGCAGCAACGCGAGCAAGTACTGACCCAAAAATGGTTGTCATTGTACCCCAACGGTTTGGAGGCTTGGGCCGACTATCGTCGCAGCGGTTTTCCAAGACTATATCCCAGAATTAACTCTGAAAACCCCGACGTGCCAGTTAGCGACATAGTACGCCGCACGCCTTACGTACAGGGCGAGTTTAACACCAACAAGGCTGGCGTAGAGTCGGGTATCAGCAAACTCGGCGGAGCAGATAAACCCAATACCCGTTTGTGGTGGGACAAGCAGTAAGAAGTTAGAATAATGCAAAAAAGGCCCTGCAAAATAATTTGTTGGGCCTTTTTTGTGTGGTGATTTTCTTAAAGACATTTTTCGCTAACTTTATTCCCTTATTGATATATTGACCAACCAACAGGTCAATGATTACGGTAAAAAACTGAATGTAATTTTAAGATATTTTTTGGAATACTGATTTAAACCAATCGGAGAAGCAAAGATAAGATAGAAGCACCTTATTGGTGAAAAAAGTAACAAAGACAAAAACGAGGTAAACGCAACCCGAAATTTGAAACATAATCCAATCTAACAGGGCAATCGGTTTGTCGACCGAGACACGCCCACGACATTTTGCTGTATAGCACCCAACACCCGCAAGGGCTGATAACAAGAAAAGTAGTAAAAAAGAACAAAAGACTCTAAGCCTTTACAACCTTTAAATGTTGGGTTGTCGTTCGACATGGGGACGCGCTTCCGGTCGCCAAGCAGCAACCCGCGCGGAGCGAAACACAAACGCACTATCCGATCCTATGCCGAATTAAGTTATAGGAAATGTTCAAAGGGAAAATATAAGCTAACGTGTTTGAGGGAACACCTGGGTTGATGTACTGAATTGGTTTGTTTTAAGTACTTCTGGGCTGGTACTTCCACAAAGCGGTAGAACAGCGCAGCAAATCCGACCACAATTGCCATGAATACAAGGCATACAATAATAGGCTCCAGACCATATGTTGGGGCAGGTGGTGGGGCCGGAACACCGTTTGGTGCCGTGAGCGTTTGTACAGTCAGAGCCGTGAAAATCAGGGGAACATGCACCATGTAAATCGAATAGGACCAACCGCCCAAGCGTTGAAATGGTCGTGTTTCGAGGACTCTTTTTGCTCCGCCTGTGTTATGGCCCGCTACCAAAATAAGGAGTGGAAAAGCACAAACAGTCAGCAGGTCTGTAACCAGATGGAGGAACGCAAGTATGTAAAGGCCAATGAGAGGGAGGATCCAGCCGTTGTTGAGCCATTTTTGGCCCCAACCACGCGTGTACACCTGATACGTAATCATACCCAATACAAAACCCAATAGGCAGCGAAACATATTGAACGGGGGAGCATATGCTTCGATGCAACCCGGTATATGATACCCAGCGAAATCAGGGTCGGGTAGTTGCGTGGCCGACCGTACGGTGAGGGCGTAGTAGCCAAGGGCAATAAGGGTGAGGCTCGCCAGAAAAAAACAACGGACGTAAGAAGCCCTTTACATACTTGGCCAGATGGGCTGTCCGCGCTATTCACGGGACCTGCTGCCTGTCGCTGGACTAATTGTTGGTGTTCTTTTTTCTTTGTCAACAACTCATGATTCATTAGGTACGACTCAATACTCAATTTCTTCGTCGGTTAGCAACTGCGCCAAGTTTAGTACACAATTGTCAAGCAGCACAATGTTTTCGTTGAAATCAACAAAATACCATTTTTCGTTGGGCGAAATGACAAATATTTTTTTGTTTTTTAGGCCAATAAGTTACTACCAGAAAATATTTTGGAGATGACAAACAAACGCGACTAATTCGGCCATACTCCCTTTTTGTTCAAGCCTTTTTTCGTTATCTTGCCGTAGTTATAAAAGCCCTTTACTGACATGAACCAATCTTTGGCGAAATTTAGCATTATTGCCACTTTTTTTGTACTCCCTTTGTTGCCCGCTTGGGCGCAAAATGCGGCACCCAACGACCGCAACGCCGTCAATACCAATACCCAAGCGGGCGATATGGCAGTAAATTCGCCCGTTGTTTTTCCCAAAGAAGGCCCACTGCCCAGCCGCTATCCGCCCGACGTGGCGGTACAGGAGATGGCAGCCGAAAAAGACTATTTTCTATTTGATTCACCCTGTCGTTCGTTGGCACAAATCGCGATGATTCAGCAGCAAATGCCGACGGGGTACTTTACGCCGCCGATTCAAGATTGGATCCATTTGTTGCGGGTACATCGCATCTTGACCCAAGGCGGCGATTTAACTATTCTGGGCCTCGGCGATAGTATCGTCAACGACACCATGCGCTCGGGTTGGGTGGCCAAGTTGCAGGAGGCATATCCCAAAGCCCGTATCAAAGCCACGGTGTACGTGCGTGGCGGCGGCGGATGCCAGCACTACAAAGAAGAAGGCCGTGTGCAAAAATATGTGCTGCCCCTCAAACCCGACTTGGTTTTTATTGGGGGTATTAGTCAGAAAAACGGGGCAGATATTGCCGAAGTTATTGCCCAAATCAGGGCGGGTTTGCCCAACGTAGAATTTTTGCTGGCTACTGGCACTTTTGGCACTGCTGACCCGCGCAATACAACTGCACTCGCATTGGCAAGACATTCTGGCACAGGGCAATACGGGGAGGATTTGCAAAAATTGGCTACCGAGCAACGTTGCGCTTACCTCGACATGACCACGCCTTGGGCCGAGTACATGCGCAGCGCGAAACTACACCCGCACCTATTTTACCGCGACGTGGTGCACGCCAACGAATACGGCGAGCAGATTTTGTCTAAAATAATGATGTCGTTTTTTGGGCTCTCAAGCAATATTCAAGAAACCACCAAAAGCCTCAAAACATACCCTTTCTCTGACCCCGACCCCGTGGCGCAGCCTGGGCGTGTTTATCCCTACTTTCGGTTTGACGGCTATACCGACCAAGGCGCTATGCAAAACTGGAAATTTGTCGAACTCGAAAACCAGTTTATCAAAGTTTCCGTAACGCCCGAAATAGGTGGAAAAATCTGGGGAGTGTATGAGAAGTCCACCAATTTTCCGTTTGTATATTTTAACAACGTGGTCAAATTTAGGGACGTGGCCATGCGCGGGGCGTGGACTTCGGGCGGTATTGAACTGAACTTTGGCGACATTGGCCACGCGCCAACGGTTTCAAATCCAGTAGATTACATTACACGTATCAACGCCGACAGCAGTGTGAGTTGCTTCGTAGGTGCTTACGATTGGGTCTCGCGGTCGCGTTGGACAGTAGAGGTAAACTTGCCCAAAGACAAAGCCTATTTTACTACCAAAAGCCGCTGGTTCAATGCCTCGCCGCTTGAAACCAGCTACTACCACTGGATGAACGCGGGCTTTAAGGCGGCGGGAGATTTGGAATTTGTTTTTCCTGGTACGCACTACATTGGCCACCCTGGCGACGCGCACCCTTGGCCAAAAACTGATAAAGGCCAACAAATTAATTTCTACGAGAAAAATAACTTCGGCTCTTACAAATCGTACCACGTGCTGGGCCAACAGAGCGATTTTTATGGTGGCTATTGGCACAACGACCGAGCGGGTTTTGTGCATTACGCGCCTTACTCCGACAAATTAGGCCAAAAAATCTGGGTCTGGGGGCTTTCGCAGCAGGGCATGATTTGGGAAAAACTCTTGACCGACACGGATGGACAATACGTTGAATTGCAGTCGGGTCGACTATTTAATCAAGCTGCCCCCGAGAGTGCAAACAGTCCTTTTAAGCACGTGGCCTTTCAGCCTTATGCCGCCGACAGTTGGACCGAACATTGGTACCCAGTAAAAAACACGGGCGGCATCACTAAAGCCGAAGATTGGGGCGCGTGGCACATTGCTCGAAAAAAAGACTGGTTGGTGTTGTCTATTTCGCCCACCACGTCTTTGGCTGATACTTTGACAATTGACGACGCAAGAACTAATAATTGGGGGAACAAAAAAACTGTTTATAAGTATCAAAAATTCATTCAGTTAGTTCCTTTGCAAACCTTTACGGATTCGGTTCAGATTCCTGAAAAAGACTTAGCGCGGATTAGTTTGGGCAACAGAGCATTGAGCGATAACCCGCCTCCTAAAAGCTGGAACGGACTTGAACGCCCGCTGGAATCACCCAAAGATTTTGATTGGAGCAGCGAATATGGCCAATTTATGCAGGCCAAAGGCTTGGCCAACCAGCGAAAATACGTCGAAGCGGAAGTGTTTTTCGCCAAATTGTTGGCCAAAAACAAACATCACGTGCCTGCTTTGGGCGAAATGGCGCAACTGGCCTATCGGAAAGCCCTCACCAAAGAAGCCGCCCAATATGCCCGAATGGCGCTCTCGGTAAATACCTACGACCCACTGGCCAATTATATGCTGGGTTTGGCGGCGCGTAAATTATTGGAAAGCAGCGTGGCCAAAGACGCTTTTTCGGTGGCGGCGTTGAGTCCGCAGTATCGGGCGGCGGCCTTGACAGAGTTGGCCAAAATGGCCGTGGCTGAAAGTGACTTTGAGAAAGCCGAAACGTTTGTCAATCAAGCATTGGCACACCAATCCACCAACGACCACGCGCGGCATTTACAGGTAATTGTTTTACGAAAAACCAACCGCCAAGCCGAAGCGCTAAAACGCGCCAATGCGCTGCTGCAAGAAAACCCGCTCGACCACTTGGCACGGGCTGAAAAATATTTAATCACCAACAATGAATTTAGTAAAACTGAATTCAAGTCGTTGGTTAGGAGTGAATTGCCTCACGAGAGTTTTATAGAAATGGCACTATGGTATCGCGATTTTAACGACAACGAGGCGGCTCTTTCGGTTCTGGAAGTGGCACCAAATAACCCCATGGTAAAATTGTGGAAGAGCCGAATAAGTAAAAACTGGAAAGAAGCAACTGAGGCCTTGGCCATGTCGCCGCGTTTGGTTTTTCCGTTCCGCGCCGAAGATACGGAGGTGTTTGGGTGGCTGCTCGACCGCGAAAGTAACGCCAGCGAAAAGTCTTGGCAATTGCATTATTATTACGGCATTCTGTTGTTGCAACTGAACCGCCCCAAAGAAGCCCAAACGCAGTTTTTGGCCTGCGCCGATGCGCCCAACTATGCTCCGTTTTATTTGGCAAAAGCCGAAATATTTAAGGGCAACAAAGCCGTAGTGCAACAATCGTTGGAACGCGCCTACGCCCTCGAACCCAACAACTGGCGATCCGTAAAGGCGTTAACTGACTATTATGCCGAAAACAATTTGTTACAAAAAGCACTGGAAATTAACGAGAAAGCTCCGCGCCATGCCCACCACGAGGGTTATATTTTGGGCCAACAAAAAGCGCAATTATTGGCCAAGCTGGGTCGGTATAAAGAATGCGTGGACTTTATGAAAACCCTAAACTTGTTGCCCAATGAAGGTGCCTCGGGCGCGCACGGGCTGTTTCGGGTAGCCAATGTCAAATATGCAATTCAGTTGCTCAAAATCAATAAAAATGCTGAAGCACTTGGCTACTTAAACCAAGCTGAAACTTGGCCCGAAAATCTCGGCAGCGGTGCACCTTACGACCCCGATAATAGGCTGACCTCCGCGTTGAAATCGGTGGTAAATGGTGGAAAAGTAATTGATTTAGAACAGATTAAAAAAAGATTATCGAAGAATGATTTGGAATTGCTCGCGTTGTTTTTGAAGAAATAATAAGTTGTTATTCAACGCCTAAAAATATGTTATTAACGTTTGGTTTAATCTATTTATTTATTCGTTCAATCCTTCATTTATGCTTTTGTTTATGGTTCAAAGTTGGTTAAAATTTTCACGCTGGTTGGTATTTGCAATCCTACTTTTATTGACCAACTGCCAGTCCAAAGATACGCTTTTTACACTCCTCGACGCGGGCGATACGGGCGTGGACTTTAAAAATTATATTGAAGAAGATGCCGACAATAACGTGCTAAAATACGGCTATTTTTACAACGGCGGCGGCGTGGCCGCGGGCGATTTCAACAACGACGGTCGCGTAGATTTGTATTTTACGGGAAACATGGTAGCCGATAAACTGTACCTAAACACCACCCCAGAAAACGCCCCGCAGCAGCAAGAGCAGGTCGAGCCTACTTTTGCTGCTGCCACCCAAGCAGCGGGCATCAAGCACAGCGGCTGGAAAACGGGCGTGTCAATAGTGGACATCAATAACGACGGTTGGCTCGATATTTACGTGTGCCGCTCGGGAGCCGAAGACCCCCAACTTAGAAAAAATTTGCTGTACGTAAACAAGGGAACCGCGAAAAACAAAAACGATGCAATTAGCGGTTGGGGAGGCTTTACCGAGCAAGCCGCTGCCTATGGCCTCGACGACGACTCCTACACCACCCAGGCCACCTTTTTTGATTACGACAAAGACGGTGATTTAGACTGCTTTTTGTTGAACCATTCAGTGCAAGCATACGCAGGTTTTAGCAATCTCATTGCCAATTATCGCCAGCAAACCGACAGCCGATACGGTAGTAAACTGCTCCGAAATGACAAAGGTAAATTTAGCGACATTACCGCCCAATCGGGCTTGATTAACAACGTGTTGAGCTTTGGGTTGGGCCTCAATGTCAGCGATTTTAACAATGATGGCTGGCTGGATTTGTACATTACCAACGACTACAACGAAAATGATTATTTGTACTTGAACCAAAAAAATGGCAGCTACAAAGACGTAGTGCGCGAGGCAATGGGGCATACGTCGTTTTATTCGATGGGGACTGATGCCGCCGACGTAAACAATGATGGGCTCCCCGACATCGTAACGCTTGATATGCAGCCCGAACCCAACAACCGCATCAAACTCACCGCCGGCGACGACAACTACGACAAATACCAAATGCTCATCAAAGCGGGGTTTCACCACCAAACCATGCGCAATATGCTGCACATAAATAGCCCTGCTGCCCGTGGAGGGGGGGCGGGGCTGTTCTCCGAAATCGGGCAATTGGCGGGTATTTCAAACACTGATTGGTCTTGGTCGGCGCTGTTTGCCGATTTTGACAACGACGGCTTGAAAGATTTATTTGTTACCAATGGCTACGCCCGCGATTATACCAACATGGAATTTTTGAAATACTCGACCGACAAGCAAGTGGAAGGACAAAACGGCAAAACAATGCCCACCCAAATGGAGGTAATTGAGGCAATGCCGTCAATCAACGAACCCAATTATATTTTTAGAAATAAAGACGGACTTACTTTTGAGAAAAAAACAAAGGAGTGGGGCTTTGACAAACCCAGCCAGTCGAACGGTGCCATTTATGCCGATTTGGACAACGACGGCGATTTGGATTTGGTGGTCAATAATATCAACGAAAAAGCCTTTATTTATCAAAACAACAACCGCCCCCGGACTGCTGGTGGGGGCTTTCTAAGCGTGGCATTAAAAACGCCCAACGAAGCCTTGAAAATTGGCGCAAAGGTAGTCGTCTGGGCCAATGGCAAAGCGCAGTACCAAGAGTTTCAGCCTGTGCGGGGGTTTCAGTCGGCCATGTATGGGCTGCTGCACTTTGGGTTAGGCGCAAACGCAACAATTGACTCGGTATTGGTAAATTGGACTGATGGTAAAATGTCTATTTTGAAAAACATAAAAATCAATCAGAATATAACAGCAGATTATCGAAAAACAACGGTAATTCAACAAACAAAAGCTGCCATGCTTTCACCGCTTTTTTTATATCACACATCATACATCATACATCAAAATCCCTACATCAACGATTTTAAAATACAGCCACTTTTGCCAGAAATGCGCTCATACACAGGCCCGTGCCTGGCCAAGGGCGATGTAAACGGCGACGGGCGCGAGGACATGTACGTAGGCGGGGGGCGCGGACAAGCGGGTTGTTTGTTTTTGCAAAACAAAAGTGGATTTGTCAAAATGAGCCAGCCCGACTTTGAAAAAGACGCGGCTTTTGAAGACAGTAAAGCGGCGTTTTTTGATGCCGACGGCGACAAAGATTTGGATTTGTTTGTGGTTAGCTCGGGCTACGCGCTCAATGCCCAAGACCCGCTGCTTGCGCCTCGCCTTTACCTTAACCAAAAAGGCCAATTCATTCATTCGTTATTCACTCATTCACCATTAAAAATCAATGCCTCTGCCCTGTCTACCGCCGACCTTGACGCTGACGGCGACCAAGACGTTTTCATTGGGGGCAACTGTGTGCCAGGCCGCTTTCCCGAAGCCCAACCGTCGGTACTGCTGCTCAACGACAGCAAAGGAGCATTTACGCCCTCGGCGCAATTTTCGTTTGCCGCACTGGTTACAGGGGCTTGTTTTACTGATTTGAACAACGACAAACGCCCTGATTTACTGATTGTTGGCGAATACATGCCACCTAATGTGTTTATTAATCAAAACGGTAAATTTACCCAAAATCAAGCAATCACCCAATCGCTCAACTGCCAAATCACCCAATCACTTTGCGTAGCCGACCTCGACAACGACGGCGACGACGATTTTGTGGTGGGTGGTATGGGGCAAAATCACCAGTTTAATATCACCTCCGACGGCAAGCTCGCCCTGTATTACGGCGACTTTGGCGACAACGGCGGCGTAGTGCCCGTGTCAAGTGTGCTAAAAAATGGCCAAGAATATCCCTACGCCAGCCGCGATGAGCTGCTCGACCAAATACCACTATTAAAGAAAAAATACCCCGATTACGTCAGTTATTCAACGGCTACGATGGGTGATATTTTAACCGACGAACTGCGCAAAAAAAGTAAAAAGCTGGAAGCCAACGAACTCCGAACGGGCGTATTATGGAGCGACAAAGGAACGCTTACTTTTGAGTCGCTGCCCACCGAGGCTCAGTTTGCGCCCGTTTATGCCATTGCCGTTTTGGACGTAAACAACGACGGCAAAAAAGACCTTGTTTTGGGCGGCAACGTTACCCACACGCGGGTGCGGATGGGCAAATGCGATGCCAACCAAGGCCAAGTTTTTTTGAATCAAGGCCAACGCAAATTTAGCTATCTGTCGCAGGCTCAGTCGGGTTTGCTGCTGCGAGGCGACGTGCGCGCAGCAGCAGTGGTGGGGCCATATCTTTGGTTTGGAATCAACAACCAGCCCATGCAAACTTATAGCTTGAAAAATAGGTAAAAGAGGCTGGTTTGTTTTAGGATTTTTTAGTTATAATGTGTACCTTTACAACATAGAAACTTGGAATTTTTCCATAAAGTAACTCTTTTTAATAACTAACAATTAACGTTTGCTGACGCAGGTATGACAACAGAAACAATTGATGTCGAAAAAGACGTAATGAGCGATTATTCAGCCGATAATATTCAGGTACTGGAAGGGCTCGAAGCCGTGCGGAAACGCCCCTCAATGTACATTGGCGACACGGGCTTCAAAGGGTTGCACCACCTGATTTGGGAAGTAGTAGATAACTCCATTGACGAAGCTCTGGCGGGTCATTGCGACACCATTCACGTAACCATCAACACCGACAACTCCATAACCGTGCAAGACAATGGGCGCGGAATCCCCATTGACTACCACACCAAAGAAAAAAAATCGGCCCTCGAAGTAGTAATGACCGTGCTGCACGCGGGCGGCAAATTTGACAAGTCAAACTACAAAGTTTCGGGTGGTTTGCACGGCGTGGGTGTATCTTGCGTCAATGCCCTTTCTACCGACCTGCGCGTAGAAGTACGCCGCAACGGTAAACTATACGAACAAGAATACAAAATAGGCGTGCCGCAATATTCGGTTCGCGAAATAGGCACCAGCGAAAATACCGGAACGACGGTTCATTTTAAACCCGACGAATCCATTTTTACGGTTCACGAATACAAATACGACACCGTGGCCACCCGCTTGCGCGAGCTGGGTTTTTTGAACAGAGGCATAAAGCTGACCCTCCAAGACTTGCGCGATTTGGACGAAAACGGAGCGCCCCGCGCCGATGAATTTTTGTCGCAAGGGGGCTTGACAGAGTTTGTGGCTTACCTCGACTCTACCCGCGACCACCTCATTCCAACGCCAATCTACATGGAAAGCGACAAAGGTAGCGTGCCAGTAGAGGTAGCCATGATTTACAATACTTCCTATTCTGAAAACGTCCACTCGTACGTTAACAATATCAGCACCATCGAAGGTGGTACGCACGTGTCGGGCTTTAGAATGGCCCTCACGCGCACCCTCAAAAGCTACGCCGAGAAATCGGGGATTTTGGCCAGAGAGAAAATTGAAATCAGCGGCGATGACTTCCGCGAAGGTTTGACGGCGGTAATTTCGGTGAAAGTACAAGAGCCGCAGTTTGAAGGACAAACCAAAACCAAGCTTGGCAATGGGGAAGTACAAGCCGCCGTAAGTCAGGTAGTAAGCGAAATGCTTGATACCTACTTGGCCGAACACCCCAAAGAAGCCAAACAAATTGTGGAGAAGGTAATCTTGGCCGCCAAGGCGCGCATTGCCGCTCGCAAAGCCCGCGAAATGGTGCAACGCAAAAGCGTATTGAGCCTCGGAGGTCTGCCGGGCAAACTCGCCGACTGCTCCGAAACCGACCCCGCCGCCTGCGAACTCTACCTCGTGGAGGGTGATTCGGCTGGTGGCTCGGCCAAACAAGGCCGTAACCGCGCTTTTCAGGCTATTTTGCCACTACGCGGCAAAATCTTGAACGTAGAAAAAGCCCAAGAATACCGCATTTACGAAAGCGAAGAAATCAAAAACATGATTACGGCACTGGGCGTGCAATTGGGCCGCGACGGCGACGAGCGGGCCTTGAACATGGATAAACTGCGCTACCACAAAATTATCATCATGACCGATGCCGACGTGGACGGTAGCCACATTCGTACCTTGATTTTGACATTCTTTTTTAGATACATGAAGTCGCTTATCGAAAACGGCTACGTCTATATTGCTCAACCACCGTTTTACTTGGTTAAAAAAGGCAAAGAAGAACGCTACTGCTGGACCGAAGCCCAACGCGAGCAGGCCGTTCGGGAAATTGGCGGCGGCAAAGATGACAGCGTGGGTATTCAACGATACAAAGGTTTGGGCGAAATGAACCCCGAACAACTTTGGGAAACCACCATGGACCCCGCACGCCGTAGTTTGAAAATTGTAAACATTGAATCGGCTGCCGAAGCCGACCACCTGTTTTCGATGCTCATGGGCGACGAAGTAGCTCCCCGCCGCGAGTTTATCGAAAAAAATGCCAAATACGCCCGGGTGGACGTGTAAACGTTACATTAAATTTTCATTATAAAAGCCGCCTGTATTAGCAATATAGGTGGCTTTTGTGCTTATTTTGCAATATTTATAGAATCAGCCTTTATATTAGATGAATTTAGAAACTAAAACCATAGCAAGCCGAAAAACAGGTATTGCCTCTTTATTCTCGTTCTTGGGAAACCGACGCACCGACGACGCCGATGCACCCAACGAAACCGACCGATTTGCCCGCTCATCTGAGCGATTTAGCCAAACCATTGAGCAGAGCCCTTTAATTAGCCGCGATTTGAGCTGGTTGCAGTTCAACTACCGCGTGCTCGACCAAGCCCAAAGCACCCACCGTACGTTGTTTGAACGCATGAAGTTTTTGGCCATTTCCGATTCTAACTTGGACGAGTTTTTTGCCATTCGGGTAGGGAGTTTGTACAACTACCTCGACTACGGCAAAGAGCGCGTGGACTACTCTGGCCTGCGCGAAGTACCATTTAGGAAAGCCCTGCTGTCGGCCATTCATCAGTTTTCCCAAGCCCAAGATGCCTGCTATAACGACTATTTGCTGCCACTTTTTGCCGAGCACCGCCTCAAAATAAGCCGCTGGCACGAACTCAACGAAGCCGAACAACAAAAATCTGCGTTGTATTTTGACCGTACCATCTACCCGATGCTTACGCCGATGCTCTACGATTATACGCACACGTTTCCGGTCTTACTGGCCAAAACGCTCATCTTTGGGGTAGTTACGCGGCTGCAAGAGCTGGCAAAAGACGACGAAGAAGGTAAAAAATTGTCGTTTGTGCAGATCCCCGCCAACTTGCCGCGTTTTTATGTTTTTGAACGCGAAGATGGCGAAGTACTTTTTGTGCCAATTGAGGAGATTATTCGCTGCCAAATGCGTAAACTTTACCGAAATGTGGAAATTGTTTCGGCGCATTTGATGCGTATTGTGCGCAATGGCGACATATCGACCGAAGAAAGCGACGATGTAGAAAATGATTTTGTGGACGAAATCAAGCAAAAACTCAAAAATCGCCGACTGGGCCGCGTGGTGCGCATGGAAGTAGAAAGCGACACTTCGGACTGGATGCTCAATTTGCTCAAAAAACGCTGGGAAATAGACGATTACAATATTTTTAAGTGCCACCATCTGCTTGACTTTACCTGTCTTTGGCAAATTGTAAAATATCCAGACTTTGCCGAACTCGTGCCGCCCACGCCCACGCCCGTACCGCCGCTGGGTTTGAGCCGCGAGTACAAGGGCAATATTTTTGAAATTATCAAAGAGGGCGACATCTTGCTGCACCACCCTTACAATAATTTTGAGCCTGTTTTAGAACTGCTCGAAGAAGCCGCCGAAGACCCAAACGTACTGGCTATTAAGCTGACTATCTATCGGTTGGCCAAAAAATCGCGCATTACCGAAGCCCTACTCAAAGCCGCCGAAAATGGCAAACACGTGTCGGTATTGTTTGAAGTAAAAGCCCGATTTGACGAAGAAAACAACATCAGAGAAGCGCAAAAACTCCAAAAAGCGGGCTGTTTTGTGATATACGGCATTACCAAATTCAAAACGCACACCAAACTGCTGCAAATTGTCCGCGCCGAAGGCAGCGGCGCCGTAAGCTACTCGCACTTGGCCAGCGGCAACTACAACGAAGACACGGCCAAATTGTACACCGACATTGGCCTGCTGACTTGCGACGAAACCTATAACCACGACATAACCGAGTTTTTTAACGTCATCACGGGCCATTCGTTGCCCAGTAGCTACGAATACCTCATCACGGCACCGCGCGACATGCGTAAGCAGATAATCAGGCTCATCGAGGGCGAAATTACCAATGCCAACAAAGGTTTAAAGAGTGGTATTTGTCTTAAAATCAATTCATTAGAAGACAAACAAACCATCGAAGAACTTTACCGCGCCTCGCAAGCAGGCGTGCCAGTACGGCTCATTGTGCGCGGTATTTGCTGCCTACGGCCTGGCCGAGTGGGTTTGAGCGAAAACATAACCGTTCGTTCTATCGTCGGCGATTTTTTGGAACATACCCGCCTGTTTTATTTTCACAACAACGGCGACCCCAAACTCTACGGCGGCAGTGCCGACATGATGGTACGGAGTTTCGACCGCCGTATTGAGTCTCTTTTTGCATTGGTCAGTCCTGCTGTTAAGCAGCAAGCCATTCATATTTTAGATTACAACCTGCGCGACAACGTGAACGCCTACGAATTGCAAGAAGACGGTAGCTATGTCCGTTGCGAAGGAGCGGCGGTTGGTGAGGTATTTAATATTCAGCAGAAATTTTTTGAGGTAACTTACCAAGAAATGATGCAAGCCAAACTATTTGTGGACGAAGCCCCAAAAGAGCAGCCAGAAGACACAACAATAGCCAGCAGTGTTACGACTGCGACTTGATAATGCCTTTTTTGGTGAGTATTTCGAGGTCGTGGTTGCTTAGCCCTGCGGCTTTTAATAGCTCGATGGTGTGCGCTCCAACGCCCGGCGGATTGTTAAATATTTGAAAATCAGCACCTTCATATTCCAGCGGAAACTTTGGCAACTTGGTATGTGTGCCATCGGGCAGGGTTGTTTCGAGCAAACTCCCGCCTTCATTGAGCTGAATATCGTCAAAAAGGTTTTCTACGGTGGCAATGGGCGCAAACGGAATATCGGCGGCCTCGCAGCGTTCAATGATTTGCTGCTTGGTAAAAGATTTGAGGGTATTTTCTACTTCGGGCACAAACCATTCGCGGGCGTTGATGCGTTCGTTGTTGGTTTTGAGTTCGGGGTTTTGCAGCCAGTCGGGGCGTTCAAATGCTTGGCAAAACCGTTCCCAGTGTTTTTCCGAAATAATACCCACAAATACTTGGTTGTGGTCGGCGGTATCAAAAATACGGTAGATGCTCCACGCGCTTACGCGGGCGGGCATGGGCGGCACTGGGGTTTGGGTGATGGCGGCGTAAGCCATGTGTTGGCCCATCAAAAAGGCGGTGGTTTCAAACAGTGCACTTTTTACAAACTTGCCCTTGCCAGTAGTTTGGCGTTCGTAGAGTGCCAACAGAATACCGATGTAGCCAAACATGCCGCCCGTAATGTCCACAATCGAAGTGCCTGCCCGCAGCGGGTCGCCTGGGCGGCCTGTCATGTAGGCCAAGCCTCCCATCATCTGTACCACCTCGTCCATGGCGTGGCGTTTTTCATAAGGCCCTGATAAAAAGCCTTTTAAAGAGCAGTAAATTAATTTTGAATTGTGCGTTTTGAGTTTTTCGTACCCGTACCCGAGCCTATCCATAGTACCTGGGCCGAAATTTTCTACCAAAATATCGGCGGAGGCTACCAGTTTATAAATAATTCCTTGGCCTTCGGGGGTTTTGATGTCAATGGCCAAACTTTTTTTGTTGCGGCTATAAAACGGGAAATAGCCCGTGCCAAAACCCTTTAAGTAGCGGGTAGTGTCGCCCGAAGTAGGTTCTATGTGAATCACTTCAGCGCCCATATCGGCCAGCAAGAGGCCCGTAGTAGGGCCCATTACGGCGTGGGTAAATTCAAGAACGCGCAAACCAGAAAGTGGGGGCATTTTGTTTTGAGAGTTAGTAGCGGCCTAAGTCGTCAAAATCATTCCCAAAAAGGTCGTCTTCGTCGTGTTTGATTTTTTTATCAAAACCCTTATAAATCATCACTTTTTTGAGAATAGAAATTTGCCCGCAGTGGTACAAATCGTGCTGAATAATGCCGTGCAGCATGGTGTAATAGTCGTACGCGCGTCCAGGCACAATTTCGTCCAAAAACTCGTCTTCTTGGCGATTTTCCAGCTCACTGATCAGTTCTTCTTGGCTCAGGCTCAGCTCCATTTGGAGGGTTTCCCACTCAAATTCATCAAAAATTGGGAAGGTTTTCCAATCTTTATCTTTGGTAATGTCAAATGTCTTGTCGTTTTGGAGTTTTTTGACACAAAATATGCGCCACGAGGTCATGTGATACACCAGTTCGGCAATAGAGTGGGAGTTGGGCGTAATTTTTTCGTTGGCCATTTGCCACGACACATCGCGCAAAATCTCCACTACCGATTGCCCATGCCACGCTTCTTCACTTTCGTAAGTGAGGTTCAATTGGTCAATAATGCGGAGTAATTCTTCTTTCAAATCCATTTTAAATCTTGTAGTCTATGAGGCTGCAAATTTACTCAATTGCCCCGTACCGATTGCGCATCGCTTTGTTTTTTATAACTGATAATCGCCGTTTTTCTTTAAATAGGGCACCAAACCGCCTTCTTGCAGAATATCAATCATTACTTGGGGCATGGCGGCGGCTTGGTAGGTCTTGTTTTTGGTACGGTTAAAAACGTTTCCTTGTTTTAAATCAACGGTGAGGTTGTCGCCCCATTCAATGTCGTGGTCGCTGATTTCGAGCAGCGGTAGGCCAATGTTGATGGCGTTTCTGAAAAAAATACGCGCAAAAGTACGGGCAATTACCACCGAAACGCCCGCCATTTTGAGGGCTACTGGTGCTTGCTCACGCGAAGACCCGCAACCAAAGTTAAACCCTGCGGCTACTACATCGCCAGGCTGCACAGTTTCTTTGAAAGTAGGGTCTAAGTCTTCAAATACGTGCTGCGCCAAGGTACTCATATCGAGGGTTTTGGTGTATTTTCCCGCAATGATGCGGTCGGTATCAATGTTGTCGCCGTAATAAAAAGTCATGTTTTTGATGTATGATGTATGATGTATGATGTATGATGTATGAGATATGATATATGATATATCTTGGTGTCGTGCTATTTACTATCTGGCTGGGATGTAGGACTTTTGAGGAGCCGAAATGTGGTAAAATGCCACAATAAAACCCAAAATGACTGACGAGACTACTTTTTGCATTGGTGAAAAATAAAATTTGAAGGAATGCAATATAAAGCACAGAACGCTTTTATCCTAATGTAAAGTATTATCTTTCGCCCCGGCTGATAGACTAACTGCCAACCAAAAAAGTGTGCCAAATATGAAAATATCGTTAATCGCGGCCATGTCCCAAGATCGGGTTATTGGCCTTCGTGGCCGCCTTCCGTGGCCGCATTTGCCCACCGACTGGGCCAATTTTTTTCGCGCGACGGCGGGTTGCCGCATGATTATGGGCCGCAAAAGCTACGATACCCCCGACCGCCTTTGGTCGGAGGTAGGCAACTTTGTGGTAACGCGGCAAGCCAATTTTGCGCTTGACGTGGGCTTTGAGCGTGCGGCCAGCTTAGAAGCAGCCTTGGCGCAGTGCCAAACCGACGCGGAAGTGTTTGTGATTGGCGGCGAAGAAATTTTTCGCCAGGCGTTGCCGCTCGCCGATTGTATCCATTTAACGCTCGTATACGGTACGTTTGAGGGCGATGCCTACTTTCCTGAATTTGACGAAAGTGCCTTGGTCGTAGTAAGCCGCCAAGATTTTGAAGCCGACGCGCAGCACGCCTACGCTTTTTCGTTTTTGGTGTATGAGCGACAAACGTAAAGCACAAAAAAGGTCGATTCGGGCACTTTGAAAGGCCGATGGGCGGGCCGTATTAATAGACCCGCACTTCGGTTTTGTTGAAAGTTGCCAACACGCCGTAGCCGCCTTTTATGTTGGTATAAGATTCAATTGGCTCAACAAAAGCCCGCGCTGCAAGTAGGTAGGCTGCTGCGCTTGGTTGTAGTGGAAATCATAGTAAGATTGGCTGACTACGTACAATTCGGCATAGGTCGAAGTAACTTCCATGGGATTTACGGCACCTGGTTGATTAAGATGAAATCCATAACTAACGCTACCACCGCATTACCCGCCACAAGCTCGAACTTAGCAGTAATAAGGATAATAATTGTTTCATGCTGTAAAAAATTAAAAAGCTGAGGTTGTGATCTTGGCATTCACAACCTCAGCAGTACGCCATTATTTGCTGACCCAGTAAGAAGCAGAATTTCAGGTTTCAAAAATACCCACTTGCCCGTGTATAACCCGCAAAAACGCCGAATCCGCCTTTGATGTTGGAATAAATGTTGGCGGGTTCAGACAAGGGATTGCCGTCGCTGAGTTGCAAAATTTCTAAATCTTTGTGGTAGCGGTAAAAATGGATGTCGGTGTTTAACAACTGAATTTCTGAAACAAAGAAAAAACCACCACCCGCGCTTCGGCGTTTTTGCATCAAAAAACTCATTTTGGTGATTAACTCTTTGCCTTCAAAACCAACATCTACAATTACCTCTCCTCCTGAGTCGTAACTAACCCTTCTTTCGCCAGTGGTAAAGTTTACTTGCCCCTGCACCACGTGCACCGCATAGTAATTTTGCTCATTGGCAATATCCAGCCACGTTACAAAATAAAGTGGATCGGAAGGATCTGCACTATTTGCCAATTTGGTGTTGGCCTTTTTAATGTCTATTTTACTCAACGGAATCGTGCAAGTTGCCTCCGCTTTTTGTCCGTCATAAGTAACAACGTTCAACTTGTAGGTTTTGCCAGCCATCACCCTAAAATCTTTTGCCTTTATTCTGAACACACCAACTGGATTTTTTTCTGGTTGAAGCGTTACCGTCTGGGTTTCATCGCTGAGTGTTACCACGCCTTTGCCTACGTTGGCATTCCATTCTCTGAGATTATCTGCCCCCACAACGGGAATTGTACGATACAACCGAACGGTGTGAACACTATCTTGTGGACACAAAAAAGCCGTAATCGTGGGGGCTGTACTCGACGGAATATTGACCGATTTCTCTTCCACGGAAAGAAAACCTCCCTCGCAACCAAGAAGTGAAAAGCCGAGAAATAACGTGGGCAATAGCTTGATTTTCATTGACTTAAAACTTAAAATTATAACTCACCGACGGCACAACAGGAAAAAGTCCTCGGCGATACAATTTGGAGTCGCCCGCTGTTTGGGTACCGAAATCGTACGTTTGTTGGCTCTGGTAATAAAAAGGATTGATGCGATTATAGGCATTGTAAACCCCAATTTCCCAAGTGCGCTCTCCCCGCTTTTTTTGTTTGTGAAACTTTATCCCCACGTCTAAACGATGATACGACGCGGCTTGAAAAGCGTTTCGTTCGCCGTAATACTGAACTTTTGTTGAGCGATTAAAATCATTAGAATAGCCACCTGCCCGCGACTGCGCAATCGGAATGGTCAGGTTGTTGCCCGTTCCATACACCCAAATGGCCGAAAGCGTGATGCGAGGTTTGAGTTGATAAATGCCCACCACCGACAAATCATGTCGGCGGTCGTACCTTGGGGCAAACACTCGCCCTTTATTAATCTCCTCAAATTGGTGCGTTATTCGAGAAAGCGTGTAGGCTACCCAACCCGACAATCTGCCCACTTTTCGTTGCAACATCACCTCCACGCCATACGCCTTGCCTTTGCCCGACGTTACGTTGTCTTGCCAATCAATCTCACTCAATTTCTGCGCGTCGGGGCCAAGGTCTAAAATCAAAAAACTGGCCCCTTCTTTGTAGTCAATGATGTTGTTCATGTTTTTGTAAAAACCCTCTACGGTCAATGAAAGGTTTTGTTTGTTAAAATCTTGGGCAATTCCAACCGCAAATTGTTCCGATGTTTGCGGCGCAATTCGGTCAGTGGCTGGCACCCACAAATCGGTTGGCAAACCCAATCCAGAGTTTGAAAGCAAATGAATATACTGGTTCATGCGTGCGTAAGAGGCTTTTATGGCCAAATCGTCGTTGAGTCGGTACGAACCAGAAAAGCGCGGTTCGAGATTGACATAACTTTTACCTTTTACGTTAAAATTGCTCAACCTAAGGCCCACGTTCATGCTTATTTTCTTATTCACGCGCCAAACATCTTCGACGTACATGGCCGTTTCGATGGCATCGGTAAACGTACTGGCTGTGCCGCTCGAATCCAAGCGGGTGTCTTTCAGCACCACGGCACTGGGCGTAAAGCGGTGGGCTGTCAGTATCAAACCTGCGCGAACGCTGTGCTGGGTAGAAAGCAGAAAATCGAAGTCAGATTTTAGCGTAAAATCTCTGATGCCAGACGAATATTGCAAAAAATAAGTGCCTCGGTCGGTGATTTCTTCATTGTAAACTTTAAAATTGTAATTGGTAAAAATGAGCGACGTGTTGTTGAATATTTTTTCGCTAAAAAGGTGATTCCAGCGGAGTGTGGTGGTGGCATTGCCCCAATTAAAGCCGTTGTTACTTTGTCGGTTTTGGGCAGAACTTTTTTCCCTAAAATCAAAGACATCTTTCCCAAAATAACCGCTGAGATAAAGCCTGTTTTTTTGCCCAAATTCATAGTTTACTTTCATGTTTAAGTCATAAAAATAAAGGGTTGGAAAACTACCGCCGCTCAATGGTCTCAATATAGCGTCGGCATACGACCGCCGCGCCGAAACCAAGTAAGAAGACACGCCTTTTTTGAGTGGCCCTTCCAGCGTGAGGCGGCTCGATAGCAGTCCGATACCCGCTTCGCCGTGAAATTTTTGCTTGTTTCCTTCCTTCATTTGCATCTCAATAACCGACGACAGCCGCCCGCCAAAACGGGCAGGAAAGCCTCCTTTGGTCATCTCTACGCTTTTGAGGGCATCGCCGTTGAACACCGAAAAGAAACCAAACAGGTGATTGGCGTTATAGACCACGGCATCGTCCAAAATCAACAAGTTTTGGTCGGGGCCACCCCCGCGCACGTACAAGCCCGCCGTGCCTTCGCGTCCTTTCTGCACGCCTGGCATCAGTTGGAGGGCTTTCATTACGTCTTTTTCTCCCAACAAAGCAGGAATATCCTTTATCTGACTAACGGGCAAAGAAACCACGCTCATTTGCTCACTTTCGCTCACCCGTTCTTGGCGTTCAGATATGATTACCTCGCTTAAATCCACCGATTTTACGGCCATCTCAACTTCAATCTGTTGATTTTGAGTACCTTTCACGGTTGTTTTTTGAAGCCGATAGCCCGAAGCCGAAAAAGCCACCTCCAATTCTGCCGTTTGCTGAATGGTGATGGAAAAAAAGCCGTACAGGTTGGTTTGTGTGCCTACTTTCAAAGCAGGAATGGCCACCGAAACATTCGCTACCGATTCCCTGCTGCCCTGCTCGCGCACGTAGCCACTGATGGTGATTTTTTGGGAAAATCCGACCGATGACGTAATAAGAAACAACAGGAGACTTTTCATGGGGCATTATCTGCTGGCAATCACCTTCATCTTGTTGCAATAATTTATACCATTGATTTGAGAGCAATCATAATTCCGAACAATAATCAAATTCTTACGACTTGACTCAATAATTTGATACTCACCACGCCACTTTTCAAGAATTTTCTGATACGATGGGGTACTGATAACCGCACTCTCACCAAAGCCATTAAAGGTAACTCTATTGCCCAATTGCTTATCGGCATCTACTTGGTAAACAAGCTCATAACGTTTGGCGTTTTCTGTGATGTAAACCCGACAGCGTGCGTCGCCTCCCCCAGCATTATTGCGTGCGTTGCAAACGGCAAACTCAATGGTGGTTTCCGTAACTTTTGCCACTGAGTCTTTTTGAGAATATCCACTAAATTGGAGTTCGGATACGTTCCATTTGCCTTCCAATTTGTTGATGACACTGTTTTCTTTCTCACAAGAGAACGTAGCAAGGCTCAACACAGCCAATAAGATGATTCGATTTTTCATTGTTTTGTGGATTGTAGGGACTGACCCAAACATAGCCTGAATCAGTCCCAGTTGGTGGTTTAATAACCTAATTTGAAATACAAAGAATAATTTCCATAAACCTGACCATCACAAAAATCCTCCCTGCTCACGGGAAAAGTGCCTATGTGTTCATCATTATCCCTTGCTGTAATAGTGGTTGATAGACTAACCTCAACTCCAGAAAACTTTCCTTTGATCGTTACAGGTAGATTTATGATTGTGCCTACATCTTCTTCTTTAAGAACAAAAGTTATCATGTCTCCGTAAGAAGATTGCCAATTGAAAAGATAATCACTGAAATTCCACCAAACATTATCAACCATTGAGCGGTAGTTTGGTTCATGTAAATTACCCTCACCACCAATAATATCGGTTTTAGTTCCACTTTGATTAACAAACGAACAGACCATTCTAATTTCTGGAGCACCATTAGCCCATGACTCTATCGCACTAATATTCCGTGAGTTGTACCCTTTTAAACGTATACTTGACGAATATGGTGCGGTGCAGGGAGTACCATTACCACCACCACCACCATTGTAAGGGTCTGGCAATTCTTCATAATTCGCTCGACCATTTTTAACAGCAGTCTTTACAAAGCCTGTTTTCAAAGCAACAATTCCGTTTGGTTGTAAGAAAGTCCTCTCATTTATGCTTACCACAACAACAGGCACATTTGGGGCTTTCTGAGCATCTAACCAATGCGTGTTTCCATCTTTGTCGAAAGCCTTTATCTTGTCCAATTTTGATTCGTCCCTAATATTGGGCATTATTGCCACCAAAGGCTCATAACTATTCACGTCCCATTTCTCGGCATTCACAGGTACGGAGATGTTCAATAAAGGATATTTTGCCAATACTTTGTCTAAATCAAGAGGTGCTGTTCTTGCGGTATTGTTGCGCGTTGAAGTAGAAAAGATACTTTCAACCGACCGTCCATTTATAATCTTGTCATGTACGTTACGATAAAGTATGTCATAATCACCATCGAACTTCTTTAATGCTTCTCCTTTTATGAATACTCGCATTGATACTTCATTGATCGAACCTGCCACCGCTTTGGCGACTTCTTCGAGCACTGGGTCATAGTTTCCATCATCTATTATTGCCACCTCAACTGGCTCAGATTCTGGCGAAACTAATCCGTCATTCTTACCACAAGAAGACAGCAAATAAACGAAACCAATGCTGAGAAATAACCCAGCAATTTTTGTTGTCCAAAGATTTTTCATACTTTTACATTGTTTAATTGTTTAAAGTTAGACTCATAAGCCCTCCGTGCGTCCGCCAAGATTGCTGGGGGGCTTACTTGTTACAAAGGTAGCCGCAGAAACTAACTTACCAATTGACTAAAGTCAAGAACTGAATTGACCAAAGTCAACAAGTTTTAGCGGCGGTGAGTTGTTTGCTTCGTAAGCGGCTTAGGGTTTCGGGTGCAATACCCAGAAACGAAGCGACGTATTTTTGTGGAGCGCACTGGTAAACTTTGGGATAATTCTTTTCAAAATATTCCAAACGTTTGGGGGGTTTAAGTACGCGCAATAAATACAACACCCTATTGTAGCGACTCAACAGCCGCTCTACCCACATCCGCCCTGCTTCGTTGAGGTCTGGGTGCTTTGTGTAAAGGTTTTGCAGCGCGTGCCAATCGCAAGTCCAATAAATGGTTTTCTCCAAAAATTCGACGTGTGCATAAGATATTTCCTGTCCTGTTTGGGCAGGATTTGTGTACAAGAATTCTTGTGAAGCTACAAACCAGGTCGTTGCGTCGTAATTGTCGTAGCAGGCATAGGCGCGCAATAAGCCTTTCTCAACCCAAATTACTTTGTTTCGCGGGGCTATTGACAGTAGGGAAACCCCTTTTTCAGCAGTTTGGCAAATAAAAATAGCTTCCAAATCTGTGGTGGCACATGAAGATAAAGTGCAAAGCGAAGCAAAGGCTTGGTATGGCTGCATATTTGGGGCTGATTTATTTTGAAGCAACTTACAAAATAAATCGTCCCTAACCAATTTTTTGCAAGTTGTTAAAGCCAGGATTTGTGGAAATGGGGGGGGGGTAAATATCTGATTATCAGTGCTTTGTATTTTTTTAGTAATTAAAAAAAAATAGTGATAGGGCAACTTACAACAGTCTATTACTGAAAGAAGTGTCTGTGCGGTATTTAGTAATCAGCTTGCTCATTATCAATGATTTAACATAAATCAAAAATAAACAGTTAAACTAGTGGCTCCGTTAGAGATTGTTTTTTCGGACGCTCGGAACAAGCTACGCCTGACATTTAGCCGTCCGAATCGGTCTGCCTATGCGGCTCCTCTCGACTTGCCATCGGTTTTTTTTGCAACAATTATTTTTTCAATAAATTGCCATTAGGAAATTGCGGGGCCGCCCGTGCGGTAAATTCAGCGGAATTTATCTTCATTATCTTATGTTTTTAGTCACGCACAAGTGAAGCCGCACGGGCGGCCCCGCGATTCTTTCTTTTTTACAAATTATTTGATAAACAATCTCTTATTGGGTATCAACTACTTAATTGTTTTTTTAGTCGTAAAATAGGCGGATTTTTATCGTAGCATTGTAGTTGATTTTGTGGCGAAA
>Ga0335394_10001289_pt1 | contig 28086 bp, 25 predicted proteins | sample MAT03_FD_205741 | JGI IMG/M metagenome (GOLD analysis project Ga0335394, IMG submission 205741) | Freshwater microbial communities from Lake Fryxell liftoff mats and glacier meltwater in Antarctica - MAT-03 (spades assembly) (version 2) ...
CAGGACACCCGTGGCCCAACTCAGCACGAGGATGACGCTGAAGTAGAGGCCCGCCCGGAGCCAGGCCAGCGGCGGGCTGTGGACGTTGTCCGGGTGCTTGTTGCGCTGGATCAGGAAGATCTGGGCGAGGACCGACGCGCCGATCAGCACGGCAAGGATCACCCAGTCTTCGGTATGGCCGTCGAAGACCCGCGGCGGGTCGAAGTAACCGCCCGCCGGCATCTAACGGCGAAGCCGCCGTCTTCCAACCCAGACGCCCGCCGCGCCGAGCAACAGCAGCGTGGCGGGATCAATGGCCATAAAGCCGCCGCCACCATCGGGAGTGGGCGCTTCAAACCCGCCTTCGCCCTCGCCTATCCCGGTGCCGGTGAGCTGGACCGTGACCATGGCCTCGTCCGGGTCAGTGGACGGGATATCGACGCTATCGCTGGCGGCGCCCGTGGACGTCGGTGCGTAGCGGAGCACTACCGTGCAGCTTGCGGCCGGCACGAGGACGAGGCCCGGGAGTGCGGCGCAACTGTTTGACAGGATGCTGAATGGTGCTGCAACGGGGTTTGCTCCACCGATGGGGCCAAGTACAAGGTCCGCGCCGCCGCTGTTGGTCACGGTGACCGTCCGGTCCCGGGTCGTCGACTCTGTAACGTTGCCGAAGGGGACGAGCAGGTCGTCGGCGGGCAGGCTGTCATCGGTCACGCTGATGTCCGGCGTCGCCAGGGCCGTGCCGGTGCCACTGACCGTGACGGTGATGGTGGGGTCGGCCGAGTCATTGGACGGGATATCGAAGGCGTCGTTGAAGACCCCCGCACCCGTGGGCTGGAAGCGCACGCCGAGGGTACAGTTCGCCGCGGGGGCGACGGTCTGGCCGGAGCAGTTGTCACTGACCACGCTGAAGGGCGCCACGAGCCCGTTGGCAGCGGCGATCGTGCCGACCAGCAGATTCGCGTTGCCAGAGTTCGTGACGGTCACCGTCTGGTTCAGTGTGGCACCGACACCAGCGGTGCCGAAGGGCACGGCCTGATCGGTGGTCGGCGCCACGGAATCCGTGACGCTGATGTTGGGCACCGGCTGGGCCGTACCGTTACCGGACACCACTACGGTAATGGACGGCTCGTCCGCGTCGTTGGACGGGATATCAAAAACTTCAGTGAAGGTGCCAACCGAACCCGGGGAAAACGTGACGTCGAAGGTGCAGGTTGAGGCTGGCAGGACCGTCGCAGCGGTGCAGTTGTCATTGGCGATGGCAAAAGGCGCTGCCAGAGGGTTTGCCAGCGCAACGGCCCCGAGCAGCAGGTTGCCCGTGCCCGAGTTGGTGACCGTGACGGTCTGGCTGGCAGTGGTGAGCTCCGTGACGTCACCGAAGGGCACAGAAAGGTCGACAGCCGGCGCCACGCTGTCCGTCACCGCGATTTCGGGCGAGACGGAGTTCATCGTGATGTACAACAACGAGTTGTTCTGGGTCTGGCCGATAAAGCTCGCCGTGAAATAGCTGAAGGTCGGATCGTAATCAATCAGCAGCCGGTAGCGGACCATGTCAAGGGTCAGCACCGGAATGAGGGCACACAGGGGGCCGGCGCAGTTGGGACCCGGATAGGGTCCCGGAACAGCAACGGAGAAAGAGCTGAAATCCACCGCGGTGGCGGGCAGCAGGTTCACCAGGAACTCCGCCTGTCCCTGGGCGTTGACGGCGGCCACTTGGGACGCGGTGTCGAAGACCACGCCCGCGCCTGTGGCGTTGACCACAGTTGTGGTCTGAATCGTCAGGACCAGTGGCGGAAAGGCGATTACGCCCCCGGCAATGGTCAACTGCGTCCTGGCGCCATTGAGCGTCAGGTTGAGAAAGGAGCCGGAGGCTGATACTGGCGTGATGCCGACGGGCACGGCATTGATGGCCCCGGTGGGGGTTGGGGTGACCACGATGTTCCGGATGGCGGGCGGGTCCCCACCGAAGAACGGACAATAGGACGGCGATCCGGCCGTGCAGGGTTGCTGGCCTGGGTCAAAAGTGGCGCTGAAAAGGTCCGTAATGCCGTTGCTGGCACTGCCGGTATCGACCGCCACCTGGACCGCCAAGGCTGGTGTCGTCGTCAGGATGATCAGGGCCCCAAGGCCCCGCAGCAATGTTCCGGTCTTCACCCAGATGCCCCCAAATTACCTTGCCCGACGTGTAGCCAGAGTCTGACCGAGGTGAGCGGTTCGGGCAACCCACAAACGGGCTGAGTCCGCCCAGACCGGGAAAAAGCGAACCCCCCGGGCCCTCACGGACCCGGGGGGTTCACTGGTCGATCTAGCGGTGGAGGAGCCTTGGGACTAGCGGCGGAATCGGCGTGCGACCAGCGCGCCAATTCCGGTCAGGAGCAGCCAGACAGCCGGTGGGGCCGGAACAACGGTCGACTGGAAGTTCATGAGATAGTTGGAGTTGTTGGAGGTCTCGGCACGGAACGCGCCGTTGAACGTGTCGCCGCTGACCGTGCCAAGGAGCTCGTACCGACGTGCACTGATCGCCAGTGCGGGAATCAGCGCACAACCCGGGCCAGTGCAGCTATCCACGATCTGCGTGAACAGGGCAAAGGAGGTCGCGTCAGCCTGTATACCCGGGGCCTGGTGCTGGAAGCTTACGGCGCTGCCAACGTTAACGTCCGCGTCAACCGAACCATTCACGCCTGCCGTACCCGCCCTGATTCTGACGAAGTCGTCGGCAACCGCGCCGGGAGCACCAGCCGGCCAGCCGATGCCATTACCCTGGACGACGCCAATGGTGGTGCCCCCAAACGGGACGCCGAGAGTGATGGCCATGTCGCTGGCGAAGACGTCGAAGCTGGTCATCTGGGTAACTTCGCCGGTGACGTTGTCGTAATCCATCGTGATGGTGCCACCACCGCCTGCCGCGGGCGCGATCGTGACAAACGTCCCCGGCAAATTGCTGCAGAAGAAGAAGCTGCTGCCGGCGGTCCCGGGCGTGCCGCCGTTCGGCGTACAAGCCGGGTCGAACGAGCCGCTGTAAAGCCGCGTTAACTGGGCACTGGAAACATTGAACGTCCCGCTGACGATCGCGCCCTGCGCGACGGAGGCTGCCAACAGGCTGGCTGCCGATAACGTGAGAATGGTTTTGGATATGGTCATATGGCCCCCGAAGTTAAATCTGATTGTTGATTGTTGGGTTCGTGGCGACCAAAAAACCAAGCGCGCCGAACCACTATTTTTGCGAGTGACTTGAGTGTACTAGTCTGCGAGTCATACGCAACCGCAACCTTACATAAGCAAAAAACCCCGGTGATTCGCTCACCGGGGTTTTTTTAAGTCACTTCATCGAACGACTTCAGGCGGCTTTGCGGCGGCGAGCGAGACCCAGCAGGCCGATAGCAGAACCAAACAGCCAGACCGCGGCCGGAACTGGCACGACCGTCGACTGGAAGTTCATGAGATAGTTGGAGTTGTTGGACGTCTCGGCCCGGAACGCGCCGTTGAACGTGCCGCCGCTGACCGTACCAACGATCTCATACCGCCGTGCACTGATCGCCAGAGCGGGAATCAGCGCACAACCCGGGCCAGTGCAGCTATCCACGATCTGCGTGAACAGGGCAAACGAGGTCGCGTCAGCCTGTATACCCGGGGCCTGGTGCTGGAAGCTTACGGCGCTGCCAACGTTAACGTCCGCGTCAACCGAACCATTCACGCCTGCCGTACCCGCCCTGAGCCTGACGAAGTCGTCGGCAACCGCGCCGGGAGCACCAGCCGGCCAGCCGATGCCATTACCCTGGACGACGCCAATGGTGGTGCCAGGAAACGGGAGGCCGAGAGTGATGGTCATGTCGCTGGCGAAGACGTCGAAGCTGGTCATCTGGGTAACTTCGCCGGTGACGTTGTCGTAATCCATCGTGATGGTGCCACCACCGCCTGCCGCGGGCGCGATCGTGACAAACGTCCCCGGCAAATTGTTGCAGAAGAAGAAGCTGCTGCCGGCGGTTCCGGGCGTGCCGCCGTTCGGCGTACAGGCCGGGTCGAACGAACCGCTGTAAAGCCGCGTTAACTGGGCACTGGAGACATTGAACGTACCGCTGACGATTGCGCCATACGAAGTCGCGCTGGCAAGCAAGCCTGCAACTGCCAGTGAGCCTAGGATATTGAATCGAGACATGAGACTACTCCCCACTATTATAATTTCTGTTTGATGTACGCCGCGTTGTTTGGCTTGCGGCTCTTTAGTCATCGAAAATTACTATTTAGTAATAGTTCGTCTTGGTCGCGAATATAGCACTTGTTTTCCCAAAGAATAGCCAAGCTTACATAACACAAGTTCTTGCGACGCAAGATGAGCCGCCATCCAACACTCTAGGCTGACAAGACCCGGACTATTCGCCAAAGCGGTAGCTTGCCTGCAGCGCCACGCTTCGGGACCGCTCGATAAAGCCGTACCAGGTGGGCGAGCCGAACTGGCTGAAGGCGAGCGGCGTGTCGTTGGCGTAGGAGACCACTTCCTCGTCCGTCAGGTTGCGGCCCAGCAGGGCTACTTCCCACTGGCCGTCAGCCGAGGCCAGGGCCACCCGCAGGTTCCAGATCGCGTAGGCATCCTGCTCCACGCGGGAATCCAGGTTCTGGGACGGGTTGTAGCTGGTCGTGAACTGGCTATCCAGCGTCGACCGGACCAGCAGGTCCTCGGTCAGCGGGTGTTCGTAGTTGAGGGCTAGGTTGCCGGAGAAGTCCGCCACATACTGGTTGGTCTTGCCTGTGTAGTCGCAGAAGCCGTTGGGTGAGGTCGGTGTCTGGCCCTGGTTGCACTGCCCGTTCTTGAAGTCGTCGAACTTGAAGTCCAGGTAACCCAGCGAGCCGTTCATGGACCAGTCGTCCGTGATGGACCAGCGGCCGTCCAGTTCCACGCCCTGGGTAGTGGCCTTGGCGGCGTTGCCCACGTTGAAACCCAGCGTGCCGTCGAAAATGCTCACCTGCAGGTTATCGAAGGTGGTGTAGAACACAGCGATGTTGATCTCAGCCGTGCCGTTTAGCAGGGAGATCTTTGAGCCGGCCTCGAAGGCCGTGGCCTGCTCGTCCTCGAACTCGAAGGAACCGGTCGGCACCAGGGAATTGACTTGGCCTTCGAGTTCGGCCGGGTACAGCGTGCCGGCGCCGGTGCTGCCCACTGGGTCGGGCTCGCTATTGGAGCGCACGTCGAAGCCGCCGCTCTTGAAGCCGGTCTTGATCGAGCCGTAGAGCAGCACGTCGTCGGTGAGGTCAAAGTCGGTCACAAGTTCCCAGGCGACGTTGTCCTCGGTGCGCGAGCCGGCAAGCTGGTGGAACGACACGTCGAAGATCGAGGCGAAAAGCACCGTGCCGGCGGACAAGCGATCGAAGTCATTGGCGTCATTCAGGTTGAACGGATTGCGCTCCAGGTCGCCCTCCCGAAGGACCCGCGTGGCATTTTTCTCGATGTGGCCGTAGCGTAGGCCAAGGCTGCCCCGCCAGCGCTCAGTCAGGTCGTAGCCCACCTGACCGAAGATCGAGGTATTTGACGTGTTCTGCTCGAAGTCACGGAAGGCCGACGTATTGCCGAGGGAATCGAACGCGCCCTCCGGATTGCCTGTCGTCGCGTAACCCACCAGCCTGACGACGCCGCTGTCGGTGGGCAGGAAGATCTGGTCGCCAAAGTCCAGCTGGTCCTTCTGGTAGTAGACGCCACCCAGGTAGCGCAGGGGTCCGTCCTGGGGCGACGTCCACCGGACTTCGATACTGTTCTGGCTGTAGTCTTCCTCGGACGTCAGTATGAACTGGTTGGCGCCCGTGAAGTCGCAGTCGCAGTCCTCCGCGTAGCTGTAGTCCACATGGCCGAAGGTGGTCGTCACGGTGTGTTCGCCCAAGGCGACGTTGACGATGCCCACGAAGGAGTTGATGTCGTTGTTGCTTCGGTCGCCGTTGGATTGCCGGTTGAAATCCAGCGCGCCGTCCCGGAGGCCGTCGTTGTTGAAGGTGTAGTCCGTGGCCGGGTTGAAGGGTGCGCTGGTGTCCGGCGGCGCGCCGTCGAAGAACTGGTCGAGGTATTCCAGGTAGTTGTAGCCTGGGCCCCACAGGGCGGAGCTGCCCGTGTTGTTGCTGAAGCCGGTCTGGCTGGAGCCGCGGGTGGTGGAGGGGTCCGCCCGGATGATCTCGATCTGCCGGCCTTTCACGTCGAACTGGTTGTTTTCGTACTTCAGGCTACCATCCACCGTCTCGCCCTTGAAGGCGAGGGTGAGACGGGCACTAGTCTCCTCCCGGTCCGGCTCATCGCGACTCAGGAGGGTGTTGTCGATGTAGCCGTCCATGGTCCGGTAGCGGCCGGCGAACCGGGCGCTCCAGTCCACGCCCAGCAGGTTGCCCAACGGGCCGGAAAGCATCGCGTTAAGTTCCTGCTCGTTGTGGTCCGGCTCGTACAGGGCGCTCACCGCGGCTTCCAGGGAGTCCGTCGGCTTGGCCGTGGTGAAGTTGAGGGCTCCCGCGATGCTGTTGTTGCCCAGCAGAATCGCCTGGGGGCCTCGGAGTGCTTCGGCCTGGGCCATGTCCATGAAGGGGGCGCGGGTGAGCTGGGCCCGGCCGTAGTAGATGCCGTCGATGTACAGCCCCACCGACTGCTCGAAGCCCTGGTTGATGCCGGAGCCGATGCCGCGCACGTACAGGTTGGTGCCGATGCCCGTTTCGGACATGGCGAAGTTCGGTACGTAGGACACCAGGTCCTCGACCCGGCTGACGCCTGCTTCTGCCAGAGCCTCGCCGGTGATAACTACCACGGAGAGAGGCGCCTCCTGCAAGCTCTCGCTCACCTTGCGGGCCGTCACCGTAATCTCTTCCAGGACTTCCTGGCCTTGGGCGGCCGGGAGCCCGGCTAAAACCGCAGCCAGAAGCAGGCCGGTGGCCGTGGATTTGGCAGTGGAGCGGAATGTGGACTGGAACATGACGAAGTTACCCCCATTCGGAGACTAGCACACCGATTCCCGGTCATCGCCAGTGCCGCCAGTTATGTGCGGCGCGTCTTGGATTTTTCCGGAAGAGGCTGGATACTCGGACCCGTACCCACGGGCGTATAGCCCACGAAAAGGAGGTGATCCAATGTCTAGTGAGATTCCCGTAGTGTCCAGCGACCCTTCGCGTCTCGGCCTGACTGTGGACCAGCCTTATAAAGACGGCCTTGCCAGCTAGGGGATTGGGGACACCCGGTCTCACAGAAGGGCCGCCCCAGTGCGGCCCTTCTCTTTTTGGGTCCGGTGCGACACGCTTGTAGGAGCACCTTCAGGCGCGACAGTACAAGGATCTGCTCATGCGCGTCACCGCCGGGCTTCTTGCCGGAGTTCTCCTCGCCACCACCGTAGCCGCCCAGCAGCGAATGGAGGGCGATCTCACCAGCACTCCGGTTCGGGGCAGTGTCCACGTCCTCGTGATGCCTGCGGCCGGCAACGTCGGCGTCTCCGTTGGCAAGGACGGGGTCTTTATGATCGACGACCAGTTTGCGCCGATGGCACCAAAGATCAGTGCCGCGGTGGCGAAGCTGACCGACAAGCCGGTGCGGTACCTCCTGAACACCCATTGGCACGGCGACCACTCGGGGGGTAATGCGATATTCGGCGGGCAGGGAATAGCGATCGTCGCCCACGACAACGTGCGCACCCGTATGAGCGCTGAGCACTTCAATGCGTTCTTTAAGTCCACCACACCCCCGGCGCCACCCGAGGCGCTCCCCGTTATCACATTCAGTGACCGGATGACCTTTCATTTCAATGACGACACGATCCGTGTGATTCATATTCCTGGCGCCCACACGGACGGCGATGCGGTGTTTTACTTTGAAAGGGCTGACGTGCTGCACGCGGGTGATGTGTTCGTGCTCTATGGCTATCCCTTTATCGACCTTTCCAGTGGGGGCAGCACCGCTGGAATGATCGCCGGCCTCGATCAAATTCTCGGGCTTATCGGGCCAGAAACCCTGGTAATTCCCGGGCATGGGCCTGTTGTGGCGCGAGCCCGGGTGGAGGCGTTCCGCGCGATGCTGGCAACTTCCCGGGAACGGGTGCTGAGACTGATAAGCGAAGGCAAAACCCTTGAGCAGGTTATCGCGGCGAAGCCCCTGACTGACTTCGACCTGGAGTGGGGCAAGAGCTTCATCAAGGTAGACCAGTTTGTAACCACTCTCTACAACAGCCGGTAAATGGGGACATGCCTAATTTCTGCGTGCCTTGTTTCCCTACGCGGACTAAGTGCGAAGGAGATGGGTCGTCGGGAAACAAGGCGCGCAGAAATTAGGCATGTCCCCATTTACCTGGTGGACGAAGCTGGATGACGAGGCGCTGCTTGATCTGCGCTTCAATGACCTGGGCCTGACCCTCGCAGAGAGCCCGCTCCAGCCGGCACTGGACCGCCTCCACCGGGAACTTGAACGCCGCGGCTGCCGCTTTCGGCCCCACGTCTGGCTGTCGGTGGAGTGGTTCTGTCCCGACGGCATCCCGGGTTTCGCGATCCCCTTCTACCTGGCGCACCCCCGGCTGGCGGCGCTGGAACGGCGCCTCATGCATGAGGTGGAGGGCGGCAATGCCCGCTGGCTGCAGCGGATCCTGCGCCACGAAACCGGACACGCCATCGACAATGCTTACCGGCTGCGCCGGCGCAAGCGCTGGCGGCAGGTGTTCGGCCCGGCGTCCCGGCCGTATCCGTTGCGCTACGCGCCGCGCACCACCAGCCGCAACTACGTCATGCACCTCGGTCACTGGTACGCTCAGAGCCATCCCTCGGAGGATTTTGCGGAGACCTTTGCGGTCTGGCTGGCGCCAAACTCAACCTGGCGCACCGACTACGAAACCTGGATCGCACTGCGCAAGCTGCGCTACGTGGACGACCTGCTGACAGAGATTCGTGCGGAACGGCCGCCAGTGCGCGGGATGAAACAGATTGAGCCCTTGGAGGCCAATCGCAGCACGCTCCGGGAGCATTACGCGGAAAAGCTGCGCTACTCGGACCGCAGCGAGACCCACCGCTACGACGCGCGCCTGAAACGCGTCTTCGCGCCCCAGGCGAAAAATCCCGGGAGGCCGGCCGCTGCGACCTTCATCCGGCAGGTGCGCCCGGAGTTGCAACGTCTGCTGGTCCGGCGCAGCCGGCTTCACCCCTACCTCGTCCACCACGTCATGCGGCTGGTGATCCGCCGGTCGAAGGACCTGGAGCTCTGCGTTGATCAGTCCCTGCGCGTGACCAAGCGCGAGGTATTTGCGCTGCTGGAACGTATCCTGTTCGACTTTGTGCGCCGTGGCCGGGAGCGCTACGCCCTATGAAGAAACTTCGTGCCCTGGTGCTGACCCACGAAAGCCTGGTGCCGCCCGACAGTCTGGAGGGTCAGACCCAGCAGGCCATCGACGAGTGGCAGACCGAGTATGACGTGATGTCCTGCCTGCGCCAGGCGGGCCATGAAGTCCAGGTCCTGGGCCTCTACGACAACCTCGGCGACCTGCGCACGCGCATCACCGAGTGGCAGCCCGATGTGGCCTTCAACCTGCTGCAGGAATTCCAGGGCATCGTCACCTATGACCAGCACATCGTGGCTTACCTGGAGCTGATGCGGCAGCCCTACACGGGCTGCAATCCCCGCGGGATGATGCTCTCCCGGGACAAGGTGCTGTCGAAACAGATCCTGGCTTACCACCGCATCCCGACGCCCCAGTTCGCGCTGTTTCGGCGAGGCCGCCCCTACCGGCTGTCGAAAAAACTGACCTACCCGCTTTTTGTGAAGTCGGCCACGGAGGACGCATCACTCGGCATCTCCCAGGCGTCCATCGTGGAAGACCGGGCCCGCCTCAAGGAACGCATCGATTTCATTCACGAGCACATCAGGACGGATGCCCTGGTGGAGGAGTACATCGAGGGCCGGGAGCTCTACGTGGCCGTTGACGGCAACGAACGCCTGACCACCTACCCGGTTTGGGAAATGGATTTTGGCACCCTGCCGGACGTCATGGCCGGGATCGCCACCCGCAAGGTGAAATGGGACCGGAAGTACCAGCACAAGCACGGTATACGCACGGGCAAGGCCGCCGATCTGAGTCCCGCGACCGAGCAGCAGCTCAGCCGCTATAGCAAACGCATTTATCGTTCACTGCACCTGAGCGGCTACGCGCGCATGGACTTTCGCCTGCGGCCCGACGGGCGGATGTACCTGCTCGAGGCCAACTGCAACCCGAACCTGAGCAAGGGGGAGGACTTCGCTGCGGCCGCTGACAAAGGCGGCGTTGCCTACGAGGGGTTGCTGGAGCGGCTTCTCCGCCTCGGCCTCGGTTATGAAGTGGAGTGGCGGGAGTAGTTACGCTGCAGGGCGCAGCTGCCTGAAGTACTCCAGGGCTGCCTGCAGCGTGATCACGTCAGCATAACGCCGCCCCACATCCCGGAGGTTGTCGCGGTGTGGTCCCTCCTCCAGGTCGCCGCAGCACTCCTCGGGAACCATGGTGCGATAACCGTGGGAGAAGCTGTCGATGATGGTCGCGCGCACGCAGCCGCTGGTGGCCACGCCCGTCACGAACACCGTATCCACCCGGGACTTGTTGAGGAACGTCGTCAGCGGCGTACCAAAGAACATGGACGGCGCCGACTTGGTGAAGTGGAAGTCGTAGGCGGGGTCGTGGATACGCGCGTCCATGACCGTCGCCGGTTCGCCGTAGAACCAGCCGCTGTAGAGCGGGGCGATCTTCCAGTAGCCCATATCGCGCGCACTGCCCCAGGCCACGTTGCAGGTCGCCACGGGGATGCCGAGCTGCCGTGCTTCCCTGAGCAAAACCGCTGTGTTGATCACGGCTCGCTGCACGTGGGCCGAGTGGCCCATCTGGAAGTCCGGATTGGTAAAGCCGTGTTGCAGGTCCACGACGATGACAGCGGGGCGCGCGCCGAAGCCGATGGCGTGGGAACCGTAGCCTGCTGCGGTAAAGCCGTCCGCCATAATGCGTATCCCCGAGGTGGTCGACGGTACTATCTTGCCTGACTGCCCGAGTCCGGTCTGTGCGAGGATCAATGCCTTGCAGGGCAGCGGCCGAGAGTCATGACCACCCACGAAAAGAAGACCTTCTTCGCCACCTACGACTGGGCCAAGAGCTGGCAGGACCTGCCCTGGGCCCATGGCGAGCCCACCCTGTTTCTCGCCGAGATCTGCCAGCGGCGCAAGCCCGGCCGGGCCCTCGACATCGGCTGCGGCGCGGGTACGGATTCGGTGTACCTGGCCAAGAAGGGCTGGGATGTCACCTCCCTGGATTTCATGCCGAAGGCCCTGGAATACACCCAGAGCCGGGCCAGTGAGGCGGGCGTGTCGGTCCGGGCCGTGGAAGCCGACATCACCGAATGGGTGGCGACCGAGCCCTACGATCTCGTGCTGGACCACGGCTTGCTCCACAACATGGACCCGCTCCGCTATCCGGCTTATAGAGAGCGCGTCCTGCAGGCCATTGCCGCTGACGGCGACCTGGTGCTGCTCCACTGGCATCCCCGCTACCCGAACCAGCCCAGCGGCCGGATGGGGCCCCTGCGCACGAGCCGGGAGGACCTCCTGAAATTCTTTGCCCCGGAGCTGCAGGAGCGCTTTTTTGCGCGGGAAGAATTCGAAGACCTGCCCGACCTCGTCGGTGGGGGGATGTCCCAGGCCTACTACTGGTTCCGGCGCAACCGGGCGCATTCCCAGCCCCAGGAGCTGATCGACCAGGTGCGGGCCACCTTCCGGCGCAACCAGGTCGACGTGGACGCCGTCCTGGCCGCGGCGGGCAATGGGCCGGTCAAGGCCCGGGTGGCGTCGACGGACTTGCTGGCCAGACTCGTGGGCCCTGGGCGCCTTGGCCTTAGCCACGCCCCCCTGAGCCCCGGCGACGCGGATGCCCTGGTCAAGAGCTGGTCGGAGCAGGCCGGGCTGGACCCTCGCCAGAGCGCGAATCTCCTGACCCTGTTCACCTCGAGCGAGCACGGGGATATCTGTGGCGCCGTGCCGAAATGCGGCCAGTGTGAGGTGCACGTCTGCAAGCGGCTGCGTTACCGGTAGGAGCGCCGTTGTAGGAGCGCCTTCAGGCGCGATCGGCGCGATTCCTGCCGATCGCGCCTACAGGCGCTCCTACAAGGCGCTCCTACAACGGCCGCCCCGGCAATCCAGCTGGCGGCGGCCGGCGAACTCACAGCGGGTTATGACGCCGACCGGACCCCAAAAGGCCCGGAACGCGCTAGCATTGGTGGCGATAAGCCATCTGAATTTTCTGGAGCTCGAGCATGTTCATCAATTTCTGGTACCCCATTGGCCTGTCCTCTGAAGTGACGGGCGACACGCCCTTCCGGGCCCAGGTCTTTGGCCTGCACTTCGTGGCGTTCAGGGACTCGGCGGGCACTGCCCACGTGATCTCCGACACCTGCGTGCACCGGGGCGGCTCCCTCAGCAGGGGCAAGATCAAGGGCGACCGGGTGGCCTGCCCCTATCACGGCTGGGAATATGGCGGCGACGGGAAGTGCAGCAAGGTGCCGTCCCTGGGCGAGGACGGGAAAATCCCGGCGCGGGCCAAAGTGGACGCCTATCCCGTGCAGGAGCGCTACGGGATGGTATTTGCCTTTTTGGGCGACCTGCCGGAGGCCGAGCGGCCGCCCTTGTACGACGTCCCTGAGTACGGGCAGCCCGGCTGGAAGAGCCAGACCTACATCCTGAACCTGGGGACCTACTACCAGCGTTCCATGGAGAACGGCATGGACCCCATCCACAACGAATTCGTCCATCCCCTGCAGGGGACACCGAAGATGTCGGCGGAACTCCAGCGCAACCAGACCCCGATGGAAGACATCCCCTGGGGCAGCAAGTTCTATCTGCCCTTCGGGGAAAAGTGGGCGGATACCGCTCTGGCCGGCGACCGGGTCGGCAGCCGCACCGGCGCGGCCGGCTCCTGGTACCAGGGCCCCAACCAACTCGTGACCTGGATCGACCTGACGGCCACCAACGCCTTCCACCAGTACCTGTTCGAGCAGCCCATCGACGAAAACCACACCCGGATCTTCTTCCTGAACCTGCGTAACTGGCTGATGGAAGAGAAGCACGACAAGCGCGTCGAGGAGCTGACCCTAAAGATCGTGCATGAGGACATAGCGCTGCTGGAAAACCTGAACCCGGTACGCACGCCGGACACCAACAACAAGGAAATCCTGCTGCCCAGCGATCACGCCGTCTTCCGGTATCGGGAGCACTGCAAGGAATGGGAGAACCGTGGCTGGCGTATCGACATGAAGGCCTTGAAGGCCAAGCAGGGCGACGTGGCCTTTGCGATTCCCTGCCCGGCGCGGCGGGAGTCGGCTAACTGGGTGCTGGATTCGGTGCCCCTGATGCCTGGCCAGGCCAGCGCTAACCAGACCAGCGTTAACCAGACGAGTGCAAAAGGGGCGACGGCGATTCGCTCGGCCTGAGTGATCGGGCAGCGGGGAGGAAGAGGGCAGCCAGACCGCGGGGGCGGAGCTGATCGAAGACCAGGCCGACCCCGTTCCCCGCGACCCGGGCCACCATGGCCCGGCAAGTCATCAGCCGCGCGCTGGCTTCCCCCGGGGTCGTGGTTTCGATCTGGACAAAGGAGTGCAGCGGAAATGCCCCGGTCGAGGCCTCTATAAAGGCACCGCTGATGCTGATATTGGTCAGTTCGGCGACCACTGAACCGGCCCAGCCCCGGCGCCGGAGCAGCACCGTCAGTTGCAGGTTCCGTCGTACGCCACAGCGATGTTCCATGCCGGACTTCCCTTCCGAGAGAGAACCATGCTTCTCGACGGAAAATGTTCTGCACTTTTCATGCCACCGTAATCGTGCAGCCCAAAGCCTGTAAAAAAAGGGCTTTTCCCCTTCTTTCGTCACCACTCTGCTTCACCCCTGCGCAGATCAACGGTTGAGGCGCGCCGAAACAGTGCGTTGAGTCCGTGGCTTTCGGGTGACTGTGCGTCCTCGATGCGGCAGCCTGCCGGGGCGGGAAGCCGCAGATTTGCCTGCCAGAAAAGCGCCCGCCACTACCAGTAGTGCTTGCCGTCCCTGAAATAAAGGCTTGCGGCCAGCGGCAGCAGGCACTATGTTTCTGCGCCGGAACCAGCAATATTGCTGAGAACCGCGGTCAATTCGTCAACTCGAGGGAGTATTTCAAGCATGGCCAAGAACGGTGGCGCGCCAACGAAGTCGGATATCCTGAATCACATTGCCAAGGAAACCGGACTGTCCCGGAAAGACGCCAGCGCGGTGCTGGAAGCCCTGGGCGGCATCATCCGCAAGAGTCTCCGCAGCGGTGGTCTGTTCACCATGCCGGGTCTGCTCAAGCTGAAGGTCGTCAAGAAGCCCGCCACCAAGCAGCGGGAAGGCACCAACCCCTTCACCGGCGAAAAGATGACCTTCAAGGCCAAGCCGGCCTCCAAGAAGGTCCGCATTCTGCCGCTGAAGGCGCTCAAGGGCATGGTCAACTAAGACCGACACCCACACTCGAATCTGAAGCCTGGAGCGACTTCAAGGTTGCTCCGGGCTTTTTTTCAGAGGTACCGGGTTTGCAATCTGGCAACTTGGCCGCCAAGTTGCCAGATTGCAAACCCGGTACCTCTTAAATCAGGGTGTGAAACACCCTTTGTACATCCTCGTCCTGCTCCAGTTTGTCGATGAGCTCGAGGGCTTCCTTTGCCTGGTCTTCCGGCAGTTCCGTAGGGATGGTGCAGATGTATTCCTGCTCCGCTGACAGGGGCGTCAGGCCCCGGTCCTCCAGCCCCTTCTGCAGCTGGCCGAAGTCTGCGAAATTGCACCGAACCACCAGCTGGGGTTCGCCCTTTTCCCCGGTGCTCTCGCCCATTTCATCGAGACCGTGGTCAATCAGGTACAGTTCGAGATCATCCTGGTCGATACCCGAGGGCTCGAGGCGGAAGACGCCCATGCGCCGGAACATGAAGCTGACGCTGCCCGTGCTGCCGAAATTGCCACCGTTCTTGTTGAAGGCATTGCGCACGTTGCCGACGGTTCGGGTGGGGTTGTCGGTGGCAGTCTGAACAAGTACGGCGATACCGTGGGGGGCGTACCCCTCGTAAATGACTTCCTCGTAGCTCGCCACGTCCTTGCCTGAGGCGCGCTTGATGGCGGCCTCGACCTTGTCCTTCGGCATGTTGACGGAGCGGGCGTTCTGGATAACGCGGCGCAGGGTCGGGTTGTTGTCGGGGTCGGGCCCTGCTGCCTTGACCGCAATGGTGATGTCCTTGCCGATCCGCGTGAACTGCTTCGCCATGCGGTTCCAGCGGGCAAACATCACATGTTTTCTGGTCTCGAATATGCGTCCCATGGCCTAATTGTCTCAGATGTTGAGCTATCAGCACGACTACCACGCCGGTAACCACGCCGACGTCCTGAAGCACTCCGTGCTGGCCCTGGTGGTCCGCGCCCTGCAGCGGAAGGACGCGCCCGTGCGGGTTCTGGATGCCCACGCCGGGTCCGGGGTCTACGACCTGCGCAGTAATGAGGCCCGGAAAAACGAGGAGTTCGCCGGTGGCATCCGGCGTCTGCTGGGCGCTGCACAGCCCCCGGCCGAGGTGCAGGACTATCTGGCTGCGGTCCGCGCTCTGAATGCCGGCCGCCAGGAGCTGGACCTTTATCCCGGCTCGCCTCAGGTGGTCCGCCACCTGCTCCGGCCAGAGGATCATCTGGAACTGCTGGAACTGCACCCGGCGGCGCTCGCCCGGCTCCACCGGAACTTCGGCCGGGACGCCCGCGTGCACATCCACGACCGGGATGCCTTCGAGGGCGTTTCCGCACTCGTACCCCCCCGGGAGAAACGGGGTGCCGTGCTGGTTGACTCCTCTTATGAGGTGAAGGAAGACTTCACCACGGTGATCGACCTGCTGAAGACCTGCCACCGCCGTTGGCCCAGCGGGGTCTACCTGCTGTGGTACCCGGTGATCCGGCACCCGCTCGCCGAGCGCTTCACGGCGAAGGTGCGGGCCACCGGTCTCCCGAAGATCCTGCAGGCCGAATTACGCGTGGAAGCAGAGGGCTTCGACGGCATGCGCGGCTCCGGGCTCTGCATCGTCAATCCCCCTTTCGGGCTGGATCAGAAGCTGAATACCCTGCTGCCCTGGCTTTGGGCAACCCTGAAGAACGACGAGCGCAGCGGCTGGCGGGTGGAGTGGCTCACGACCCCGTAGGAGTAGCTTCAGCCGCGATCCCTCCAGCTCACCTCCAGCCCTGCAACCACTTCTCAGGATCCTTCAATTCCTGCCAGTCTATCTCCCGCAACTTCCGGCTGTGTACGGCCTCAATCAGGCAGCCCACGACGGTCTCCTGCTCGTCCCTGATCAGGGCAGTCACAATGAAATGCTTTTCCCTGCGGACAGGTTCTGTGGCGGTCCATTTGCTGAGGTGGAGTTTTTCCGGGTTCAGGCGGATCATCGGACGAGTATGGAGCAGTCGGCAAAACAAGCCTGGATTTTCACGGGAATGGCCCTGCTCGGTGTGGTCATCTTCGGCTACGCGACCGGCGTTCTCATGGGGCCGTATGTGCCAGTGATCGGGGAGCGGCTTCCCGAGCTCACCTGCCTGCAGCTCGCCTTTACCGGTGCTCGGGCCGCAGAAGTTCTGGGCTCCTTCAGCCCCGAGCAGCGCACGGCAATCGCCGGCCTGCTGATTCCCGGAGACGTCGTTTTTGCCTGGGGCTACGGCTTCCTGCTGACGGGCCTGCTCGGGCTCCTGACACTTCGTCTGCCAGCAACCTGGCAGCGCCTGGGCAAGGTACTGATGTGGACGCCGCTGCTGGCATCTACTTTCGACTGCCTGGAGGACCTGGCCCTCTATCAGCTGGCGGTGGCACCGGCCGGGAGTGATCTCGGGCTGGTGCCGCTGCTGGCGGGGATCGCAGCGACGCTCAAGTACCTGAACCTTTCTCTGCTGGCGCCTGCTTATGGCATCGCTGGCAGCATCAGGGGCTTGGCCCACGACCGCCGGGTTGGGGCACTGCTGATCTACGTTCTGGTAGTCGTGAATGCCCTGGCGTTCTTCGCGAAGCCGGCAACGGAAATTCCGGCGTGTTTCTGACGCGGTGAGGGTCGCGCCGGTCGGCGCCATCGCCAGGTTCTTGGGGTTGTGGAACTGCTCCCAGTCCCGGGCCGCAGCGAAGTCCCGCAGTCTGTGTTTCAGGTCATCCAGTTCGGCCCTGCTGCCATCCTGCTACCGGGGATATACTTTGATTCCAGTGTTGTCGTTAGCCGGAGTATCGCCATGCGTCTGTTCTTCGCCGTTTTCGTCTTGCTGGGTGCAGTGTCGTCCGCGCTGGGCCAGGAACCGGGAGACTTATGGGAAGTCACGACCTCGATGGAGGCTGCCGGGATGAAGATACCGGGGAGTACGCAGAAGGTCTGCGCCCCCGTGAACTCGGAGGGTCCCGAGGCGATGTCTGGCGGGGACGATGGCTGCCAGGTTAGCGATGTCCAGCGTGCCCCCGGCAAGTTCAGCTACAAGTTGAAGTGCCCCGATGGCTCCGGCTCGGGCGAGATGACCTATCAGGGCAAGGAGAGCTATACGTCCGTCGTCACCATGACGATGGACGGCGATACGATGAAGATGTCCTCCACGGGCAAGCGCATCGGCTCCTGTGATGCCAGCCAGCTGAAGAAGCAGGCCGCAGCCGCCCAGGCGCAGGGGCAGGCTGTCATTGCCCAGGCCTGTGCTGGCGTTCCCGAACAGATGTTGACCGGGCAGCTGGCGACGCTGAACTGTGCTGCGAAGTACAAGAAACAGCTCTGTGATCGCCTGGGCACCAAAGCCGGCTTCAGCACCGTGGCAGCCCGCCAGCCCACGGGCGACGCCCTTATGGATTCCGGCACCCTGCCCGAGGCGGCGAAGTTCTGCGGGGTGCAGCCGGAGCCCCTGCGGGATCGGCTCTGCGCAGACGCCAGCAAGACTGAGGATCTGAACTTCCTGGGTGCGCAGTGTCCGGCTCTTGCGCAACCAATCGCCCAGCGGGAGTGTGCCGGCCGGAGTTTCAGCAGCCCCCCGGCGGAAAAGTACCGGGACTTCTGCAACAACTACGCACGCAGCATGATGCAGGACGGCGGCGGTGATGCTTCTGCCGACAGTCCGATGCCGACCAAGGAGAGCGTCCTGCAGGAAGGGGCAAAGCGCCTCAAGGGGCTGTTCGGCCGCTAGGCCCCGGGGTCCCGCGTGTCCCGGCTTCCGGTCGCGGCGCTGCTGGTCGCGGTGGGCCTGCTTCGGGTTGGGTTCCCGGCCGAAGCAGCCGATACCCCCGACCCCTATCCGAGGGCGGCCGCTGCCTATCTGGTGGAGGTTAACGGGGCCGTGCTCTGGGCTCGCGCTGAAGATCAGTCGCTGCCGCCGGCGTCACTCACGAAAATCATGACGGCTCTCGTGCTGCTGGAGCAGTGGGCGCCCGAGGCGATCATCACCGTGAGTCCGCTGGCCGCCAGTGCTTCCGGCTCCCGGCTTGGGCTCAGGGCCGGCGACCAGCTGCGTGCAGGGGACGCGCTGACTGCCCTGCTGGTGGCGTCTGCCAACGACGTTTGTATGGCTCTCGCCGAGCATGCGGCCGGCAGTGTGTCGGCCTTTGTCGCCCGCATGAACCACAAGGCCGAGCAGTTCAGGCTCGTGGCCACCCGATTTCGCAATCCTTGTGGGCTCGACGCCGAGGGCCATGTGTCGTCCGCTGCCGACCTTCTCAGGCTGTCCCGGCTGGCCATGACCCATGCTGAGTTTGCGCGCAGCGTGGGGCAGGCAGCCTCGGCAGTGACTACCGTGAAGGGCCGCCGCTTCCAGCTGACTTCAGGCAATCTCCTGCTTGAACGGGTGCCTGGAACGGTGGGCATAAAGAGCGGATTCACTGCCCGCGCCGGCAAGTGCCTGGCGGCTCTTGTGCGCCGCGGAGACGATGAAGTGCTGATCATTCTTCTGAACGCTCCAAACCGCTGGTGGTCCGCCGCCGTTCTGGTTGAGGATGCCTTTGCAGCACTCGATGCCAGCCGCCGCTAACGCCCTGCGGCGCTGGTGGCCGGCGTTTCTCGTTGTGCTCGTGGTAGGCCTTGCCTACGCCAATGCGTTGCAGGCTGGTTTTCAGTTCGATGACTGGGAGGTGATCGTCCGGGATCCGCGGGTCCAGAGTCTCGCGGCCTGGTGGGACTCGTTGCCGGGAATGCGCCCGCTGCTGAAGCTGAGCTACGCCCTCAACCATGCCAGCGGGGCGGGTGTCGCTGGCTTCCATGCCGTGAACGTGGTGATCCACGCGGGCAATGGCCTGCTGATACTTTTCCTGGTCCGCGCCTTTGCAACCCAGCTGGGCGAGACGCCCGCCGCCGCGGGGTGGCTGGCGCTGGCTACCGCGCTGCTCTTTGTCCTGCACCCGGTCCAGACGGAGGCCGTGACGTACGCGTCCGGCCGCTCCACGTCGCTCAGTTCGCTGTTTGCCTTGGGCAGCATCGCAGTCTGGGTCCACGCTCGCGAAACGCGGGACCACGCCATCCCGCTTCTTCTGGTTTCGCTCCTGCTGATGCTCGCGGGCATCGCAACGAAGGAGCCCGTGGCCATAGTTCCGGCGGTTCTCCTGCTGTGGGAGGCCGCTGACGCCTCGCGCCCGTTTCGCTGGCGCGCTGCCGTGGGCAGGACCGGCGTGCACTGGACCCTGTTGGGCCTGGCACTCGTTCTCGCGTTCTCACTGCAGGCCTATCGTGATTTCGTTACCACCAGTCTTGCCACCCGCAGCCTTGCGGGGAATCTGGTGGCCCAGACCGAGGGCCTTCGCTACCTCGCCGGTCAGCTGCTGAACATCGACCGCATGAACGCCGATCCGGCACTGCCCGTGAGTCTGGACCTTGGTGCCCGGGGAGCATTGACCCTGATCGTCATCGTGGTCGCGGGGGGGCTGGCCATAACCAATCTGCGTCGGTTTCCCCTGGCGGCGTTCGCCGTACTGTGGTTCTTCCTCTGGCTAGCACCGACCAACTCACTTCTTCCCCGACTCGATCTCGTGAACGATCGCCAGCTCTATGTGGCCCTGGTCGGTCCGGCCTTGCTCGTGGCGGCAGCTATCCGCAGGCTGGCCGTGCACCAGGCAGGTCTCGCGGTGGTCACTTTCGCCATGGTCCTGGGACTCACCGGCCTGGCGACCCACCTGCGTAATGACGTTTATCGGGACGAGGTGACGTTCTGGCGCGACGTGGTGGGCCAGTCGCCCCACAACGCCAGGGCCTTCAATAACCTCGGCATCGCACTCGCTGACCAGTGCGACCTTGCCCGGGCGGAGGCCGCCTGGCAGCGGGCACTCACTCTGAACCCGGGTTATATGCGGGCCGCTGTAAACCTGCAGCTGCTCCGGGAGGGCGTGCTGCCGGAAGGCGTTGGGCCCTGTGGACAAGGTTTGTAGGAGCGACGACAGGCGCGATCAATAGCCGTCGCGCCTAAAGGCGCTCCTACAAGGGCGCTGTGGCAATGCCCTACGCCGCCTTCCGCCCGGCCAGCCACTTCTCCAGGTCATCCGCGCCACCAATGTGGACGCCATCCACAAAGATCTGCGGCACCGCTGTACTGCCGGCAATTGCCCGCAGCGTCCGGTCAGAGAACTGCTTGTTCAGTGTCAGTTCTTCAAAGCCGATTCCAGCCTCAGCCAGGCGCGTCTTGGCCCGCAAGCAGTGGGGGCAGCTTGTGCGCGTCAGCACCGTAACGTCCAGCGGCTTGGGTACTCCGGGAGCGAGGTAGGCCAGCATCGTGTCCGCATCTGACACTTTGAAAGGATCGCCAGGCTCCTCGGGCTCGATGAACATTTTCTCAATGCGGCCGTCCCGGACCAGCATCGAGTAGCGCCAGGACCGGCGGCCGAAGCCCAGGTCTTCCTTGCCGACGAGCAGCCCCATGCGGTCGGCAAATTCGCCATTGCCATCCGGCAGAAAAGTGAGGTCCCAGGCGAGCTGGTTCTCCTGCCATTCGTTCATCACGAAAGCATCATTGACCGCCATGCAGATGATCTCGTCCACACCCTGAGCGCGGAACGCCGGGGCAAACTGGTTGTAGCGGGGTACATGGGTTGACGAGCAGGTGGGTGTAAACGCTCCAGGCAGGGAAAAGACGATGACGGTTCGGCCCGCAAAGATCTCCTTGCTGGTCCGGTTCACCCACTCCGTCCCCTGGCGGGTGCGAAAGGTCACATCCGGGACGCGCTGGCCTTCGTGGTTCTGCAGCATGGTGTGAGGCTCCTGTTGGGTATGGCGACAGCATGCCTGTTCGGAGGACAATCAGAAAGCATATTGTTTCGATCAGAACAATCTATGGAGTAGAACATGAGCCTCCCCAGCACCCGGCAGCTCCGCTACTTTTCTGCACTGGCCGAGCACCGGCATTTCGGCAAGGCTGCGGCTGCCTGTTTTGTGTCCCAGTCCGCCTTCAGCATCGCGATCCGGGAGCTGGAAACCCTGCTGGGCGTGCGCTTGGTGGATCGCACCAACCGGCGGGTCACCATTACTGCCCTCGGCCAGGAGATGGCGACCCAGACCCGGCTCTGCCTCCGGGATATCGAGGCACTGGTGGCGCTTGCCCAGACGGAGCGGACACCGCTCGCCGGCCCGTTGCGCCTTGGGGTCATTCCGACCATAGCGCCATTCCTGCTCCCCACAGTGCTCCCTCGCCTCCGGAAGGTATTGCCTAAACTCCGCTTGTTCCTTCACGAGGGGACCACAGCAGAAATTCACGGGAAACTGCTGAAGGGCGAGCTCGACCTCCTACTGCTCGCCCTGCCTTTCGACCTCGATAACGTCGAAGTGCAGCCGCTGTTCAGGGATGCGTTCCGCCTGGCCTGCCGGCGTGGTACCCAGCTGGTCAACCCGACCAATTACAACTACAGCCGCCTCGACCGGGACTCTGTGTTGCTGCTCAATGAGGGGCATTGCCTGCGGGAGCACGCCATATCCGCCTGCAAGCTGAAGAGTGCGGAAAAGATCAGCCCCTTCCAGGCCTCAAGCCTCCTCACGCTGATTGAAATGGTGGACGCAGACCTCGGCATAACCTTCCTGCCAGAGATGGCAGAAGGCTCGGCACTGCTCGCCGGGACCCGCGTGCAGACCTATCCGCTGCCCGGGCGCAACTACCGGGAGATCGGACTCGTCTGGCGGCAGGGGTCCACCCGAGGCACGGAGTTTCGCCAGCTGGGCAACCACTTTCGCCAGCTCGCTGGTGCCGAGACGCCTCGCTAGAACACCGAGCCGGACCCAGGGATTGCCGTATGCCTACCCGGCGTGACGTTCTCGGTGCCGGAGGTCTGGCCCTGGCAGGTCTGTCTCTCGGCAGTTGCCAGTCTGCCAACGACGAGTATGAGACTGTCGCGGCGGGTATCTGGCGGCACGCACCCGCAGCCTTCGGTTGAGACCCAGGCCAGGTTTTGGACTTGACGCGTGTCTTGTAATTGACAGAGTGTCAAAGACGCCGGTAGTCTGCCGGTCATGCACCCCATAACCCTCCGTCGCCAGGAAGAAAAAGAGCGTCGCCGGAACGACATCCTCGACGCGGCCGAGCGGGTGGCGGCAGAGGGCGGACTGGAGAGTCTCAACATGGACCAGGTCGCCCGGGAAGCCCGACTCTCCCGCGGCCTTCTTTACGTCTACTTCCGGGACAAACACGACCTGGAGTCCGGCATCTGCGAGCGCGCCCTGTGCGATCTGTACACCCGCTTCGAGACACTCGCCCCGGCGAAGCAGACGGGTCTTGACCACGTCGTCGCCCTCGGACGCGCCTACGTGGCCTTCGCCGCCGAGTGTCCCCTGCAGTTCGAGGCCCTGGTGCGCTTCGAGGCGACGGACGCAGCAACGATGGGGACCGAAAGCAACGACTACGCCTGCCTCGCCGCCGGCGCCCGCGTTCACGCCCTGATCACCGCCGCCCTGGAAGCCGGGATGCGCGATGGCTCGATCGCGCCCTCTGCAGGCAGCCCGAACACGATTGCCCTGGCCCTCTGGGCGATGACCCACGGCACGATCCAGGTCGCAAGAATGAAGCGCGCGGTCCTGACGCAGCACGGCGTTACACCCGAGGCGCTCGTGGAGCAGACGCTGCGCATGGCCGCTGTCTCACTGAGCGGGGGGAAGTGATGCGTAGCCCCCTTCCGCTCCTGATCCTGGCAGCCCTCCTGCTGGCCGCCTGCCGACCCGCGGAGCAGCCGGCCGCGAAAGAAATTACTCGCGCAGGCACGGCCGTGGTTACCGCCGGACCCGCGCAGCCAGCCGTCAATACGAACGGCTTCATCACCACCCGGGAGGAACTGAAGCTGTCCTTCAAGGTGGCCGGGATCGTGCGGAATGTCGCCGTCAAGGAAGGTCAGGCTGTCCGCGCCGGCCAGCAGCTGGCGATTCTCGAGCTCACCGAAGTTGATTCCCAGGTGGAGCAGGCCCGGCAACTGGCGGACAAGGCTGCCCGGGATCAGGTCCGGGGCGCGAAGTTACGGGCTGACGGCTTGATCAGCGAACAGGACCTGGAGACTCTCCGGACCCAGGCTGCCGTGTCTCAGGCTACGTTGCGTTCTGCGGAGTTCAACCAGAAGTTCTCCACCATTCTTGCTCCCCGGGACGGGGTCGTGCTACGCAAGCTGGTGGAGGATCGGGAATTCGTCCAGCCCGGGCAGTCCGTCCTGGTTATTGGCCCCAGGGAAGGCGGCTACATCCTGCGCGCCGGACTGTCCGATCGGGACATCGTCCGGCTGCAACTCGGTGATCCGGCAACCGTGACTGCTGACGCGTTCCCCGGCCAGACACTTAAGGGCCGTATCTCGGTGTTGCCCGGTGCCGCCGACCCGGCAAGCGGGCTGTTTCAGATCGAGGTGGCACTGGACCCTGCGTCGGTTCAGCTCGTGAGCGGCCTCTCTGCCCGGGTACAGATCAATCCCGTCCTTGCTGCCAGGTCGACCTTGCCCTACGCCCCCATCGCCGCCGTCGTTGAAGCTGAGGGCGATCGCGCGGCCGTGTTTGTTCTTGAGGACGGCGTTGCCCGCCGGCGTGCCGTCCGTGTCGCATTCATCGCGGCGGCGGCCATCGCCATTGCGGAGGGCCTCAAGGTCGGCGAAACCGTAGTGACGGACGGCGCCCTCTACCTGGAGGACGGCGAGCAGATTCAGGCCGTCGCACCCGCGATTACTCCCGGCGCATGACACTGCTCGAGTACCCGATCCGGCGTTTCCAGCCCACGCTGGTCGCTTTTCTCTGCCTCATCGCCCTCGGCATTTACGCCTTCCTCAACGTGCCACGGGAGGAGGATCCGTATTTCAAGATCTCGGCGTTCATCATCTCGGTGATCCTTCCCGGAGTAGACCCGATCGACGTTGAGCGCCTCGTTGCGAAGCCTATCGAGGACAAGCTGGCCGAGCTCGACGACGTCAAGGAAATCGAAACCACCATCGTGGACGGTCTCGCGGTGGTGGTGATCGAGTTCGAAGCGTTCACTGATCCTGACAACAAGTACGATGACGTCCAGCGAGAGATCGGCGCCTTGCGCCCCAGCCTTCCCGCAGAGATTACGCGACTGGAGATCCGCAAGTTCAGTCCTGCGCTGGTCAACACGGTCCAGTTCGCCTTGGTCTCCGCGACGGCCACGTACCGGGAACTGGAGGACATCGCCCGGAACCTAAAGGATCGCCTGAAGACCATCGATGGCGTCCGCACGGCCGAGAGCTGGGCTTTCCCCTCCCGCGAACTGCGTGTGGAGGTGGACCTGGGCCGGATGGCAAAGCTCGGTCTGACGCCAGGCGAGTTGCTGGAGGCCCTGAAAAGCGGCAACAGCAACGTCCCTGCAGGCACGCTCGATCTGGGGCCGCGCAGTTTCACACTGAAGACTTCAGGCAGCTACGCCTCCCTCGAGCAGGTTCTGGATACCGTTATCGTCCGTCGGGACGGGGCCAGCCCACGGGTACGGGACGTCGCGCGGGTGTACTGGGCAGACCAGCCCCTGACCTACATCGGCCGCTTCAACGGCCAACGTGCAGTGTTCGTCACTGCCAACCAGAAGGATGGCTTCAACATCCTGAAAGTTCGCGAGCGCATAGCATCAGCTGTTGCCGAATTCGAGGAGCAGATTCCTGGTCGCATCAAGCTTGAGTGGGGCTTTGATCAGTCGCGCAATGTGTCAAGCCGACTGAACCGGCTGTCGATCGATCTGGGGATCGCTGTTGCGCTGGTGAGCATTACCCTGCTGCCGCTGGGGTTGCGGGCCGCCGGGATCGTGATGATCTCAATTCCGCTCTCACTGTCCTTTGGTCTGGCCAGCATCTACTTTCTGGGTTTTTCCCTTAATCAGCTCTCGATAGCGGGATTTGTCCTGGCTCTTGGCTTGCTGGTAGACGACTCGATTGTGGTCGTTGAAAATATCAGCCGGCATCTGCGGATGGGATACAGCCGCGCAGAGGCCGCGCTGAAGGGGACGCAGCAGATCTTCCAGGCCATTCTGGGCTGCACAGCGACGCTCCTGTTCGCCTTTCTGCCGTTGATGGTGCTGCCAGAGACGGCAGGCAAGTTCATCCGGGTATTGCCCGTCACGGTGGTCGCCACCATTATCGGCTCACTGCTGATAGCGCTCTTCATCATTCCTTTCATTGCTAGCCGGGTGTTGCAGCCCGCTGAAGAGGCTGGTGGCAATCGCATCCTGCAGCGCATGATGGGCCTGATTGAACGCTGGTACCGTCCGGCCCTCGAGTTCTGCCTTGCCCGACCGCGCAGTACCGCCATTATCTCAGTCGGCGGCTCACTGCTGGTCACACTGTTGCTGGTGCCTGTAGTCGGCTCAAGCCTGTTTCCCAAGGCCAATGCACCGATGTTCCTGGTCACGATCGAAACACCGAATGGATCGAGTCTTGCCGCAACTGATGACGCCCTCCGGTTCGCGGAATCAAAGGTGGCCGCCATGCCTGAGGTGCGGGACTATTTTGCCAATCTCGGGCACGGAAATCCCCAGATCTACTACAACAAGCTCCCCAGGCAGGACGCAGCGAACTATGCCGAGCTGTTCGTGCTGCTGAAGGAGTACAGCACCCGCGGTACTCCCCGGAAGCTCGAGGCTCTCCGCCAGGACCTCGAGAAATACCCTAACGCCCGGATCTTCGTTGACGAATTTGTGAATGGCCCGCCGATCACGGCGCCAATCGCTGTCCGGATCGTCGGCCCGGACCTTGGGACTATCGAGGCACTCTCCCGCCAGGTTGAAGCGCTTGTCCGGAAAGTCCCCGGAACCCGGGAAGTCGATAATCCCCTGCGCGTTCCCCGGACCAATCTCCGCCTGACAGTGGACGCGCAGAAGGCAAGTCAGCTTGGCGTCCCCACGGCAACCTTCGATCAGGCCGTACGGCTCTCAGTCGCCGGCATTGAGGTGGGGAAGTACAACGAGACCGATGGCGAGCAGTACGCGATCGTGGTGCGAACCCCCGTGAGCGCCCGGGCCAACCTGGCTGTGCTCGAGGAGATTCGTGTGACCAGCCTTGGCGGCAGCTCGCTGCCACTCGCCCAGCTGGCGACCCTGGAATTCGAGAAGGCGCCTTCACAGATCCAGCGCTACGGCCGCGAGCGCTCAGCCACGATCAACGCCGATGTCGACCCGGGCCTGAACACCGCGAAGATCACGGCTGATGTCGTCCGGGAGCTCGAGCGATTCGACTGGCCCAGGGGTTATCGCTACCTGCTCGGCGGCGAGGCCCAGTCAGGTTCCGAATCCTTCAGCGGCGTCGGCATTGCCGCCATCGTGGCGCTCTTTGGCATCTTCGCTGTGCTCGTGATTGAGTTCGGCAGCTTCAAATCGACGCTCATCGTGCTGACGGTCGTGCCAATCGGCCTCGTCGGGGGCTTTCTCGCGCTCCTCGCCACGGGCAACAGTGTTTCCTTCACCGCCAGCATCGGTTTGATTGCTTTGCTTGGCATTGAGATCAAGAACTCCATCCTTCTGGTGGACTTCACGAACCAGCTTCGCGCCCAGGGCGTCGCCCTGGACGAGGCTATCGAGCGCGCTGGCGAAACCCGCTTCGTGCCTATCCTCCTGACTTCCGCTACCGCCATTGGTGGCCTGCTGCCGCTGGCGCTGCAGAACGTCGGTCTCTACAGCCCCATGGCCTGGGTCATCATTGGTGGCCTGCTGACGAGCACGTTTCTGGCGCGCCTCGTCACGCCCGTGATGTACAAGCTCTTTACTCCCGACGTCGAGGTAAAGCCCGTACCGTTCGCCTAGACCGTTCTTCGCTAACCGTGACGGGCATCATTCCAATGCCGGTGCCTATGGCGCGACGATCAGGCTGTCATGAGCGAATCGAAGCGACCCGCTTCCAGTACGGACCGCAACGGGGAAACGGTTCGCCTGCACCATGGCCTGCATTTCAACGATTGTGAAGCGACCGGGCACCATTCGCCGGTCTACATCGAGTATCTCTGCCTGGACCTCAAGCCCCACCTTCTCGCCATTCTCCGGGAGCTGGAGACCCGTGCGGCGATGGTGCTCGCCGGGGAGCCCCGGCGGCGGGTACTGGCCCTGCTGTACGACTGGCAGGACACCGAGCGGGAGAATCTCGCGAGCTTCTTTATCCAGTGCTCTGATGCCGAGTCCCCCTGGCAACTGGGCTTCGGCCATGTGGGATCCGGCCACATGGGCATCACCGACCCGGCGTTGTGGCAGCAGCACCTGGATGAGTTCCGGGAGAACATCTGGATGACGGTGGTCAGAGAGAGTCGCAAGAGCGCGCGACGCCATCCTGGCTAACTGGCCCTTCCTGACCAGCCTGATCACCGCAGCCATTGGCGTCTTCGGCTCGTCGGGCGGGCGTGCCCGGGAAAGCCCGCAACCTGAACGGGTCCTCGCCGCGACTCTCGTCCGGGTTGTCGACGGCGACACCGTCAAGGTGAATCTCGCCAGCGGGCCGCTCACGATCCGCCTGCACGGCATCGACGCGCCTGAGAGTGACCAGCCCCTGGGCCCCGCTGCCACCAAAGCCCTGCGGAGTCTGGTGGAAGGCCGGCCTCTGGAGATTGAACCCATCGAGCAGAGTGACGCCTACGACCGAATGGTGGCGAAGGTGTTTGTCCATGGCGATGACGTCAATGCCCGGATGGTCGAGACCGGCTATGCCTGGG
>Ga0335394_10001290_pt1 | contig 28053 bp, 23 predicted proteins | sample MAT03_FD_205741 | JGI IMG/M metagenome (GOLD analysis project Ga0335394, IMG submission 205741) | Freshwater microbial communities from Lake Fryxell liftoff mats and glacier meltwater in Antarctica - MAT-03 (spades assembly) (version 2) ...
AACGCAGTATTGCGTTGAAACATTTCTCAAATTCGAAGAAGACATAATAAAAGGATTGATGAGTAGATCGCTTCTCCAAGCGTCAACCATACATAATCATGAAGAAACACTACGAAAGCTGTGTAAAGAGAGGATATATCACAGACCTCAGAAGGTGAAAGCTGAAGCTGGAGCCTACGAAATTATCCGACTAATTCTAACGGTTTTTTCCGATGCAATCGAGGATCGACTGAAAACAAATGGTGGTCCCATTGAAAGATGCACTAATTTAATGCGACTTATAGACCCGAGCAATAAACTGCAACATGTCAAAAGTGAATATAAGCTTTACCTAGCATTAGTTGATTTTGTATCGGGGATGACCGATCGATATGCGTTTGATATATTTGAAACACTTTCTGGCAGGAAGTTGACCCAAGGATTTTAATTCGAAATATGCGCAATGTGGTCCGGGAACGCTACGACCAAACTTTTAGCAGCCGCTCACTTTCGAGGCCGTCTGGCGCAAAGTCGTCGCTTCATGCGTTCGCGCAACACTTCGCGTTTCCGTGCAACTCGACACAAGGGATACTGCCCTCTCCACCGCCTTCGGCGGTCCCCCTCCCCCGTAAACGGGGGAGGATTTGGAGCTAGTCGGCGGTCCTCAGCTCCGCCCCCAAACCCTCGTGGTTCGACAGGCTCACCATGAGGGTTTGGGGACAGGCTCACCATGAGGGTTTGGGGACAGGCTCACCATGAGGGTTTGGGGGACAGGCTCACCATGAGGGTTTGGGGAACAGGCTCACCATGAGGGTTTGGGGGCTGCGCCTCATTTTGAGACCGTGGTGAAGCCAAGAGCGTTGGGTCAGCCCTCATGGTGAGCCTGTCGAACCACGAGGGCGCCAGGACCTATTTTTTTCGCTTGCTCCAAAACCCCTGGTTCGACAGGCTCACCATGAGGGTTTTGGAGGGCGACGCCGCTCCCATGGAAGTCACCGTTTACATCGTTCGCTGTTCCGATGGTTCCTACTACACCGGCCTGACCAAGCAGGAGGTCGAAGCGCGTGTGTGGGAACACAACGAAGGTGTCTATGACGGATACACCAAGAAGCGCCGCCCAGTGACGCTTGTGTTCACGGAAACATATGACCGGATCGTTGACGCCATTGCGCGGGAACGTCAGATCAAGGGATGGAGCCGGGTCAAGAAAGAAGCTTTGATCGCGCTCGCCTACGAAAGCTTGCCGGAACTGGCAAGGAACAGGCAGGGTGCCGCCGCCAAGCCTCGTGGGTGAGGGTATTCGCCAAGGCTAGCACCCCTCATCCGTCTCGGCGCTGCGCGCCGATCCACTGACCAGCCGGGGCCCGGCTGCTAAAGCAGCGTCCCGGCGTTCGCTGGCCTTTTGCCATGCCACCGGCATGACGAATTCGCTGCGCGAACCGGCTGCTCACCCCCCGCAAGGGGAGAAGGAAGGTTCGCTACAGTCGCCCCCTACGCGGCCATCGCCACCCGCCTGCGCTGGCGAAGTCGGGGCAACAGGATCAGCCAGCTGACCAGAGCGAGGTTGATGCAGTTCCAGAAGAAGCCGTGCAGGAACGCCAGGCGATAGGAGCCGGTGGCGTCGTAGATGTAGCCGGCGGCAAGGCCTCCGACAGCCATGCCCAGCACGGTCGCCATCAGGACCAGACTGATGCGGACGCCGGCTTCGCGCGGCGGCAGGAACTGCCGGATGAGCACCGCGTACATCGGGACAATGCCACCCTGGAAGAGGCCGAACAGGCCGGAAATGACGTAGAGCGACGACTGGCTGTTGAAGAACAGATACAGGAGCAGCGCCACGGCCTGCATCGACGAGCCCATGATGAGCATGGGGCCGGCGCCGATCCGGTCGGCGAGCGCGCCGGAAGCCAGCCGGCTGACGACGCCCAGCCCAAGCATCAAGGCAATGATCTGCGTGCCGACGGCGACGCCGTAGCCGAGGTCGCCGCAATAGGCGACGATGTGAACCTGCGGCATCGACATCGCCATGCAGCAGGAAAAGCCGGCGACAACGAGTATGGCCTGCAGGACGTTGGGCTTGAGGCCCAGTTCGCTGCGCGCCGCCGCGGTCTGTGCGTCGGCTTCGGCGTAGGCGGCAGCCTGCGGCCGCCGCCGCAACATGAGCGCAAGCGGCACCATGGCCAGTGGAATGAACAGGCCGATGCCCACATGGGTCGCACGCCAGCCCTGGGTCGCCTGGAAGTGCTCGATGATCAGCGGCCATACCGCGCCGGCGAGATAGCTGCCCGAGGCCGCGAACGCGACGGCGAGCGCCCGGTACTTGCGGAACCAATGCGAGAGATCGGATATCAACGGCGCGAACCCGGCCGCCGAGCCGAGCCCGATGACGAAGGAGATGGCGGCGAACTGCCAGATGTCAGTGGTGAGGGCGCCTGCTATGTAGCCGATGCAGAGCAGGAATGCTCCGACCAGGACAGGTCCGACAAGTCCCACCCTGTCGACCAGGCGTCCCATCAGCAGGCCGCCGACGGCAAAGCCGACCATCGTGCATGTATAGGGCAGCGATGCGCCGCCCCGCACCGTGCCGAACTCCATCTCCAGGGTTGGCAGAAGGACGACAACCGACCAGTTGCCAACACACGCGACCGTGCCGAGGAGCAGCGTCAGGACGAGCCGCCACCACGCATATCCAGAGTCGACCTCGCCAAGGACTGGCGCCGCCTTCATGTCCAGCGACATGGCCGAATCCCCTGGGGTTGCAGAGAAGGCATCGACACCATCCGGCAGCTCGATAGACTGGGGACGGTATAGTTGGCTTGGAGGTGCGCGCTAGGCGCGGCAACGCGAAAAGCGCTGGGCCACGGCGGCTGTGCGCCGTTGCGTGGGACGAGGATCGAGCCGCCTCAGCCCGAGATGCGCTCGACGACCGCGCCGCAGCCGGTGAGCTTTTCCTCCAGCCGCTCGAAGCCGCGGTCGAGGTGGTAGACGCGGCCGACCGTCGTCTCGCCTTCCGCGGCCAGGCCCGCGATGACCAGCGACACCGAGGCGCGCAGGTCGGTGGCCATGACGGGCGCGCCCTTCAGGCGCTGCACGCCGTCGACGATCGCCGTCTGGCCCGACAGCGAGATGCGCGCGCCCAGCCGGGCGAGTTCCTGGACGTGCATGAAGCGGTTCTCGAAGATCGTCTCGGTGATTTTCGACTGGCCGCTCGCCATCGTCATCAGGCCCATGAACTGCGCCTGCAGGTCGGTCGGGAAGCCGGGGAAGGGCTCGGTGGTCACATCGACGGCGCGGATGCCGTTGCCATTGCGCCTGACGCGAACGCCTTCGGGCGTCTCGCTGACGTCGACGCCGGTTTCCGTCAGGATGTCGAAGGCGCGCTGCAGCAGGTCGATCCTGGCGCCTTCCAGCACGACGTCGCCGCCGGTCATGGCGACGGCCATGGCGTAGGTGCCGGTTTCGATGCGGTCGGGAATGACCCGGTGGCGCGCCCCCGACAGCGAATCGACGCCGTCGATGGTGATCGTGGAAGTGCCGGCGCCGCTGATCTTGGCGCCCATCGCATTGAGGCATGCGGCGAGGTCGACGATCTCGGGCTCGCGCGCGGCGTTTTCCAGCACCGTCTCGCCCCTGGCGAGCGACGCGGCCATCAGCGCCACATGCGTGCCGCCGACCGTCACCTTGGCGAAGCGGTGGCGGTTGCCGGTCAGCCGGCGGTGCTTCGCCTTGGCGATGACGTAGCCGCTCTCGATGTCGATCTCGGCGCCGAGCGACTGCAGCACGTCGAGCAAGAGGTCGACCGGGCGCGTGCCGATGGCGCAGCCGCCGGGCAGCGACACCTTCGCCTCGCCCATGCGCGCCAAAAGCGGCCCGATCACCCAGAACGACGCCCGCATCTTCGACACCAGCTCGTAGGGAGCGGTGGTGTCGACGATGTGCCTGGCGGTGAAGTTGATGGTGCGCGAATAGCCTTCGTGCTGGCGCTCGCGCCGGCCGTTGACCGAATAGTCGACGCCGTGGTTGCCCAGGATGCGGATCAGCTGCTCGACGTCGGCCAGATGCGGCACGTTTTCCAGCGTCAGCGTGTCGTCGGTCAAGAGCGAGGCGATCATCAAGGGCAGCGCCGCGTTCTTGGCGCCCGAGATCGGAATGCGGCCGTTGAGCTCGTTGCCGCCGACTATCCTGATGCGATCCATGCGATGTCCCCCGCCGGCAACCCGGCTCTGGTCGTTTTTGTCTCGTCGCAATTCCAGGCGGAAAACCGGCTTGCGCCATTCCTGCATTGCCTTGGTGCGCCCCTCTAAACCATCAACTCAATCGGTTCAAGGAACCCGGCGGTCCTGTCACCCGGCCTTGCCTTCCGCGCCGGGAGCCGGCGATCCGAGTTCGTCGTCGCCGCCGTCAGCCGCGCCAAGGCCTTCCGGCCGCTCGTCCGCCTCGCCGGTGCGCCGCGAGCGCGTCTGCGCCTTGCGGCGCTGCAGATTGGCGCGCAGTTCCTCGGCCAGGCGCGTCGCCCGGCCGGAATTGGCCGAAGTCCCTGGTTTCGACGCCATGCAAAGGTCCCATCCCGCCGGCAGCCCGGCGCGCGCCAGGAAATGGTGACCAATGTGGCCGTGTCGTGGCGGCCGCGCTGTCGCCTCCGGCAACCAATACATGCCTTGCGCTGTCAGGATCGATATGGCAGAAGCACGCCGCATTCAGGCTGCGGTAGCTCAGTGGTAGAGCACTCCCTTGGTAAGGGAGAGGTCGAGAGTTCAATCCTCTCTCGCAGCACCATTCCTTTCTCTATGCAAAACAGAAAGATAGGCGTTACCAGCAAGTTGGAGGCGCCTCGGTTTGGCACGCAGGCGCCACGCCCACTTGCGAATGAGCCGACCCTGTCCACGGCCGTGCCCGTCACACGAGGCAGTTCGCCGAAGGTGAGAAGCTCACAGGAACAGAACCGCCGCTTCCGCGTCTTCGAACTTCGGCCCTCTGGTGATCTTGCCGTAGCCTTTGGTTATGACGCCATCGCGTTCAAGCATCGCCAGAACGGCATTCACCGTGGTTCGCGACAGCCCGGCAAGTGAAGCCAGTTCGTTCTGGGAAACCTGAATCGATCCGCCGCCCGCGGGTGAACTTTCAAGACACAGCCTGATGTGCAGCAGCACCCTTTCGGCGGGTTTCTCGCGTCGCAGGATATCGACCAGATCAATCGCGACGGCGAGGTTCATCGCCGCAAGCAGGGCAAAGTAGCGCCAGGCCTCCGGGCGAGCCTCGGCCATGCGCAACATCTCGGCCCGAGGCAGCCGCAACACGCGGCATGGGGACCGCGCGTAAATCCCGACTCTGCGCCTCCGTCCAGTTATTGCGGCCAGATCGCCGCTCCAGAAGCCTGGCCCGGCCAACAAACCGAATGTCTGGTCGTTGGACCGCCCCTCCAGATGCAGGCCAACCTGGCCCTCGACGACACCGACCACGCCTCCGGTCTCATCGCCCGCCCGGTAGATCGGTTCGCCGGCGCTAAAAATGTGGTGATCGCATTTGGCCAGCACCGTGTCCTGAAATGCGAGGTCGGTGAGCGATAGCCAGCCGTACTTGCGAAGGGTTTCCGGTGCAGCCTTGAGCGCCATCTTCCATGCCAATTGTCCGCCAAACGACAGTCTGAAACATGTCACGGATGGTAGCAGGGTGCCAGTCCATATGAGGCTTGGAGGCCGGAATGCTAAGACGAACCCTTGCGGCGGCGACCGTGCTTTTTGCAACGAATGCAATTGCGCAGGAAACCCGTCCCAATATCCTCGTCATCTGGGGTGACGATGTCGGCATGTCGAATATCAGCGCCTATCACAATGGCCTGATGGGGGGCTCGACGCCAAACATCGACCGCATCGCGAAAGAAGGCATGCTGTTCATGAACGGCTACGGGCAGGCTTCCTGCACCGCCGGGCGAGCGGCATTCATCACCGGGCAGAACCCGCTCCGCGTCGGCCTGGCGACCGTTGGCCTGCCGGGTTCGCCCATCGGGTTGAGCAAGGAAGACCCGACGATTGCAGAAATGCTGAAGCCGCTCGGCTATGCCACGGGGCAGTTCGGCAAGAACCATCTCGGAGATCGGGACGAACATCTGCCGACAGCCCATGGGTTCGACGAGTTCTATGGAATTCTCTATCATCTGAACGCGGGCGAATACCCGGAACAGGACGAGTTTCCGAAGGATCCGGAGACCGCCAAGCGGTTCGCTCAGCGCGGCATCACACACTCCTTCGCGCTTCCCGATGGTGGCCAGAAGATCGAGGACCTTGGCCCCTTCGGCCAGGAGCGCCAGAGAACGATCGACGAGGATGTCTTGCAGCAGTCCGAAAAGTTCATTCGGGCGTCGGTCGAGGCGAAGAAACCATTCTTCGTCTGGCACAACACCAAACGCATGCACTACCGCACAAACCTGTCTCCCGACTACAAGGGCAAAAGCGGGTACGGCCTCTATGCCGACGGGATGATGGAGCTCGACGACGATGTGGGCGAGCTGCTCAAGACGCTCGACGAGCTTGGCGTCGCCGACAATACGATGGTCATGTTCTCGACCGACAACGGCGCTGCGTCGAACAGCTGGCCGGATGGCGGCAACCAGCCCTTCCGGGGCGAGAAAGGTGTAGGCGGCTACGAGGGGGGCTACCGCGTTCCAATGATGGTTCGCTGGCCCGGCGTCATCCCTGCCGGGAGCTCCACCGCCGACATGATCGCCATGGAAGACTGGATGCCTACGATCATGTCGCAACTCGGCCAGCCCAATCTCAAGACGCAGCTGCTCGCGGGAGAGAAGATCGGCGATCGCGACTATCGCGTTCATCTGGATGGCTATGACCAGAGCGCGTTGCTCGCCGGGACAGGCCCTTCGGCCCGCAAGGAGTTCTTCTATTTCACGGAGACCACCTTCCACGGTCTGCGTTATGGTGACTGGAAGTTCCTGTTCACCGAACAGGACAAGTGGTTCAACGGCGTTACCAACTACCTGTCGACGCCGCTGATTACCAACCTGAAGATGGACCCGTTCGAGCGGTTCCACGAAGCGCGTGGCTTTGACGAATGGCAGGAGAACCGATCCTGGACGCTGGCCCCGGCTGCAGCCGCGGTCGCGCAGTATGTCCAGTCGTTCAAGGAATTCCCCCCGCGAAATGCCAGCACCGATTTCGACACGAGCGAGGTCACCAGGCAGATCAACGCGATGGTGCCGAAGTCTGAATAACGAACGAGAGAGACAGACTTCGTTTGTATGAGCCATGAGGCCCCGGAGGCGATCCGGGGCCTCGACGTTGTGTTCGCCGACGATCCGATGCGGCGATGCCGTCCACCAGGCCTGAAACTCCGCGTCTGATGGTCGCGAACCGCCTGAAGCAATCGCATGATCGCCGCGTTTCGCCGCAATCATGCGCCGCCGGCGAACCCTCCAAACGCCGTCGAACGCAAGGCGACCCCGCGCAAATCAAAGGCTTTTGTAGCCTTTTCAGGCCTTTGCCAGGCGGGGTGTTCTTTGCCACAATCAGGCGTTAGAACGCTCGCAGCCAAGCCTTCGGTCGAAAGTCCTTTTGCGAGGGAACATGCGAAAATTCTGCCTATCCGCGCTGGCCGTCACGGCCGCGGTCTGTCCGGCGCATGCCCTCGACGCCAGGATGAAGACCGAACTCCTCGAACGAACTCGACCCCGACACGCGGCTGGAGCAACGATGCGACGCCGAGGTGGCCGACCGGATCGCCAGTGAAGACAAGCGCTTCGAACCGGACAAGGTGATCGCCTACGCCACCCAGGAGCCCAAGGAGGACGGCGACGAGATCAAGACCCGTGGCGGCGCGTTTCGCAGCAAGGGCGAGTGGTACCACGTCTCGTACAAATGCCTGACAGCGCCGGACGATATGCAGGTGCTGTCGCTGCGCTATACGATCGGTGACAAGATTCCCGAGGAAGAGTGGGAAGAGTACAATCTCTATCCGTAACGCCGATGAGTCGAGAGCCGTGACGTGCGCTCCCAGCACGCCCAAGTGCTGCGCGCGGCAACTCGTCGTCGCCGATCGACTCGAGCTAACGGGAATATCAGAACCGGTAGCTCAGCCCTGTCCTGATCGTGCTCACATTGGTGTCGAAGTTTATCGAGTCGCCATCGGCGTTGGTGTAGGTTTCGTCGCCGAGGTCCATGTACAGGTATTCGACGCGACCGACCAGTTTGTCGGTAAAGGCGTAGTCGAGCCCGGCACCCAGCACCCAGCCGACCTGCGTGCTCGATCCGCTGACAAAGTCTTCGTCGTCAGGCAGTCCGCCGTCCGTGTCGCCGATCTCGACATCAACCCGCCCGAAGGCCACGCCACCGGTGACGTATGGCAGGAACCGATCAGCGGCATAGCCGAGGCGGCCCCGGACTGTACCGTACCAATCCAGCGATGTGCTTACGAAGTCGTCACCCGGATCTCCATCGAAAACGTCAAAATCAGCAAATGTGGAGTCCCCGGCATCCGTCCAGACAAAGTCAACTTCGCCACCGAGTACGACATTGTTGGAGAACTGTTGGTTGTAACCGGCGTGAGCGCCTATCGCGACGCCATCGCTGTCAAGTTGGTTGCGAAGCCCGGGAAAATGGCGCCGTCACTCGAAGTGTCAAGTTCAGTGATGTCGGTGTCCGCCCACGCCCAGCCGACATTCGCGCCGACATAGACGCCCGACCAGTTGTAGGCGGTGTCGACGACGACGACTTCCTCGACCATGTCCGCCGCGACGGCGGACACGCTTGTGCCTAGAACGAAAACCGCGGCAAGCACCGACCTGTTCATGACCCGCCCCTGTGTACTGTCCAAAATCATCGCATGAATAGCATCGGTGTTGCAGCTTTGGCTGTGCCTGAACGGCCACATCAGGCTTTCAACTCGCCGCCACCCCATCACAAAAAAGAGAGGTAAAGACGGTTGGCAAGATACATTATCTGTCCGTGACACCGATTTTCGCAAGGCAGGGGGCAAAAATGACCGACATCGTGATCCGGCCGCTTGAGGCCGATGACCAATCCGACTGGCGTCGCCTGTGGACCGCCTACCTGGAGTTCTACAAGGCGACGGTATCAGAGGAGGTCTATGCCACCACCTGGCGGCGGCTGTTCGATGCCGGCGAATTCGAGCCGAAGGGGTTCCTCGCCCTGTCCGGCGGCAAGGCGGTCGGGCTGGTGCACTATCTCTACCACCGCTCATGCTGGGCGACGACCAACAACTGCTACCTGCAGGACCTCTTCGCCGATCCGGCGACGCGGGGTGCGGGCGTCGGCAGCGCGCTGATCGCGGCGGTCCATGGCGCCGCGGCAAAGGCCGGCGTCGCCAATGTCTACTGGATGACGCACGAAACCAACGAGACGGCCCGGCGGCTCTACGACCGCGTCGCCAAGCGCACGGGCTTCATCGAATACGACATGCTGCCCTAGGATCGTCGAGATTCAAACCAGGCTGGGCTGCAAACGGCAGGTTTCTCCGCTTCCGGTGCTCACGTACTGAAGTACGCTCCGCTCCGGTCCTCGAAACCCACCACTTTCGCCTCAGCCTGGCTTGAATCTCGACAATCCTAGCGACTGTCGGCTTACGCCTCCTTGGCCTCCAGCCAGCGCAACATGTTGGCCTCCTCGTCGTCGAGCCCGGCCCGCTTGATGCGTGCGCCGGGGCTTAAACGGTTCCTTCGCACTGCGCCCCGTTCCAGCCGGACGATCGATGCGACGACGCTCTCGCGCGGCAAGGTCGCGCAAGTTCCCCATGCGGTGGAAACAGCACAGTTGCGCAGAAACGCCGCAAGGACACGAAATCGCAACGGATTCAGGTTTTAATCACGGCGTGCGCGGATGTAAGTGGTTCCCTGCGGCCATTATTTGCACACAAACGATTCCGATGGTCGGCGCGGGCAACGGCAAGAGACTGTCTCGGGGCAATGCTTACCAAAAAGGGCAAGTACGGGCTGAAGGCCCTCGTGCATCTGTCGAAGATGCCGGCGGGCCAACTCGCCTTCGTCGGCGACATCGCGGCGAAGAACAACATTCCGAAGAAGTTTCTCGATGCGATCCTCGGCGAACTGCGCAACGCCGGCTTCGTGCAGAGCCGCAAGGGCAAGGAAGGCGGCTATCGCCTCGCCAAGCTGCCGAGCGAAATCAAGATCGGTCATGTCGTGCGCGTGCTTGACGGGCCGCTGGCGCCGATTCCCTGCGCCAGCCGCAGCCAATACCAGCGCTGCGAGGACTGCGACGAGGCGACCTGCCAGGTCAGGCACATGATGCTCGAGGTGCGCCATGCGGTCGCCGAACTGCTCGACAACCGCAGCCTGGCGGCGATGCGCGATGCCGCCAATGACGATCTGCTCGTGGATCTGCGCCAGCACGTCTGAGGGCTTCCACAGTGGGTGCCTGCCGCGCTGCCACGGTAACCATCGCGGCAACGCGGCCTTTCCATTCAGACTGTATTGACCGATAGGGGCTAGCTTCGGACAGGCGGACATCGGCTGTCCAATAGAGCAAACCCGTCAGGCGAAGAGATGCGGGAACGCAAGGCGACGACGCAATGACCCGCTTCCGCTTGCCGCGCTTGGGCGGGCTCGCCGGTGCGGGCACGATTGCCGTGGCGATCAAGCTGTCGAGCGCGGCGCTCAATTTCCTCATGTTCGTCGTGGCCGCCATGGTTACGGACGTGCGCAGTTTCGGCCTGTTCAGCACGGCCTTCGCCGCCGCCAGCCTGGTCTCCTTCGCAAATGTCGTTGGCCAGCAGAGCATCATCCTGCGCTACTGGCCCCAGCATGCCGGCGCCGGCAACCTGCCGGCCGCCTATGCGGTGCTTCTGCGCTCGACGGTGACGGTCCTGATCGGGCTTGCGGCAGGCTCGCTCATCTTCCTCGCCGCCTCCGCTCTTCCCTGGACGGCTGGCAACATCCCGGAATGGCGCACGCTCTGCCTCTGTGCCGCGCTGGTTGCCGCGCTGCTCGGCTGGTCCGAATTCCTTTCCAGCATGTTTCGCGCTCGCGACAGGCTGTTCGCGGCGCTGCTGCCGCGCGACATAGTCTGGCGCCTCGCCGTGATTATCACGCTCGGCGTATGGTGGTGGCATTCCGGCCCGCTCTCGGCGGTGACCGTCACGCTGCTCTGCGCGGCGTTGCTCGGCATCTGCCTGCTTGGCCAGACGATCGGTCTGTTCGTCGATCTCTGGCGCGCCGACAAGGCAAGGCTGACGCCGTCGGAAAAATCCGAGTTCCGTTCGGTCACGCTCGGCCTGTGGGGGGTGAATGCCGTCCCGCCGGCGCTGGGCCAGATCAACACGCTGATCGTCGCGGCTATCCTCGGCGCCGAGATCGCCGGCGCGGTGTTCGTCTGCGAACGCACCGCGCGGCTGATCGACCTGCCGCTTAACGGCATCAACCAGGTGCTCGCTCCCCACATATCGCGCAGCTACTACAATAGGGGCGCGGCGAGCGTGGAGCGTCCGGCCAGCCTGGCGGCGTTGGCCAGCTTTCTCGTTGCGCTCGGCATCATGGCTGTCTTCGCGCTCGCCGGCATGCAGCTGCTCGGCCTTTTCGACGCGGCCTACATGACGACGACGAACTGGATCGTGCTCCTGATCTTCGGTCTGTCGTCCACGCTCGGCGCGGCATGCGGTCCGACGGCGCTCGTGCTGCAACTCACCGGGCACCAGAACGTGCTGCTTAGGATATTCACGCTGGCCAGCGTGGCCGGCATCCCGCTCGTTGCCCTGGCGGCATGGCAGTTCGGGCCGATCGGAGCTGCGTCGGCGATTGCGCTGGTCTTCGCGGTCGCCAACCTGCTGCCGGTGCGCGTCGCGATCCGGTCACTCGGGATCAACCCGACGATTCTCGGCTGGGCTGGCTTGAAGAAAAGCTAAGGTCCAAGGACGCAGAACGCTTCAGGCTGGCTTGCGGCGGTCCTTCAGCCAGCGCTTCGCGGCATGGAAATAGTCTCGCGCCTTGGGCCGCTGCTCCTCGAGTTTCGCCGCCAGCGGGAAAAGTCTGTCGCCACCGGCAAGTTCCAGAAGCCGGTTGGAGACGTTCATGCGCTCGGGCCAGAAGCGGCGCATCAGCGGATGCAGCGGCGGCGCGCAGGAATCGACGAAGCCGAGCGACGGATCGGCATTCATCGCTTCCGTCACCTTCAGCACGAGTTGCGAGCCGGGTGAATTCTTGGCGAAATCCTCGTCGAAGGAAATCTTTGCGTACCAGGCGGTCGGGCCGTTGCGGTATGTGATCGACGAGGCGATGACACGATCTCCGAGCCTCAACTCGTCGATCCTCGCGCGTCCCTCGGCGCCGAGATCGCGGATGACGCCGCGCATGAATTCGGTCTCGGCCGGACGGAAAGGGATCGCCGTACCGGCGCGCCCCTTCCAGCCCTTCGCCTCCAGTTCCAGATAGGTCTCCAGCGCCGGCCCGAGCTCCCGCACGGACTCCACGACGCACAGCGTGACCGGCCCATCCTTCTCCAGCCGTCGATATTCCTGCCGGAGCTTCGAGCGCGACCCGGACGACAGGTGCGCCGTCGTGTCCGTGTTGGCGCGCGGCGTGAAGATCGCGCGGTCGTGCCCTTCCGTGCGCGCCTCGCGCAAGCCGAGCCGCGTCTGAACCTTTCCGAGCGCGTCGGCAAACGCTCCCTGGTCGGGCAGCAGCGGCATCAAGGCGCGCCTCGGCAAGCCGGAGAACGAGGATGGCAGATGGTAAAGCGCGGTCAATGCTTCGTCCGCCCGGTCCTTGTCGATCAGCGGGACGCCGGACGCTGCGAAAGGATGCGTCCAGCCAAGCAGAACCGGCAGCGGCATGCCCCAGCGCAAACGCACGAGCCGAAACGGCCATACTCCAAGCAGCGGTGCGGCAGGCGACTGATCCGCGTGGATGGCCAGCAAGCGGACACCGTCGCCGAAGGGCAGCTTCGCGGGGAGCGCGAATTGCGGTTCGTAGAATATGTTGGCCGCCAGCGAGCGTTTCGCCAGGTCCGACCAGGCCGCCGCCATCTCGCGGCCTTCACCGAGCGGGCGCAGCGAGAGGCGCAGACCCGTCGCCGGGCACGTCGCGGTGCGCAGCCCGGCGACGGAGCCGGTCCGTCCTGCGTGCGATCCGGCTTCGCCGGACGATCGCATCGAACCGGCCATGTCAGGCATTCGCGCCTTCCTTCCTGCCACTCCATCTGCTGGCGATCGCTTCGAGCCTGTTGCGCAGTTCCGGATGCTTGAGAGCAAGGTGGCGCAGCTTTCGCCTTAAAGCCGCTTCAGCGACGATAGGCAGGCCGAGCGGCGTCAACGCCTGCTGGTGCTCGAACAGGTCGAAGGTCTGCGCGTCGAACCGGCTCTTGTAGGAAAGTGAGCCGACGCTGAGATCGAACACCTCGAAATCATGGCCCTTGCACCACTCCAGGGCCTTGAAGAGCGCAACCAGGCCTGGCGAGCCGGCTTGCATCTCCTTGGAGGTCGTCATGGCCGGCGCGATCACGGTAAAGACGTCCCGGTAGGCGAAACTGTAGATCACGGCGACGATGTGATGACCGGCCTGCAGCGTGAAAAGACGCCCGGCCGGCTTGTCGCGATCCCGATCGGCGAGTTCCCGGTAGAAGCCGACAATGCGCGGGTCGAGCAGGGCGTCGCGCCGTCCGAGTTCGGAGAAGCGGGCCGTCCTGAACGCCACCAGAATCTCCATCGCCGCGTCGACTTCGGCGTTGGTCCGTGCCTCGTGAAAGGTGAGTGCCCCGATCTGTTCGAGTTTCTTCAACATCTTCTTGGGCACCACCGTCGGCGCACCCGCGGCGTCGTGAATGAAGCGCGTCGTTGCGTCCGCGCCCATCGGTTTCAGGAAGTCGGCTGCGCTGAGCGCGTGAAACTGTCCATGCAACTGACGCGGCAGCTTCTTGAAGGTGATGGCATGGACGCCGGGAACCGCCTTGACGACCTTGCGCCAAAGCGCGGTTGTTTCATCGGGCGAAAGCGCGATGTCGCGAAGAAGGGCCGGGGCGAAATAGTCGGCGAGGCCAAAGTCCATGCCTTCCAGGTAGGGCACGCCGAACCCTTTCCGTTTGACAAACGGAAAGACCGCGACCGGCTGTCCGGCGCCGTCGGTGACACCTACGAGCGCAAGACGTTCCGAAGCGGCCAGGAGATGCCTTTCCGCCGCAGCCAGAAAAACCCGGCTGAGGAAGACGTTTCGCCCGGTCGCCTCGGCAACCATCAAGAATGGATCATCTGGACCGTCGAGGAGGCGGGCTTCGAAATTCGCCACGCCTGTGACTTCCGTTCGCGCACTGGACTTGGCGGGCCTCGCGGATGTTTGGTTCGGCTTGCCGCTGTCCTGGGGCAAGCGGCTAACGCTTCGCACCGATTTCATGCTCCGAAAAAGGTCGCCTCGCAGCACCGGCTGCGGAGGGGTTCATACGAGCGGGTATTAACGCCCGAGCATGGCGCGCGGGTAAACGCCGGACCCGTAAGTGGGGGCTTGGTTAACGAAAGGTAGAGGTCGCTCTAGCTAGCGAAAGCGGCGATAGGACGGCAGGCCGTGACCGCCGGGTCCCTCATCCGCCGCGCGCATGGTCTCGGCCATCATCAACAGCGAGTTTGGCGCCATTGACTCCGGAAACGCCGAGCGTCCCAGCGGCTGTCCCGCCAGCGGGACGGAAGCGTCTTTCCGGCCCATCATGAGCAGAGCGTTGCTCGCGGAGCGCGGATTGGCGGACTGCGGCGTTTCAGGCGCGTCGCCGGGTGCCGGCGCTGCTTCTCCCGCGGGCGGCGGGTCCTTGGGGTTGACCACCGGGCGAGCGCGACGCCTTGTGGGGCGGGATCGGCCCATCACGGCGACGGCGGTCGTGGCCCCGACGGCGCCAAGCAGACCGAAGATCGGCGCAAGCAGGATGATCGACGGCTTGCTTGACCGCAGCGGCGGGACGGCGGGCGACACCACCCGCACGTTGTCGCTGGTGATCGCGGCGAGTTCGTCGGTCGTCTTGTTGCGGCTGAGAAACTTTTCGTAGATGTCGCGGTCGGCTGAAGCCTCGCGTTTCAGCGCGTCCAGCCGGACCTCGGCAGCGTCGGACAGCACGGCGCCTGAGCTCAGCCGGGAGATGTCGTCCTGCAGCTTGTTCTGCTGGGCTTCCGCGACATCGAGTTCGCCCTTGAGCTGGCGCGTCAGGTTCTGGCGCTCCTCGCGGATCTGGCGTTCGATACCCTCAAGCGCCTGCCGGGTCTGCGCGATGCGCGGATGCCTGGCGCCATAGGTGAGGCTCTGCTGGTCGAGCTGCTGCTTGAGCTGCGCGCGCTGCTGGCGCAGGAACGCGAGCTGCTGCGTCTCGCCCCTGCTTGGATCGGACAGCACCACGTCGTTGCCGCCGGCGCCGTCCATCTGGCTCTGGTAGCGCGCCCGCGCCGCCTCGGTCGCGTTCTTGGCCACGGCGAGCTGTGCGCTCAGCTCGGAAAGCTGCTGCTTCTGCAGCGTGTTGTCGTTGTCGACATAGAGGATGCCGTTCTCGGCCGCGAAGTCGGCCACTGCTTTTTCGGATGCGTTCAGCTTGCGGCGCAGTTCGACCAGCCGCTCCGTGAGCGTGCGGCCCGCTGCTTCCGTGACGCTCTTGATATCGGCGTTCTGCTGGTTGGCGAACTCGTTGGCCACCATGTTGGCGATGCGCGCGGCCTCTTGGGCGGTGTCGGCCTTGTAGGAGATCTCGACCAGATAGGTCGCGCCTCTGCGCTCGACAGTGAGGTTGCTCTTGAACTTGGCGAGCGCCTTGAGCTGGTCGGATTCGCTGAGCTTGTCCTCGACGCCGCCGAGCATGCCGAGCTTGTCCATGACGTTGAGCAGGAACCCGTCGGAGCGCATGATCTGAACCATGCTTTCCAGCACCGCCACATCGCTGCCGATGGGCTGCACAACGTCTTCCTGAAGCGTAACCTGCTGGCTGCGCGGGTCGACGAGGATGGTCGCGGTCGCGCGATAGGGGAATGGGATGAAGGATGTAAGGACAATGCCGATCGCTGCGAGCACGAGCGCGATGACGGCGATCTTGATGAAATTTGCCAGGATGAAGCGGACAAGCGCCAGCGGATCGAAGGTGCCGGCCCCTGCCGATGTGTCCATGCCCGAACGCGTTCTCGCCCACGTCCGCCGAGCTCCGCTCGGCGCCGAACCTTCAGGCATGTCCCATTCAGAACTCATGACGTTTCCCTGGCAGGCTCCGGCCATGCAAAGTCTCGCCGCCGGCAGCCAATCATGACCGAAACGTAAACAGGAATACTGAACGGGGGGTTAACCAATCGGACAGGTTGAAACTGTAACATCCGGTTTCGCCGTATTAACGACACGGCGGTTTGACCCTTTGGCTGGATATCCACGCGAGGAATGATGCGGTGGCGAGGACGCCCTTGAAATGACCGATCTCGCGGCCAACAGCGTTGGCCCCCCTGCCGTTTCGCGCGCGCGCGCCGAACAGGCAGCCGAGGACTTCGCGAATTCCGTGCTGACGGTGGTGGTGGCGGCGGTCATCACAGCCGCCCCCGTCTTCGCACATCTCATCCATCCGGTCGCCGGCGTGGCCACCGCCGCCGTTCTTGCCGGCCTTTGCGCATGGCGCATGCCCCAGATCGCCATCGTCACGGTCATTTTCGCGCTGCTTTTCCAGAACACCTTCGTCGCATTCGCGGTGGACCGGATCGTCTCCGAAGACGACTTCGACGTCGTCCGCGGCTACAACTTCGTGATCCTCAGCGTCACATGGCTGGTCTTCACGGTCAGGTTCCTCGCCGATTGGCCGCACCGCAATCGTTCGATCGATCCCTTCGTGAAAGTGCTGGCCGGTCTCTTCGTCATTCTCGGCGTGTATTTTCTGCTCGGCTTCGCGCTCTACGGCATGACGGCGATCGTCTACCTGCGCAACATCGTCACGCCGCTCTTTCTCTTCCAGATCTGCCTGCTGTGCTTCGTGAACCGCCAGGTACGTATTGGTCAGGCCTTGACCCTATTGTCGCTCATCGTCTTGCTGTGCGGTTCTTTCGAGCTGTTCGGCCGCGAGACATGGCTTTCTCTCACCAACGGCTTCCAGTACTGGGAGCGCGCTGCAGGCCCCAACTACGTGACGATGGCCTTTGACAAGCGGCTCGAGGAAACCGGTCTGGTCGCGACCGGACTGCTCGACAACTTCAAGATTGCGCTCTTCAACACACCGCTACTTGCCGACTATGAGATCGTCGTGATGCGACTGTTCGGCCCGAACATGCACGCCATCAGTTTCGCCTACGCGCTCTGCTTCCTGTCGATCTTCGCGCTCTATCGCGGACGCTTCATGCTGTCGGCGGCGCTGTTCGTACTGCTGGTGCTGACCAGCGCCAAGGGTCCGCTAATTCTTTTCCTCCTGGTCGCGGCGAGTTGGCTGAACTTCAAGCTGTTCGGAGCGAAATTCGCCTTTGCCTGCCACGCGCTGGTGCTGGCAGCCTATGCGGTGGTCGGCATCGTCATCGGCCTCGACCTCGGCGACTATCACGTCATCGGCCTGATGGGCGGATTGCACGAATTCCTGGCCAATCCGATCGGGCGCGGCATCGGCGCGGGCGGCAATCTGTCGTCGCAGTTCACCTCCATTGACTGGGGCGCTGCCCAGGCGGCTGGCCGGACCCCCTTCGCGGTCGAAAGCGCGGTCGGCGTGCTCCTCTCGCAGACAGGAATCTTCGCTCTGGCGATCATTGCGGCCTATCTCTGGATATCGTGGCGCGTGCTGCTCGTGGCGCGCCGCACCGGCAACGACCTTCACGCTGCGGCGGCCTTCGCGCTGTTCACCATGGTCGTCACCGGGCTGTTCCAGGAAGAAGCGTATTTCGCGCCGCTGGCGCTCGCCATGTTCATGGGGCTTGCCGGAATGATCCTCGGGGCGAGCGCCCGGGCCGGCCTTTTCGACGACGCCGTGGCGGCTACGCCAAGGAATTCTTGAGATTTTTCTGGTCAGACTCGAAAGCATCGGTTACCGCGCACGGATGAAAAAATTGGCGAACAGTCAGGGGCCAGTAAGGCTGCTTTTCGTACAGACGCAGGCGGAAATGGCCGGCGCGCAGGAAATCTCGCGGCTGCTCGGCGACGGACTCGCGCTTGAGCGCCGCGCCAACGGCGAGCCGGAATTCGAAGTCCACCACCTGTTCTTCTACCGCAAGACATCGGCCTTCGACCGTTGGAAGAACGTGCACTTCTGCTTGAACGACAGCCCCAGGGGGCCGCTGTCGCTGGCAGCCTTCCTGTTGAAGCTCGTGCGGATGATCCGGCGGCTTTCGCCCGATGTGCTGCTCACCTTCCAGCACTACGGCAACATATTCGGCGCGCCTGCCGGAAGGCTCGCGGGCGTGCCGCTGATCATCGCCAACCATGTGTCGGCGCCCGCGACCATATCGCGCGCAACGCGGGCGATCGACAAAGTGCTCGGACTGACTGGATTCTACGATACCATCACCGTCAATTCCAACGAGACGTGGCGCGACTATCAGGCGTATCCGCAACGCTACCGTAAGCATCTGGTGCATGTGCCGCATGGCTTCGAGGACAAGTCCGTCGAAATCGGCCGGCAGGAGGCGCGCGCGGCGTTCGGCCTGCCGACCGGTATTGCCCTGATGGGCTCCGTCGCCAGGCTGCATCCGCTGAAACAGCTCGATGCCGCGATTGCGGTGCTGGCGCGACGGCCGTCGCTGCATCTTGCGATCGCCGGGCAGGGGCCTGACGAGCAACGGCTGCGCGGCGTCGCCGCGAAACTCGGCGTCGCCAACCGCCTGCACCTGATCGGCGACCTGCCGCCGCAAAAGATCGGCCTCTTCCTCGCCGGCCTCAACGTTTTCGTCTTCCCGTCGACGGCCGAGACGTTCGGCCTGGCTGCCGTCGAGGCCGCGCAGGCCGGTATCCCTGTCGTCGCCAACGATCTGCCGGTGCTTCGCGAAGTGCTAACGGTCGACGGCGAACCCTGCGCGCTGTTTGTCGACGCGTCCAATGTCGAAGACTTCGCAGCCAAGATAGACACGGTGTTTCGCGACCATGAGAAGACCAGGCGGATGGTTGCTCTGGGACGCCGGCTCGCCGACCGCTATTCGGTCGAAGGCATGGTGGATGCCTATGCCGATCTGATCCGCCAGTCGCTCGGCCGCCCCGGTGTCGGCCAATCCTCCGGAGCAAGCCAGGCGGCGACATCGGCGCTCAGCTCTTCGCGCAGATGACCGAGGCGTTGCCGGCCGCGGGCCAGGTGGCCAGAATCCTGATCAGGGTCGAAGAGCCAGCCTTGGCGCGCTGGGTGCTTTGGCTTGCGGAAACACTGGAAAGCCGAGCCGGGGCGGAAGTCCGTTTCGACATTGTCTTGGGTGGAGAGATGTCCTCGGCGTTGCCGACGCTGCTTTCGCTGGAGACGATGATCGTCAGGCGGGGCCGTCCCGGCGGTTCTGACAGGATCGGCAGAGGCGAACTCGGCGAGAGGCGTTTGCACTCAGCGGATTTCCAGCCGGACACGGTGATCGACCTTACCGACGGCAGGCAGGCGAATGCTTCGAAATCTGTTCTGCTGCGTCCGCTATACGATGGCCATCCGGGCGAAACGGCGCTGGCCTCCGCGCTGTTCTTTCGCGGTACGCCCGAAATAGCCATCGAACGCTTCGATGACGGCGAGACCGCTGGCCGCATCGTCGAGTCAGGAACCGCCACCCTGGAAGCCGCATCAGGCGTCGGCGGCGGCATCGAGGTGGTCGGCTCGCGGGTGATCGCGCTGCTGGTCAAGGCGCTGAGCGGTGATGGCCAACCTGCCCGACCGTCAGCCTCACTGCAGGTCCGCTCGATTACCACAGGCGAAGTGCTGCGCCGCTCTGCCAAGGATGTCGCCCGCGCCGCTGTCCGGGCCGCATACCGCCTCTGCTGCCATGGCTCGCACTGGCGCGTTGGATGGCGCTTCGTCGAGCCCGGCGGCGATGTCTGGACACGCCGAAATCTCTCGGGCGCGCGCTGGAATGTGCTGCCCGATCCGGTCGACCACTTCTACGCCGACCCGTTTCCGCTGACATGGCAGGGCAGGGACCATCTGTTTTTCGAGGACCTCGACCACAAGACCGGCAAGGGCGTGATCGCGGCGGTTGCCTTCGACGAGGCAGGTCGGCCCGGTCCCACCATGCCTGTCCTCGAGGAGCCGTGGCATCTTTCCTACCCGTTCCTGATCGAGCGGGACGGCCAGATATTCATGATCCCGGAGAGCTCGAACAATCGAGAGATCGTGCTTTATCGCGCGGTCGACTTTCCCCTGAAATGGCAGCGTCATGCGGTCCTCGTCCAAGGCGTGGAAGCGGCCGACGCGACCATCGTCGAGAACGACGGTCTGCTCTACATGACCGCCGTGGTGCGCGAAGGCGCCAATTCAGGCTACTCCGACATGCTGTGTATCTGGTGGGCTGAGGATCTGCTTGGCCCATGGCATGCGCATGAACAAAACCCGGTCCTGGTGGATGACCGCTCGGCGCGTCCGGCCGGCAATTTCATGCGGCGCAACGGCGCGCTCTATCGCCCGGCTCAGGACTGCCGTCGCGCCTATGGCGCCGGCGTCTCCCTGATGAAGGTGACGCAGCTCGATCGGGAAGGGTTCGCTCAGACGAGCGAGGGGATAATTTCCGGCGGCGGTCCATGGCCGGGAAAACGCCTCCACACCTTGAACTACAATGGCCGGATCGAAGCGATCGACGGCTTCACCCTGCGGCCCAGGCTGAAACCTGCCGCCGATCTTGTGGACTGGTGGTACAGGCCGGCAGGTTAGCGCACCTCAGGCACAAGCGCGTCGAGAATGTCCGGATCGGGCATGCCGGTGCCGGGGTCGATCAGTCCGAACCCGTCGTGAAAGTCCCAATGCGTCCAGCCGATGCAGCGTTCTTCGGCGTCCGCGCGCACCGCTGCCAGCCAGTCGAGGCGCGACTGGCGCGGCGCATGGTAGGACAGCACGCCGAATTCGTTGACGATCACCGGCCGGGAATGCCGCTCGCTCCACCCTGACATCATGTCGAAGGCGGCGGTCATTGCCATCTCGTCCCAAGGCTCCTCCAGGGAACGTCGCAGGGCTTCCGCGGCTTCGTCGTGGCCGGCGGCCCTGAGCGCCGCCAGCCGCTCCTGCACGACCGGGTCCGTCAACTTCGCGGGGTAGGGTAGCCCCCGCAGTTGGCTGAGCGGATCATCGGCGCCGCCCCAGTCGGCGCCCTGATGCGTGAAGACGAATGGATCGTAGTAGTGGACGGCGTAGACGATGTTGGCATCGTCCAGCGGCTCCAGGCCGGCAAGCGCTTCGTGGCGCTGTGGACCGGCCGGGCCGACGACGATGGTCGTCGCCGGCAGGATGCGCCGGATATCCGCGCTCAATCGTCCGGCGACCGGCCACCATAGCTCGCTCGCCATGTCCGGTTCGTTGAGCAGCTCGACGGCGACCCTGGCCGGATCGAGCAAGCGTATCCGCAGCGTGATCTTCTTCCAGACGTCGCCGAGATGCCGCTCGGCGGCTTGCGGGTCGTCCCTGAACATCGCGCCGATCGTTCTCCCCGCATGAAGATCGAGCGACACCGCATAATCCAGGCTGAGCAGCAGGATGATTTCTTCGAACATCTGGTCGAGATAGGCATCGCTTCCGGATCTTGAGAGTTGGCTTTCGTCCAGTGGCAGTCGGATGTGCGTAAAGCCTCGGTCGCGCAGTGCCTGAAGCTGCGCTGTCGTTGGACGTTGGCTCTCGTCGGGATTGTCCCAGCCCGGCAGGTTGATGCCACGCCGCATGGACTTCAGCATTTCAGGATTGGGGAAGGTCGCGATGGCATTGCAAGCCGGGCTGTTGTCTGAAGCAGACGCGGCTGCCGAGAAGCAAAGCGCCAAAGCAAGGAATGCGCATGACAGAAGGTGTCGTGCCCGCACGATCGCGCTCACGCCGAGTGACGGATGAGCGCGCCGATCGCCTGCGGATTGGTGGTGATGTAGCGCATCGCGAGGCGGCGCGGTTCCAGCCAGACGCGGTAGAGCCATTCCAGCCCGAATGCCTGCATCCAGCCCGGCGCGCGCGGGTTCTTGCCCGAGATGAAATCGAACAGTCCGCCCGACGTCTTGACCACGCCGACGCCGGTCAGCCGGTCGAGATTGCGCTGCACGAACTGCTGTTCCAGTGGAACGCCGAGGCCGATCCACAGGATGTCGGGTTTCGCGGCGTTGATCTCGGCGACGACGGCGTCCTCCTCGTCGGGTCCGAAGTAGCCGTTGCGGCGTCCGGCGAAGACCAGTTTCGGGTAGAGCCTCTGCATCTGCTCGACGGCCATGGAGTTGACCTCTTCGCTGGCGCCCAGAAAATAGAACGTCGCACCGGCTGCTTCGGCTTCCCTGGCAACCGCATGGACCAGATCGGTGGTGGCGACGCGTTCCGGCAGCGCAACCTTGGCAAAATACCTAGAGTACAGGACCATGGGCATGCCGTCGGCATGGATCTGGTCGGCCCGGCGCATCAGGGCGAGAAAGTCCCGGTCTTTGCCGCAGAGCGCCAGCACCTGCCCGTTCGCCGAGGTCGAATAGAATGGACGGCCGCCCTTGCCGCGGCGGCCGAGCGCCTCCGCCACGAAGCCGCGTGCGGAGTCCTTGACGTCGGTTTGTGCGATTGTCAGGCGTCCGAGATAGCTGGTTGGCCATTCAGACATGGGCTTTTCGGTCGGCACGGCTGTTTCTCGATCGGCGGTGGATGCGTCAGCTACGGGGCACGCCATGGAAAGGTTCCCCATGCGGGCGTGACGGGCACTCTTATCTTGGATCGGTTGACGTTTTTTCAACGCCGGCTATCACGCGATGGTTAACCCGCCAAATCAAAAATTCATGAGCCAGCATCGGACCGAAAAGTGGAATCCGGTTTTCGGATTGTTCCGATGCTCTATCCCAAATCTAGATCGTCGTTTGTGCGTCCGATAGTATGCACGGCGATCTATCGGCCTATTTGCCGAGTTCCACGCTTCTGGCCCGGGCCGCTTCGACCGCATCCGAGAGCAGGTTTTTCAGCCGGTCGCCGCCCATCAGCACGTCGAGCGCGGCCGCCGTCGTGCCGTTCGGGCTGGTCACCTGCTTGCGCAGCACGGCAGGATCCTCGCGGCTTTCGGCGGCAAGCGCCGCCGATCCGTAGACGGTCTGCATGGCGAGCAGCTTTGCGATGTCGGCGGGCAGCCCGGCCTTTTCGGCGGCGGCCGTCAGGCATTCGATGAAATGGAAGATGTAGGCCGGGCCGGAACCCGAAACCGCGGTGACCGCGTCCATCAATCCCTCGTCGTCGATGGTCGCGACCTCCCCGCTCGCGGACAGGAGGGTGTTGACGAAAGCTTTGGCTGTTTCCGTGACGTTGGGGTTGCAGAAGACGACCATCATGCCCTTGCCGATGGCGGCGGGCGTGTTCGGCATGCAGCGCACGACCGCCGCGCCGGGTCCGAGGATCTCGGTGAAGGTCGCCACGCTGGTGCCAGCCGCGATGCTGACGAAGGTGGAATCCGCAGCGAAAGCGGTATAGCCGGCGACCACGTCGCGGATCACCTGCGGCTTGACGGCGACAATGATGAGTTCTGGCGCCAGCGAAGCTGGCAGATCGCCGTTCGTTGCCGCGACCGTGCTACCGAGCCGCGCGGCGCGATTCCTGAGGTCTTCGTTAGGCTCAACGACCAGCGTCTCGGATGCGGCAAGCTTCCCCGAGCCCAACCAGCCGGAAAGCATGGCGTAGCCCATATTGCCGCATCCGATGAGCAACACCCGGATCGTCATGTCATCCTCCCTCGCGGACCTTGCGACTGTGTCCGCTTTTAGCACCACCGCGGTTGGCGTCCAGCGCGGTCGCAGCACGAAGGGCTTTCGGTTTCGCGCCATGGGACGCCGCAATGGCCGATTGCCGCCCACAGCATTCGGCATTATGCCGTGCATGCTGACAGAAAGAGGGTGGAATGACCGAGATTATCGACGGCAAGCTGGTGGCGGAAGACGTAGTGGCCAAGGTTAAGGGCCTGTCGGCCGAGCTGACCGCCATGGGCCATGCGGCTCCGGGCCTCGCGGTGGTCATCGTCGGCGAGGATCCCGCCAGCCAGGTCTATGTCTCGTCCAAGGGCAAGAAGGCCAAGGAATGCGGCTTTGTGTCCATCCAGCACACGCTGCCGGCCGACACAAGCGAGAGCGATCTTCTCAAGCTGATCGCCGGTCTCAACGCCGACGCGTCGATCGACGGCATTCTCGTGCAGCTTCCGCTGCCTGCTCACATCGACTCCGGCAAGGTCATCCAGACGATTGCGCCCCAGAAGGATGTCGACGGCTTCCATTTCGTCAATGTCGGCAAGCTGGGCACCGGCGAACTGGAGACGGCGTTCGTACCTTGTACGCCGGCGGGCTCGATGATCCTGATCGAGCGCGTGCGCGGCAAGGATCTGTCAGGTCTCACCGCGGTCGTCGTCGGCCGCTCCAACATTGTCGGCAAGCCGATGGCGAACCTGCTGCTCGCCGCCAACTGCACCGTCACCATCGCGCACAGCCGCACCAAGGACCTGCCCGCGCTGGCCCGCACCGCCGACATACTGGTCGCCGCCGTCGGCAGGCCGGAAATGGTCAAGGGCGACTGGGTGAAGCCGGGTGCAACCGTCATCGACGTCGGCATCAACCGGGTGCCCGCTCCGGAAAAGGGCGAAGGCAAGCATCGTCTTGTCGGCGATGTCGCGTTCGACGAGGCGTCGAGGAATGCCGGCGCCATCACGCCGGTTCCAGGCGGCGTTGGCCCGATGACCATCGCGCTCCTTATGGCCAACACCGTCGTTTCGGCATACCTCAAGGCAGGGCTGAAGCGTCCCACTTTCTGACAGGAATTTCGCCTTCGGGGCTGAACCCATGCCGACGCCGCCGCTTCCCGCTCAACTGCCGCCCCCTCCGATCGAGGGCGGGCGGCAGTTTGCGTTCCTGCTGGTCGACAAGTTTTCGATGTTTTCGCTGGCGGCCGCGATCGACGCGTTCCGTTCGGCCAATCGCCTGCTCGGCCGCGACTACTATGGCTGGACCACCGTGTCCGCCGATGGCGAGGCGGTCATGGCCTCGAACGGCATTCCGCTGAAGGTCGACTACGGCGTCAACGACATTCCGCCGGTCGACATCCTGTTCGTCGCGGTCGGTCTGGCGACCGAATTCCCCGGCAAGTCGAAAGTGCTTGGCGCCTTGCGAACCTGGGGTCGGCGCGGCGGTTCGCTCGGCGCACTGTCGGTCGGTTCCTACCTGCTTGCCGAAGCCGGCCAGCTTGAGGGCTATCGTTGCACGATCCACTGGGAGAACCGCGCCGGCTTCATGGAGCGGTTCCCCGACATCAACTGCACCGGCAACGTCTACGAGATCGATCGCAAGCGCTACACCTGTGCCGGCGGCACGACCTCGATCGACCTGATGCTGGAGATCGTGCGCGGGGATTTCGGCTCCAACCTTGCCAACGGCGTCGCCAATCAGTTCCAGCATGAGCGCATCCGCTCGGCGGGCGACCGCCAGCGGGTCGGTCCGGAGCGCGACCTGACCGGCAAGTCGGAGAAGTTGCGCAAGATCGTCGAACTGATGGCCGACAATCTCGACGAGCCCTATTCGGCGGTCGAACTCGCCAAGTCGGCAGGGCTTTCGGTGCGCCAGGTCGAGCGTCTTTTCCTGCGCCACCTCACCGTGACGCCCGGCCGCTACTACATGCGGCTCAGGCTGGAGCGCGCCCGCGAGTTGCTGCGCCAGACCAACATGCCGATCCTCGATGTCGCCATCGCCACCGGCTTCACCTCGCACTCCTATTTCGCGCAGAGCTACCGCCTGCAGTTCGGCCGCCCGCCGAGCGAGGAACGCCGCACCACCTACTGATCAGAAGGCGACGGCAAAGCCGGCCTTGAACGACTGGCTGGTGGCGCCATCGCCGAATTGCCCGGAATAGGCGAGGCCAAGCTTCGCGGCTGAGCCCATCAGGACGTCGAGGCCGACGTCAACCACGGCGGCGTCCTCGGCGATCGGCGTTCCCGCGACCGTGAACAGCGTGCCCCCCGCGAAGGCGAGATCGATGGCCGGCACGGTATCGCCGAAGGCGTGTTGCCAGCCGAGAAAGCCGGTCGCCTGCGCCTTGAAGCCGCCGATATCGAACGGCGCGTTCGCTCTCAGCCCGAGCGTTGAGAAGGTAGTATCGGCGCTCGTCCCGTCGCTCGACAGCGCCGCATCGCCGCCGTCCTCCGAAAAGCTGTCGGTGCCGACAGCGACATAGGCAAGCGCGGCTGTCGGCTCGAAGGTCGCGGCCCCTGCCTGGAAGGCATAGCTTGCTTCGCCGAAGACCTGCGCGGTGTGGCCGTCATATGCGGCGATGGCGCTGTCGGCATAGCCCTGGAAGACGATGGCGCGCGCCGTTTCAATGTCGTGCCAGGCGTAGGCCGCGCCGCCGCGCACCGCGAAGCCGCCCCACTGCCCGCCGCCATAGGCAGCCAGATGGAAGCTGTCGGCGGAGCCAGATGAACTGCGCGCATCCACGTCGAAGGTCGCGCGGCTGTAGCCGACCAGTGCGCCGGCCTGCCAGGCGTCGCCCAACGCGCCGTCCACGCCGGCGAAGATGCCGGTGGAATCGTAGTCGAGTGCCGCGGCGTTGCCGTCGGAGTCGAGGTCGGTGTGGGCGCCGTAGCCCTGCACCCATGCGCCCATCTTCTCATCGCCGCCGACATCATCGCGCAACCGGCCGAGCGCCGCCTCGCGAACATGGCGGCTATCATCGAGGAGCACGCTCGCGGCGGACGCGTGGATTTCGCCGGAAAGCTGGTCGAAAGCGTAGCGTGCGCCGGGAATGTCGAGCACCAGCACGGCGTCGTAGATCGGATCGCCGGTGCCCAGCCCCTCGACGCCGCGCCCGGCGGCGCGCTGGTTTGGCGTGCCGCCGATTGCGTCGAAGTCGATGCCGTTGTTGGCGAGCGTCAGATAGACGTTGTTGGCGTCATAGGTGAGTGTCGGCGCGAGGAAGGCAAAGTTCGAGGTGACGCCGGAAAAGACACCGGTCCGGCCGGTGGTCGTGGTCAGGATGGTGTAGGGCGTCGACAGGGCATAGTCGCCGCTCGCCGCCAGCACCGAAACGGCGCCGCCGTTGATGGTCGCGGAGCCGGTGACCGCGACGAGGTCGTTCTGGCCGGCATCGTTGAGTTCGGTTTCGAGTGTGGAACCGGCCGCGAAGGTCACCGAACCGGTGATCGTCAGCGTACCGATCGAGTTGCCGGCTGCGATCGTGCCGCTGTTGGTGACGGCGCCGACGATCGTGCCTGTGCCACCGAGTTTTGCCAGTCCATCGACGGTCACGGTCGGGCTGGTCAGAATGCCGTTGACGCTGAGCAGGCCGGCATCGACGGAGGCGCTGGTGGAGAATGTTCCGGCGCCGGTCAAGGTCCATCCGCTACCTGACATCCCCAGCGTTTCGAAGTTCAGGAACTTCGCGATGGACTCGCTGCCGGTTCCTTCGAGGATGAGATTGTCGGCGCCGGTGCCGCCGCGTACGTTGCCGTTGAGAACGGAGCCGGTTCGCAGGCGTACCCTGTGCGTGGCGCCGACAGAACCGCCGCCCGATCTCGTGAAGTTAATTGCATCGACCGCGCCCGAAAGTGTGCCGCTGTTGATGACCTCCGCGGCAGAGGTATTTCGCACAAAAATCCCGTGCGATCCCGTCGACCCGATCATGCCGCTGTTGGTGAACGCGCCGCCACCCTCAGCTTCCACGCCGGCCCCGCGGCTCGACGTGATCGAGCCCGCATTGTCGAACGAAGTGAAGACGCCGGTGCTGCTGGCGTAGACGCCGTTGTAGTCGCCGAAGATCACGCCGGTGCCCGTATTGGTGAATGTCGAGGGACCGCCCTGCATCAGGACACCGGTGCTGAAGCCGGTCGTCTTCGTCGCTTGGATGGCGCCGCTGTTGAACAGGGTGCGCGACGCGCCCTGCCCGATCGATACCGCGTTGGCGCCCGTCTCGTTTTTGATGATGCCGCCGAGATAGTTGTTGACCGTGCCGCCGAGCCACATCGTCACGCCTTCGACGCCGCCGGTGA
>Ga0335394_10001291_pt1 | contig 28051 bp, 21 predicted proteins | sample MAT03_FD_205741 | JGI IMG/M metagenome (GOLD analysis project Ga0335394, IMG submission 205741) | Freshwater microbial communities from Lake Fryxell liftoff mats and glacier meltwater in Antarctica - MAT-03 (spades assembly) (version 2) ...
GGCGCCGGGCTGGACGTGTTCGAGAACGAACCGCCGGGCGAGAACCCGCTGCTGACGCTCGACAACGTGGTGATGACGGCGCACACCGCCGGCGTGGACACCACCAGCCGCGACGACATGGCGCGGGCGGCCGGCGAGGCGATCGCGCGGCTGATTACCGGCGTGTGGCCGGCCGACTGGGTGGTGAACCCGGCGGTGAAGGCGAAGTACGAGGCGCGTTCATGACTGCCCACATCGGCGTCACCCGCCGCCCGCACTGCCCGGACATGAGGCAGCCACCTCGAAACGCCCGGTTCGCTCCGTGAAGCTGCGCAAACCCTGCCGTTCGTGACGGCAGGCACCCACGCCCGTCGTCGGCCGCGCAACCCGTCCCGCGTGGTTCCCCACGCCCGCCGCCGATATCTCCTTCGGCCCGACCAACCCCTCCCGTCGGCGCCCGAGGTACATCCATGTGCCCCGTTCGCCTGTTCGCCGCGCTCCTCTGCGCCGCCGCGGCCGGTCCCGCCTTCGCCCGGCAACCCGCCGCGTTGCCGCCGGTGGTCGCGCTTCCGGAAATCCCGCAGGCCGGCGAGGAGGAAGCGGACCCGAAAGGCCCGCCGCCGTCAGGCATGGGGACGCTTCACACGCCCGCCCCGCCGCCGGCGCCGTCCGGCCCGAAGTGGGTGACGCCGGCGCCGCGGCCGGCGGTGTTCATCGTCCCGCCGACCGGCTGCGGCTACTACTCGGCGCTCGACCAGCTGCGCGGCGAGGCCCGCAAGGCGGCGCCCAAGTACCCGTACCCGCGCTTCGGGCTCATCCAGCAGCCCAACTTCGACGTGAACTGGTCGTACCTGAAGGACGCCAAGAACACCGAGCACGACTACGCCGACGCGCTGAAGTGGATCCCCGTCGCCGACGGCGTCACCCTCACGGTCGGCGGCGACATCCGCTACCGGCTGATGCAGGAGGTGAACAGCAACAACCGCCTCGCCGGCCAGGTGGACAACCACGACCTGTACCGCAACCGCACCTACGCCGACCTGTGGGTCGACGACTGGCTCCGCGTCTACGGCGAGTTCCTGTACGCGGACTACACCCGCCGCAGCGTCCCCGCGCTGGTTACCGACGCGGACCGCGGCGACATCCTCAACCTGTTCGTCGACGCGCGGGTGGCGACGTTCGGCGACAAGGACAACCCGGTCTACGTCCGCGCCGGCCGGCAGGAACTCATCTACGGGTCGCAGCGCCTCATCAGCCCGCTGGAGTGGGTGAACACGCGGCGGACGTTCCAGGGCATCAAGGCGTTCACCCGCACCGAGAAGTGGGACTTCGACCTGTTCGTGGTCCAGCCGGTGGTGCCGAACGCCGGGCGGTTCGACTCGGTGGACAACAACCAGCTCTTCAGCGGCGCGTACTTCACCTACCGCCCGACCGCGGGCGTGAACTTCGACCTGTACTACCTGAACCTCGACAACACGAACCCGACCGCCCGCGGGCAGTACGGCGCCGTCGGCGCGCAGAACGTGAACACCGTCGGCACGCGGTTCGTGGGGACGAAGAACAACTGGCTGTGGGACGCGGAGGGTGCGTTCCAGTTCGGCAGCTACGCGAACCAGTCGATCATCGCGCGCACGGCGGCGGTGAGCGGCGGCTACCACTTCAAGGACGCGCCGTGGGAGCCGCAGTTCTGGGTGGGCTACGACTACGCGAGCGGCGACCCGGACCCGCAGAACAGCGGCACCCGGCGGACGTTCAACCCGCTGTTCCCGTTCGGCCACTACTACTTCGGCTTCACCGACGTGGTGGGCCGGCAGAACATCAACGACGTGTTCCTGCAGGGCGTGGTGTTCCCGGCGAAGTGGCTGACGTGCATCACGCAGTTCCACGTGCTGCGGCTCGACTCGGACCGCGACGCCCTGTACGCGGACAGCGGCGCGGTGCTGCGGCAGGACCGGACCGGCCGGGCCGGCAACGACGTGGGGAACGCTATCGACCTGCGGGTGAACGCCCACCTGACGAAGCACTCGGACGTGCTGGTGGGTTACTCGCGGCTGTTCGCCGGCGACTTCATCCGCAACACCGCCGGCACCGGCGCGGCGGGGGCGGCGATGAGCGCCGACCCGGAGCTGTTCTACATGCAGTACAGCTATCGGTGGTGACGGCGGGCGCCGCAAGCGGCGATGCACCGCAGTGCATCGCCGCAAGCGGCGTTACTTCAGCGCCCCGCTCAGTTCGCGCACCAGCGCCCGCACGTCGGCGAGCGCCTTCGCCCGGTCGCCGGCCGCGGCCTCCAGCTTCTTCACCAGCGCGCTCCCCACGATCACCCCGTCGGCCACGTCCTTCAGCTCGCGGACGTGCTCCGGCCGGCTCACCCCGAAGCCGACGCACAGCGGCAGGTCGGTCATCGTCCGCAGCCGGGCGAGCATGTCGCCGATCTGCACCGGCAGGCGGTCGCGCGCCCCCGTGATGCCGACCACGCTCACCACGTACACGAACCCGCCGCACGCCTTCACCACCTTCTCGGCCCGCGCCGGCGACGTGGTCGGCGTCACCAGCAGGATCAGCTTGAAGTCGCGGTCGGCGGCCAGCTTCGACAGCTCCTCGGCTTCCTCGACCGGCAGGTCCGGCACGATTGCGCCGCTCAGCCCCGCGGCCGTCGCGGCGGTAATGAACGCCTCCGGCCCGCGCTTGTAGACCAGCGAGTACGACGCCATCGCTACCATGGGCATCGTCCACCCGGGCCGGGCGGAGACGGCGGCGGTTGCGGCGAACACGTCGGCGAGCTTCAGGCCGGGCGCGAGGGCGCGGGTGTACGACGCCTGGATGACCGGCCCGTCGGCGATGGGGTCGGAGAAGGGGAAGCCGACTTCCGCGAGGTCGGCGCCGCTATCGGCGACGGCGGGCAGCAGCTCACGGGTGAAGGCGAGGTCGGGGTCGCCGGCGGTGACGAACGGCATGAACGCCCGCCGGTTCTCGGCCCGGAGGCGGCGGAAGAGCGCATCGATCGGATTCATGGGGGTGGTTTTATCGGTTCCCGCCGCTCGCGGCGTAGCAGCGCTGCTACGCCGCAAGCGGCGAAACCCGAATCCGCTCACAGGTACTTCACGCACACCACCCCGGCCACCACGAGCAGTGCCCCGAGCACCCGGCCCGGCGTGAGCGTCTGTTCCGGCAGCCCCAGCAGCGCGAAGTGGTCCAGAAACAGCGAGCACAGCAGTTGCCCCGCCACCACCGACGCGATGAACAGCGCCGCCCCCAACTCCGTCACCAGCGACGCGCCGGCGAGCACGATCAGCGCCCCGAGCGGGCCGCCGATCCAGTTCCACCACGGCGTCTGCCGCAGCACCTCGGCCGACGGCACCGTCGGCCGCAGCAGCAGCATCGCGGCGCCGGCCGTGAGGATGGTGCCGCAGATCGAGAAGAACGCGGCGTAGTACGGGCTGTCGATGTTGCGGCGGAAGTTGCCGTTGGCCGACGCCTGCAGGGCGATGCACGCCCCGGCCCCCGCGGCGAGGAGGATGTACGCGACGACGTGGGTCATGGGGGGATTGTAAGGCTCAGAAAGCCCACCCGTTGCAACGGGCGGGCTTCACCCACTGTGAAGCCATCGTGAGAATCGGTCGCCGGTGAAACTCGAACGGGGTTTAAGGGGTTAAGATACGCAGTTGACCCTACCCCAACGCCGGGGAATGCCGTGATCCGAGCCGTGAAAGTCGCCGCCCTGTTCACCGCCGCCGTCGGGCTGGTGGGAATCGCCGGCGGCCAGCCCGACCCGAACCCGCTGCTGAAGCTCGCCAAAGCCGCGAAGGACGGCAAGCTTACGGAGGACGACTTCCTCAAGGCCTTCGCCAAGTCGCCGAAGGGGAAGGAGAACCCCGCCTTCGGCAAGCTCGTGTTCTCCAAGCTCGACGCCAACAAGGACGGCTTCCTGAGCGGCGACGAACTCAAGGCGCTCGGCGACAAGAAGGGCGGCAAGCTCGAAAAGGCGCCGGAAAAGGCGCCGGAGAAGGCGCCCGCCGGGTCCGGCTTCAACGACGCCCCGACCGCGGAGCAGCTGGCGTTCTTCGAGAAGAAGGTGCGGCCGGTCCTCGTCGAGAACTGCTACAAGTGCCACTCCGGCGACAGCGAGAAACTCAAGGCCGGCCTCGCGCTCGACACCCGCGCCGGCACCCGCACCGGCGGCGACAGCGGCGCCGCGGTCGTGCCCGGCAGCCCCGAGCGCAGCCTCCTCGTGAAGGCGCTCCGCTCGACCGATCAGGCGACCGCGATGCCGCCGAAGGGGAAGCTCCCCGAGCACGTCGTCGCCGACCTGGAGGCGTGGGTGAAGATGGGCGCCCCCGACCCGCGCGACGGGGCGAAGGTGGCCCGCCAGGAAATCGACGTGGTGAAGGGCCGCGAGTTCTGGTCGTTCCAGCCGCCGAAGAAGGCCGCCGCCCCCGCCGTGAAGGACGCCGCCTGGCCGCGCTCCGACATCGACCGCTTCCTCCTCGCCGCCCTCGAAGCGAAGGGGCTCCACCCCGTCGGCGACGCCCCGCCGGCCACCCTCATTCGGCGCGCCTACCTCGACCTGACCGGCCTCCCCCCCACCGCCGACGAGGTGGAGGCGTTCGTCCGGGATTCCGCAATCCGCACTCCGCAATCCGCATTTGAAACGGTCGTGGACCGGCTGCTTGCGTCGCCGCGGTTCGGCGAGCGCTGGGGCCGGCACTGGCTGGACGTGGCCCGCTACGCCGAGACGAGCGGCAAGACTGCCAACTTCAACTTCCCGCACGCGTGGCGGTACCGCGACTACGTGATCGCCGCGTTCAACGCCGACAAGCCCTACGACGTGTTCGTGAAGGAGCAGCTCGCCGGCGACCTGATGCCGTCGGCCGACCCGAAGGTGCAGGCCGAGCGGCTGATCGCCACCGGATTCCTGGCCATCGGGGCCAAAGCGCTCAACGAGCGGAACGGCCTCCAGTACGAGCTCGACGTGGCCGACGAGCAGATCGACGTGACGACGCAGGCGTTCCTCGGCATCACCGCGGCGTGCGCCCGCTGCCACGACCACAAGTTCGACCCCATCCCGCAGCGCGACTACTACGCGCTCGCCGGCGTGTTCCGCAGCACCGAGACGTGCTACGGCACCGTGCGCTTCGTGCAGAGTCAGCGGCCCAGCGCGCTCCTGGAGCTGCCGAAGGGGTGCGGCCTGCCCGCGGCCGTGGAGCCGCTGAGCGCCGCCGGCCGCGCCGCCACCGAGAAGACGATCGCCGACTTCACGCAGAAGATGAAGGACGCGAAGGAGCCGATCAACAACATCTTCAACGCCGCGCAGATCGCCCTGAACCGGTCGAAGCTCGACTCCTACGACGCCGAGGGGAACCCGAAGTTGCTGGCGATGGGCGCCCGCGACAAGCCGGCCGGCGGCGGGTTCGGCGGCGGCGGGTTCGCGCCGAAGGGCGGGATGAAGGGCGGGATGAAGGGCGGCTTCGGCCCCGGCCTGTTCGGTTCGCGCAACGTGGCCGACAGCCCGCTGTACGTCCGCGGCGAGGTGGACAAGCCGGGTGAAGTTGTGCCGCGCGGCTTCCTTCAGGTGCTGACGCCGAACCCGGTGGCGATTCGCGCCGGCAGCGGCCGCAAGGAGCTGGCCGACTGGGTGGCGTCGAAGGACAACCCGCTGACGGCCCGGGTGATGGTGAACCGCGTGTGGCTGAACCTGTTCGGCCAGGGGCTCGTTCCCACGCCCGACAACTTCGGCGTCGCCGGCCGCGCGCCGACGAACCCGGCGCTGCTCGACTCGCTGGCGGTGACGTTCGTCGAGGACGGCTGGAGCGTGAAGAAGCTGATCCGCCGCATCGTGCTGAGCCGCGCTTATCAGCTCGACAGCCGCACGGACGCGCGGAACGCCGAGGCCGACCCGGACAACGCGCTGGTGTGGCGGATGAGCCCGCGGCGCCTGGACGCGGAGGCGCTGCGCGACTCGATGCTTGCGGCGGGCGGCCTGCTGAACCTGACGCCGCCGGTCGGCTCGGCGGTGGCGCAAGCCGGGGAGGGGCCGAGCGCCCGGCCGCGGCTCGTCGGCGGCGGCCTGGAGTTGGCGGTGAACGACCCGCGGAACAACAAGCGGTCGGTGTACTTGCCGGTGATCCGCGACAACCTGCCGGAGGCGCTGGAGCTGTTCGACGGGGCCGACCCGAGCTTGGTGGTGTCGGAGCGGCCGACGACGACGGTGCCGGCGCAGGGTCTGTTCATGCTGAACAGCCCGTTCGCGCTCCGGGTCGCGGACGCCGCCGCCGACCGCGTGCTGAAGGGGACCACGGCCGACACCGAGCGCGTGCGGGCGGCGTACCAGATCGCCTACTCGCGCACGCCGAGCGACGCCGAGCTGACGACCGCGACGCGGTTCGTGGAGCAGTACCGCAGTGGCGGCCGCGGGCCGCGCCCCGAGCGCGAGACGTGGTCGGCGCTGATGCAGGCGCTGCTGGCGAGCGCGGAATTTCAATATCGCAAGTGATTCCGTTGCCGCTTGCGGCGGTGCACCGCGGTGCACCGCCGCAAGCGGCAACGGAACCAGCACACCCCCAACCCGGACCCCACCCATGCTCTCGCGCCGGCACCTGCTGCAAACGACTGCGTCCGGGTTCGGCTACCTGGCGTTCTCGGCGCTGGCCCAGGCGCAGGAGCGCGCGGCCGACGCCAACCCCCTCGCCCCGAAGCGGCCGCACTTCGCCGCGAAGGCCAAGCGCGTCATCTTCCTGTGCATGGACGGCGGCCCCAGCCACGTCGACACGTTCGACTACAAGCCGAAGCTGATCGCCGACAACGGCAAGCCGTCGAACCGCGGTCGGTTCAGCGGCGCCACGCTCCTCGGCCCCACGGCCGCGTTCCGCCAGCGCGGCACCAGCGGCCAGTGGATCAGCGACCTGTTCCCCGAACTGTCCAACCGCGCCGACGACCTGTGCGTCCTGAACGGCATGCACACCGACCTGCCGGCGCACCCGCAGGCGTTCCTGCAAATGCACTGCGGCATCGTCCAGTTCCCGCGGCCGAGCCTCGGCGCCTGGGCGCTGTACGGCCTCGGCACCGAGAACGCCAACCTCCCCGGGTTCGTCAGCATCTCGCCGCCGAGCGGCAACGGCGGCTCCGCGAACTACGGCAGCTCGTTCCTCCCCGCCGCGTTCCAGGGCACCAAGGTCGATCGCACCGGCCAGATCGCCAACCTGTCGAACCCGCGCCGGTCCGTGGCCGCGCAGCGGCAGCAGCTCGACTTCCTCCAGCAGCTCAACCGCTCCGAGGCCGAGCGCGGGGCCGACGCCGGCGCCATCGACGGCCTCATCGGCTCCTACGAGCTGGCGTTCCGCATGCAGGCCGAGATGCCGAAGGTGATGGACCTGACGCAGGAGACGCGCGAGACGCAGGCCCTGTACGGCATCGGCGCCGGCCGCGGCGGCGGCGGCGGCGGCGGCGCGTTCGGCGGCCCCGGCGGCGGCGACAGCTTCGGCCGGGCGTGCCTGTCGGCCCGGCGGCTGGTCGAGGCCGGCGTGCGGTTCGTCGAGGTGAACCTCGGCGGCTGGGACCACCACCAGAACCTGAAGGAGTCGCTGGAGCGGAACTGCGCCGCGGTGGACAAGCCGGCCGCGGCGCTGCTGACCGACCTGAAGCGGCGCGGGCTGCTGGACGACACGCTCGTAATCTGGGGCGGCGAGTTCGGCCGCACCCCGGCGGCGCAGGGCGCCAACGGCCGCGACCACAACAACAAGGGCTACTCGATGTGGATGGCCGGCGGCGGCGTGAAGGGCGGCATCCGCCACGGCGCCACCGACGACTACGGGTTCGAGGCGGTGACCGGCAAGGTTCACGTCCACGACTGGCACGCGACGGTGCTGCACCTGCTGGGGCTGGATCACGAGAAGCTGACGTTCCGCCACGCCGGCCGCGACATGCGGCTGACCGACGTGAAGGGGACCGTGGTGCGCGAGGTGCTGGCGTGACCCATCCGCCGCTTGCGGCGATGCACCGCGGTGCATCGCCGCAAGCGGCGAAACCCGCGCCCTCTCCCGCGGGTACAATACCCGCCCCCCGCACCACGGAACCGGTCCATGCGCGTCGCCGCACTGCTCCTCGTCGTCGCCCTCGTCACCGCCGTCCCGGCCGACGAGCCGCGCCGCAACCCGTTCCGCGACGGCACCGGGACCGGCGGTGGCGAACCCGCCGCCAAGCCCGTCACGCCGCGGCCGACGCCCGCGCCGTCACAACCCGCCCCCGACCTGAAGTCCGCCCCGAAGGTCCGCCGCGCCGCCGACCACGGCGTCGGCGGCCTCGTCGCCGACGCGGCGTTCACCGACACCGCCGGCAAGACCGGCAAGCTCTCGGACTTCCGCGACAAGGCGTACCTCGTCGTGGCGATGACCGACCCCGGCTGCCCGCTGTGCCAGAAGTTCGCCCCCGCGCTCGCCCGGCTGGAGAAGGACTACGCGGCGAAGAACGTCGCCTTCCTGTTCGTGAACCCCCTCACCGACGCGAAGCTGGCCGGCGCCGTCGGCGCCACCAGCACGACGGAAGTCGTGGTCCTCGACCCGGCCCGCACGGTCGTCTACCGCGGGGCCGTCAGCGACCAGTACGGCCTCGGCTACAGCCTCGACGCGCCGCGGTACAGCTACCTCAGCGCCGCCCTCGACCACATGCTCGCCGGCCGGCAGCCGAAGGTCGCCGCCACCACCGCCCCCGGTTGCGAGGTGACGCCGCCGGCCGCGCCGCCGACGCCGCTCACGTACCACGCCCGCGTCGAGCGGATCGTGCAGCAGAACTGCGTCGAGTGCCACCGCGCCGGCGGCACCGCCCCGTTCGCGCTCGACAGCTACGAGCAACTGACGACCCGCCGCGGCGCGGTGAAGCGCGCCGTGAGCGACAAGGTGATGCCGCCGTGGTACGCCGCCGCGCCGGCGCCCGGCGAGCACACGCCGTGGATGAACGACCGCTCGCTCACCGCCGCCGACCGCGCCGACCTGCTGGCGTGGCTCGACGGCGACCGGCCGAAGGGGAACCCGGCCGACGCCCCGCGGCCGCGCACGTTCGAGACCGGCTGGCTGATCGGCAAGCCGGACATGATTATCGAGCTGCCGCGGCCGGTGCCGATCAAGGCCGAGGGGGTGATGGGCTACGTCAACATCACCGTGCCCACCGGGCTCACCGAGGACAAGTGGATCGCCGCCCTGGAGATGCAGCCGACCGCCCGCGAGGTGACGCACCACGCCCTGGTGTTCGCGGCGAAGCCGGGCGACCCGAGCCGCGGCGAGGGCGACGGGTTCTTCGCCGCGTACGCCCCCGGCAGCACGGCGCTGGTGTACCCCGAGGGCTACGCCAAGAAGCTGTCGAAGGACGCGGCCCTGCGGTTCCAGCTCCACTACACGCCGAACGGCACCGCCACCGAGGACCGCACGCGGATCGGGCTGGTGTTCGCCAAGGCGCCGCCGCGGCACGAGGCGCGGGTGGCGGCGCTCGCCAACGGCAAGTTCGTCATCCCGCCGGGCGACGCGAATTACCGCGTGGAGTCCGACAACAAGTTCTTCCCGCCGCGGCTGCTGCAGCCGACGTGGTACAACCCCGCCCGCATCCTGGCGTTCTTCCCGCACGCCCACGTCCGCGGCAAGGCGATGCGGTTCGAGCTGCCGGGCGAGAACGGCGCCGCGTCGCGGACGCTGCTGGAGGTGCCGCGGTACGACTTCAACTGGCAGCTCGAGTACCGCTACGCGGAGCCGGTGGCGATCCCGGCGGTGACGCAGCTGAAGTACACCGCGTGGTACGACAACAGCCGCGGCAACCCGGCGAACCCCGACCCGACGGCGGCCGTGCGGTGGGGGCCGCAGACGTTCAACGAGATGCACCTCGGGTACGTCGAGTTCGTGGCCGACCGCTAAAGGGTGGGAAAGCCCGGGGACGGCCGTCCCCGGGCTTCGCGTTCCCTACACCAACCCCCTGAGTACCCGGGGGGCGGCACATGCGGCGGTGGGCGGCGGTCGCGGCGGCGGGGTTCGTGCTGCTGGTCGCGGCCGGCTTCGTGCTGACGTACATCCCGCGCTTCCGCCGCGCCGCCGGCGACGTGACCTGCGCCGCCAACCTCCGCGAGATCGGCCTGTTCGCCGCCCACCACGTCGATCCGAAGGTCGGCGACCCCGCCCGCCTGCCGACCGAAATCCCCGCCGGCACGATCGCGCTGGCCGGCGTCGCCCCGGACGACCGCCTTAGCTGGTTCCCCCGCGTCCTCCCCGGCCTCGACCAGAAGCGGCAGGACGCCGCGCCGCTGCTCGACGGCATCAAGCAACTCGAACCCTTCTCCGCCGCCGCGAACCAGGCCGCCGCCCGCACCCGGCTGCGGGCGGCGCTGTGCCCGGCCGACCCGCCGCCGCACGACCCCGCGACCGCCGCGCCGAGCAGCTACGTGGGAATCGCCGGGCTCGGCGCCGACGCCGCGACGCTGTCGCTGCCGGGCGCGCCGCCGGCGCCGCCGCGCGCCGGCTGCTTCCGCTACGACCGGCCGACGCCGTTCACGTTCATCGCCGACGGCCTGAGCCAGACGCTGCTGTTCGGCGAGCGCTCCGGCGACCCGGGTCCGTGGCTGCGCGGCGGGTCGGCGACGGTGCGAGGGTTGGACGACGGTGCGGGCGCACCGCCGCTAATCGCCCGCGGCGGCCAGTTCGGCGGCACGCACGCCCACGGCGCGAACTGGGGTTTCGCCGACGGCGGGGTCCGCTTCTTCACCGACCGCGGCGACCCGCGGGTGCTGTTCGCCCTGGCGACGATCGCCGGCCGCGAGACGGACCCGCTACCGGGCGACTGACGGGTTTGTTGCCGGGCGGGAATTCGTGTGGCAGAGTGAACGCGCCCCAACTCGCGGCGCGAGGTCCGGTTATGCGTCAGATGGCGGCGGCGCTGATCCTGCTGGCGTTGTTCGTGGTGCTGGTCGGGAGCCGGTTCAGCCCGGCCGACGGCGACAAGCTGGCGGCCGTGTCGCGGCTGACGGCGGCGAAGCTGCGCGACGCCCTGCCGACGGACGCGGCGCTGGCCGGTCCGGTGGGGGCGTTCCGTCGCGGCCTTCCCGACGACCCCGCGGGCCGGGTGAAGGCGCGGTTGGAGACGGACCGCCGGCTGGCGGGGCTGCCGTTCACGGTGTCGGCGGAGGGCGAGAAGGTGACGCTGCGCGGGGTGGTGCCGGACGCGGCGGCGCGGAAGCGGGCGGTGAGTTTGGCCGAGAACACGGTCGGCGTCGGCGAGGTGGTGGACGAGCTGGCCGTACCCGCGGGGCTGTAGGCGGGGTCACACCTCCCAGTCCTCGACCGTCAGCCCGGTCACGCGGCCGAACTCGGCCGTGTTGTGAGTCACCACCTTGAGCCCGTTGGCGAGCGCGATCGACGCGATCAGCAGGTCGTTCCCGCCGATCATCAGCCCGCGTGAGTCGAGGTCCAGGCGGACGCGGGCGTATTCGACCGCGGCAGCGGGGTCGAACGAAAGGCAGGCGTAGGGCGCCGCCAACGCGTCAACTTTGGTCCGTTCCCCGACCGGGTCACGGCTCTTGGCGGCACCGAAGAGCAGTTCCGCCAGCACGATCGTACACAGGGCGATGTCCGCCGCCGGGGTCGAATCGACCCGGGTCCGGAGCTTCACATTCTTGCCGCGCAGGTACCCGATACAGGTGTTCGAGTCGAGCAGGTGGGTCATCCCAGCGGCTCCACCGGGGTGAGCGGCAGGTCCGGGGGGCGCACGAACGTCTCGTCCTGGATCGAGCCGTAAACATGTTCCCAGCCGGGCGGGTAGCTCGGGTGGATGGTCCTCGGCGGCTCCGGCGCCCCGTCCGCGGCCGGCACCGGGGTGAGCCGCACCTCCGCCTCGAACCGCCCGGCCTCCGCGGCCGGGATCGCGAACCGCAGCATCCCGTCCGCGTCCGGCACCACCGTCAGCCGCACGACCCGCATGACCGGTCCTCCGCCGTTAGATTTCCCAATCCTCGATCGTCAGCCCGGGCACGCGGCCGAACTCGGCCGTGTTGTGCGTCACCACCGTCAACCCGTGGACGAGCCCGATCGCGGCGATGATCAGATCGTTGACCCCGATCTTCTTGCCCTGTCGTTCGAGCCCGTAGCGGACCCGGCCGGCGACTCGGGCCGTGACTTCGTCGTAGGGGAGGCAGATCATCGTTCGGACGAGGGCGTCGACGCGGCTGAATTCCAGCTTCGGGTTGACCGCCCGCTCCGCCCCGGTGCAAAGCTCCTCGACGACCGGCGCGCACAAGGTGAGGTCCGCCGGCGGGTGACGGGCGAACCGCGCCTTCACCCGCGGGCTGCCGGCCTTCCGAAGGACGTTGATGCAGGTGTTGGTGTCGAGCAGGTACGTCATTCGAGCGACACCGGCGGGCCGTACTGCGGCTGGGGCGGCCGGCAAAACGTCTCGTCCTCGATCGACCCGACCACGTTCTCGAAGAAGCCCGGCGGCCAGCCGAGTTCCTCCGGCGTCTTGGCGGGCGGCGCCACCGCCGGCAGCGGCGTGAGCATCACCACCGCCTCGACACCCCCGGCGCCGTCGCTCCCGGCGGGGATGGTGAACCGCAGCATCCCGTCCGCGTCCGGCACGACCGTCACTCTCACGACCCGCATGACCGGCCCTCCCGCTGGTGCCGCATTGTACCACGCCGCGGCAGGCATAGCCCGCCCGCCGGCCGCCGGTAACATACCCCTGTTCGCCGCCACCCGCAGGAGCCCCGGCCGTGACCTCCCCCCCGCTCGACGACCGCGACGGCGTCATCTGGTACAACGGCAAGCTCCAGCCGTGGCGCGACGCGAAGGTCCACGTCCTCACCCACTCCCTCCACTACGGCAACGCCGTGTTCGAGGGCGACCGCATCTACAACGGCAAGGTTTTCAAACTCACCGAGCACTCGGCCCGCCTCATCCGGTCGGCGAAGATGCTCGCCTACGACCTGCCGTACACCGTCGAGGAGCTGGACGCCGCGACGCGGCTGGTGGTCGCCGAGAACAAGCTCGAGTCCGGGTACGTCCGCCCGCTGGCGTGGCGCGGGCCGGAGGTGATCGGCGTGAGCGCGGCGGGGACGAAAATCCACGTCATGATCGCGGCGTTCCCGTGGGGGAAGTACTTCCAGCAGAACGCGATCCGCATCTGCACCAGCCGGTGGAAGCGGCCGAGCCCGGAGAGCAGCCCGGCGGGGAGCAAGGCCGCGGGCCTGTACGTCATCTGCACGCTGGCGCGCGACGAGGCGGCCGCCGCCGGCTACCAGGACGCCCTGATGCACGACTACAAGGGCCGCCTGAGCGAGGCGACCGGCGCGAACCTGTTCCTCGTCTTCGACGGCGAGCTGCACACGCCCACGACCGAGACGATCCTCAACGGCATCACCCGGCAGACGGTGATGGACCTGGCCCGCAAGCGCGGCATCACCGTGGTCGAGCGCGAAATCTACCCGGAGGAACTGGCCCGCGCCTCGGAGGTGTTCCTGACCGGGACGGCCGTCGAGGTGCAGCCGGTGGGTTCGATCGACGACCGGGAGTTCCCGGTGGGGCCGATCGGCACGCAGTTGCAGGCGGACTACGCGGCGCTGGTGCGTGCCTGAACCCCTGAAAGCCCGGGGACGGCCGTCCCCGGGCTTCGCCCCGGAACCGCCCCATGAAGTCCGCCGTCACCGTCTCCCTGGTGCCCGAGGCCCGCGGCGGGCCGTTCGTGTTCTGGGACGACCTCCCCGCCGCGTGCCGGTCCGCCCGGGCGCTCGGGTTCGACGCCGTCGAGCTGTTCCCGCCCGGCCCCGACGCCGTGGACACCGCCGACCTGAAGGCGCTGCTCGACGACACCGGGCTGTCACTCGCCGCCGTCGGCACCGGCGCCGGGTGGCTGAAGCACAAGCTGACGCTGACCACCGCCGACCCGGACGCCCACGCGAAGGCCATGAAGTTCGTCGAGGGAATGATCGACTTCGCGGCGGTGTTCGACGCCCCCGTCATCATCGGCTCGATGCAGGGCCGCGCCGCCGACGCCGCCTCCCACGCCGCGACGATGGGCTACCTCGCCGAGGCGCTGCTGAACCTGGGGCTGCACGCGAAGCGGTACGGGCTGCCGGTGCTGTACGAGCCGCTGAACCGGTACGAGACGAACCTCGTGAACCGCCTGGAAGACGGCGTGAAGCTGGTGAGCGGGCTCGCGTCGGCGAACGTGAAGCTGCTGGCCGACCTGTACCACATGAACATCGAGGAGGCCGACCTGCCGGCGGCCCTGCGGGCCGCGGGGCCGCACGTCGGCCACGTCCACTTCGCCGACTCGAACCGCCGCGCCGCGGGGTTGGGGCACACCGACTTCGGGCCGATCATCGAGGCGCTGCGGGACGTGGGGTACGCCGGCTACCTGTCGGCGGAGGTGCTGCCGCTGCCGGACCCGCACGCCGCGGCGAAGCAGACGATCGAGTCGTTCCGGCGGTACGCCTCGGCGTAGGCCGACGGTCACGGCGCGACCACGTCCACCGCCTCCTCCGCGACGACCGGTGTGCGCTCCGTGGCGAGCGTGGCGCGGACCGTCAGTGGCTGGTTGAACGGCCCCGCCCCCGGCGCGAACCGCAGCACCACCTCGCCCGTTCCCGCACCCGCCGGGATCGTCAGCTTCTCGGCCGTCACGCCCGACCAGTGCGGCGGCACCACCGCCTCCACCACCACCGGACCGGACAGGTCGCGGCCGCGTGTGACGGTCACCGGCACGCGCACCTCGCCGCCGGCTCGGACGCTGCCGCGCCCCAACTCCAGCCCGAGCCGACCCGGGCCGACGACTACGATCATCTGCTGGTTCTGACCCGTCGAGCTGAACACCACCGCGTGTTCGGCGCCGTCCGCGTCCTTCACCACGCCGACGGCCTGGACGCAGGCGCGGCACGTGCGGCCGAGTTCCATCCACGGCGGCAGGTAGGCGGGGTAGTCGAACACGTCGCGGCCGGCGGGCACCTCCAGCGTCGGCCCGGAAACGCCCTGGAGGTGGCGGGCCTGGCGGTCGGCCAGCGACACGCGGACGGGGCCGGTGAAGCCGGCGTCGCGCTGCACGCGGTAGGTGCGGCGGTACACCTCGCCGCGCGGCGCGGAGGTCATCACGTACTCGTCCACCAGCTTGAACGGCGTCGCCACCGCGGCCGTGGCGTACACCTCCAGCGGCTCGACGCTCACGTCGCCGGCCGTCGCACGGATCGTGATTCGCGCCGGCCGCACGACCGCGGCGGCGTCCGCCTGAATGGTCAGGTCCGCGGCTGACTGGTTGGGCGGAACCACGACCGACTTCGCGGTCAGACCCGGCGGCAACCCTTCGGCGGTCAACTCCACCGGCCCCGCGAACCCGCCCGTGCGCTCGACCGACACCTTCAGCTTGAACGAGCCGCCGCGGGGGACGCTGAGCGCGTCGGTCGGCAGCTTCGTGGTGTTGTCGATCGGCAGCTTGAGGGACACGCCCGGCGCCGCGTCCGGCGTTACCTTGAGGCGGTAGGTGAACGCCGGGCCGCCGCGGCTGCGGAAGCGCTCGGCCACGCGGACGGTGTACACGCCGTCGGCCGGCGACGTGAAAGTCAGCGTCGGGTCGGCGGCGGTGTCGGCGGGTTCGGCTTTCGCCAGCGCGTTGCCGGCGGCGTCGGTGACGGTCAGCACCCCGCACAGCGGCGAACCCGCCCGGCGGGCGACGAGGTCGAACGTGGTGCGGCTCCCCTTCGTCAGCGACAGCTTCCACGCGGCCGCGGCGCCGGGCGACTCGATTCGGCCCTTCAACGCGATCGGTGCGGCGTGCGTCGCGGCCGCGTTGGTTGATTCCGTCAGCCCGTCGGCCGGGCGCGGTTCCCCGGACACGCCGGTCGTGATTGTGAGGCGGTAGACGTGCGCCGGCCCGCCGCCGCCCTTCGCGTCGGCGACGCGGACGCGGTAGACGCCGGCCGCGGGTGCGGTGAAGCGCACGGCGGCGTCGGTCCCCGGCGGCAGCACGTCGAGCGGCTCGGCGAGTTCGCGGCCGGCGGCGTCCAGGACATCGAGCCGCAGCACCGCGGGCGAGTTGATCGCCTTCCCCACGGCGGTGGCGGTGACGGTCTGGCCGGCGGTCGCGTTAAACTCCCACAGGTCGAGGTCGTCGCGCGGGAAGACGCGGCCGTTGGCCGTGACCGGCAGCGTCACGCGCTGCGGGATCGCGTCGCCGTCGGCCTCCTTCTCCACCACCTCGGGCAGCTCGCCGACGACGAACACGAGCCCACCCGCGGCCCCCTGCGACGTGAACAGGTAACCCTTCCGCGCGCCGGTCGGCGCGTCCGGCGCGAGCTTGAGCGTGCCAGCCATGTCGGCGGGGTAGTCCTCGGCCTGCTGCGAGTCCGGCAGCGGGATGACCGGCCCCTCGAACCAGATTCGCGGCGTGCGCGTGAGCGTCGGCGGCGCCGTCACGCCGGGGCCGGCGAGGGCGAAGCCGCACTTGTCGTGCAGGAACAGGCCGCCGACGCGCACGGGCACGGTGGTGCCGCGCTGCCCGCCGGCGGGGAAGACGTAGCTGGCGACGGGTGGGGATGCGACGGCCGGGGATGCGGCGAGCGCGATGGCGGCGAGGAGGAGGGTGCGCATGGGGGAGGTCCGGGTCCGTCGGCCGGTCGGTGTGGGGCCGGCTTCCAGCCGGCCATGTTCAGCCCGGCCGGCTGGAAGCCGGCCCCACGTTACGTCAAACCTGGGATCAGACGGCCGCTGTTCACCGCGGCGACCGGCCGGCCGTCGGGCGTGTGGAACTCGGCCTTCGGGTCGATGCCGAGCTGGTGGAACACGGTGGCGAACAAATCCTCCGGCCCGTACGGGTCCGACGCGGGGCGCTCCGCACGCGCGTCCGAGCGGCCGACCACCACGCCGCCCTTGACGCCGCCGCCGCCGAGCAGCACGGTGAACGCCGGCCCCCAGTGGTCGCGGCCGGCGTTGCGGTTGATCCGCGGCGTGCGGCCGAACTCGCCCGTCACCACCACCAGCGTGCTGTCGAGCCGGCCGCGGTCGGCCAGGTCGCGGAACAGCGTGCTGATCGCGGCGTCGAACCCCGGCAGCAGCCCGTTCTTCAGCGTGGCGAAGTTGCCGTCGTGCGTGTCCCAGTTGCTGTGGTCGATCGTCACGCAGCGCACGCCGGCTTCCACGAGGCGCCGCGCCATGAGGCAGCTCTGGCCGAGGCTGGTTCGGCCGTACTCGTCGCGGAGGCGGTCGGGTTCGGCGTGGATGTCGAAGGCGCGCTTCGCGGCCGGCGAGGTCATCAGGTCGAATGCCCTGTCGCGGAACGCCGCCACGGCGCCGGCGTGCGGGTTGGCGCGGGCCTCGGCGGCGCGGTGGAAGCGGTCCACGGTGTCGAGCAGGGCGCGGCGGTCGGTCAACCGGTCGGCGGCGATCACGGCCGGCGGCATCAGGTCGGGCACGCTGAAGTTCGGGGTGTTCGGGTCGGCGTCGATGGTGAACGGCGCGTGGTTGGCGCCGAGGTACGCGGGGCCGCCGCTCGGGTGGAACTTCGGCAACGCCACGTAGGCCGGCACCGACCCGCGCGGGCCGAGCGTCCGCGACACCATCGAGCCGATGCTCGGCCGCTGGTTGTTCGGCGACAGGTTCGGGTTGAACCCGGCCTGCGGGAAGTAGCCGGTGAGGATGTAGTGGTCGGCCGGGCCGTGGTCCGAGTTGTGGTGCCGGAACGAGCGCACCAGCGAGAACCGGTCGGCCTGCTGCCCCAGCTTCGGGAGGAGGTCGCACAGGTCCATGCCGGGCACTTTGGAGCGCGTGGGGTTGAACTCGCCGCGGAACTCGGCGGGCGCGTCCGGCTTCATGTCGAGGGTGTCGATGGTGGACAGGCCGCCGTGGAGGAACACGAAGATGAGCGACGTGTCGCGGCTGCCGCCGTCGGCGGCGCGGAGCAGCTGCGGCAGGCCGACGGCGGAGCCGAACAGCGCGGCGGAGCCGACGCGGAGCGCGTCTCGGCGGGAGAGGCCATCGCAGAACATGGGTCGGGCTCCAATTCAGATTGGCCGCAAAAAGGCACAAAAGACACAAAAAGGAAGGCAAGAACAAATCCTGATTTAATCCGGCCCGTTCTTTCTCTTCATTTTGTGTCTTTTGTGCCTTTTTGCGGCCATTCCCTCTTCACGTTAGCTCATCAGGCCGGCGATCGGGTCGCCGTCCGTCAGCGTGTACGGGCGGTGCTCGCGGTCGCGCAGCTCGGCGTGCGGGTCGATGCCCAGCCCCGAATACAGCGTCGCCAGGAAGTCGGCCGGGCTCACCGGGCGGTCGGCGGGGTACGCGCCGTGGCGGTCGCTGCGGCCGATCACCTGCCCGCCGCGGACGCCGCCGCCCGCGAACAGCGCGCTCTGGCACGCGCCCCAGTGGTCGCGGCCGCCGTCCTTGTTGATCTTCGGCGTCCGCCCGAACTCGCCCGCCGCGGCGATCAGTGTGCGTTCCAGCAACCCGCGATCGGCCAGGTCTTCGATCAGCGCACTCAAACCCTTGTCGAGCGCCGGGAGGCACGTCGGGCCGCGGAGGAGGTCGTAACCCGTCTTCGCGCCGTGGATGTTGAGGCCGCTGTGATTGTCCCACACGTTCGCCACGTTGCCGTCGGGGAAGATGTACATCCAGCTGATGGTGACGAGCCCGACGCCGGCCTCGACCAGCCGGCGCGCGAGCAGCAGGCTCTCGCCGTACTCGCTGCGGCCGTAGCGGTCGCGGAGGCGGCTCGGCTCGCGGTCGAGCTCGAACGCCTGCCGCACCGCAGGCGTCGAGAGCATTCGCAGCGCCCGGTCGTGGTTCTCGTCGATCGCCGTGCGGCCTCGCTGGAGTGCGGCGTCCTGGTGCTGGAGGCGCGTCAGCAGGTCGGAGCGGCCGGCGATGCGCGTGTCCGGCAAGTCCGGCTGCGGGTCGAGGGCGTGCGTCGCCACCTCGCGGGTTTCCTTCGCGGGGGCGCGCTCGAACGGGTCGTGGCGCGGGCCGAGCCAGCCGGCGTAGGTGCCGGCGTAGGTCGAGCCGTCGTGCCCGATCGGCCGCGGCACCGTCACCGACGCGGGCACTCCCGTCGGCGGCGTGAAGTGCGACACCACGGAGGCGACGTTGGGGAAGTCGGCGCGGGTGCGCTGGTTGTTCGGCACGCTGAACTGCCGCGGCGGCACGCGGCCGGTCATCATGTGATAAACGCTCGGCTCGTGGTTGTCGCTGCGGTGCGTCAGCGACCGCACGAGCGCGTACTTGTCCGCGAGGCGGGCCAGCTTCGGCAGCTGTTCGCAGATGTCGATGCCGGGGACGTTGGTGCGGATCGGGCGGAACTCGCCGCGGATCTCGGCGGGGGCGTCGGGCTTGAGGTCGAACGTGTCGTGCTGCGGCGGGCCGCCCCACAGGAACAGGTAGATGCACGAGTCGGCGCTGCCGCCGCGCGGGGCGGCGCTGCGGGCCTGGAGGAGCCCCGGCAGCGCGACGGCGCCGCCGAGCTGCCCGAGGCGGAGCATCGCGTCGCGGCGGTGGAGCATGAGGGACTCCCGAGATTGGCGGCAAAAAGGCACAAAAGACACAAAAAGGAGAGAGTTCAAAACCGAGTTCAGTCCGTGTTTTCTGTCTGTTCTATTTTGTGTCTTTTGTGCCTTTTTGCGGCCAATTCCTGCCATCAATGGTTGAACAGGAACTCCGTGCTGTTCAGCAGCGCCCACGCCAGGTCTTCCGCGCCGCGGCGGCGGTCCGCGGCGTGCTTCCGCAGGTGCGCCACGGCCACGGCGGTTTCCTCGGCCGTCGGCGGGCGCGCGAAGAACGTCAGGTACAGATCCTCGGTCAGCTTCGCGTCGTCGGCGTGTTCGCGGGTCAGGCGCGCCACGGTGCCGGCCTCGTGGCTCAGCTTCGCCTGGATGTCGGGCGAGTTCAAGAGCGTCAGCACCTGGGCCACGCTCGGCTCGCGGGTGCGTTCGCACTCGCACGCCGTCACGCGGCTCGGGCGGCCGAACCGCTTCAGGAAGTCGTGCCGGACCTTGCTGTCCCACAGCTGCACGGCCCGCGTCACGCCCGGCGAGCCCTGGAATTTTTCGCCCACGCCCGTCGCCTGGCTCACCATGTCCAGCAGCACCTCGGCCTCGGGGCGCTTCAAGAGAGCCCGCGAGAAGTTCCGCTCGTCGCGCTCGTTCGTCGCGTTCGGCCGGCTGCTCGCCTGGTACGTCCGCGACGCGGCGATGAACGCGATCAGCTTCCGCACGTCGTACTTGTTCTCGACGGTGAACCGCGCCAGGGCGTCCAGCAGTTCGGGGTTCGACGGCGGGTTCGTGGCCCGCACGTCGTCTACGGGCTCGACGATGCCGACGCCGAGCATCCAGGCCCAGACGCGGTTGCTGAGGTTGCGGGCGAAGTACGGGTTGTCCGGCCGCGTCATCCAGTCGGCGAGCACCTCGCGGCGGTCGCCCGTCGGGTCGGCCGCGGGGGGCGTGGCGCCGAGCGCGTGGGCGAATACGGGCTGGCCGGTACGCGGGTGCTTCAGCGCCGGCGCCGTGCCCGCGACCACGGCGCCGCCGCGGGCCGACACCGGGGTGAAGAAGCCGACCATGCCGGTGTAGTCGGCCTGCGTCCAGCGGTCGAACGGGTGGTGGTGGCACTCGGCGCAGCCGATGCGCACGCCGAGCAGCACCTGCGCCAAGTTCGACGCCATCTCGCCGGGCTTCGTCACCACCTGGTAGAAGTTCGCCGGCCCGACCTCGGCCAGCGGCCCCTCCGCGGTTACGAGTTCCCGCGCGAAGCGGTCAAACGGCACGTTCTCGGCCACGCTGCGGCGCACCCAACCGTAGTAGGTGCGGGCGCGCTCGGGGCCGAGCGTCTGCCGATCGACGCGGAGCAGGTCGGCCCAGCGGAGCGCCCACAGGTCGGCGAACTCGGGCGTGTTCAGAAGCGATTCGACCAGCTTGGCACGCTTGTCGGGCGCGGCGTCGGCCAGGAAGCGGCGGGTGGCGGCGGGTGTGGGGAGGGTGCCGGTCAAATCCAGGTAGACGCGGCGGTGGTATTCGGCGTCGTCGCATACGGGCGAGGCGGTGACGTTCAGCTTCGCCAGCCGGCGGTCCACGTGCTCGTCAATGGCGTTGAATCGCGGCAGGTCGGCGGTGACCGGCGGGCCGGGCCGCGGCACCACGGCCCGGAACACGCCGACTTCGCCGAGATAACCAGCCATCACCGCGGCCTCGCCGGGCACGTCGAGGGTGGTGACGCGGCCGTCGGCCGACACCGCCGCGACCGCCTCGCGGTTCGACTGGTAGCGGGCGTGTCGGGTCACGTCCTTCTCGCCGCCGTCGGAGTAGCGGGCCACCACCTTCAACTGCTGTTCGGCCTTCGCCCCCAGGACACGTTCGGCCGGCTCGACGCGCAGACCGACCACGCGCGGGGCGTCGGCGGCGCCGAACGGCATCCCCGCGGCGACCCACTTGCGGAGCGTCTGGTAATCGTCGGAACCGTAGGGGAGCTTGGTGCCGCCGCCGTGGGCGGTGCGGCCGGAGCCCTTCCGCAGCAGGAGGCTTTCGTCGGGGCTGCTCGGCATGAGCCGGCGACCGCGGGCGTCCTTCGTGAGCGCGGCGAAGTCGGCGTCGGGGTCGGAGCCCAGCACCGACAGTTTGAAGCCACCCTGGCCGTCGGACTTGCCGTGGCAGCCGGACGAGCTGCACCCGTAGCGGCCGAGGACGGGGAGGACATCGTTCTCGAAGTGGAACGCGGGGGCGTCCGCGGCGGGAGCCACGGCCGGGAGCGCGAGCAGCGCGAGGAGGGAAACGAACCGGGCGGTCACGGGCAGTGGTCTCAGGCGAGCCGAGGGCCGTAAGGCCCCGGGTGAAGGCGGGACACTTATGCTTGTACCACGACCGGAGGGCCGGGGCAAGCGCCGAACCCGAAGCGGCGTCGCTCCAACGCTGTTTCGTGCAGCCGAGGTAATTCGTGCGGGAAGGTGTCCCCCCCTCCGCCGCAACCAATGCGAGCCGTCCGAACGACGCGCCGGGCGGGGGCTCCGCCGGGGGTTTCACGTCCGATCTTAACGGCTGGAGCAATCCGGCAAAGTTTTCCGGATGCGCTGGTCGGGCCGGTGTTGCTGACCGTACACTCCATGTTGTCGGTGTCGCGGCGGTCGTTGCCCCGGGTAGCGCCGCCCGGCCCGCCGCGGCCGAACTGCCTGCCGCGGTCGAGCGCCCAACCCGCTGCCCCCAAGCACGTTCGGCGCTCGCCCGCCCCGCCCGCCGGGAACCCCACCCCCGGCGGCACGGGAATGCCTTACGGCCCCCGCTGACGCGGCCCGTGGCACCCCCCTGGTATTTCGGCCACGCCGCAACCGGTTCCCCACCGAGGAGCACCCGTCCGATGCATCCCGCCCTCATTACCCCCCGCCGCCTCGCCGCGGCAGTGCTGGTCGGGCTCGCCGCCCTGGCCAGCCCCGGGTCCGCCCGGGCCGCCTTCGTCTCGGCCGACAGCTCGGCCGCCCTCGTCGCCGACTCGAGCACGTCGAGTCTCGGGAAGTTCAGCGGCACCATTGCCGTGGACAACAACAGCCCCACGTCCGCGTCGGTGCGGGTCACGCTGACCAACACCACCGCCGCGAAGCTCGGCGGGTACATCACCGGGTTCGCGTTCAACCTCCCGACGCCGATCGCCTCGGCCACCCTCAGCCCGAACCCGACCGGGAACTTCAATCTCGCCGGCGGCGGCACGTTCAGCAACAGCATCGGCGACTACGACGACGTGCCCGGCCAGCCGTTCGGGTTCTTCGACATCGGCGCCGGGCTCGGGACCAACGGCAGCCTGAACCAGGGGAGCCCGACCGGCGGCATCGGCACCGGTCAGAGCCAGACGTTCACCTTCGCCATCACCAGCAACCCCGGCCAGTTCGACCTGAACAACCTGTCGGCGCAGCTGATCCTGAGCCTGGCCAGCGCCAACCCGCAGGGGGGCGGCGCCCAGGCGCTCCTGGTCCGCTTCCGCGGGTTCAAGAACGGCGGCAGCGACAAGGTGGTCATCAACCCGGACGGCTCCCCGCCGCCCCCGCCGCCCCCGCCGCCCCCGCCGCCGGGCGTTGTGCCGGCCCCGCCGGCGCTGGTGCTCGGGCTGCTCGGGGTCGGCGGCCTGTTCCTGGGCCGGGTCCGGCGCCGGGTGGCGGCGACCGCCTGACGTTGCCGACCGGACACCGCCTGCTACGCCGTGGCGCGGGGTGTTAACCCCGATTAGCACCCGCTCCGCGGTCCCGCCCCAATCCGTCGCCGCCCCGGGCGACGGAACCGACCGGCCCCCAACGGGTAACGACCGGGCCGCCCCGCCAACCCCGCCCGCCCGGCGCCGCACGGCACCGGGTGTGCCAAAACCCCTGGTTCATCCGGCCCGTGGTCCCCCCCTGGCTTTCGACCACGCCGCAACCGGTTCCCCACCGAGGAGCACCCGTCCGATGCGTTCCGCCCTCATCACTCCCCGCCGCCTCGCCGCGGCACTGCTGGTCGGGCTCGCCGCCTTCGCCAGCCCCGGGTCCGCCCGGGCCGCCTTCGTCTCGGCCGACAGCTCGATCAACATCGTCAACACCGGCAACGTGTACGGCGGCGGCAACTTTACCGGGTCGATCGCCGTCGACAACAACGGGCCGACGATGGCCAGCGTGCGAATCACGCTGACCAACACGGCCACCGTCGCCAGCGGCCTGCACCTCGACTCGGTGGCGTTCAGCCTGCCGACCGGCGCCAGCATCAGCTCGGTGACGCTGACCAAGTCGGCGGGCCTGAGCTCGAACTGGCAGGTGAACGGCGGCCCGCCCGCGGCCGGCGATTTCAACAACGACGTCTCGACCGGCCCGTTCGGGAACCTCGACTTCGGCGCCGGCATCGGGCCGACCTGGCACACGTCCGGCACCGCCACCGACGGCCTGAAGCCGGGGAACGTCAGCGGCTCGACCGGCACGTTCACGTTCGACCTGGTCGGCACCGGGCTCAACGCCATCACCGCCGACGCGCTGCTGACCGCGCTGAGCGACAGCGGCTCGGCCGGGCTCGGCATCCGCTACCGCAGCCCCGCGGGCGGCAACGGCGACAAGGTGCGGGCGAAGAAGACATCTTCGCCGCCGCCGCCGCCGCCGCCGCCGCCGGGTGTCGTGCCGGCCCCGCCGGCCGTGATCCTGGCGCTGGCCGGCGTCGGCTGCCTCCTCGGCCGCGGGGCGTTCCGCCGCAAGGCCGCCCCGACCGCGTGAGTGGGTGGTAGACCCGGCGAGCCGACCGCCGTGAGGCGGCGGGTGATGGGAACGTCACCCGCCGCCTCACGGCGGTCGGCTCGCCGGGTTTTTCGTTCCGCCGTCAGCGCCGACGTGGGATGATGAACCGTCCCCCGTCCCCGAGGTCGGCATGGCCCGTCGCCGCGGCGCGTTCACGCTGATCGAACTCCTCGTCGTCATCGCCATCATCGCGGTGCTGGTCGGGCTGCTGCTGCCGGCCGTGCAGAAGGTCCGCGAGGCGGCGGCGCGGGCGAAGTGCGCCAACCACCTGAAACAGCTCGCCCTCGCCTGCCACCAGTACCACGACACCCAGGGCCGCCTGCCGACCGCGGCGGAGGCCGGCGGGTCGCGCTACACCACGCTGTTCGTCGAGCTCCTGCCGCACGTCGAACAGGACCCGCTGTTCCGCCGCTGGGACTTCGTGATCGTCGGCAACAACACCGCGCTCGCGCAGACGGCGCTGCCGCTGATGCTGTGCCCGAGCCACCCCGGGCTCGACCCCGCGACCGGGGTGACGACCTACGGCGGCAACGGCGGCACGCGCCCGTACCCGCTCGACGCCAACACCCGGCCGGACGGCATGTTCCCGACCACCGGCCCGGGGTCGAAGCCGGCGGCGAACCAGGTCGGCGTGCGGCTCGAACACGTGACGGACGGCACGTCGAACACGCTGCTGTTGGGCGAGCGGCAGGTGGGGGACGCGGGGCTGGACACGTACCAGCAGCCACAGACGATGGGGATCATCGTGCCGGCGCCGAACCCGCCGCTGCAGCCGGTGGCGGCGTACGCGCGGTGGTATCCGTTCCCGGCGTCGCCCCCGGACGCCCCGGCCAACACGGCGGCGGGGGGGTTGTTCTCGTCGCAGGCGGGGGTGGGGATGTCGAACCCGAGCCGGTGGGAGCCGCCGCCGCCGCCGGTGCCGCCGGTGATCATTCCCACGCCGCCGCCGCCGGTGGACGGCACGGCGCTGGCGGCGCAGTACCGGGCGCGGCTGGGCGCCTACGGCAGCTACCACACGGGCGGCGCGAACGTGGCGCTGGCCGACGGCAGCATCCGCTTCCTGCGCACGACGACAACCCCGCCGGCGCTGGCGGCGCTGACGACGCGCGCCGGCGGCGAGGTGCCGGTGGCGGAGTGACGCCGCTTGCGGCGATGCACCGCCGCAAGCGGCGGCAGCATCAGTCGATGAAGATGAACTCCTTGGCGTTGAACAGCGCGTGCGCCAGGTCCGCCCACGCCCGCGGGTCGTCGGGGCGGCCATTGTCGCGGGCCGCGTCGGCCACGAACGCCGTCGCCGTCGCGCGCTCGGCGGCGGTCGGGGCGCGGCCGAACGCCGCCGCGTACATCCGCCCGACGCGCTCGTCCGCGGTCCCGCCCGCGGCCAGCACCCGCCGCGACCACAGTTCCGCCTGCTGCACCACGAACGGGTTGTTCAGCATCACCAGCGCCTGCGCCGGCACGTTCGACACCGTCCGCCGGCCGATCGCGGTGAACGGCGTCGGGTAGTCGAACGCCACGAACATCGGGTTCAGGAAGTTCCGCCGCACCGCCAGGTACACGCTCCGCCGGCCGTTCCCGTCCAGCGGCCCGCTCGCCGGCTTGCCGCGCCCCACCTGGTGCTCCGTCAGGAATGGCAGAATGCCCGGCCCCCCCACGGTTCGGTCCAGTCGGCCGCTCACCGCCAGCATCGCGTCGCGGATCGCCTCGGCTTCGAGCCGCCGCACGCCCTGCCGGTGCAGCAGCTTGTTCTGCGGGTCGGCCGTCGTCGCCCTCGCGGCCTGCTCCGGCGTCGCCCGGCTCCCCTGTCGGTACGCGGCGCTCAGCAGCATGAGCCGGTGCATCCGCTTGATCGACCACGGGGTGCCGCCGTCGGACGGGCTCACGAACTCGGCGGCGAGCCAGTCGAGCAGCTCGGGGTGCGTCGGCGGCTGGCCCTGGTAGCCGAAGTCGTCCGTCGAGCGGACCAGCCCTTCGCCGAAGTGGTGCTTCCACAGCCGGTTCACGATCACCCGCGCCACCAGCGGGTTCTTCGGGTCGGTCACCTTCCGCGCCAGCTCCAGCCGGCCGCTGCCGGGGCCGGGGAGCGGGGCGTTATCGAACGCTTCGAGGAACGCCCGCGGCGCCTCCGCGCCGGGCGTCTTGTGGTTGCCGCGGACGAACACGCGCTCGTTCCGGCCGGGGCCGTCGCGGAGCGTCGGCGCGAACGCCGCGGCCGGCAGCTTCGCTTCCATCGCCTTCGTGGCGTCGTCCGTCGGCGGCACCGGCACCGTCCCCGGCGCCGCGGTCGGCGGCGAATCCGCGAACCACGCCTCGGTGACGGCGACGAACCCGGGGCCGTCGTCGAGGAGTTCGAGGTACGCGGGTTGCCCCTTCCACATCCGCAGGTCGAACACCAGCCAACGGAGTTGCTCCTTGCTGTTCACCGGCTGCGCGAGGCCGCCGTAGATCGGCGCCTGGATGAGCTGCAACCCGTTGAGGACGAGGCGGGCCTTGCCGTGCTCGCCGGCGGCGCGGACGGCCAGGAACGGCTGGTCGATGACGAACGTCGGCGAGCGGAGGGCGCCGGCGAGTTTGGCGGATTCCCGGCCGCTGTGCGGTAAGCCGTCGCCGGCTTCGGGGCGGAAGGCGAGCCCGGCGGCGTCCCAGCGCAGGCGCCACCCGGCGTCGAACCGCTCGAACGCGGTGGCCTTGGCGCGCCACGCATCGGCGCCCGCGTCGCCCGACCCGCCGCCTGACGGCGGTCGGCTCGCCTTCCGTTCGTCGAGCAGCTTCGCCGCCGCGCGCTCGTCGCCGACCTCGGCGCGGTGATACCGCGAGCTCGACATCACCCCGAACAGCGCGTAGTAGTCTTTCGTGCTGATGGGGTCGAACTTGTGGTCGTGGCAGCGGGCGCACGCCAGCGTCAGGCCGAGCACGCCCTTGCCGAAGGCGTCGATCTGGTTGTCCACGCGGTCGGCGTACTCGGCCCGCGCGTCGACCGGCGAGTGCTTCGCCTCCCCGAGCCACCAGAACGCAGTCGCGGTCAGGCTCTCGTTCGACCCGTCGGCCAAGTTCCGCCGCGGCAGCGCGATCCGGTCGCCGGCGATCAGCTCGGTGAGGAACTGGTCGTACGGCAGGTCGGCGTTGAACGCGCGGACCACGTAGTCGCGGTACCGCCACGCGTCGGCGATGTCGAAGTCGAACTCGTGGCCGTGCGTCTCGGCGTACCGGGCGAGGTCGAGCCAGTGTCGGCCCCAGCGCTCGCCGTACCCGGGGTCGGCGAGGAGCCGATCGGCCACCTTCTCGAAGGCGCGCGGGTCCGCGTCGGCGGCGAACGCCTCGACCTGTTCGGGCGTCGGCGGCAGGCCGATGAGGTCGAAGTAGGCCCGCCGCACGAGCGCCCGCGGGTCGGCCGGCGGCGCGAACGTCAGCCCCTTCTCCCGGAGTTTCGCCTGCAGCAGCGCGTCGATCGTGGTCGCGCCGGCGGGCCGCTTGACCGGCTGGAACGACCAGTGCGCCTTCGCCCGCCCCGCGAGGTCGAACGCGTCCTTCGGCCCGCCGGCGACCGACGCCTTTTCGGCCGGCCACGGGGCGCCGCCCTTCAGCCACGCCGTCAGGGTGGCGACGTCGGCGTCGGGCAGCCTCCCCTTCGGCGGCATCTTCAGGTCGCCGTCGTAGCGCACGGCGGCGGCGACGAGGTCTTTGGCGGGGCCGGTCTCGCCGCCCTTGTCGAACCCGGCTTTGGTGTCGAGCCGGAGCTCGCCCTTGTGCTTGTCCTTGCCGTGGCACGCCTGGCAGTGCTGCGCCAGCAGCGGCCGCACCTTCGCCTCGAAGAAGGCGTCGTCGACCGGCGCCTGCGCGGCGG